>Ga0074046_10002109_pt1 | contig 17358 bp, 15 predicted proteins | sample BogForMeECP23OM3_FD_94441 | JGI IMG/M metagenome (GOLD analysis project Ga0074046, IMG submission 94441) | Bog forest soil microbial communities from Calvert Island, British Columbia, Canada - Bog Forest MetaG ECP23OM3 | ecosystem: Environmental > Terrestrial > Soil > Wetlands ... | reverse complement strand
GGGATATGTTTCGTTTTTTTAAATTGATGATCGCTTTCCGGAAAGCCCATCATTCCATCGGGCGGGGCCGCTACTGGCGTGAAGATGTCCAATGGTATGGAACATCTGCCGGGGTGGACCTTTCCGAGGATTCCCGCGCTCTCGCCTACTTTCTGCGTGGGTCGCGTCTTAAAGACAACGACCTCTACGTGATGACCAATGCATACTGGGAGGACCTGGCTTTTACCATACAGGAAGGTCAGGCGGATGAGTGGCGCCGCGTTGCAGATACCAGCCTTGCCAGCCCCGATGATGTTGCGGAGGCAGGTAAAGGATATCCCATTTCCAGTCACCAGTATCTGGTGAAGGCACGCTCGATCGTGGTGCTGGAGCGGTGAAGAATGCAAATTCTTCAGACGATCAAGATACCGAAAGGATAATGAATGAAAGCGGGAATTGTGGGATGCGGATTTGTCGGCAGCACGGCTGCTTACACGCTGGTGCTGAGGGGACTGGTGAGGGAGCTTGTGCTGATCGACGTCAACGTAAAAGCTGCCCAGGCCCACGCCGAGGATATCCTCCATGCAACCCCTTTCGCACGAGCTGTGCGCGTTGTCGCCGGAGACTACCGCCTACTGGAACAGGCGGATGTGGTCATCCTCTGTTGCGGGGTAGGCCAGCGACCGGGTGAAACACGATTGCAGCTTCTGGAGCGCAATGCAGCCGTTTTCTCCGTAGTTGTCGGACAGGTGCTTCGATATGCGCAGGATCCGATTCTGCTCGTGGCATCCAACCCGGTGGACATCATGACCCATGTGACCGTGAAACTCTCAGGATTGCCCCCGGCAAAGGTCATCGGAAGCGGCACCATACTCGACACGGCCCGCTTCCGAGCCCTATTGGGAGAACACCTCGGGGTCTCTCCAAGTTCAATTCATGCCTATGTACTCGGAGAACACGGGGATTCCGAGGTCCTGGCCTGGTCGAGTGTCAAGGTCGGCGGTGTGCCCATCACTGATTTTGCTCTGCAGATGGGACAAAACCTCATCGAAGAGGTTATCAACAGGATCACTCATGGAGTACGCAGGGGCGCTTACAGCATTATTGAGGGCAAAGGGGCCACCTATTTCGGGATTGGCGCCGGCCTTGCCCATATCGTTCAATCCATTCGCGACGACGAGCGACGTATTCTTACCGTATCGGGTCTGACCATCGATGTGGCCGAGTTCAAAGGGACATGCCTTTCTCTTCCCCGCCTGGTTGGGGCCGGGGGCATCATGGCGGAGTTCCGCCCCGATCTTTCCGATGCGGAACATGAAGGTTTGACGAGCAGTGCTGAAATCCTCCGGAAGGTGGTGAGCGAACTGGCGCTCAACAATCCGGTCTAATTTTTCATGAGGCGTATGCACCAATCGTCGGAGGGTCGCACATGGCCGCCATGAGAGGCTGGCTGCGATTGACCGGCAGACCGAAGGAGGACATTGATGACCCTTCCACTCAATAAAACCAAGATTGTATGCACTATAGGGCCGGCGTCGCAGTCCCGTGATGTGATGGAGAAACTTTTGCTGGCCGGCATGAACATAGCTCGGCTCAATTTCTCACACGGGGATTTCTCGGGTCACAAGGCGGTGATCGAGGACCTCCGCGCTGCGGCCGGGGCCACAGGACGCCGTCTTGCCATCATGGCGGACCTGCCCGGTCCGAAGATGCGTATCGGGAAGTTCGACTCTGAGCCGATAGACCTGAAACCGGGCGAGCTTTTCACGCTCACGACCGACGACATCATCGGCGACGCCCGCAGGGTCTCCGTCACCTTTACCCGCCTTCCCCGGGTGGTGAAACCCGGAGACACGCTCTACTTGAACGACGGTTTGATCCAGGTCGATGTTGACCGGATTCAGGGCAGTGATGTCCACTGCCGCATCATCGTGGGCGGTGAACTGCGCTCTCGCAAGGGGCTGAATCTCCCCGGCATCGACCTCGGCATCGGCGCCTTCACCGAACACGACCATGACTGCATGAAATTCGCTCTCGAAAACGGCGTTGATGCGGTGAGCCAATCGTTTGTCGAAAACTCTGAGGACATTCAGGCCGTCCGCAATGCAGCGGCGGCCCTCGGATACAATCCCTTCATCATCGCAAAGATCGAACGGTCGAGGGCGCTCAATTACCTGGATGACATAATCACAGCGGCGGACGCCGTCATGATCGCCCGGGGCGACCTTGGTGTGGAACTCGCTATCGAGCAGATTCCAGTGGTGCAGAAACAGATCATGCGCAAGGCGAACATGCATGCCAAGCCGGTGATAACGGCAACGCAGATGCTGGAATCCATGACCACCAACCCGCGCCCCACCAGAGCCGAGGCGACCGATGTTGCCAATGCGATCCTCGATGGGACAGACTGCGTCATGCTCTCCGGTGAATCGGCCATGGGCAGCTACCCTGTCGATTCGGCAGCGATGCTTGCAAAAATTGCCGCTGCCATCGAGCCATATCGAACAATGGTCAGTGCCACGGACATATTCAGGGGCATCGATATGAAGGGCAAGGTGCCCCCTGCAAGGCTGATCGACCTGAGTGTGGAGACCGTCCTCGAATACACTGCCCCCGCAGCCGTGTTTGTTCCCACCCGCGGCGGCGACACGGCGAGGAGCCTCGCCCGATTCCGCCCTCCCGTGTGGATCATCGCCGTCAGCTCACAGGAAGCCACCTGTCAGCAGTTGCAGTTTTCCTCGGGTGTCTATCCGGTCTGTGAGGCGGCGCACCCGGCGAAGTGGAACACCTATGTGTCGAACTGGCTCAAGACTCATGGGATGGAAGGAAACCTTGCGCTGGTGACCGAAGGTCCCTCCAGAAAGCATCCCGACGTAAACAACCGGCTTGAGATTGTAAACCTCACCCACCAAGGAGAGGGAGACAGATGAAAAAAGTTGTGTTGTTGAGGCACGGTGAGAGTGAATGGAACAAGGAGAATCGTTTTACCGGCTGGACTGATGTGGCGCTAAACGAGAACGGGGTCCGGGAGGCCGTGGAAGCAGGACGCCTTCTGCGCAGCGAAGGGTACGTTTTCGACTCGGCTTTTACGTCAGTGCTCAAACGGGCCATCAAGACTCTCTGGCTGGTTCTCGAGGAGATGGACCTGATGTGGATTCCCGTGACCGACAGCTGGCGTCTAAACGAGCGTCATTACGGAGCGCTGCAGGGACTCAACAAGGCAGAGACGGCCGCAAAACATGGTATGAAGCAGGTCGAGATCTGGCGCCGCAGCTTCGACGTCCGTCCACCCGCACTCACCACCGGTGACCCGCGTTACCCCGGAAAGGATCCGCGCTACGCGGGCCTCAGTGCTGCTGAGATTCCACTGACCGAGTGTCTGGAAGACACAGTCCGCCGATTTCTACCCTGCTGGCGGGACGTAATCGCCCCTGTCGTTCGGAGCGGCAAGCGCGTGATCATCGTCGCACACGGCAATTCCCTGCGCGCCCTGGTCATGTACCTGGACAAAATCCCTGAAAACAAGATCGCGGAGCTCAACATCCCAACCGGGATTCCCTTGGTTTACGAGCTCTCCGACGATCTGGAGCCGATCCGCAACTACTACCTGGGTGACCCCGAGGCAGCGAAGCGGGCAGCCCAGGCTGTCGCTGATCAGCTAAAACAGAGGACTTGAAAATCAAAATTTGGAAGAGACGTCTCGACTGAAAATGGGAATAGCCGGCGACACGGTCCTTCAAAGGGAGACAGCATGTTTAACAAGAAAACTATTACCGACGTGGACGTGAAGGGCAGGCGCGTGCTGGTGCGCGTGGATTTCAATGTGCCCATCAAGGATGGAAAGGTCGGAGATGACACACGCATCCGGGCAGCGTTGCCAACCCTTAATTATCTCCTTGACCATGGGGCCGCGGCGATTCTTTGTTCTCATTTGGGCCGGCCCAAAGGAAAGCCTGATCTCAAATACTCCCTGAGGCCGGTTGCCATCCATCTCGAAGAGATCATGGGGAGGCCCGTAGCATTTGCTGAAGATTGTATCGGACCAGTTGCAGAGGCTGCAGCTGGAGCACTCAAGGCAGGCGAGATATTGATTCTTGAAAACACCCGCTTTCACCCTGAAGAAGAGAAGAATGACCTCGGGATGGCTCGTGAGTTGGCTTCCCTGGCTGATCTTTATGTCAACGACGCTTTCGGTTCCGCCCACCGGGCTCATGCGTCCACGGAGGGCGTAGCCCGTTTTATCCCCGCAGTCGCTGGGTTCTTGCTTGAGCAGGAGATCCGCTACCTCGGTCAGGCCGTTGCCAATCCCAGACGGCCGTTCATTGCCATCCTGGGTGGGGCCAAAATCAGTGACAAGATTGGAGTCATCAAGCATCTCCTTTCCATAGCTGATGCCGTGCTCATCGGCGGTGGCATGGCGAACACCTTTTTAAAGGCCCAGGGCGCCGGGGTAGGCGACTCCCTGGTGGAAGAGGAGGCTTTAGGGACAGCGGCCGACCTATTGAAGGAAGGGGGTTCTTGCCTTCATCTGCCGGAAGACATCGTGATCGGAGATCGGTTTGAAGCGAATGCGGCGTCGAAAGTCATGGCCGTAGGCCCGATCCCTCAGGGTTGGCGGATTCTCGATATCGGGCCTGAAACAGTGAAGGCTTACGGGAAGGTGATCTCGAAAGCAGGGACCGTGGTCTGGAACGGGCCGATGGGAGTTTTCGAATTTCCCCGTTTTGCCGAGGGTACTTTTGACCTCGCCAGGGCGATCGCTGACAGCGGTGCGATTTCCATCGTCGGGGGCGGAGATTCTGTTGCGGCTATCAAACAATCCGGTTTGGAAGATCGTATTACCCATATCTCAACAGGAGGAGGGGCTTCTCTCGAGATGCTTGAAGGGATCACCTTGCCAGGCGTTGCCGCATTGCAGGACAAAAAATGACACCTCCCTTTCTGATGTCAGAAACCCATTAGGGCATGAGTCCTAAAGGAACCGAAGAAAGGCCGGAGGTATACACACATGGCCGAGGGAAAAAGAACGGAGGTGAAAAATATGACTGCCCATGAACTCGCCGGAAGACCGGCACCCAGATACATGCTTGCTAATATCCCGAGACTGGTTACTGCCTACTATTCCTGTCTCCCCCATGCTTCCGAGCCGGCCCACCGTGTCGCCTTTGGGACCTCGGGCCACAGAGGCTCTTCTTTCAAGAAAAGTTTCAACGAGACCCATATCCTGGCCGTCAGTCAGGCCGTCTGTGAATACAGGGCATTGAAGAAGATAACCGGTCCTCTTTTCATCGGCATTGACACCCACGCCCTCTCGGAGCCGGCCTTGGCCACTGCCCTGGAAGTCTTGGCTGCCAATGGTGTGAGCGTGATGCTGCAAAAGGGTCTTGGATATACCCCCACGCCCGTCATCTCTCACGCCATCCTGACTCACAACAGGGACAGACGGGAAGGCCTGGCTGATGGGGTGGTCATCACGCCTTCGCACAATCCCCCCGAGGATGGCGGATTCAAATACAACCCGCCCGAGGGAGGGCCGGCTGGCCCGGACACGACCGGTGCCATCGAAGAGAGAGCCAATGCGATCATTGCCGATGGGTTGAAGGCGGTGCGGAGGATTCCTTTTGAAAAAGCCCTCAAGGCTGATTCAACGCACGAGTACGACTATATCACCCCGTATGTAGAAGACCTGCGAAACGTGATTGATATGGAGGTTATCGCAGGGGAGGGGCTCAAGATAGGTGTGGACCCCCTCGGCGGAGCAGGGATCGATTTTTGGGACCCTATTGTCGAAAGGTATCATCTTTCTATTGAGGTCGTAAACAGGGCCGTTGACCCCACATTCTCTTTCATGAGTCTTGACCATGATGGCAAAATCCGCATGGATTGCTCCTCTCCCTATGCCATGGCACGTTTGATCGAGCTGAAAGACAACTTCGACGTCGCCTTCGGCAATGACGTGGATGCTGATCGTCACGGCATCGTCTCCAGGAGTGCAGGCCTTATGAATCCGAATCACTACCTCTCTGTGGCCATCTGGTACCTCTTTCAGAACCGGCCGGGATGGAACAGGGATGCCGCCGTTGGAAAAACCTTGGTCTCGACATCCATGATCGACCGGGTGGCCTCCTCTCTTGGCAGGCGGCTGATCGAGGTCCCTGTGGGTTTCAAGTGGTTCGTGGATGCACTTCTTAAGGGCACCTGCGGCTTTGGCGGCGAAGAAAGTGCGGGCGCATCCTTTTTGAGAAAAGACGGCACCGTCTGGACCACGGACAAGGACGGCATCCTGATGGATCTTCTTGCCTGCGAAATGACGGCGAAAACCGGCAAGGACCCAGGCGAACTTTACCGAGATCTGGAGGAGAAATTTGGCAGGGCATTCTACGAGAGGCTCGATGTGCCCGCCACCCCGGAGCAGAAAGCGGTCTTGAAAAAGCTCTCTCTGGACTCGGTCACGGCGAAGGAGCTTGGGGGAGAGCCGATCATAGCGAAGTTGACTCGGGCTCCAGCGAATGACGCCGAGATCGGTGGCCTGAAGGTGGTCACCCGAAACGGTTGGTTTGCCGCCCGCCCCTCGGGGACCGAGGATATTTGTAAGATATATGCGGAAAGCCTGCGAGGGAACGATCATCTTCAGAGGATTCTGGAAGAGGCAACGGTGATCGTCAATGCAGCCTATAAGGCTGCAGGGCTCTAACACCTCGCATACGGACCGACGTGAAAAATGCCCTAACACTCACCACATCCCGGTTTGTACCCTTAAATCCCTCTGTCGAGGGGGATCAGCGTGGAGCGTCATGGTTCCTTAAAGCGGGTGACGGGTGACTCAGATGACTTGAAACAGAAGGAGAGTATCATGGGAGAGATCGTCAGCACGATTGCAAGAGAGATCCTGGACTCGCGTGGCAACCCGACCGTTGAAGTCGAGGTCATCCTTGAGGACGGCGCCTTTGGGCGTGCGGCGGTTCCATCCGGCGCGTCTACCGGCGTGCATGAAGCCCTGGAACTGCGAGACGACGACAAATCCCGTTACGGCGGGAAGGGAACGCTGAAAGCCGTAGAGCATGTCAACAATGAAATTGCCGAGGCCATCGTCGGCATTGACGCTCTTGATCAGAGCACCGTTGACAACACGATGCTGGCGCTGGACGGCACGCCCAATAAGAGCAAATTGGGAGCCAATGCGATCCTTGGCGTCAGTCTCGCGGTTGCCCGCGCTGCGGCTGACTGGGTCGGCCTGCCGCTGTACCGCTACCTCGGAGGAGTGGCGGCCAAGGTCCTGCCGGTCCCCATGTTCAACATCCTGAACGGCGGTGTCCACGCCAACTGGCAAGGCACCGATTTCCAGGAGTTCATGATCGCTCCGGTCGGCGCACCCAATTTCCGCGAGGCGGTGCGCTGGGGCAGCGAGGTCTACCAAGCGCTCAAGGACGTCTTAAAGTCCAGCGGCTATCCCACCGGCGTGGGCGATGAGGGCGGCTTTGCACCGGCATTGAAAACCAACGCCGAAGCCGTCGAGATAATCCTCAGAGCCATCGAGAAGGCCGGCTACAAGCCTGGGGTGCAGATAGTGATAGCCCTCGACCCGGCGACCAGCGGATTTTACGAGGATGGTCTGTACAACCTGCGCACCGAAGGCCGCAAGATCACCTCTGCAGAGATGGTCGAGCTGTGGGCGGATTGGGTTAAGAAGTACCCCATAGCGGTTCTCGAAGATGGTCTGGCAGAGGATGACTGGGACGGCTGGAAACTGCTCAACCAGACCCTGGGCGGACGGATCGAGCTGGTAGGCGACGATTTGTTCGTAACCAATGTCGAGCGCATTGCTCGCGGCATCGCCGAAAATGCCGCCAACGCCGTATTGATCAAGCTCAACCAGATCGGCTCTCTGAGCGAGACGATTGCCGCCATTGAAATGGCGCGCAAGGCAGGCTGGGGGGCTATGGTCTCGCACCGTTCTGGTGAGACGGTGGACAGCTTTATTGCCGACCTCACTGTGGCGATGGCCACCGGTCACCTCAAGACCGGCGCTCCCTGTCGCAGCGAGCGGGTGGAGAAATACAACCAGCTCATGCGCATTGAGGAAGACTTGGGCGCCGTGGCCGTATACGCCGGACACAAGGCTTTCGTACACTAGCCGCCGAAGTGCGGATTTTCCTGAGAACGCCGGATCGCATATTCTGTGGGGGACCTTATGAGAATTCTCAAGACTCCAAGAATGGAACGCTGCATCGGCTGTCACTCCTGTTCCCTGGCCTGTGCCCGCATGGTGCACAAGCGACTCTCCTGGGATACGGCAGGCATTCGCATCGCCTCCTCCGGCGGGCTGACCAGCGGTTTTGAGGCGAGGACCTGCCTCGCCTGTGATCCCGCCCCCTGTGTGCTGGCCTGTCCGACGGGCGCCTACTCGCAGCGCAAGGGCGGCGGAGTGATCGTCAAGAAAAAGCTTTGCATCCAATGTGGAGAATGTGCCAAGGCCTGCCCAGTCGACGCAATCTACCTCGACTCGACAAGTGAGCCCTTTGTATGCATCCACTGTGGCCGCTGCGAGCCCTTTTGTCCCCATGACTGCCTTGAAATGATGGAAATCAAAGGCGTATCGGGAGAAGAAGACGCGGCCGGGGAGGTTGCGCCATGATCAGAGACCACTTCAGAACGCTCATTGTCGACCTTGCCACAGGACGGGGCAGCATAGCCAATCTGGACGGCCGGGACGCGGTTGCCGGCGGGAGCGGACTGGCGGCCATGCTCTTCGACAAGTACGGGCTTCCGGACAGGCCATGGAACGATCCGGAACAGCCGCTCATTTTCGCCATAGGCCCGCTCACCGGCTACTTCCCGCTCATGAGCAAAACCGTTTGCGCGTTCAAGTCTCCTTACCATGATCAGTACGCTGAGAGCCACGGCGGTGGGCGCTCGGCCCTTTCGCTTCGGTTTGCGGACTTCGATGCGCTGGTGATCCGAGGCAAAGCGGCCAGGCCCTCCTGCTTGTCAGTGGGCTCGCGCCACCTGGATCTGAGGGATGTCCACTTCCTCTGGGGCATGGATCTTCAGAAAACCGGCAAGATGCTCCGACGCATGTATGAGGGGGCGGGGCATCGGAGCATCCTCAGGATCGGTCCTGCAGGCGAGAATCTCTCGGCAATGGCCTGCATCAACGTGGACACCTACCGACACTTCGGAAGGCTTGGCTGCGGGGCGGTCATGGGTGCGAAGAACCTCAAGGGCATCGTTATCATGGGCGACGGGTCGTTTCCGCTTCCCGAGGGGAAGGCTTATCCCGAGCTCTTTTCGGATGTCTACCGGAAGATGACGGACACCGACATGATGGAGAAGTACCACAACTTCGGCACTCCCGTAAACATGGCCGTATTGAACGGAATCCGCGCCCTCCCCATCATGAACCTCCAGAAGACGAGCGATCCGGATATAGAGGGAATCACGGGGGAGACCTTTGCACGGGACACCCTGCTGCGCAATACCGCCTGCGCCGGGTGCCCCGTGGGTTGCATTCACCTCGGATTCGTTCGGGAGAGGTTCATGGAAGAGAACCGATACCTCTACCGGCAGGTCTCTTATGACCATGAACCGATCTTTGCCGCCGGCGCGATGCTCCATGTGACAAATGCCTTCTCCGTGCTTTCTCTCTTGGATACGGTTGAAAGGGAGGGCCTCGATGTAATGTCCGCCGGTGTTTCCCTTGCGTGGGCCACAGAGGCTCTCCAGAAAGGCATAATCTCGACAAAGGAGACCATCGTCCCTCTCAGGTTCGGTGATGATGCAGCTTACAGTGAAGCGTTCCATCATCTCGGTGAGGCTTCCAATGATTTCTACCGGCTCCTCGCACAGGGGACCATGAAGGCTGCCGAACACTACGGGGGAGTTGACTTTGCCAGTGTGCTGGGCCAGGAGATGGCTGGCTATGCCACGGGTGAGGTCTTCTTCGTTTCCCAGGCCCTTGGGTTTCGACATTCTCACCTGGATGCGGGCGGCTACTCATGGGATCAGAAAGACAAAGACCCGGATGTGAGCGGGGCCGTCAAATTTCTGGTCCAAGACGAACAGGCGAGAGTGCTTCTCACCTCAATGGTGAGCTGTCTGTTCGCCAGGGGTGTCTATGGGGACCAGGTCCTCTCCGATTGTCTGCGTTCGGTCGGCTACACTGCGCTTGCAGACGGAATCAGCGCTGTTTCCAGGCATGTCCAGAAGCTTCGATGGGGAACACGTCTCCGTACGGGCTTCGACCCGCGTACCGTTTCGATACCCAAACGCTTCCTGGAAGTCGAGACATGGAGGGGCAAGATAGATGCGACATATTTGGACGCGCTCAAGAACGCTTATGCAGGTGCGATCCTTGCCCTCGCTCAAGATGAATGAGAGTCAGGATAACTGAGAGGGCTTCCGATGATGGGAGGATTCGCAGATTATGCTTTGCAGGTGCTCGGGGTAGACGACGACACTGCGTTGGAACTCTACGAGATCCAATTGGATGAAGCGACAAGAAAGATCATAGAATTGCGAAAGACAGAATGCCAACAATAATCTGCACGCTATTCCGAAATGCCCCCGCTTCGCTCTGGGAAGGGGTCAAGTCTCTATTGATTGATGTGAAGAAAGCTGTGAAGTTGGTAAGAAGGGGATCAGAGGGGAAGCGGAATCAACCCTTGAAAATTGAGTAAACTGATTTGTACAGGTTCAAAACCTGAGCCAGATCTTTTTCACAGAAAGGAGTATGCGCCATGAGCATTGTAGCTGATTGGAGAGCCAAAACCTTATCTCCGGATGATGCCGTTGCGCCAATTAAAAGCGGCATGAAGATCTTTATCCATGGTGCGGCAGCCACGCCCACTCCTTTGATTGTCGCATTGTGTAAACGGCTGGAATTGGAAAACGTGTCCCTCTATCACCTGCATGTCGCAGGCGAGATTCCCTATGCCGAACCCATACACCAGGGGCGCTTTTTCTCTATCTCCTTTTTTGCTGGAGAAGCATTGCGAAAGCCCATCGAGGAGGGATGGGCCGACTTTATGCCTATATTTTTAGCTGACATTCCTAGGCTGTTCACTTCCGGTACAATCCGATTGGACGCAGCGATATTGCAGTTATCCCCTCCGGATCGTCACGGTTTCTGTACCCTGGGCACCTCTGCGGATGCGGCCAGAGCAGCCGCCGATTCTGCAAAAATTATCATTGCGGAGATAAACGACCAGATGCCGAGAACACACGGGAATACGGCTGTCCACATCGACAAGATCAACGCATTTATTCATACGAATCGTCCCTTGATCGAGCATCATGGATCTGATGAAACTGCCGTTGAAGCCAGAATCGGCGAGATTATCGCTGACTTAATTGAAGACGGCGCCACATTACAGATGGGAATCGGAAACATCCCCGATGCGGTACTCACCCGTCTTCACAACAAACAGGATCTGGGTATCCACACGGAGATGTTCTCCGATCGCATAGTGGATTTAGTGGAAGCAGGAGTAATCACAAATCGCCTTAAGAAGATACACCCCAACCGGATAACCACGAGCTTTGTCAGCGGCTCGAAACGCGTGTTCGACTTTGTCCATGAAAATCCCATGGTGGAATTTCATCCATGCGATCGTACCAATGATACGGCTCTTATCCGTCAGAACGACAAGGTGGTCGCGATCAACTCGGCCTTGGAGATTGATCTAACCGGACAAGTATGCGCTGATTCCTTGGGACACAAGATATACTCGGGCATCGGCGGGCAGATGGATTTTATCCATGGTGCTGCTCTGTCCAGGGATGGAAAACCGATTATTGCCATTCCATCCACTGCGGCCAAGGGAAAGGTTTCTAGGATTGCGCCGGATCTCAAACTCGGCGCAGGTGTTGTCACGACGCGTGGACACATCCATTGGGTCGTCACCGAATTTGGTGCAGTAAACCTTCATGGGAAAACCCTGAGGGAGCGCGGAGAGGCACTCATCTCTATTGCTCACCCGGATTTCCGTTCGGAACTGAGAAAAACTCTAAAAGAAAGGAGGCATTTCATTGTTCGTTGAAACAGTGGACGCAGCTAGGTTTTTAGCTAAGGAGATTCGATCATGCCGCTCATCGGTGTAGAAGTCATTGACGGCATAGGGTTCATTTGTCTCAACAATCCAGGCAGAAGAAACGCCTTGAGCCATGAGATGGTCCAGGACATCATTCAGACGCTTCAGGATTTCAGAGAACGGAAAGTGACGGTAGTAATCCTGAGAGCCCCTGACGGCTGCTCCGTCTGGTCCGCCGGACACGATATCAAGGAACTGCCCCAGTCTCGACGCGATCCGCTCGGCTACCAGGACTCTTTGGAGAAGCTGCTTCGGGCGGTCCAAAAATATCCCGGACCGGTAGTCGCAATGGTTCACGGCAGTATCTGGGGAGGAGCCTGCGATCTGGTCATGACCTGCGATATCATCGTCGGGGATGAAACCTCCTCCTTTGCGATCACCCCGGCAAAGCTTGCCCTGCCCTACAATGCTTCGGGCATACTGCATTTCCTCAACCGGATCGGGTTGAATATTGCAAAAGAGATGTTCTTTTCGGCTGACCCCATCACAGCGGAAAGAGCTGAGCGAGTCGGCATACTGAACCATCTCGTGCCGTCCGGCAAGCTCCTGGAGTTCACCACGGACATGGCCATGCGAATGGCTGCCCGGTCGTCACTTGCCATTTCGGTCATCAAGGAGCAATTCAACCTTCTTGCCGGAGCACACCCCATGGCACCCGACGTTTTCGAACGCATTCAGGGTTTGAGAAGACAAGTGTACGACAGCCATGATTATGAAGAAGGTATCCGGTCGTTTCTGGATAAGCGGGCGCCGGTTTTCAAAGGGGAGTGAGGGAATGGGGGTGTTCCCAGGTTATACGAAAGTGCCCGATCATGAATGAGACACAACGCATCCCGGTGGTTGCGCTCACGCTGGACAAGTCGATCAATAAGTACAACGAGTTTGACATTTCGAACAAGGTACGGGAGCGCACCTCACCGGACGCGAGGTTGACAAGCTACCGGAAGCCACAGGAACGGACCCGTCCCGAACTCGAGCCCACGATACTGGTAAGAAAGAATTTCAGTCCTGAGAATAAGAAGAGGTATCGGATGTATTCCGATTATTGCTAACCTAAGAAGACCTAACACCGGTTTAAACTGGGAAGATCTTCAAATCTCTTAGACCCGGCCATAGCCACCGAAGCCAACGCGTTTCTATGCGACTCTCAAAAAGAAGCTCATCAACAATGCAACGTCGGAACGCATTACATGAGGCGCGAGCCGAAAGGGACTCTCCATGACCGAAAACCAACGCGATATCACCCGCACCTTTTTTGCGGTGCTCTTCATCGGAGCTCTGCTCGGTACGTCGCTATGGATCCTTAAACCATTTCTGGGGGCCGCAATCTGGTCGGTGACGATTGTGACGGCAACCTGGCCGTTGATGGTTTCCATCCAAGGCCGGCTTTGGGGCCGCCGATCGCTGGCAGTGGCGGTGATGACGATGGTCCTTCTCTGCTTACTGGTGGTGCCTCTCTGGCTATCCATCGACACAATTGTGTCGAACGAGCATCGGATAACCAACTTCGTGAAGTCGCTTTCCACCTTTGAGGTTCCGCCTCCGCCAGCCTGGCTGGGCACGATACCGCTCTTCGGCAAGAACCTGGTGGCGGCATGGGACAAGCTTGCGGTAGCGGGGATACAGGATTTCGTGCAAAAACTTGCCCCATACGGCGGCAACGCCGTCCGATGGTTCATCACGGAGGTAGGGAGCTTAGGGGTCTTGGTCCTCCAATTCCTGCTAACCGTTGTGTTTGCCGCACTCCTTTACGCCAACGGTGAGCGTCTGGCCACTTGGATAAAGCGTTTTGGACATCGTTTGGCAGGACCGAGGGGGGAGACATCGATCCGGTTGGCCGGACAGGCCGTGCGCGGCGTCGCTCTCGGGGTTGTGGTGACCGCGCTGGCTCAGTCGGTCCTGGGCGGCATAGGCCTTGCCATCGTCAGAGTTCCTTTTGCAGCGGTCCTAACGGCAGTGATGTTCATGCTGGCGATCGCCCAAGTCGGTCCGCTGCTCGTGCTGGTCCCCGCAGTGGCCTGGCTGTACTGGAGCAGCAGCATAGGCTGGGGAACATTTCTTCTCATCTGGACCCTGGCGGTCGGATCCATGGACAGCTTCTTGCGCCCCCTTCTGATCAAGAAAGGCGCCGATCTTCCACTGCTGCTCATTTTTGCTGGCGTGGTAGGCGGTCTGATCGCATTCGGCCTCATAGGCATCTTCGTTGGGCCGGTGGTGCTCGCCGTGTCCCACACATTGCTATCGGCATGGGTCGATGAGGATATCGCCGAGGTCGAGTCGCCCCCCCGGCAAGAGCCATGAAAACGGCTTTCGCACCCCAGCTTCTTTTCTTCATAGTCCAGAAGGTCCACAAAAAAGTCAGCATGTCTCTCCTCCGCCTTGAGAAATGAGGCGCCAAAATCTTTGCTGTTTTCGAATCATTTGTTTACCGAATTCCGCAAACTGGACTCTTTCGACATTGGCAAGGAGTGGTAAAGTTGACCCAGTCCGCCTCCAGCTCGTTTCCTTGCTCTGACGGTACTCCCTGAAACTTTACAACCATAAGAAAAAAGACCATCGAATCCGACATCTTCTAATTGACACCTTTCTGATCTAATCGTATCCTGCTATCATCTGAAATAGGGGATAAACAGAACTATACAATTACTTGCTAGTGTCCCGATGAAAGACACTCAGAGAGATTATGGTTAAAATAGTATGAAAACTGTGTCTTTGGTACTTGGAAGTGGTGGCGCTCGCGGATTAGCGCACATTGGTGTTATTCATTGGCTTGAAGAAAATGATTACAGAATAGACTCAATAGCCGGTTCCTCAATTGGTGCGCTAATAGGTGGAATATATGCTGATGGAAAACTGGATGAATATGAACAATGGGTGCGTTCCATAACGAAAGTAAACATAGTCTCCTTGCTGGATCTTTCATGGGAAAAGGGCGGACTAGTGAGAGGCGACAAACTCATCAATACCCTTATCGGTCTAGTTGGAGATCAATTAATCGAAAATCTCCCAATTGCATATACGGCTATTGCGACTGATGTAAAAGGCCAGAAAGAAATCTGGATAAAGTCAGGTAGTCTTTTTGATGCCATAAGGGCCTCTGTCTCAATACCCCTTTTTTTTACTCCGTTTAAGTACAAAGGACTCGTTCTTGTTGATGGAGGGGTTTTAAACCCTGTGCCTATTGCGCCTACGTTTGGTGATGAAACTCATATGACTATTGCCGTAAATCTGGGCGGCCCAGCAGAGAGTCCAGAAAAGCTGAGTGCCATAAGAGTTGCTCCAACGTTCTCTTCATCTTTGTTTCATGAAAAGATCAATCGCTTTATAAACCGTCTCCAACAGTCTGTGACAAGGAGCAAGCGAGATTGGGGGGCGTATTATATCGCCATTCAGGCGTTTGAGGCTATGCAGGACACTATAGCACGACAAAAGCTTGCTGCTTATCCACCAGACATTATCATAGAGATTCCCAGAAACGCATGTCAGACATTGGAGTTTGATCGGGCATCCGAGATGATTGAATTGGGATATAGAAGGACGAAAGAGTGCCTAACTCAAGCTGAGTTGAAGAACTGGAACGATGAATGACAGCGAACAAGGATCGAGACGACTTCAGGCTTTGTCGGGGTAGTTTCAATCCACCAGTTAATGTAGTGCTCGATACTTCTGCGGAAATGCGTGACTCGCCCTTTTCTTGAAAGTCGCCGGGAAGCGATTGGTGGTCGCTCCCGGCACGGACCTGCTGCCGACCTGCTCTGAGGGAAGTCGCTTCAAAACCTTTGTAAGGGACCCAGCCGGATAGGAGAGGGTCTGTAGGAAGCTATTTATCCCTTGCGCAGGAACTGGCTAAAGTCCCTGCGCAACTCATCTGTTATCGTCCCTCGACACAAAGCTATAATGTTGCCAGATCAGCTGAAATCGCTTCGATTACATCGGTAGTAATGCGGCCTTGAGATAAAGGCATGATTTGTTTAAGCGTCATTCCCATGGCCATTTGGATCCGAGGATCGTTGCTCATGCCGGGACAATGCCTGTCAAGAATAGCCTTAGCGCAGTCGTCCGCCAATAGTGCCGAGATCTTCGATTCAACTGTAAGTGTCATTTGTTTCCCCTTCTTTCAGACTTGATTGAGTTTTTCCTTTATATCCAGCTTCCACTAATTGTCTTCGCTACAGTGGCAATAGTCCTCCTTATTTTTGACATCATTCCTTTTAGTTATGTAATCTATATCTGTGGCAGTCCTTTCGCTCTTTGTTTAAAGAGGTTCACTTTCTTTTCCATGGCGGGCGTATCGAGCCAAAGCTCGGGGTAAAGTTTCTCCCTGCCCGCCGTTGGATTCATCGAACAGTCAAGCCATTGAGATATGATCAGGTTCATGTAGCATTGCTGGCACCTTACACACTTGACGATGTCCTTCACCCGGCCTTCCTTGACTTTGACCGGCCAGAAAGGGTCGGCAATGGCCTGGCGGCCCAGCGAGATCATGTCGCTCTGGCCCGACTTGACCACTTCCGCTGCAGTCGCCGGACTTACGAAATTGGGAGTGATCACCGGAAGGCCCCCGGAGGCCACTTTGAAGCCGTGCGCCCATTTTGTGAACTCATTCTCGCCATCAGGAGCGAATGCCGCCCCCGGGTTTTCATAGCATCCCTGAGAAACGTTGAAGAAATTCGCCCCCGCATCGCGACACCATGAAACCACCTGCTTTATTTCTTCATGCCCGATGCCCCCCGGCATCAGTTCATCCCCCGAAAGCCTGACCCCGAAAGCCTTTTCCGGTCCGATCTTTTTTCGCGTCTTTTCAACGATGTTCAAGAGAAATCTGGCCCGATTTTCGAGTGAGCCGCCATAGTGGTCAGTGCGCTGATTCGAGCGCGGCGACAGAAAGGAATGGATCAAATATCCGTGGGGAGCATGGACCTCCACGCCGTCGTATTCTAACTGGAAAGCGTCAAATGCCTGGATCGCAAACCGGTCCTCCAGATCGACGATCTCCGGTACTGTCAGTTCACGCGGGGTCTCTCCATAGAAGACGTGAAGAAGCTCGGGGTTGTCTTTGGCCATCACCTCCCGGCCCACCTTACTGAACTCTTTGTATTCTTCGTCATTCATGCTCTGGAGTAGAGCAAGGTCCGGCATCATCGGGTTGACCCGTTTCATCTGCTTCTCCCACCCCTTGGTCAAATTGCGCATATCTACATGCAAAGGGATGGGCGAAGGGCCGCCTGCAGGGCAGTCCGGGGATTCCACGTGCGGGTGCCCCTGCCGCCCCCACCCGGGACTGAGTTGC
>Ga0074046_10002108_pt1 | contig 17361 bp, 15 predicted proteins | sample BogForMeECP23OM3_FD_94441 | JGI IMG/M metagenome (GOLD analysis project Ga0074046, IMG submission 94441) | Bog forest soil microbial communities from Calvert Island, British Columbia, Canada - Bog Forest MetaG ECP23OM3 | ecosystem: Environmental > Terrestrial > Soil > Wetlands ... | reverse complement strand
GGGGAAGGAGGTGCGCGTCACTCGGATCGGCGCTCGCCTTGTGGCGCAGCGCCGCGATGCGTGGGAACGCTGGTACGGTCCCGTTGCGTCCGCCCGAAGCGCGAGCGCCGCGTGGCATGCGCTTGGCTGGGCGATCTTCGCCGCCGCGTACATGGGTGCAGTGGTTTTTGTGTCGTCTGTGCTCTCTGCCGGCGCCGGGGAAGTGCTGCTCGTGCTAGCGGCGGGTTCGCGGCTCTCCGCCTACATCGGGGCGACGGTGGGTGAAATCGGGTTCCTCCGCGGTATCTGGCTCGACGGTTCCCGGCGCATGGCGTGGCTTGAGGACTACGCCGCGTCCCTGGTAGGCGCCGCCGATGCTCCTGTGCCAGAGGCGCTGGCGCAAGGCATCCGCTTCGAACACGTCTCCTTCGCCTATCCCGGAACGGAGCGTCTCGTGCTCGAAGGCGTGGACCTGCACCTCAAGCCCGGATCAGTCGTCGCTCTGGTGGGTGAGAATGGCGCCGGCAAGACAACGCTCGTGAAGCTGCTCTGCCGCCTCTACCAGCCGACAAAGGGGCGTATCCTTATCGATGGCGTAGAGCTGGCCCGCATGCCGCCTGACGTGTGGCGATCGCGCCTCGCCGGCGCTTTTCAAGACTTCTTCCGATTCGAGTTCAGGGTACGCCACACGGTCGGTGTTGGTGACGTGGTGCGTCTCGAGGATACGGGGGCGGTGGCGGCGGCCGTCGATCGGGCAGGCGCGGAGGATGTTGTGGCACAGCTCATCGCGGGACTCGAGACCCAGCTCGGTCCCACCTGGCCCGAGGGCGTGGACCTTAGCTTCGGGCAGTGGCAGAAGCTCGCGCTCGCCCGAGGGTTCATGCGTGACCGTCCGCTGCTGCTCGTGCTCGACGAGCCGACGGCGGCGCTCGACGCCGAAACCGAGCACGCCCTGTTCGAGCGTTACGCCGCTGCGGCGCGCGCGGGCGCCCGCGAAGCCGCAGCCGCGTCGACGCCCGAGGGTCGTATCACCCTCCTTGTCTCGCACCGCTTCAGCACTGTGCGCATGGCCGACTTCATCGTGGTGCTAGATGGCTCGCGGGTGGTCGAGTCGGGTACGCACGAGGCGCTCATGACGAAGCGCGGCCAGTACGCCGAGCTTTATGGCATTCAGGCGGCGGCGTACCGCTGAGACGATCCCACACACCCCTCGGACCCTTCGCCTAGCCCATTCGGGAGGGGGGCCCGGTCGATGGACGACAGCGGCCATGCGGATGCGCGAGGACGCGGGCCAATTGGGGAAGCCATTTCGGACGTGGCTCGACGGGTGTCGAAGACAGGCACCCGACGAGGCCACCGCGGTTCGTGTTTCGCTTCCCGGGATCGGGCCCCAGGCCCTCCGTCGTCTAACACAGGGCCGCAAGGAGCTGTAGGACGACAAACGAGAGCATGGCGCCCAAACAAAGAAGGTGTTCCCTGTGGATGGCGCGTGCCAACCTGCTTTGCTCCAAGGCCGAGTCAGCCCGAGATCCTAAGCGCACAGCGTTTGGGTATACGTGAAATAGGCCCAAGGCGGCTGGCACACCGAAGAGGAACAGGGAGACGACGGCAATCCACCGTCGCTCGCCGCCACGGACGGTCTGGAGCAGAAGAGTCAGCATCCCGATTAGCATCATGGCGCCCACAAGGTGGCCCATCGGCCGCGCGAGCGTAGTGACCCGCCGGTAGTAGGCGGCGATCGAGCTGAGGACGGCCTCCGGCAATTCCCGACGCTGTTGCCCCTCGAGCACCTGCACGTCGAACATCAGGTCCATCCAAAGGACCGCCAGCAGGAATCCCCCACATATCAAGAGAATGGGCGACACGATCGACTCCGGCCCAGAACCTTCTCGCAAACCCAAAGCGAGCGGCGCGTCTTCTGCGGCAGAACCGTCCGCTTGCTCTCCCGAACCTCATCCACCGAAGAATCACCGGCTCTTCTCAGAGTACTATACGCGGACGGGAATCTGGAAGGCGCCACAACTCCGCAGGCGGCGAGGTCGGCACCTCGCGAGTCATCCGCCGAAGTCGTATATGTGCACGTAGTACTGGTACCAATCCCTTGTTTGCTTGTCGTTGGGTAGGTGCTCGGAAATAAACTTGAGCTCCGCTAACGATTTGTCCGCACGAGAGTCGTTCTGGTAGAGATCCATCAGGCGCCAGCGATACGAGAGCTCACCCGGTGCGCGGGCCGCGGCCTGTTCGTACAGTTCAATCGCACGTGTGATCCAGTTCATCTCGAATAGGTAGATATCGCCCAGCGCGGCATAGTTCGCCGCATCGGTCGGCGCATTCCGGATCCTGTCCTCCCCTCCTTTCACCGCATCGATCAGCGGGTACGGATACGGTGGCAATGCGGGCGTGTGGGCGTGATCAGCGTAGATCGCGCGTTCCATATTGGGAATTCCCAGCGATCGGAGCTGAGGGAGGAACGGATTGTCGCTGTATTTCACAAAGAAGTCGTCACTGTCTTCGTAACGATGAAAGTACGTCCACGCCTTTGGCTCGTCCACGTACCAAAGGTTGTCGGTGCCGCGACGCAGTACGATGGGAAGATTCGACTTCCCCGGTTGCGGTACGGCGAGGCAAAGATCTGGGGCGAAGACCATCTGGTAGGGCTCTGCCGCGTGGAAGAATTCGAAGATGCGTTCTTGTTGTCCCTGGTTCCGCGGCGCGACCGCGCGGAAGATTCGGCTGCCCTCCGTGAGGAGAGGAAGTCGCGGATCGCCGATCCCCGCGCCGAGCGATGCCAGATATCGCCGTACGGATTCACGAGGGTCAGGGGACGGCAGGAAGTCGTTTAGTCCCATCTCGGGAAGGCGCCGAATTGCGCGCTGATAGTCGTCGAGCGTCTTGCGGTACCCCTCGACTGTGGCGCCCGCACCGCCCGATAGAAAACTGTCATCAAGCCACGAAGGCCGCGACAGCGCGATGGCTGCGTCTTTTGAGCCCATTCCGCGTAGATTGGTGGTGATGATGAGCTCCGTGATGAAGTCCTGCGGCACTTCGGAGAGCATGTAGGTCTTGGCCGCCTCCTCGAGGCGACGGCAGAAAGCGTCAGGAATCTCGCCTTCAAGACTGTAGGAGACCTCAACCTTTAGCTGATTCTCCTTGGCGCTGTACAGATAGAGAATGCCTCGCCCGTCACGGCGTGCACCGATTTTGAGCTTCGAGAAGAGATCGGTGGCGGTCTCCTCGATGCTCCTCGACGGAGGCAGCGCAGACAGAAGAATCAGCGCGTTCTCGATGCCGGACTTCTTCTCCGCGAGCTTCAGGCTCATGCGGAACGCAAGATCGAAGTCATGTTGGCTTGTCTCGTTGATCAGGAGGTAGTGGGGACGATGCGGCGTGCGTGTGTGTTGCCAGAGGAGCCACCCGATGACGATGGCCAAAGTGCCCGCGCAGGCGATGATGATCCGCCCGGTCACGGAACGAGCGGGTCTAGTAGGCTCCGAAGACATCGGTCTTCTTGCCGTCATTTCCGAAGATTGTGAGAAAGGGCTCCGTGGAGTTCGGGTTGAGGCCGAGGATGGAGCGGTCCTGGCCTTTGTTCTTCAACACCACGACCGGCGTTTCATCGTTGCCAAACAGACGGAAGATGCCTGCCGCGTGCTGCGTCGTGTCATTCAATACGACAAAGGGATATTCCCTTTCGGCCGGGGCGTAGAGCCCGAGGACGAGCCGGTTTCTCCCTTCGGTGTCGTAGAAAAAGAGCCCCGGTCCTCCGTCCTGCGAGAACGCGAGCTCGGCACGAGCCCTCCCCGTTTCATCTACCAAGCGAAGGCGACGGACGGAGAGGGTGTCCTGAAGCTGTGCTGCGGAGGGCGGTGACGCCACCCTGACCGCCGCGGAGTCCGCGCGCTGCGCGTGCGCAAGGAGATAGGCGCCGAGGAGCCCGCCTAGAAAACCCGACAGCATGCCTGCGAGGTATGTCTTTGTCATACGGGGTTTTATCGGCGATTCTTGCCGCGAATGTAGTCTTTGGGGTAGGGGGCGAGGGTGGGAGTTATGGGCCGCGTGGGCTTCGCGCAGTTTCGTGGGAAGACCTGGAAGCCGCCCCGCGCGGATCGTCCTCCTGCGCGGCGACGGTGACCCGTGGGCAGCACCGGTTCTCTGAGCGCCTACGAGCGGATTTATCGAACGGTCTTGCGCATCCCACGCGGACGCGTAGCCACATACGGCCAGATCGCGGAACTCGCGGGCGTGCCCGGTGGAGGTCGCCAGGTCGGCTACGCACTCGCAGCCTCGGGCGACGCCCCGGTTCCTTGGCATCGTGTGGTGAACGCCAGAGGCGAGATCAGCCCCCGCGCAGAGCGCTGTTTCGAGGTGCTCCAGCGTCAACTGCTCGCCCGCGAGGGTGTCAGATTCGATGCGGACGATCGGTTATCTCTCGCACGCTTCCGATGGAGACCCCGCGTGCGCACCTCCAGATCCAGCGGCAAGACCCCGCATTCCCGCGCTCGGGGAACCCACTAAAGGCCTTTGCCCTTGAGCAACCCTTGGTCCCGGCGATCCCACGACCATCAGGTCCGAAAATGGCCAGACAACGAGACGCGTAAGGTCCATCTTCCTCGCATGGCGCTTCCCGATCATTCGGTCTGCTACCGGGCGCTCTCGACGCGCGACGCCCGTTTCGACGGTCGTCTCTTCGTCGGCGTCACCAGCACCGGCGTCTATTGCCGGCCGATTTGCCCCGCACGCACGCCGAAACGAGACAATTGCCGTTTCTATCCCAGTGCGGCAGCGGCGCAGGAAGGCGGCTTTCGTCCCTGCCTGCGCTGCCGCCCGGAAGTATCGCCAGATGCCGCGGCGTGGCGGGGAACATCGACTTCCGTCTCACGGGCGCTTGCGCTGATCGCTGGAGGCGCACTCGAAGGCCAGGCAGGCGTCAGAGCGCTGGCCGAGCGTCTCGGAATGGGAGAGCGTCAGCTGCGGCGTCTGTTCGACCAGCATCTGGGGGCGCCCCCGATCGCTGTGGCGCAAACCCGCCGGGTTCTCTTTGCGAAGCAGCTCATTCAAGAAACGTCGCTTTCGATGGCAAAAATTGCCGAGGCCTCCGGCTTCGGGAGTGTGCGCCGTTTCAACGACGTGTTTAAGAAGCTCTATCGGCGAAGCCCGCGCGAACTACGCATCCGACGGCGGGTAACCCCCTCTGCCGTAACGCTGCGCCTAGGCTACCGCCCACCGTATGACTGGGATGCGATCCTTTCGTTTCTCGCCGCCCGCGCCATCTCCGGCACAGAATCCGTTGCGAACAACCGCTATCGCCGCACGATCGCGATCGACGGGGTCATCGGCAGCGTCGAGGTTTCGCCTGGCCGCAGTTGCCTCGTCGCGATGATCCGCTTCCCGCAGGTGCGCGCGCTTCTGTCAATCGTCGCGCGCTTGCGGGGGCTCTTCGATCTCGACGCGAATGTCGAAGCCATCGGAGCACATTTGAAGCGCGACGAGTGTCTCGCGCCGCTCATCGCGCGCCGACCGGGGTTGCGTTCTCCCGGAGCCTTTGATGGCTTCGAACAGGCGGTGCGCGCCATCCTCGGCGATGGGGTAGAGGTTTCTGAGGCGCGTCGTCTCGGCGGGGCACTCGTGGCGCGGGCGGGCGCCGGTGCGACGTTCGACGTCACCGGCCATGAGCCGCTGACCCACGTCTTTCCGACACCCTCGCAACTCTTGGCGGCTGATCTTTCTCGACTGGGTCTGGCGCCGGCGCGCCTGCAAACCTTGCGAGCCCTCGCACGGATCGCCGACGCGGACAAGAAGCTGCTTCAGCCCACCCGAACGGGTCAGGAGATCCGCGCACGGCTGCGCGGGATTCGAGGTTTCGGGAGCGCTGCGGTGCAGGATTGGGCGCTGCGCGCGCTGCGCGACAGCGATGCATTCCCCGCCGCCGATCCGGCGCTGCTGCGCAGCCCGGTGGTCGCGAACGGCACCCCCCTTTCGGCGAAGGCGTTGCTCAAACGTGCGGAAGCCTGGCGCCCATGGCGCGCCTATGCAGCCCAACATCTGTGGACTGCAGACCTCGATAGAAGGAGTACCCATGAGTGAATGCGAGACCTTCTTCAGCGACCAGATGAATACCCCGCTCGGCACTGCGATCGTGGTTGCAGACCAGAACGGAGCGCTGCACATGTTCTTCTGGGAAGATCAAGCCGACACCTGGCGCAAGCGCTTTCATCATCGGAACGGCGCTGCCGTGGTGGTTCCCCGGCGCGATCCGTTCGGGCACATTGCTAGGCTCAAGCGCTATTTTGAAGGCGAGATCGTTGCCCTGAAAGAGATTTCCGTCGTCCTTCGCGGTACGCCGTTTCAGAAGAAAGTCTGGAGCGCGCTCCGCACGATCGAAGGCGGGACTACGCTCAGCTATGGGGCGCTCGCACGGCGCATCCACGAGCCCAAAGCGGTTCGGGCCGTGGGCGTCGCGAATGGGAGCAACCCGGTCGGCGTCGTTGTCCCGTGCCATCGCGTAATTGGCAGCGATGGTTCGTTGACCGGCTATGGCGGCGGCCTGGCACGGAAGCGCTGGCTGCTGGAGCACGAGGCGCGCCATTCGCCCTGGCGCTTGGAGATGTCGGCATGAGTGACTCCAATTCTGCTCGCGTGTTTCGCGACCTTCACCAAAACGGTCTCTTGATTCTGCCGAACGCGTGGGATGCAGGGAGCGCGCGCATCATCGAGCATGCGGGTGCGAAAGCAATCGCTACGTCGAGCGCCGCGCTCGCCTGGTCGCATGGCTATCCGGACGGTGAAGCGATGCCGCAGGAGGCAATCGTAGCGGCAGTACGCGCGATTGTGCGCGTGGTGGAGATTCCGGTGTCGGTCGATCTCGAGGCGGGCTATGCCTCGGATGCACAGACGGCTGGAGCGTTTGCGGCTCGCCTGGTCGATGTGGGTGCGGTCGGCGTGAACGTCGAGGACGGCCTGGGCTCGCCTGACCTGCTTGCTGCGAAGATCGAGCGAATAAAAGAGGCCGGCGCGAAAGCAGGCATCGATCTCTGGGTGAACGCGCGGGTCGATCTCTATCTGCGCAAGCTCAAGGAAGGCGAAGGAGCCTATCAGGAAACGGTTTTGCGCGCGCGTCGCTATCGCGAAGCGGGCGCCGACTCGATCTTCGTACCTGCAGCCAGCGGGGAGGCACTCATTGCAAGGCTGGTCCAGGGCGTGATGGTGCCGCTCAACGTTCTCGCGTGGCCAGGTGTTCCGCCGGCGGAGAAGCTGAAGGAACTGGGGGTGCGGCGATTAAGCGCTGGCTCCGGGATCGCCAAGGTCGTGCTGAACCGTGTGTTTGTGATGAGCCAAGCTTTGCTGGCCGAAGGTCGCTCCGAGCCGTTTGGTGAAGGCGCGCTGAGCAATCCAGAGATCAACCGGCTCATGCGCCCCTGAAGGGGAGGGGCCGCGGATCCAGCAGGTTCGGGCAGCGGAAACCCAGTGGTTCGGGGAGGGGATTGCGTGTAGCCTCCGCGCAGCTCCTAGAGAGAGAGAGGAACCCCTCATGTCGCTTGTCCTACTTGGAGGCAGTGTCTCCCCGTTCGTCCGTAAGGTCCGCGTTATGCTCGCCGAGAAGGGCCTCGAATACGGCCACGAGCAGGTGAATCCGTTCGCACCGCCGGCGGGCTGGCGCGACCTGAGCCCGCTCGGAAAGATCCCGGCTCTCCGGGACGGCGACCGCGTGCTGAACGACTCGTCGGTCATCTGCGCTTACCTCGAGCGGCGCTACCCGCAGCCCGCGCTCTACCCGTCCGACGCCTACGAATACGCCCGTGCGTTGTGGTTCGAGGAGTACATGGACGGCGGCTTCGTTCCAGTGGCCGGGCCCCGGGTGTTCTTCACGCTCGTGCTGAAGCCGCTTTTCGGCCGCAAATCCGAAGCCGATCCCACGGACGTAGCCGCCGCAAGCAAAGTGGTCGAAGAGGAGCTTCCGCTCTTCTGGGACTACCTCGAGCGCGAGCTCGGCGACAGCGAGTTCTACGTAGGCAACCGGCTCACAGTCGCCGACATCGCCGTAGCAAGCCCACACGTGAATTTGCGGCACGCCGGCGTGGCACCTGCCCGAAAGCGCTGGCCGCGTCTGCGCGCATTCCTCGATCGCATGCACGGCCGACCGTCATTTAAGAAGGTCATTGAGGAAGAAACACCCATCTTTGGCAAGCGATCGGCGCAGATCAGCGACTAGAGAACGAAGTCCTGCTGCAAGTCCAGCACGGGAGGGCCCTGGGCTGGAGCACAGGCCCTGGCCTCTTTCCCGGGCGGCCCCGAAGAGTCGCTTTGGGAGATGGCGCCGCGCCAGCGGCTCCGGCTCCACGGCCTAGCAGGGTGTAGGATGCACCTCGTGCTGGAGTTCGTTCCCGGCGTTCTCACCTGGGCCTGGCGCTCGGATCCGCACGGCTACAACTTTAACGGAACGCTCGTTCTCCATGAGCGGGGCAATCTCTGCATCGATCCGGTGGAGCCCGGTGAGGAGCTGCTCGGTCGGCTCGCGAAGCAAGGGGTCGCTCGGGTCCTCATCACCAATCGCAATCACGTCCGCGCAGCAAGTCGCGTGCGCGAGTGGACGGGTGCTCGCCTGCTGATGCATCCGGCCGATATACCCTATGCGCGGGAACAAGGAGCGCAGATCGACGAAGAGCTCACGGTCGGTCAGCGCATAGGACCCTTCACGGTGGTGGGTGTCCCCGGCAAGTCTCCGGGTGAGATTGCCCTGCACGACCGCGCCCGTGGGCTGCTCATCGTCGGTGACGCCGTGATCGGGAATCCCCCTGGGCAGCTCTCGTTACTGCGCGAGCGCGTGATGGACGATCCCGTCCGCCTCCGCGCGAGCGTTCGGCAGCTGCTCGAGCTTGACTTCGATGCCTTGCTTGTCGGTGACGGGACCCCGATCCCAGCAGGCGGCCGAGAGCGCCTGCGGGAGTTGGTGGAGAGCTTCCCGGCCGAGTGAGGGACGTCTGCACTATGATTCATTCGACTGAACGAGGGTCGAGGATGGGAAGAGCCGAGGAATTGAGGGGCCGAGACGAGCGGATCTGCGGGCCATCGTTTACGGCGGTTCGCGTTTCTTCCAAGTCGCGAGATTCAGGCAGGACATGCTCGTGATCGAATGGTGTATGGGTCTTCTTGGACCAACCGGCGATCGCGGGGCAACGGCCGTGCGACATCGTTCGGTGAGCCAGCCCTCTCCCCACCACTCCCGCGCTCTCCCACGCGTCGTATGACGCTTAGACCCGGCGCTCGGGATGCCCTTTGGATGGCGGCGGGGGCGGCTTTGTTGCTCCTGCTCATCTTGCTGACACTGCATTTCCGCAAACAGCCGAACCCGGCGGTGCAACTGGCCTTCAAGGCAGAGCGAGTGGACTTGGTGGGTCAGATGCAACTCGGCTTGGCCTCCGCCTCGGAGGCGGAGAAGAGTGCCGTCCTTGCCATCACCGACCAGGACTCGCAGGCGTTCGCCGATCAAGCCCGCGCCGCCACCGCGAGCGTCGAGCAAGAACGGCGGGATTTGGAACAACTCCTGACCCAGGGTGGAACCCAAGGCGAGAAGGCCTTGCTTGACGAGTTCTCCCAACTGTTCACCGAGTTCCAGCGCATCGACCACGAGCTACTGAACTTGGCGGTTCAGAACACCAACCTCAAGGCGTATGCATTGGCGTTCGGTCCGGCCGCGGACGCCCTCAACGGAATGAGCACAGCACTCTCCCGTCTCGCAGCCGCGAACGCTGATTCACAGGACGGAAAGAAGGTGACGCGCCTCGCGTTGGGCGCGGAGATCGCTGCCTTGCACATCCAGACACTGTTGCCCCCACATATTGCGGAGGCCAGCGACACGCGGATGGACGAGTTCGAAGCCCTGATGGCTCAAGATGACGAGCAGGTCCGTAGCGATCTCGCAAGCCTGGGCGCGCTCTCGACGCTCAGCGCGGATGCTGACCTCGCCACGGCGGCGTCACGCTACACCCAGTTTCGCGAGATCAAGAGCCAGATTCTGACCCTCTCACGTGAGAACACCAACGTGCGATCGCTCGCCATCTCTTTGAATCAGAAGCGTAAGGTGATGCTCTCGTGCCAGGAGGCTCTGAGGCACCTGCAGGAAGCCATCCTGGAGGAGCCGATTGAGGGCCTGACATACGGCCGCCCAGCCAGACCGCGCTAGGCCAAGTCGAATCGGAGGCCGGAAGGTTCTCGCGCTCCCGGCAAGCTGAGCGCCGGCTGGACCGGGAATGGGCTCACCGCGCGCCGGCGTCGGGCGCGTTGTGCAGTCCGGCTTCCCGCGTGGCGGGTTGTTAGAGCGCGTTCAAGAACGCGACCAGGTCGTTCACCTGCTGGGATGTCAGGCCAATATTGAAGCGGCTATTGTAGAAATTCACCACGGTCGTGAGATCCTTCGCGGAGCCGTTGTGGAAGTAGGGCGCGCGCCCCGCCAGCCCGCGCAGCATCGGTCCCTTCGTCTTTCCGATGTCTGTCCACTTGCCGCTCAGCAGCGCCTTCCCGGGATCGGTCACCTCTACCGTGGCGCTGCTTGCAGGATTCTGGAGCGTGTAGACTGGGAGGTTCGCGAGGTCGAGGACGTTGTTCGGCGATCCGTCGTTGTTGACCGGCTGCGCCATGGTGACGCCGATATTGATGGGCAGCGATGTCGAGTGGTTTCCGACGTCGGGGTTGTTGTGGCAGATGGCGCACCCTCCGCTGATATCCTGCCCGGCGAGGGGATCCTTCGGATTGTAGAGCGGGTTGCTCGGAGCGCTGTTCAGACCGGGTACATCGTGGATCACAAAGGTCGTGTTGTTGAAGATCGCTTCGCCGCGGCCAATCGACTGTTCGCTCGGTTGCAGGGACTGGTAGCGAGGGCTCGTCGGCTCCCACGCCGCAAAGAGGTCGAAGTTTGCGTTGGTGAAGCCCGGCTTTAGCGGGTCGTTCACCCCGATGAAGAATCCGGGCGCCACCGTATCCTGGAGGTAGTCCGATCCACCGTGCGCGCCATCGGCGTTTAGCAAGGCGAAAAGGCCTTGGCGCGGCTGGAAGAGCAAGAGCTGCGCGGTGTAGAGGTTCGTTTCGAAAGCGACGATGTCCGCCTGCGCTTCGGTGTTGGCGATCGACGCTCCCTGGGCGTGCCCCGTTGTTGCAGTGTTCGCTTGATCGGCCAGATCAAAGACCAGCGGGACCAGACTCTGGAAGTTCGCCAGGGTCGTGAGGGGTTGCAGCGTCTCGCGCCCATCCCACATGATGGCCGAGTCGAAGATCAGGTTGGTCGACGGCAGCGGGCGACGAAAGAGGAATAGCTGCCCGCTCACACCCGACGAACCGGGTGGGATCGCACAGTCCTTCGGATTGGTCGCGGAAGCCAGCGCAAAGTTGGCCCCGGTGGGAATGCCGATCTCAATGCGGATCAGGCCGTAGTTGAGTACTTCTGAGGAGAGCGCGCTGTTCGGTCCTTGGGATGCGCTCGTGGGTGGGCAGTCAGAGCCGTCATTCGGCGTGAAGAGCGGGTCGTGGGACGCGAGCGAGCGCGCGTGTTGGGGAGTGAAGGTCCAGGCGTCTGCCTCGAGGTGGCACGTCCCGCAGGTGCGACCATTCGTCCCCAGGTTCGCGAAGAAGCCGTTGGTGCTCCCGGTGCCAAAGTCATTGGTCGAAACGCTCCCCAGGATTCCTGCACCATCGACGGTGAGTTGGGTTGCGTCCGAATCGCCGTCGTTGGCCGCTTGGGCCGGCTGAAGGGATGCGGCCATCGCGGCTGCACCGATCAAGGCCACCGCGATCCTCGCCACAGGGCTTCGAGTCATCGTCGTTTCTCCCTTTGATCGACGGGCTTCGGCAGCGCATCTGGGCCTCGCCCACGGTTCCTGCGACCCGCTCCGAGCTTGGGGGCCTTCGCCCGATCCCTTTTCGGCGGAGGCTTACTCCTAAGGGCGTCATGGATTCGTCAAAAGAGCGTCAATTCAACTGTCCGGCGGGGTAAAATGCGGAAGGATCCCTGAGGTCTCTGAGAATGCCGCTCCGTGTAAACCTCCTCGGTGGGCTGCGGGTATCTCCTCAGAACGAGGGAGAAGCTCTAGCTCTCCCGAGTCGCAAGGCGCGGGCACTCCTGGCCTATCTCGCCTGTCCCGCAGGTCGGGCGCTTCCCCGGGATAAGCTCGCAGCCCTGCTCTGGGGTGATCGGTCGGAGGGCCAGGCGCGTGCAAGTCTCCGCCAGGAGCTCTACGGCCTCCGCAGAGCGCTGGCCCCCGTCGAGGCGCGGGCGCTCCGCCGGATCGACGATGCCGTGGCCCTCGAGCCAACAAGCGTTGAGGTCGACGTCCTCCTCTTCCAGCGTCTGGTTGCCGTGGGCACGCCCTCCGCTTTGGAAGCCGCCGTGGCGCTTTGCCAAGGGGAGCTACTTGAGGGCCTCTCGCCCGATGCGCCGGCCTTCGAGGAATGGCTCCTCGCCGAGCGAGAGCGCTTCCGCGAGCAGGTTGTCGAGGTGCTGGCCAAGCTCCTCGTCCATCAGCGCAGCGCAGGCGCGCTCCAAGCCGCCCTCCAGACCGGGCTCCGACTCCTGGCCTTTGAGCCGGCACAGGAGTCAGTACACAGGGCCGTGATCCAGCTGCACCTCCGTCTCGGGCGCCGCAGCGCGGCGCGGCGCCAATACCAGCTTTGCGTCGATACCCTCCAGCGGGAGCTCGCCCTTGAGCCGGAGGCCGAGACGAAGGCACTCTACCAAGAGATCCGCCGCGCCACGCCTGTGGCGGAGCGGGTGCCTCGTGAGGCCACTCCTGAGCGATACCCCAGCCTCGACGCCGCGGTATCAATCCGAGATGGGGACCCGCGGGAAAACCCGTCCATCGGGCAGGAGCTCGCGCGGCCACCCTTTTCCGGCCGCCGGTGGGAGCTCTGGCAGCTCGAGCAGCGATTCGAGGCGGCGCGGTCGGGACGCGGCAGCCTCGCGGTCCTGATCGGAGAGCCGGGGATCGGGAAGACCCGCGTGCTCGAGGAGTTCGCCGCGCGGGCGCGGGCTGTCGGCGCGCGGGTGCTGTGGGGTCGCTGTTTCGAGGGCCGGTTCGCTCGGCCTTTCGGGCCCTTCGCCGAGGCGATTGCCACCTACGCCAAGGAATCCGAGGTCGACACGCTGCGCGAACAGCTCGGCAGCTTCGGTGGAATCGTGGCAAAGATCGTGCCCGAGCTGCGAGAGCGGCTTCTCGATCTGCCAGAGCCCGTAGCGCTTGCCCCGGAGGAGGAGCGCTATCGACTGCTCGACGCCGTGGCACAGCTGCTCTGGGCCTTCGCGCGACGCGCGCCGCTCGTTCTTGTCGTCGACGACTTGCACTGGGCGGACGGCACGACGCTCGCCATGTTGCGTTATCTGGCGCGTTTTCTACGTCGCCACCCTGTACTCCTGCTCGGCGCATATCGCGACGTCGAGCTTGGGCGCCGGCACCCGTTGGGCGAGGCACTGACAGCCCTCCAGCGCGAGGTTGAGCTGGAGCGCATGGCGCTTTCGGGACTTGATCGAATGGCGGTGACCGAGCTCCTCGAAGGCGTCGCGAAGCATGAAGTGCAGGCGAGCTTCGTCGAGGCGATCACTGCACAAACCGGTGGTAATCCATTTTTCTTGCGCGAAGTCTTGCTGCATTTCTTTGAGGGGGGAAAGTTCAAGCGGGCGGACTGCCGGCTCAACTCCTCCTTCTCGATCGAATCGATGGGAGTTCCCGACGGCGTGCGGCAGGTGATTGTGCGCCGGCTCTCCCGGCTCTCGGCGGAGGCAAACCGGCTCCTTGCCACAGCTTCAGGCTGCACGGGTGCCTTCCGCTTCGACGTTGTATCCGCAGCGGCCGATCTCGAGGGCAGCAGCGCCCTCGATGCACTAGATGCGGCACTCGAGGCGCAGTTGCTGCGGGCGACGGGCGAGCGCGAGGTCTACGATTTTCCCCACGCGCTCATTCGCCACACCCTCTACAGCGCGCTCAATCCTTCGCGCCAGATGCGTCTTCACCGGCGCCTTGCCGAAGAGATGGAGCGTCGCTACGGCGAGCACGCCGCGGAGGACGCGTTCGAAATTGCGGAGCAGTGGCACCGGAGCGCTGCGCTGCCGGGCGCGGAGAGACTCTCGGCCCCTAGCGCATCTCGGTCACCGGGGAGGGCCCGGGGTGAGCTCCGCAAGCCCAAAGCGCCAGTTCGCCTGCGCGCGCAGCTTCTCCATGAATGAGGGCTCATACGCCTCTTCCGGCGTCTCTCGGACGAGTCGATCGAGCACCTGCGCGTCCTCTCCCACGAGGATGCGCCAGCGTTCGCTCCGCACGCCGTCGAGGATGACCTTCGCCGCTTGCGCGGCCGTCATCGGAGCCTGATCGCGGAAGGCGTCTGCTTGCTGTTGGATCCCCGCGCGAATCAGGTCGCTCGGCACGCCCTTGAGATCGATGCCCAAGCGAGCCAGACGATCCCGCGTTTGGTCGATCTGCTCCTCGGTCATCTCCTTCGGGTCACGTCCGAAAGCGCGCGCCGAATTGATGACGATCGACGTGCCGATGTGACCCGGCATCACGACCGAGACCTTGACGTGCGGCGCATTCAGGCGGAAGTCATTGATCAGCGCCTCCGTAAAGCCTTTCACGGCGAACTTCGCCGCGCTGTACGCGGTATGCGGAATCTCGGGTCCGATCGACGCCCAGAACCCGTTCACGCTACTTGTATTGACCAGATGCGCTTCGGGCGCCGCGACGAGCATGGCAAGGAATGCGCGGGTCCCGTAGTAGACACCGCCCCAGCAGACAGCGAAGGTTTTGTCCCACTCCGCGCGATCGTCGAGCAGCAGGCTACCGCCGCCTCCGATGCCCGCGTTGTTGAAGAGCAGATGAATGTGATCCGTATTGTGGGCGCGCGCGACGTGGTCGCGGAACGCATGGACTTGCGCCTCGTTGGATACATCCGCGAGGAACGTCGTGACACGAGTGCCGCGCGGAGCCTTTGCCTCGCAAAGCGCCTTCGTCTGTGCCATCGCCTCCTGCGACACGTCACACATCGCAACGTGAGCGCCTTCCGCGCTGAGCTGTCGTGCGAGCTCTCGTCCCATTCCCGTTCCGCCCCCTGTGACAACAGCAATCCTTGACTCGAAACTCTTCATCGGCTCCTCCTGGTCGCTCGCATCCTGTAGACGAGTCGCCATGTGTCGCCTTGCGATTGAGCAAGACGAGGGTTTTGCGGCCACACCCCTTGCAGGGGCTGCTGCTCGCTGCCGCCCTGCGATCGCCCCGCGCTCCGACGAGCGCATGCCTAGCCTCCCAAGGGATTGCCGTGCACTGCCAGAGGAGGCTCCTTCGCTCCAGTGACGAAGGGAGAACGCTCGATCGACGACCGCCATCCAAAGGGTGTCGCGCTTGGGGAGTACGTCAAGCGCGGGTCGTCCGGCAAGCCGAAAATATCAACGTTTTCGAAATGAAGCCGGATATCGGAACCAAAGGCTAAGGGTTACGAGTCGATCCCGCCGAAGTGAAGCAAGCCTTCGAGGCGAGCACGCAAGCCCGTTGCTTGGACCGGCCGCCTGACCCCACGGAAGAGCGAAGAACCCGAATCGCGCGCGAGGAAGTTGCCAGTCTCGGCACTCGTTCGCTTGACCGATGCGTTTGGAGCGGATCCGGTACGACACTCTCACACAGGAAGAGATGCTGCAGCAAGGACCGAAGCGAGGTGATTTCGTACGATCTTGGTCACTTGCGTTCAGCGACGATGGGAGGAGGGTGGGGCCGTCGGAAGCCACCTTTTGGGGGTTGGTCAGGGTAGCTCGCTCGGCGGAGGGCCGTTTCACGACTAGACGCCACCCTACGCCTGCGCCCGAAGGCTGTCGGTTCAAAAGTGAACTCTTCCGAAAATAGGTGTGGTCGGGGTCTAGGAGATGCTGTGGAGGTAGGAGCGCAGCTTCGCCTCCTTCACGATCAGGTGATGCTCCCTGGTGACCTCGACGATCCCGAGTAGACGGAGTCTGCTCATGAACTCCGTGATCCGCGGCCTGGTGGTCCCCACCATCTGCGATAGCTCTTCGTGCGAAATTCGAATTGCGATCTGCCGACTGCGCGGGTCTGGCTTGCCGAGATGCCGCCCCAGCATCAGCAGGGTCTCTCCCAACCGGTGCTCGCTGTCCACGGTGACCAGGGGGGCCGGTCTCGATGAAAGAAACCCCCTTCGGAAATCGAGGTCACCTCAAGCCTGGCGCTCGTGCGGGTGGTATGGGGCGAGGGGGCCGGTGACCCCGGGCCTGTCTTCTGCCCGCGTCCCTCTGAAAGATTTCCTTATGGGTCCAAGCGACCCGCGGGAACCGGAACTCGTATGGCGCAAAAGGAACCGCTCGTGGCGGCCCAATTGAGGAAACACGATCACTTGCTGGCCTGCCGGGGCCGCTTCTCGTGCTTTGCGAACACCGCGTCAGCCGTCTTCTTCTGATCATCTGACATGCTGTTGTACAGGGTCTCGAAGGCCGGAACGAGTTTCTTAAGTCCGTCCGCGTGGGCATCCGCCAGCTTCTCATAGGAGCGGAGGTCTTCAACGGCATTCATTGCGTGCAGGTTCTCAGCCCGCTCCTTAAGTACGGCATCGACCGCCTGTGCGTTCTCTCGCATCACCTGGGCGAACGAATTCCATTGCGACTCCTGAGCGGTAGTGATCTTCAGCTTTCGGTGCAGGTCCTTGATCCGCGTCTCTACCTGGTCCTCGTGAGAGCGAGTCTCCTTGCTCGGAGTCTGTGAGGGGGCAGGGGCGGCTTCCGGCGTCGTGGCTTGGGCCAACACCACGGTCGCCCGAGTGCGGTCCACACTGTCTCCTTGGCCGGGCACTACCGGCGCCGCGTGCAAAGGAGCGGCGAGACCGAGTGCGCTCAGAAGCGTCGCGATAGCAAGAGCATGGGCCATGGAGTCAGCGAGCTGGAACATGATTCCCCCTCTTCGTCGGTCGGACGTCCGAGATTTTCCCCGCCGATTGAACTCCCGCACAACGTCGATGGCACGAGCGCAGCGCACACATGTTAAACCGCGTAGCGGGAGCTTGCGATGAAGATTCACATTGCCTGCCGTGCCTCGACACTCCTGAGATCGAAGCGCCCGCAGAGCGCCACGGCTCCCACAGCCTAGACCAGCGTCGAGCTGTTGAATGATCTCAATGGAGCCCTCTGTAAGAGGAACCAACCCACCAAGCGATTCATTCGATCTGCGCGAAGACCGTCGGATTGAGCTTGGTCTCGTGAGAAAGCTGGCGCCAGGCATTCCGTTGGGTCAGGGCTCTGCGCGATCCTGATGCCTGGGGCGATGCTAGGCAGCCGAATCGCGACCGGCTCGCACGGTGGGGATCCTGGCCAAGCGTCGCCACCAGGAGCGCCAGCCTCCGCTCGTCCTTCCC
>Ga0074046_10002107_pt1 | contig 17362 bp, 10 predicted proteins | sample BogForMeECP23OM3_FD_94441 | JGI IMG/M metagenome (GOLD analysis project Ga0074046, IMG submission 94441) | Bog forest soil microbial communities from Calvert Island, British Columbia, Canada - Bog Forest MetaG ECP23OM3 | ecosystem: Environmental > Terrestrial > Soil > Wetlands ... | reverse complement strand
GCTTGATGCCGTCCACGCGGCTTTGAAATGGAGACCGAAGATTGAAGCAAATTAAACCGAGGAGGTCCTATGAGTGATACAGGCGCTCTGGTTTACGTGGTGGATGACGATCTGTCGGCGCGTGAAGGCGTGGCAGCTCTGATTCGCTCGGCCGGACTCATGGCGAAGACCTTTGCGTCAGCGGAGGAGTTTCTGGCGGCGCCGCGGCCTACAATGCCAACTTGTTTGGTGCTGGATGTGGGTCTTCCCGGCGTAAGCGGACTCGACTTGCAACAGGAGCTTGCCGAATCGGGTGTTCAGATCCCCATCATATTCCTCACCGGGCACGGCGACATCCCAATGACAGTGCGCGCTCTCAAAGCAGGCGCAGCAAATTTCTTGACAAAGCCTTTCGACGACGAAGAACTATTGAATGCCATCCGGCAGTGTATTACGTCCGACGAAGAGGAACGCCTTTACCTCGAATCGGAAATCCGGTCCGAGCACAATTTCGATGATATCGTCGGCAAGAGCGACGCCCTGCACAAAGTGCTGGAACAGATCGCCATTGTCGCACCGACCGATTCGACAGTACTGCTTCATGGCGAGACCGGAACGGGCAAGGAACTGATAGCAAAGGCGATTCATAATCTTAGCTCCAGGCGAGATCGCCCGTTTGTGCGGATCAACTGTGCTGCGATTCCCTCAGGACTGCTCGAAAGTGAACTGTTCGGGCACGAGAAAGGAGCTTTTACGGGGGCCTTGATGCAAAAGAAAGGCAGATTCGAGATTGCGGATCATGGTTCGCTTTTTCTCGATGAAATCGGTGACATCAGCCTGGAATTGCAATCAAAGCTGCTGCGTGCCGTTCAGGAGCAGGAGTTTGAGCGTTTGGGGAGTGCCAAGACGATTAAGGTCGATGTGCGATTCATCGCCGCGACACACCGGGATCTTCCCGCAATGATTCGCGAAGGCAAGTTTCGCGAAGACCTATTTTATCGATTAGACGTATTTCCGATTGAGATCCCGCCGCTTCGCGAGCGGCGAGGGGATATTCCACTGCTTGTTAACTATTTTGTGTCCAAGCTGTCACGCCAGATGGGGAAGAAAATCAAATCAATCCCCGCGCAAGCGATGGAAGTCTTGGCAAATGCCTCGTGGCCCGGCAATGTGCGCGAGCTGGAAAACTTCATCGAGCGCGCCGTCATTCTCACGCAGGGGAGCGAATTGAATGTCCCGATTGTGGAGCTGAAGAGCAGGATGCAAGCGCCTCGCACCAGTTCCGTGTCCACATTTCAAGATGCCGAGCGGCAGGCCATTATCGATGCGCTCAAGAATGCTTCAGGCAGGATCGCCGGCGTCGATGGGGCGGCAGAACGCCTTGGCCTAAAACGTACGACACTGCAAAACAAGATGCGCCGGCTGAATATCTCGCGGGCCGACTGGTCGCAGCAACAGATAGGTTCACGCTGACCCCTTGAGGACGCTGTTGCCCCACCATTTGCGTCCGCCGGGTTGACTCCGTTTGGCTATGGCCCAACTCATCGACTGTCGACGGGCGATTCGGGCATCGGTCGCCTTTGGTCTTTGCGTCACCGCGCAGCTAAAACCGTCACCCTGAATTCCATTGCATCCCGATTAGACGACCTGAACACTGTATGAAATCGGGTCGTCGCGCCCGCGGATGGCAAAAGCCCGGGAGAAACTTTCCGAACTGGCTAAGCAGCGCTGGGCGCAGCGGAGAAACAGAGCGTAGGCTGCGTAGATCGAAATGCCCGTCAGGGCGGCAAATCCCTTTGCAGTTTATTTTGAGTAGGGGAGGGGTTCCCTTGCAGGACTACGCTGGATGTTCGAGGATTGTCGCAGCAGCCCTGGCTGGGCCGCCGTCGATTCGCAGTCGCGAGGTCATAGATTCAAAACCCCGTTCATCATTGGCGCTCGTTAGTGAGTAGGTGATTGGGTCGAAACCAACACTTCGCAGGCACACATAAGCAGCGAAAATTTACGGTCCACTTACAGTCCATTAACGGCTGCGATGGGTTGTAATAGGCTCTTTTCGGTGCCACCCGCTTCGCCTAACTTATTTAAATTAAACACCCTTTTACATTCGAATCCCTGGGGGCAGTCAAATCTCATCAATAACTTGCGCAACATCTTATTCTGAGTCGTCCGCTCTTGGGTGCACGGATTGCAGATGTTGCTTGATTGTTTCCCCGTCCAAAGGGCCGATCTGCGCCTACTGTTTCTTGCCAAACACCTCTTTTAGTAGGGACGTGGTTTGCGCCGCAGGATCCGTCCGAATCTGCTTTTCCTCCTGACCCAACATATAGAACAGGCCATCGAGGGCCTTGCCGACCACATAGCTATCGAGGTTGAAATTGCCGACCAACGGAGCCACCATCGAGTTCTGCGTAAACTGATTGAACTGTTTGATGACTCCCACATTCTCCATCGATTGATGAACAATAGGCGTAAATGCCTGTGTCAATTCCGTTGAACTCGTTTTCTTGAAATAGTCGGTGGCTGCCGTGTTGCCGCCAGACAAAATGTTGCGCGCATCCTCAAAGCTCATCTTGGTGATGGCATTGATGAAAATCTGCTTGGCTGCGGGAGCGGCCTGCTCCGCGGCCCGGTTCATGGACAATTCGAGTTCGTCCACCTGCGCGCCCATACCCATCATCCGCATTCCTTTGCCGATCGTCTGCAAGGAACTAGGCAGCAGGATCTTGATCGCCTCGTTCTTGAAGTAACCGTCAGGCCGGCCGGTGGAAGCGACGGCTGTCCCCGTGCTCTTGGTCAGAGCCTCTTTTAGGCCGCTGGCGATCTTGTCGTTGCTCAACGACATTCCCGGCAAGCTGGCAGATGGCGATGTTGACTCTATCTTCTTCCAAAGCTGATCAACCTGCGCCTCTGCGGGCAAGCAGGCTACCAGCAGTCCGCAAGTGAATGCGAACATAAATGCCGAACCCTTCATGCTTGATCTCCGTAGACCCTAAACTGGGAACATCAGTTGATGTGGCTCCGGTCAGGATCACAAGAACGGTGACTGAACTGACCCGACATAATTGTATGCCTGTACCGGAGCGCCAATCGTCTGCTGCGGCGCGGGATTGGTTAACTGAACAGCTCAATGATGCGTATTCGGTAGAATTTCTAACTGGCGCCGGGCTTTTCCTTCGGGTCCGGAGGAATCGAACGACGACGCCCTGAGAATGACGGAATCACCATGCAAATCCAAAATCTTGACACCTTCCTTGAATACTTCGACAAGGTCCACCAACGTACGATGCGCGTGGTCCATTGCATTCCCGCGGACAAGCTGGAGTGGACTTTCCGCAATGGCAAGTTCACGCTCGGCGACCTGGTGCGACATATTGCCGCAATCGAACGCTACATGTTTGTAGACACCATTCAGGGGAAACCGAGCCGTTACACCGGTTGTGGTAAAGGCCTAGCTGAAGACCTAGAGGAGGTGGTGAGGTTCAAGGAGAAAATGCATCGTGAGTCGGCCGAGATCATATCCTCGCTGAGCGCCGAAGACCTCAATCGCAAATGCATCACGCCCGAGGGATCTCCAATCACCATCTGGAAGTGGCTGCGCGCCATGGTGGAGCACGAGATTCACCACCGCGGCCAAATCTATACCTATCTTGCGATGTTGGACGTTCCCACTCCGCCCCTGTATGGTTTGACCTCGGAACAGGTCCGAGACCGCAGCATAAAAGCATGAGGCCGTCAACGTTTGTAGTTGCAGCGAACAGCCAGTGTGGGCGCTGACCGGCAACCCCTCATTGCGAAATTAGCCCGCGCCTCCGCGCCGCTGTTTCATTGTCGCGGCTCCACTGATGCACCTTTAGCGTTCTCACTCGATAACCGACTCCCAGCGGCTCATACACCGCTGCAAGCAGCTCTGCTATCTCCTCCAGGTTTGTCTCTGCCAAGGCAACGATGGAAGGTCCCGAGCCACTCAAGCAAACGCCCAGAAGGTCCTCATGCTCCAGGTTTAGCGCTTGTGACAGTCCGGGCACCAGCCTCTGCCGGAAGGGTTGATGCAATCGATCACCAAGCGTCTGCTTTAGGAGCGAGAAATCCCGATTCTGTAGCGACTGCAACAGGAGCGCGATTCTCTGTAGATTGAAGACAACATCACTACGCGGCACTAGGCTGGGAAGGATCCTTCGCGATTCCGCCGTGGCGAGCGGGATGTCCGGTGTAACAACCACAAATGCCAGCGACTCGGGCCACTGAATGGTCGTGGCATAAATTGAGCCATCGGGAAGCTGACAGCTTGCAGTGAGTCCACCCAACAAGGCAGCGGCGGCGTTATCAGGATGGGCTTCGAGCGCGCAGGCTGCATTCAGGATCGCCTGGGTCGGCAATGGCCCAGTTAACGCTTCATACATTCGGATCCCTGCTACCGTGGCGGCGGCGCTACTGCCTAGTCCGGCCCGCATGGGAATTTCACTGCGCACTTCGACCGATAGAGACGGAAAGGAGCCGCTATTCTGGCGGGCAAGGAACAGGAACGCGCGCTCGATGGCATTCTCGCCACAAAGGTCCTGTCCGATGAATCGGAACTTCAGTTCCCCGCGCCCCGGTATCATCGTTACCCTCAGATGCAAATACAACTGGACAGCAACAGCAAGCGTGTCGAAACCGGGACCCAGATTGGCTATCGATGCCGGAACCTGTATCTCCAGCGGCTCGTCAGATGAGATTGGAACCACCCGAATTTCCACCGCCGCGCTCATGAGTACACCTCGCCGGCTACCGTCTGTTCAAGCCTTTGTGATTTCAGAATGAAATCGGTGTCCTTCAGAGCGTGACCAGTCAGAATGGCCACCACGATCGCATCGCGGTCGATCTGCCCCTGTGCAGTCAGCTTACGCAACGCGGCAAGTGTCGTCGCTGATGCGGGTTCACAACCGATACCATCGCGCCCAATAAGGGCCTTCGCTTCAGCAATCTCCTCATCGGTCACCTCCATCACGCAGCCGCTCGTGAAGCGAACCGCGCGCAGCGCCTTTTTCCAGGAACGAGGGTTACCGATCCGAATCGCTGTCGCGACGGTCTCGGGGTGCTCCACCGGCACAAGTTCGGAAGCGCCGGAGCGCCACATTCGTGCAAAGGGATTAGCTCCTTCCGCCTGAACCACGATGAGCCGCGGAATCCTATCCAATAGACCAGCCGCTTGCAGCTCAACCAACGCCTTGCCGAATGCCGATGTATTACCGAGGTTGCCACCGGAGACGACCACATAATCCGGCGCTTGCCAGCCGAGCTGTTCAAGCATTTCGAACATCACAGTTTTCTGCCCTTCGAGCCGAAACGGATTGATCGAGTTCAGGAAATAAAGATCGTGGTTCGTTGCGCCGAGAAGACGTTCCAGCGCCAAGTCGAAACTCCCTTCCACCTGCACCACTTCCGCCCCGAAGTCGAGAGCCTGCGCCAGTTTGTTGTGCGAGACCTGTCCGGCGGGAAGGTACACCTTCGCGGCGAGTCCAGCTCGTGCAGCGTAAGCTGCTAGTGACGCCGCCGTATTGCCTGTCGAAGCACAGCCGACCGCTTTCGCGCCAACAAAGACCGCCTCGGTCATACCAGTGGTCATGCCGAGATCCTTGAAACATGCGGTCGGGTTCCACCCGAGGTGCTTGAAGCTGAGATTTCGCAAGCCCGCCCACTCGCCCGTCCTCTGGCCTTTCACCAGAGGGTTGTTGCCTTCCGACATGGTTACAACCGTGGAGTAGCTGTTTGGCAAGAACTCGCGAAACCGCCAGACACCACTCGTATCGAGTGGAGAGTAGGAGCATCGCCGCTGCAGCCACATATGCTTGAGCGCGCTGGGAGTGCTGACGACGCCATCCACCACCACCTCAAGCAGATCAGCGCATACCTCACACGAAAGAGCTCGATCGTGTAGGTCTAAGGTTGCGGCACACGTGGGGTCGCTACAGCGCAGATGCATAGCTATCCTCCTGCTGCAGGATGGGCATTCGCAGTGGCGGCTTCACCAGAAAATCAAATTCGCGGGTCTCGGCCAGTGCCTCTTCTATCCGGCTTTCATGGCACGGTTCCAAGGTGATAACGAACGGCAGCTCTGATTTCGAATAGCCGGGCTTCTGCAACACGGCGTCAAGATTGATGTGGTACCGGGAAAACACGCCCGCGACTGCTGCGATAATTCCCGGCCGATCTCGGACAATGAAACGCACGTATTGCCGCGTCTCCAAATCGCTGGTTACTTCACAGGAATCGGCGGTTGGGCGATGCGGCGTTGCCAATCCTGTTGACCGGTGCCGCACAGCTTTCAGTAGATCGGAAAGCACGGCAACTGCTGTCGGATTTCCGCCCGCTCCGTGACCCGAGAACACAGTCTCTCCGCCGAACTCTCCGGTGCTGACAATCAAGTTCTGACTCCCTGAGACACCGGCCAATGAGGAGCTTTTTCGTACGATGGCGGGCTCGACGACAGCGTAAGCTCTTCCCTGCTCCACTTCCGCTATGGAAACCTGCCTTATCGTGCAACCCAGTTCGTGCGCATACTCGAAATCGAAGAAGGCGACGTCCTTGATGGACCGGCACGTTACCTGCACTGGCCGAAGTTCAATGTTCAGCCCAGCCCGCGCCAGAATCACGAGCTTGGCGGCTGCGTCCAAACCGTCAATGTCGTCCGTAGGATCGGCCTCCGCGAATCCGGCTTGCTGCGCCTCCCGAAGCGCGTCGGCAAATGAAGTGCGCTGCTGCTCGATTTTCGTGAGGATGTAGTTGCAGGTCCCGTTGAGAATGCCGCAGACCCTGATTAGCCGGTCCCCAGCTAGGCCATCGCGCAGTCCCGAAACCACCGGGACGCCCGCCGCTACACAGGCTTCGAAGCCAAGATACTGTTCGTTGTCCCACGCCAACTCCAGCAATTCCGATCCGAAGTGCGCCATCAACTGTTTGTTGGCGGTCACCACAGATTTGTGCGAGTGCAGTGCGCGCCGTACCCAATCGTGTGCCGGTTCTAACCCACCCAACAGTTCGATGATTACGTCCACATCGGATGCCAGCACTTCTTCGACATCTTCTGTCCACATAACGCCCGTTGGAATCCACTCCGCGATCTTGGACGCTACGCGCCGGTTGCATATATGGGTGAGTTCCAGAGTGTGTTCCTCATCTCGGGCCAGCAGCAGGCTGGCCACAGCTCGGCCCACGGTTCCGAAGCCTACGATCGCAACTCTGCAGCTCGCCGTAGGCCCGTATTTTTTCTGTTCGAAATGGCGAAGAGAGGTCACCATGGCTAACCAACCTCCTGGCATGAATGTTCCTGATCACGGAGAGGCACGCGCAATTTTGTCCTTGCCGCATGCAGATTATCGGCTAGAGCTGAACCCTTGGCTTCAAAAAAGTGCCGGTGAAGGGCTTGGACGACCTTCGGAACATCGTCCTCTTCCACGACAAAGCTGATGTTGATCTCCGAAGCGCCTTGGGAAATCATGTGGACATTTACGTTCGCTGCTGCGACCGTCTTAAACACGCTTGCGGCAATACCAACCCGGCCGTGAATGCCCTTGCCGACCAGGCAGACGATCGCCTTGCTGTTTTCGACTTCGACCTCGCCCAGTTTCTGCAGGTCCTGTACCAGCCCGGTGGCATCGCACGATGGGTCCAGAGCAACGGAGATACTTGCCTCCGAGGTCGAGACCAGGTCGGTTGTGCACGAATGCAGCTCGAAGGTCTCAAACAACCGGCGGAGAAGACCGTGCGCCATCAACACCCGCGGTGACTTGACGTTGATTACCTTTATGCCAGTTTTCGCGGCGATCGCGCGGAAGGTGGTCCGGCTGCGTGGGGCGCGAGCCCGAATGCACGTGCCTTTGTTTGCTGGCTGGCGCGAATTGAGCACATAAACGGGGATGTTCTTTTCCACCGCCGGAATCAGCGTGGCTGGATGTAACACCTTTGCGCCGAAGTAGGCCAGTTCTGAGGCCTCGTCGAATCCGATGACATTGATACGTTGCGCTTGCGGGCACAGTCGCGGATCCGTGGTCATCATCCCTTCGACGTCCGTCCAAATCTCGATTCGCTGCGCATTCAGGGCCGCGCCAACGATGGCAGCCGAGAAATCCGACCCTCCCCGGCCCAGCGTCGTGGGCACGCCCTGAGCCGTTGCGCCAATGAAGCCACCCATCACCGGAATCCGGTTCGCCTGCAACAAGGGCTTCACCTGATCATGCAACCGTTCACTGGTTTGATCGAACAGCGGAACGGCTTTAGTGTGGGAGGCATCGGTCAGGATGCAGCGACGTGAATCAACCAGTTCCGAGTGAATTCCTCGAGCTTTGAGAACGGTACTCACGATTCGACTCGAGAGCAACTCGCCCGTAGACAGGACATTGTCATTAGTACGGGGAGAAAGCTCTCCGAGCGCCGCAACGCCACGCAGCATATCCTGGAGACAATCAAGTAGCGTCTGAACCTGTTCGCGAGCAACCGCTTCGGCTGGTCCCTCCACCAAAGCATTCAAAACCGTTAGATGGCGACGGCGCAGCTTTCGCAGCGACTGTAGCGCTTCATCGACGGAGCCCGAAGCTGCGGCACGGGACATCGCCAGCAACGAGTCCGTAACTCCTGCCAAAGCGCTCACTACGACCACCGGTCGTTCCTCGACTCGGTTTAGCACGATGTCGGCTACTCGTTGGATCGCCGCATCATCTTCTACCGAAGTTCCACCGAACTTCATTACGATCATGTCCTGCTCCCTGGCCCGAACTTGCCCCTAAACGCAAAACCCACCAACCTTTCGGCAGTGGGTTCTATCGGATCTAGTTCTTGAAAACGACTTTAGGAACTATTGCTGATCTGCCCTCCGCCTGATATGCGCACCGACGTGCGCATGAGCACGCTTGTGCTCGATGTTGTTGTGCTCATTTCACGTGCTTTCAGGCGGTGTAACGACATAGGATTTGCTTACCTTAGACTAGTTCGCGAACCAAGTCAATCTACTTCTGCAGCAGCAGGTAGCTTCCCAAATTAGGACTCCGCTAATCATTCAGCGCTCTTCGTATCTCCCAAGCATCTACAAATCCGCTATATTAGGTTATGGGACCTGATTCCATGGGATCCCGAGGCCGGACCCTCCTCAATCCTCGCTTCGATCACGAGTCGTGCGGAGTTGGCTTTGTTGCGACCCTGCGCCGCGCGTCCAATCACGACATTCTGAGGCTTGCTTTGACCGCGCTGGCGCGCCTGGCGCACCGTGGCGCGGTCGCTGCCGACCGCAAAAGTAGTGACGGCGTGGGGATCCTGTCTGCAGTTCCGCGCTCCTTTCTGCTCAAACAAACTGGCATCGCGTTACAGAACGAGCGCCTGTTAGCGGTGGGAATGTTGTTTCTCCCGCAAAACGAGCCAGCGGCAGCACGCGACGTCACTCGCTTTGAAGAGTGCATCGCCAGCCAAGGTCTGCAGTGGCTTGCCTGGCGGGATGTTCCCACACGGCTGGAGGTGCTGGGCGAACTCGCGCTGGCCTCGGTGCCCATTATTCGCCAGGCGCTGATCACGGCTCCCGAAGCAACGAAATGGAGCGCGGTTGAGGTCGAACGTCGTCTCTACCTTGCACGCAAAGCTTTCGAGCGCCAAACCACGGACAGCTATGCCTGCTCGCTTTCGACGCGCACCATCGTGTACAAGGCGCTGTGTGCAGGAACATTGCTGCACGAGTTCTACCCGGACCTCGAAAGCGATGAGTTCGTCACTCCGTTTGCAATCTTCCATCAGCGCTATGCGACCAACGTGCTGCCGTCGTGGCATCGCGCTCAACCGCTGCGGATGCTGGCGCACAACGGGGAGATCAACACCATCTGGGGCAATCGCGCGCACATGGAAGCCCGGCGCGCCACGTTTCCGCAGGAATGTGAGCCCATGCTCACGGGCGATGCCTCGGATTCGATGAGCCTTGACGAGGTTGCTGAATTGCTCGCCAACCACGACCGCAATGTAGCAGAAGCCATTCGCATGCTTCTGCCCCCCGCCTCACATGGCAAAGAGACCGCATTTCACCGCTATCACGCCGATTGCATGGAGCCATGGGACGGGCCTTCCGCGCTAGTGTTCAGCGATGGACGCCTGCTGGGCGCAGCGCTCGACCGCAACGGCTTGCGGCCGTGCCGCTACGTCATCACTGATACCGGCCTGATGGTCGCCGGCTCAGAGGTCGGGCTTGCCGATGTCAGCCCGGAGACCATCGTGCGCAGCGGGCGTCTCGGGCCCGGGCAGATGATTCTGCTCAACCTCGAACAGAAACAGTTGCTCGATGGCGAGGCGCTCGACCGGTACTTCGATGAATTAACTACCTATGCCCCACTGATCGATGACATTCCACTGGGGCCCGCCGACGAGTCCGTCAAAGTTCTGTCGGAGGACGAGGGTTCGTACCTGCAGCGAGGTTTTGGCTACACGCGTGAAGACCTGAAGATGGTGGTGGCGCCCATGGCGCTGGAAGGCAAGGAAGCCACTTGGTCCATGGGCGACGACACGCCGATTGCCCCGCTAGCACGCACCCCGCGTCCGCTGTATGGCTTTTTCCGTCAGAGGTTCGCACAGGTTACCAACCCGGCGATTGATTCCCTGCGCGAGTCGTGTGTCGTTTCACTACGCACGCGGCTAGGTCCCTGGCCGCACTTGCTCGACAAGCGCGCTCCCTTGCCCGGCTTGGTGTTGCCGTCGCCGTTCCTTTCGCTGGGACAAATGGCGGCGCTGTACGAGGGCAGCTATCCGATGCACGAAGACCTACCACTGGCACGTCTGGATTGCACCTTCGCGCAAGACGATTCCCTGCAAAGCGCAATCGATCGGCTATGCGGCGACGCCGCTACGTTGGTGAGCGACGGGATTCGCATCCTGCTGCTGAGCGACCGCTCAGCTTCGCCGCAGGCGTTGCCCATTCCGATGGCGATGGCCACCGGCGCGGTGCATCACGCGCTGGTCAAGGCCGGTCTGCGCACCAAGGCCGGTATGGCGCTGGAGGCCGGCGACTGCCGCGACGTACACCACGCGGCGGTGCTCATCGGATACGGCGCGGGCGCGGTTTGTCCCTGGCTGGCGTTGCAGACCGCCCGCAACCTCGGCGGCGAAAACGGCGAGGCCGGTCTGTTGAGAGCGTTGCAGTCAGGCATCGCCAAGGTGATGTCGAAGATGGGCATTTCCGTCCTCGATAGTTATCGCGCTGCGCAACTGTTCGACATCCTCGGGCTGGACGCCGCCGTGGTCGAACGGTGCTTCTGTGGCAGTCCGTCTCCGCTGGGCGGATGGGGATTCTCCGAACTCGAGGCTGCGATTCGGGGCTCGTGGTCTGCCGAACATCGCAATTCTGAGCTTCCGGACTACGGTTGGGTGCGCTTCCGCCGCGATGAAGGAGCGGAATCTCACATGTGGGAGCCGCAGCGGACTCGGCATCTTCAGCTCGCGGTCGGTGCGGCCAAGGGAGCGGCGCAAGCTACGGCCAACGCGCCTTCGCAAGCTGAGGCCTGGTCCGCCTTCAAGGGCGCCGGAGAAGAGCGCGAACCGGCCGTGCTGCGCGACCTGCTGGAGTTTCGTCCTGCCGGCCCGCGCCTGTCGGTCTATCAGGTGGAGCAGCGCAACAGCCTGGCAAAGCGCTTTGTGTCGAGCGCCATGTCGCTGGGCTCGCTTAGCCCTGAGGCTCACCAAACCATTACCATCGCGATGAACCAATTGGGCGGCCGTTCCAATACCGGAGAGGGCGGCGAGGACCCCACCGCATACCACCCCGAGCCCGACGCACCGCCGAACTTTCTGCCGCGTAATAACAAGATCAAGCAGGTTGCGTCGGGACGGTTCGGCGTGACTGCCGAATACCTAGCGAACGCCGAGGAACTGGAGATCAAGATTGCGCAAGGCTCAAAGCCCGGCGAGGGCGGCCAACTCCCTGGCCACAAAGTTACCGAGCTTATCGCGCGCCTGCGACACGCGCAACCGGGAATTTCGCTCATCAGTCCGCCGCCGCATCACGATATATACAGCATCGAAGACTTGGCGCAACTGATCTATGACTTGAAGCGCATCAATCCCCGAGCGGCGGTCGGTGTCAAACTCGTCTCGCAACTCGGAGTGGGCACCGTAGCCGCGGGCGTGGCCAAGGCTTATGCGGACTACATCCATATTGCCGGACACAGCGGCGGTACCGGCGCGTCTCCTTTGAGCAGCATCAAGTACGCAGGAAGTCCGTGGGAGATTGGCCTGGCGGAGGCGCAGCAAGTACTGCGCCTTAACGGCCTACGCGGCCGGGTACGGCTGCGGGTGGATGGTGGTTTTTCCAATGCACGCGACGTACTCATCGCCGCACTCCTCGGCGCCGATGAATTCTCCTTCGGGACAGCAGTGCTGGTCACTATTGGCTGCGACATGGCGAGGCAGTGCCATCTCAATACCTGTCCCACCGGCATTGCGACGCAGCGCCCCGACCTGCGGGCGAAGTTTCGCGGCAAGCCGGAGGGCGTAGTCCGGTTCTTCCTCAACCTGGCCGAGGACCTGCAACGATTGCTCGCGGCGCTGGGGCTGCCATCGCTGGAGTCGGCGATTGGACGCACGGATCTGCTGCAACAGGCTCAAGTACAGGGCAATCTTGACTTGGATCCGCTGCTCGCGTCGGAGGGATGTGCGCCGCTGCATTGGCAAGGCCGCCGCAATGCGCGCCCCGAAGAGCATCCAGCAATCGATGACGCCTGGGTGAAGCCTGCCCTCACGGCAGCGCTGGCAGGCAAGCCGTTCGAGTACTACATGGCGGTGAGGAACCAAGACCGCTGTCTGGGCGCTCGCCTGGCGGGCGAGCTCGCGCTGCTCCGCTGCCGTCAAGATATAACCCGGCCCGACATTCGCTTCCGGATGCGCGGCACCGCGGGACAGTCCTTCGGCGCCTTTGCTCTGGAGGGCATGATTCTGACCTTGGAAGGCCTGGCGAACGACTATGTCGGCAAGGGGCTCTCCGGTGGCGAGCTTATCCTGCGCCCAATGGGCGAGCTGTCCGGTGCGCACGAGGCGCAGGTCATCCTGGGAAATGTCGCCCTTTATGGGGCGACTTCAGGCTTCCTGTTTGCCGCGGGAAGTGCGGGCGAACGCTTTGCCATCCGCAATTCTGGTGCGACCGCAGTTGTGGAAGGCGTGGGCGAACATGGCTGCGAATACATGACCGGAGGCACGGTCGTCATCCTTGGCCCGACGGGCAGGAACTTCGGAGCAGGCATGACCGGAGGACTCGCGTACGTCTGGGACGCCGATAGCAGCTTTACCGCCGGGCAAGAGTTCCATTCCGAGTTCGTCGAGACCCAGCTTTTGAACAACTGCGATTACAAGGAACAGGCCATCGTCCGCGAGCTGCTGCAACAGCATGTTGCCAAGACCGGAAGCCGTCTCGGGCAAAAGCTGTTAGAGAGATGGTCTGAGACACTCCGGCAAACGTTGCGGGTCGCTCCGAAAACCGCGGTTTTTGAACGGATCTCACCCGCGACTGTTAACCGGACAAGCAAGGATACGACAGCTTAGAAACCCAGGAAAATCTCGTTTCTGTCGGTCGGAATTTTGATGTCGACTCCACGTTCGCGGTTCGCTGCGACGGTTGCATCGACATCGATTTCGCCCAGCGAGATCCTTCGCTGCTGCCGGCCTATCTCAACCCGCAGAGAATTCGCGGTGAGCATGTAGCGGCGAGCCTCCAGCCGCTCGCCGTCTGTGAAGACGAAAAGCGTGGCCGGTTCCGGTTTGGACGCCGTAGTGGTCCCTTTGGTCTGCGACGCTTCGATCACCTTTGGCCCCTCGGGAGGCGGCGCCGGAGGCCGGTAATCATGGCTCTGCACCACGATCACAGGCGAAGCTGTCATAGGAGGAGAAGTTACATTGGTCCCTGTGTCGGGATAGAAGTCAAACGGCCCGCCGTCGTCCCAATAGTCATCCGAATAGGGGTAGCCCCAGGCACCCCATCCGTAGTTGCGAAAGTGGCGGTAGCGCCCATAGTGGGGAAAGGAGCCGTTAGGAGAGCCGGGCCGGCCACCGACACCCGGGCCATGCCCACCTCCGGTGCCGGAGCCGCCAGCATGGGAGCCGACGCCTCCCCTCTGGGCTTGCAGAGGAGCGGCAACTAGGACGGCCGCCGTAAGCACGGCCAACAGCACAGAGCGCTTCATACTGTTTATGATGATACGCTTCGGGCCGGGACACAAAAGATTTCTTCCCTGCTTAGTTTGACTGTACGCCCCGTCAGTGATGCCGGTCACTGATGGTGATTTTCGCGTTGCGTGACTGCGCTCACTGACAACGATCCCCCTAATATCGTAGCTTTCTAATTACATCCAGTCAGGACAGTCCTCTTTCGTCCACGAGGGAAAAGAAAGAGTCGAGCTCCTGGCGATACAGCCCGTGGATTTTGCCAAGAGGGGCTCATTAAATCCACGGGCTATATTCTTGCTCACGAATGGGTATGCCCAAGTAATTCTCGAACTCCTCTGCGTTCTGAGTAGTCCTGACTATTTCCCGGCAGGTCCTGCCTTCGCCTTCAGCTTTTCCAACGCCTCGTGCGCCTTCTTGGCATAGGGACCGTTGGGCAGGATCTTGAGGTATGCCTGATAGTTTTGGATTGCCTCGGCCGCGTCACCAGTCTTATTCAGCGCCTCAGCCAGCTTGAACGTGGCCTCAGCGTCATGCGGCTTGAACTCCAACGCTTCGCGATAGCGGCTGATGGCGGCGTTGTAGCTTTCCTTCTTGTAGTAGAAGTCCCCAACCTCGATGTCCTTCATCGCCTTCATGGGATTCCAAGGCGTGAATTCGTCAACTCCCGTGTCAGCGAGATCTGCCCCGGGATGAGCCTTAGCATCGTCGGCTGGAGGCGTGACATCTATTTGCGTCTGCTTGCTGGAGCTTTCATCGGCAGCGACGCCGTCGGAGCGCGGCGGCGATTTGCGATTGTCTTTCGGCGCAGGAGCCGATTTGTCCACAGGGACCTGTTCTGCTGGCGGCTCTTGCGCCACGGTCGCGGCAGCCAGCCAGAGACAAGCGAGAACAAGTAGGAAGCAGCGGGAAGCCACCCTCATATTGTATTCAAAACCCGGCACCACCGTTGAATACTCGAACATGTTTTTCTACCACGAAAGCATCAACCTTTCCTACGGCGCAGCCTGTCAGTGGCGGAAGGCTGTTTGTTGTGTTTCAAGGGCTTGGGCCAGCTTATCAATTGGCTCGACTGCGGAGATTCCTATGTCGCACAACTCTGGTGCTTACAACTATAATCAGAAGTATTGATGGCGACCCCAGGGCTATATCAAATTTCTAAAATTCAGATCAACTTGCGAGGAGCGTCCTTTCGTCTCCTGCTGGCGATTGTGCTGGTCCTAACAGTCGTCCTAACGACCCCCACAGCACACGCGCAGACCTACACGGTTATTCACACCTTCATGGGCGGAGCAGATGGAGACGAGCCCAACTACGGCCTAACCATCGACGCAAGTGGAAATCTCTACGGGACCACTTTTTCGGGCGATTTTGGAACAGGCACCGTTTTTATGCTTTCGCCCGAAAACTCCAGCTGGGTATTGACCCCGCTCTACATGTTCACAGGAGGCAATGACGGAGCAGCTCCTTATGCTGCGGTCGTTTTCGGCCCCGACGGCAGTCTTTACGGCACAACTGGGTTTGGCGGAATACAGAATTCAGAATGCATGACGGGCGGAGGCAAGAAAGGCTGTGGCACCGTCTTCAATCTAACTGCCGCGAACGGCTCCTGGACGGAGACCGTGCTTTATGACTTTCTGGGCTCAAGCGATGGAGCCCTTCCTTACGGGGCGCGCCTGATCTTCGACCAGGCAGGTAATCTCTACGGCACGGCCTTCAGCGGCGGCGGCGGCAGCTGTCCCGGAAGCCCAAGCGGTTGCGGCGTGGTTTACGAGCTAACCCCATCGAATGGCGGCTGGACGCAGAGTGTCCTTTATAGCTTCACCGGTGGAAACGATGGCGCTCACCCTTGGGCGGGCGTCATCCTCGACCAGTCCGGTAATCTCTACGGTACGACCGAATTCGGCGGCAACTCAACAAGTTGTCCAAGCGGCTGCGGCGTCGTTTATGAGCTTCTGCCCTCGAACGGAGGCTGGACCGAGAAAGTTCTTTACACCTTCCAAAACCAACAAGACGGCGCTCAACCTTACGCGGGTCTAATCTTCGATTCGTCGGGCAATCTTTATGGCGCAACCACTAGCGGTGGAACTGGAGGCGGCGGCACGGTTTTCGAGCTAACGCCCTCAGGGACAGGCTGGAACTTTCAAACGCTTTACGCCTTTACTGGCGGCTCGGGCCAGCACGCTGGTGGACCCACGGCCAGTCTTGTTTTCGACAACGGTGGCAACTTGTACGGCGCGACGGCCGGCGACGGAGCTTATAGCTACGGCGCGGTATTCAAGCTGACCCTGTCATCCAATGGCACTTGGACGTACACCTCGTTGTACGACTTTACCAGCGGCGACGATGGGCGCCTTCCTCGCAGCAACCTGGTCTTCGACCAATACGGCAATCTTTACGGTACAGCGGGCGGAGGAGCGACTGGCTACGGCGTGGTTTTTGAGATTACATTCCCAACACAATACCGTGCCGTTGCTCCGTGCCGGGTTGTCGATACACGAAATCCCAACGGCCAATTCGGTGGTCCTCCCATTCAAGGCGGAACTTCCCGCAGTTTCCCGATTCTTAGCGGCGGTTGCAAAATTCCCGCCAACGCGGCGTCGTACTCGCTGAACGTCACCGCCGTGCCCACAGGACGTTTGCGATATCTCACCGTATGGCCCACCGGCCAACCGCAGCCCGTGGTTTCCACACTGAATTCGGACGGCAGGGTGAAAGCGAATGCGGCCATCGTGCCGGCGGGAAACGAGGGAGGTTCTGTCAGCGTCTTTGCCAGCGATACGACGAATGTGATATTGGACATCGCCGGCTACTTCGCGCCCAAGAGTAATTCCACGCTTCCGTTTAATTCCGTACCTCCGTGTCGCATAGCGGACACGCGCAATGGACAGTTCTTGCAGGGCGGCCAGGAGACTGACTTTACGGTCTCACCCTTGTGCAACATTCCAGCCACCGCGCTGGCGTATTCCCTGAACATGACTGCAATACCGCACGGGCCGCTGCGCTATTTGACAGTCTGGCCAACCGGTCCGCCTCAGCCTGTCGTCTCGACCTTGAACGCTCCGACCGGAACCGTTACCGCAAACGCGGCCATCATCGGGGCAGGCACCAATGGACAGATCGCTGTGTATCCCACCGACGATACGGACCTGCTAATCGACATTGACGGCTATTTCGCGCTGCCCTCGCAGTCGCCGAATCCTCTATCACTGTATGCGTCCGCGGC
>Ga0074046_10002106_pt1 | contig 17364 bp, 16 predicted proteins | sample BogForMeECP23OM3_FD_94441 | JGI IMG/M metagenome (GOLD analysis project Ga0074046, IMG submission 94441) | Bog forest soil microbial communities from Calvert Island, British Columbia, Canada - Bog Forest MetaG ECP23OM3 | ecosystem: Environmental > Terrestrial > Soil > Wetlands ... | reverse complement strand
CCGGAGCGTGTCAACCTCGAGGAAGATCAGGATATTTCCTGCAATCTTATGCTCTTCCGAGGTGAGCTTCACCCGGAACAGGATCACATCATCCACCTCGACCGTCATCTGGGCGATGAGGGATGTGATGGCGGCATGCGCCATGTCCACGACAAGGACGGGCGGGGACGGCAGCATCATGAAACCGAGAAGGTCGGAGGTAGCACTCAGGAAGGACGAAATCATGATGTTCCCCACTTCGAGGATCGTGCTCTGGTCCATCTCGCTCAGCTGGTGATCCGTATTGCGGGAGCCCTGCATGATGGTCGCCGTCCGTATCGCCGAGTCCCGGGGGAAATGGAGCACCAGGAAACCGCCGTGCGGAATATCCCCCTGGATCTCAAAAAAGACCATCGTGGTCAGTTCGTCGGTCAGAAACTCCCCGACCCGGGCTATGTCCACGATATCGATCTCCGGCACATTCATCCCGATATGGGTCTCCAGCATCTGGGAGAGCGTTGTGGCCGAATGGGCAGCGCCGATATTCGCCAGCTCCTTCAACGCATCCATCTGCTCCGGGGTAAATTCCATGCAGCACAATCCCTGGTCACCGGATCGGGCCACGTTTTGTCTTCTGCAACCACCCGTCTCGTAGCAGGTGCACTACGCTTACCGATAACTCAGATGGTGAGATGATGGGTATGGCATCATTTATAATTATGTATCAGGCCCCGGACGAATCTCCGGGGTGAGGCCCGGGAGAAATGATGGCCGCAACCCTGCCGACACGACCATCAGATAACCGGACCTTGATCCCGTGGGGATGGGATACAGAACCGGTGAGGATTTCCTGTACGGTTCCCCGCGTCAGCTTCCCGCTCCGCTGGTCGCTCTTCTGGATGATATCCACGGTCATACCTTGCCGTATGTTTGCCCGCTGCCGTGAGGAGTTATCCGGGGTCATGATCACTCATTGCCGGGAGAATGGATACGTGTTCCCCCGGTTATTCCGGGGAACGGATCACGATGAACGGCCGGAACGTGCCACAGGCTGCATGACAGGATCATCTGACCCGAGGCCCTGCTCAAGATACCCACGTGCAGTTGCCCACCCGTGGTTTTCGCCCGGCATCAGGACGTAAATGTCTGTGTCGTATTCATTCTCCCGGGGTCCGAATATGTCCCAGCGGTTCATTCCAAGGAGCGTCGATGTGATACTCACTGATGCGTTTGGGCCTGACCGGTAATCCGCATATACGGATGACTGGTACGAATAACATTGCCGGTGATCAGGAGGGGTTTCATTCCCCCTGCAGCCGGTCAATGCGAGATCCGTTACCGGGCGGAACACCGGGCTGTTCTCTACGGGATTCCGGGTATCGATCGCCGTTTGCGAACTGATATTGGTGGACAAGGTGACGGCATACGGGTGCGCATGGCTTGTCCCGGCCGGGGGGACAAGGGAAGGGATCGTGATCCTGACCAGGGTCGACTTGCCAGTATCGTACAGGGTTGTTGTCCAGGTATCCGGCACGCCGGTTATCTCCTGTGCACTGTACTGTGAGATGACAGGGGAATTCCCGTTCCTGTCCTCAGGAACCGGGATGAAGAGCGTCACATTGCTGAGCGGCGAATCCGTGGCGATGGTGCAGGTATAGGAATAGGAACCTGCAAGCGATGTCCGGTATGCATTCTCCACATAGGCAGAATACCCGGCCAGTGCAACAAACGTCACGAGAATTATGATGAATACCGCAAGGGTGATTTTAATGATCCTGTCCATGACCGGTCACAACCTCCGGCACCGGCATGACCGCCCTGGCGAGGGCGATGCCCGGGTACCGGTCTGATAATCATGAATACAGCTGCACCGGATTGAATACCTGTCGATATGCACAGGAGGGATCGGGGCATCTGAAAGGGTGCCGGCTACCTGTGGCTGCATCCGCCCTCCGGCAACTCACCGGCCACCATGCATTTATGACTGCAAGGGGGAAACGTTGTACGATGGAGCCTTCCCCCAGCCTTGTCCTGCGGAATGTGACCGTTCCGGGCGGGCGCATTACGGACATTGAAATCAGGGAGGGGAAGGTAGTTCATGCGGGCTCTGCCACATCGGCAGATCAGAGCGTGGACTGCACCGGCCTGTTCGTGCTCCCGGCGGCAGTGGACATGCACGTGCATATGCGGGGCGGTCCCCAGTCAGCAAAGGAGGACTGGTCGAGCGGCAGCCGGAGCGCCCTTGCCGGGGGTGTGACGGTAGTTGTCGACCAGCCCAACACCATCCCGCCGATCACGAACCCGGAATCGTTCAGGGCCCGGGTGCTGGAGGCAAAGGCGCACTCGTTCTGCAGTTTTGCCATCAACAGCGGCGTGACATTCGATACCCCGGTCAGGGCGATGTGGAGCTTGGGTGCAATGGCCTTCGGTGAGACGTTCTTTGCCCCCTCAAGTTACGGGGACGCAATCACAAAGGACGAACTCGCAGCAGCACTGCGCGAGATCCATTCCTGCGGGGCACTGGCGACGATCCATGCCGAGGAGATCGGCAGCGGTGCCGACAACAGCCTGCCTGCTCATGAACAGGTGCGGTCCGCTGAAGGCGAACTGCGTGCGGTGAAGGCTGTGCAGGAGTGCAATACGGCCGGGTGCCGGCTCCATTTCTGCCACCTGAGTTCCGGGGACTCCATTGCCGCTGTTACGGGATCGGTGGAAGTGACACCCCACCACCTCTTCCTTGCCGTTGACCGGTTCAGGCCGGATGATGCCCTTGGAAAGGTGAATCCCCCGTTGCGGAGCGGGCGGGAACGCAAAGGTCTCTGGACCCGGTGGCAGCGGATCGATGTGATCGCATCGGACCATGCCCCGCATACACTGCCGGAGAAACGATTACCGTTTTCGGAAGCGCCATCCGGCATCCCCGGGGTCGAGACGATGGTGCCGCTCCTCATGGCCGAAGTTGTGGAAAAGCGGATCAGTCTGAAGGACGTTATAGCAAAGACCTCAACAACTCCCGCCATCCTGCTCGGGATTCCCCCGGCCGGGTTTGCACCCGGTGACCGGGCTGATTTTGCGCTCTACCCGAAAACAGCAGTCCCCGTGGACCCGGACCTGCTGCACAGCCGGTGCGGGTTCTCCCCGTTCGCCGGGCTCCCCGCGGTATTCCCCTCCCGGGTCATCCTGGGCGGGACGATCGTCTATGATGAGGGTGAGTTTACCTGCGGCCAGCCGCTCTGGTTCGCCGGGAAAGGGTACTATCCGCAGTGATCCGGGACCACCAGTCCCTGCGGGGCCCGGCAGTACCCGTCCGAAATCCTCAATATCCCGGACACCGAATGTGATGGTGCCGAAACAAGCGTACCCATAGGTCCCCGGGTGATCGATTGACAAGTGTCTGGAAGTGATCCATGGGACAACCCGGGTGCGCGACAGGCATCTGCCCGGCATGGGTTAAAACACAGGTGAAGGACGGCAGCAGCCACTGGTGATCCATGTGCGTTAATGCCGGGCTACATTTCCTTATGACGAACGGTGGCAAAATGCCGGATATCACGGGCGCTCTTTTCGAGGACCGGCACGGGGTCGTTATTGCAATTGAAGTGACGGCAGGTGCAAAGACCAGCGCATTTCCTGCGGGATACAATGAGTGGCGGAAGATGATCGGCTGCCGGGTATCGGCGCAGGCTGTTGAGGGGAAGGCAAACAGGGCCGTGATCGCATTGGTTGCACAGAGTCTTGATGTACCCCCGGCTTCTGTGAGTATCCTTTCGGGTTCCACGGCATCCCAGAAACGGATTCTTGTAACCGGTATGACGAAGGACGAACTGCTCGGACGGCTCTCTCCCCGTTGAATAAAACCCGCTGAAAACAGAAAAGGCGGGCAGGTTACAAGGTTGACGTGTTCTGAATTGTTCTGCATAATACCGTACGGTTTACCGGAACGGAAAAACAGGGATACGATGTTCAGCAATGATCCTGTACTTTAAGTAATTCCAGTCAATATATAAATAGTATACCTATGATCAGGCCTTACATCCATTGCATGATACATGGGGGTGCGTTTACTTGTATTCACCGGATACTACCAAGTACCTTATTCACATCAGCGTCACCGCAGAGGGGGTGGTCGAGAAACCTGACGTAGTCGGTGCCATATTCGGGCAGACTGAAGGGTTACTCGGCGAAGATCTTGACCTGCGGGACCTCCAGCGAACTGGACGTGTCGGACGGATAGACGTCCAGATCACGAGCAAAAAAGGCGAGACAAAGGGCGAGATCCTGATCTCGTCCTCCCTTGACCGGGCCGAGACGGCGATCCTTGCCGCGTCGCTCGAGACGATCGACCGCGTAGGTCCATGCGTAGCACATGTGACCGTGGAATCGATCGAGGATATCCGGGTCAGCAAGCGGAAGAAGATCGTTGAACGGGCAAAAGAGATCCTGATCGAACGGTTCGAGGACGGGACGATCGACAGTGACGAACTGCTGGACGATGTCCGCCAGACCCTCCGTATTGAGAAGATCGGGTCCATTGGCGAGGAACGGTCACCGGCAGGGCCGAACGTGCTGGAATCGGATGCAATCATCATCGTCGAGGGCCGGGCCGATGTCCTGAACCTGCTGCGGTACGGCATCAAGAATGCCGTTGCTGTTGAGGGGACGAACATCCCAAAGAGCGTAGTGGAGCTCTGTGAGAAGAAGACCACTACCGCTTTCTTTGACGGGGACCGGGGCGGCGAACTGATCCTCCGCGAACTCCTGCAGGTAGCAGACATCGATTTCGTTGCATTCTCCCCCAAGGGAAAGAGCGTTGAGGATATGACGAGGAAAGAGGTGATCAAGACCCTCCGGAACAAGGTACCTGTGGAATATGTGCGGGACCAGTACTTCGAGACCTCGACAGAACTCCCGGCCGATCTGCGGTTCAGCCGGGCGGTACCCGATGCTGATGAATCCCCGGAACGGAAAGGCAGGCACCACACGCCGGCAAAACGCCCCCGGGATTCCTCCGGCGGCCCCTTAAGCCTCCGGGAACATATCGAGGACGTGAAGGGGCAAAGCCTTGCCCGGTTCCTGAACGATGACCTGACGGTGGTCAAGGAGCTGCGATCGGATGAAGTGGAGAAGGCGATCGAGACGATCGATACCTCCGTGACCGGGCTCGTCCTGGACCGTCCCGTGGACCAGAAACTCCTTGACCGGCTCGTCCAGAAAGGCATGTCCTATGTTGCGGCCCGCGATTTCAAGGGAATCATCAAGCGGCCCCTGACGATACGGCTGCTGAAAATGGGATCGTAACTCCCCACACAAATTTATTTATCCTGTATAAAACCATGTTACTGTCTGGAGTGGTCACATGCATAAAGACGAACTCATCAATCTTCACCAGATGCTCGCGGAGGTCAAGGATTATTTTGAAGAGATCAACCCCGAGCTGAAATTCTCCCAGTACCAGTCACTGAAGATCACACCCTCCCAGCAGCACAAGAGCAAGATGGAGCATAAATACGCGATCTTTGTACTCGGTACCGAGATTGCGAATGCAATGAAGGAAGTAGACTACAGTTCATCCAGCAGGATCTCGGCAAGAATGAAAGAGCTTGCCGACAAGACACTCAAAGAGATGGATTACACTTCATAACCGCATTCTTTTTTTCTGTCCCTGTTTTTCTGTTCCTGTTGATGCAGCCCCGGTTGGGATCTCTCCTGCAGATTGGGGCACCACGACAACAATATTGAAATCCCAATAAAGACGATTCCGGGTCATGCAGTACTTCACCGACACGGACATGGGACTGGACATCGGGCTTGTGAACAGGGCCGTGGAATCTGCCTTTGCCGATCACGGGAAGGGGCTTGTCCAGATGCCTCCCAAAGTCTACGTGACCCTGCCGGCCGGTGATTTCCGTACCATGCCCGCATACCTGCCTTCGCTGGATATCGCGGGGGTAAAAATCGTGAACGTGCATCCCGGTAACCCCGCCAACGGTCTCCCGACGGTGATGGCCCTGACCGTGATCCTCGATACCGGGACCGGAAAACCCGTGGCCATTCTCAACGCCACGCGGCTTACAGACATGCGGACCGGGGCAGCAGGAGCGGTGGCCTGTAAGTACCTGTCACCGAAAAAAGAGATCATCCTTGGCGTAATCGGGACCGGGAAGCAGGCGGAGGCGCAGGTCTCGGCCATCTCACGGGAACTGAAGATACAGCAGATAAAGGTCTGGAGCCGCGACGAATCGCATGTCAGGAGATTCGCCGACCGGTTCATGGAGTTTCCCTGTACTTCTGGCCCGGTGGAAAAGGTGTGCGACTGCGATGTGCTGGTCACCACAACACCGTCGAGAACTCCTCTTGTCCGGGACGAATGGATCCACGAGGGGACGCACATCAACGCGATCGGGGCCGACGCCCCGGGCAAGGAGGAACTCGATCCCGCAATCCTCCGGCGGGCGCAGGTCTTCGTGGACGACCCGGCGCAGGCCGTCCACTCCGGAGAGATCAATGTACCGATTACGAAAGGGCTCTTCCGCGAGGCCGATATCGCCGGCACTATCGGCGAAGTGGTAATAGGCAGGAAGCAGCGGCGGGACCCGGCTGCCATTACGGTCTTCGACTCGACCGGGCTTGCGATCCAGGACCTTGCGATTGCAAAGATCGCAATGCAGCACGGGAAGACGTTCGAGCTGCCGTTCCCGTGAGGGAATAATCCGCAGAGCAGGGGGTTACCGGCCAACCCCCCCTCCATTTTATTTCTGGTTCGTACCAACCCCCCACCGGCATGCAGGGGGTTGGCCGGGTGTGATGTAAAATGATATCGTGTCTATTTTCTCCATTACTAGCGACTGACACCTGAAGGTAACAAGCCAAGAAGAAATAAAAACTATTAAGGAAATGTTAAGTCGGTGATGGCTTGCCACACTATGCACTATTATTCAAAGGCGGTTTGCGGCATTCAGAGCTTTCGAAGGAATACTCGGATCGGTTTGTCGAATGGGCCAAGAAAGTAGCTTCAAGCAGTGTTCCAGGAAGCAGATTCATGCAAGAGGGAAGGCTTGTCTCTACGAACGGGGTAACGAATCTAAAATTTGATAAGGACACCATTGGCGGTTACATAACGGTAGAATCGGAAAGTTACGAAAAAGCAGTTGCAATAGCAAAGGAGTGCCCGATATTGGAGAATGATGGATACGTTGAAGTTCGGGAGGTAATTAAGCCGGGCTCCTAGACTCGGCCCATTAAATCTCTTTTCAATGCCCTCATTTTATATGATACGAGGTCACTTTACACCACACGGAAGTTGAGGGGGGGTTACCCCCCTCTGGCTCATTCCGGAAAGATTGATTCCGTTATGTTCACGAGATGAAAGGGGTTCCGGGCAGGTGCCGGATGGGGAGGTGGGTACCCCTGTTTAGTGGAGCCGGTAATGTTCTTTGGAAATTGCGATGAATGTCCGCCGCCCCGAAGGGCGCCCTGCGGCGGATCAATGACTGTTTTGGGGACCATTAACATCGGCGACCACCAGCTACGCCTGCGAACCGATCCTTGCCGGCTGTCCTGCCAGCTATCCGTCATTTTTCGATATCGACGACAACCATGCCCGGGGTCCTTCAGCCCGGGTTCGGCTCTCGAAGACCGCCGGCCTGATATAATTGATGGTCCACCCATCCCGGAAGCTTTCCCGTATCTCGCTCTGCGTTACCCTCCTCGGACCGTATCCGCCGGGCTCCAGCTCGCTGAAGCAGAGCATGAAGTATTTTCCGGCGGGAGACAGGATGGCTGCAAGGTTATCCACGAAGACCGGACGGTTTTCATCGGACAGGGTATGGAAGAGCCCTGAATCGGTGGCGGTATCGAACTTCCTGTTGAGGGTGGAGAGTTCCAGAGCGTCCAAGACGAGAAAATGCACCTGGAGTCCTCGTCCGGCAGCCTTCTCTGTTGCCTTCTGGATCGCAAGAGGGGCAGAGTCGATTCCCCACACTTCATACCCTTCCTCTGCAAAGAACAGGGCATGCTCCCCGGTCCCGCATCCTATGTCCATGACAGATCCTGTTATCTCGCCCCTCCGGACCAGCTCGATGAACTCCTTCTGGGGCCGGCCGATATCCCAGGGGGGTGTACCCTGATATGCCGAGTCAAAAAAATCCATACTTCACCATGGATCCGGATATGCTTATCAGTATTTCTTTGTGAATCTGCAGAATGCCGGGGGATGAATATTTGAAAACGGCAGGATATTTTTTCTGAAATTGCGATGAACGGCCGCCGCCCCGAAGGGCGCCCCGCGGCGGATCAATTACTGCTCATTTTGGGATGCAGGTAATGAGTAGCGCAAAACCCGACGAGGCGTTTTGCGCGTAGGGCATCACTACGATCTAAAATTTTTAGATTATGCCAAGATAAAGAGACACCTTTTTAATGATCTGAATAAGAGAAATCAACCTGTGTAGAAAAAATGAATCAGAACGTGTTTGGTCGATTAGAGGAGGTTAATTTGCGCGATCATTGGGAAAGTGAAAGCGGAAATTTCACAACCTTGGTTAGCACAAGAAGAAAATATTTCCTTATTGGGTGATTCTCTTGGAATTGATTTAGAGGTTGAAAATCAGGAGCATCCAGTTGGCCTTTTCAAAGCAGATATTTTAGCTAAAGATACAATCAATAATCGATATGTGATTATTGAAAACCAACTGGAAAAAACCGATCATATACACTTAGGCCAAATAATCACTTATGCAGCAGGCAGTAAGGCTGAGACAATTATTTGGATCTCTCCAAGTTTCAGGGAGGAGCACCGTGCTGCAATAGATTGGTTGAATCGGATTACAAATGACAATATCAATTTTTTTGGGGTACAAATTGAGTTATGGCATATTGGAGACTCATTACCCGCTCCGAGATTCAATATCGTTGCAAAACCAAATGATTGGGAAAAATCTGTCCAAAATTCAATTGATTCCACTCAACTAACTGAATCACAACAAATGCTCTTAGAATACTGGAACCAATTTAAAGAATATGCTCAGGAAAAAGGGAGCAAATTAAAAATCCAAAAGCCATACCATCAAAATTGGATTGATATATCACTCGGAAGTAGTAATTTCAAGATTACTTGTCGCGTCAATTCGCGAGGTAAATGGATCGATGTTACGCTGGGAATAAGGGGGAAAAATCGATTAACATATTTTGAAAAGTTGAAACAAAAATACGAAGAACTTTCTCACCAGACAATTAGCCCGAATTTATTTTGGGATGAACGTCCAAATCTAACGGATTGCTTGATTCAATTACTGCAAAAAGATGTAGATCCAACAGACCGACAGGATTGGCCAAGACAACATCAATGGTTTAGAGAGAATTCTGAAATATTTCATGATTTCTTCGAGAAGAAAATTCAATTAATTAAATCAGAAGAGGTGCAATGAAAAAGATAATCATTGTACACGAATTTTAAAACCCGCCCCACTCACTCTTCCTTCTCCTTCGCGTACTTCTTCCACACCTGCTCCCGGTACACCGGCCCGCTGTTGTAGGTGCAGAAGGGAACCAGTTTCCCGTCGGGAGTTGCGTAGTGGATGCAGCAGCGCTGGACCCGATCGATATCGTAGTTGTACTTGTCCATGAAGTGCATGACGCCGATGAAGAGCGCATTCCAGTGGAACTCCCGCAGGGCATCGAAGTTCTGGCCGATCAGGGTCTTGCCGATGATCTTCCAGAACTCCGCAGTATTGCCCTGCTCCCCCTTCTTCACGGAGCCGTGCATCTCCTTGACACCTTCGAGGAGCGCCTTGTACTTATTGATGGTCCCGCCTTTCTTGATGGTCTCGGCCATATGCTCGATCGATTCAAAGAAACTCTCCACGTCGACCATGCGGTTGACCGGGATGACGCCGTCTTCCTGCACGAACACATATGTCGCAGCCCCGCAGTGCTGGTGGGCGGTGAACCGGACCTGCGGCCTGCCGGTATAGGCCTCAACGAGATCCGAGAAGGGGAGCACGCACGGTACCGGGTAGAAATCGTCCTTCTTGAGGATCCCGTCCATCTGGTCCTCGATCCGGCCGAGGACATCGGGAATGGTGATCCGGGCATTTTCCAGGTCTTCGTCGCTTGCAGCGCCGGTGAATGCCACAGGCTGGAAATTCACGCCCCGCACGACAGCGATATTCTCGATGGCAAACCGGATGATATCCCCGAGCTCCTTGTCATTCCGGCCCCTGATAACGGTAGGAACGAGCACGGTCCCGAGCCCGACTTTCCTGAGGTTCTCAAGTGCTTTCCTGTGGATCGCAAGGAACGGGTTCGTCTCGGGGGTTACACCGTCAAAATGCAGGTAAACCGTATTGAGGCCGGCGTCCTTGAGTTCCTGGGCAAGACCCGGATCTTTTGCGAGCTTTACACCGTTTGTCGCGATTTGCACCTGGGGGAACCCCATTGCCTTGGCCTTCCGTATGATATCCGGCAGGTCATCCCTCATCGTGGGTTCCCCGCCGGAGAACTGCACCGCAGGGGCTGGGATCGGTTTTTCGTCCCGCAGCACCTGCAGCATCCTGACAATATCGTCAAAACCGGGCTCGTACACAAAACCGCAGGCCCGTGCATTGGCAAAGCAGAAATCGCAGTCGAGGTTGCAGCGATTGGTCAGGTCGATATTTGCAAGAAGCGTCTGGGAATGGTGGTTATTGCACAACCCGCAGGCTGTCGGGCAACTGTTCGCAGGAGCACCGGGATTCTGGGGATTGGCAATCCCGTTTCCTATGGCATCGTACTCCTCGAACCGGTGATACATGCGGGCATCCGACCAGTAAAGGTGCCGGAAGATCCCGTGTGACGGACATGTCCGCTTCAGCCAGATCTTATCGTCTTCTTCTACAATTTCCGCTTCAAGGACGGAATTGCAGGTAGGGCAAAGACTGCGTGTCTTTTTTATCAGCATGTATGTCCACTCGGTTCAGATGGTTCAGATTATAGTTACAGGCAGTAAAAGATTCCCCTTGGGGCAACCTTAATGTTTCTATCTGTTCTTTACTACAGGTATTGGATGGAGTGCTACATTATTAGTACCGATTTCTTCATAATACCATTGCTTTCCGCAGTCTGGATCATGCTGCCGGCATACCTCCCGAACCCGGTAGCCGCGGTGTCCGGTGGGGGGACTCCCGTGGATTTCGGCAGGAATTTTACTGACGGCCGCAGGATCTTTGGCGATGGCAAGACCTGGCGGGGGCTTATCGTCGGCATCCTTGCAGGCGTTGGGATCGGTATTATCCAGATCTGGGCTGCAGGTGCCTTTGAACTTGGTTTCCTTCCCCACCTTACGCTCCTGGCTGTCTGCCTTCTCGCCGCGGGCGCACTTCTTGGAGATATTGTCAAGAGTTTTTTCAAGCGCAGGTATGGCAGGGAGCGGGGAGCGAAGTGGCCCGTTGCCGATCAGTATGACCTTGTGGCAGGAGCATTTCTCCTCCTCGTCATCTTCGACTCAGGCTGGCTCTTTGGGGAGATCACACTTCCCGCATTCATCTTCATCCTGATCCTCACTCCCATCCTCCACCGGGCAGTGAATATCATCGGGTTCACTATCAAAGTCAAGGATGTACCATGGTAAGGAACGCACTTGCAGAGATGCTCATCAGGTACAGGGCGATCGAATTCGGGGATTTTACGCTCGCATCCGGGGCAAAGAGCCCCTATTATATTGACGTGAAATCTGCGGTGACCAATCCGGATCTGCTTGCAGCAGTCGCTGAAGCTGTCGCCTCCGCGCACGAGTTCGACGTTATTGCCGGCGTGGCGGTCGGGGGTGTGCCCCTCGCGGTCGCAGTCGCCCTCACTGCAAAAAAGCCGTACGCGATCATCCGGTCCTCGGAGAAAAATCACGGCAAGAAAGATGTCATTATCGGCAATGTGAAGGACAAGGATGTCCTGCTGATTGAAGACGTGACGACCTCGGGGGGTTCTGCGCTGTACGGTATCAAGGCACTCCTGGCAGCCGGTGCCCGTGCAGACCGTGTCGTAACCGTTGTCGATCGCGAACAGGGAGCGGAAGCGGCATTGAAGAGCGAAGGCATCCGGATCATCCCCCTGGTACGGCTGAGCGAACTCTTAAAAGAGTAAGGACTTTTTATTCCCAGCGTACACTAGGATGGTATGAAGATACCCGCTCATTGAGCACAATGGGTATTCGATTCCGGCTTCATTTTGGCCCATTTTCATCCGCCTTTTACATATTCATTCAGAGAAGACTTTTTCTAGAGAATCCCGTGGTGGATGGAGTTATTAATCGATATTTATACGAGATAATACGGGGAAATATCCGCACTAGACGATCGGTATTCCGGCAAAATATTTCGGAAAGGAATGATTCCTGCACTATCCGCTCGATATATCTAAAGCAAGATCATAAGGATTTTCAAACGCCCCTGCATAACATTACGATATTCTGGAATAGCAGTACCTTCGATTGATAGAATGTCCCATGTCATCTAATAGACGCAATAACCAGTCACCAGTGATCCGGATACTCTGGTCCCTTGCATCAGATCTTGGTATTGTGATCATAGTTGCGCTGACCATTCTGGCAGTCTATCTGTTTGACACCATAACCCCACTGGGAGAGCCCGTCTGGCTCCTCTATTTCATTACCCTGATTCTGTCTCTCTGGTCAAGCAGGGACTATGCAGTTCCCCTTGTCTGTATCGTAACCATAATCTTTCTGATAGGTGGTTTTTTTCCTCTCTCCGCCCGGTGTGGCGGTATCCATTGCGCTTGTTTACCGGTATGTTTTTGCCCTCGTCTTCATCAGTGTATCAGCTATTCTCTGGATTATACGCCGGCAACAGATCTTTCCAGAAATGTTGTGATAATTCTCAAATCACATCCGATATTAGTGGGGAATTAACCGACTTCGTGGTACCTTAAAAGACATATTATAGTTGAATCGGCATACGTTGCCTATCAACCAGAATACAAAATTATGGGATCACCGTGGCGAGGCAATTCAGGGGGCTGTCATCAATGACAGATAATCTGATACGACCGGATAAGGCAGTTGACGTGTCCGGGCCTGATCAGGGACCCTCAGCCGGGCTGACCAGCATAGAGGTTAAGGATCTCCGGAGCCGGTATGGCTTCAATGATATCCCCGAGGAGAAAAAACATCCGCTGCTCAAGTTCTTCGGTTATTTCTGGGGCCCGATCCCTTGGATGATCGAGATCGCCGCAATCCTCTCGGCAGTTATCTCGCACTGGGAAGACTTTGCCATCATTATCCTGCTCCTCGTTACCAACGCAGTCGTCGGGTTTTTCCAGGAGCGGAAAGCGGAGAATGCAATAGAGCTCTTAAAGAAGCAGCTGGCCCCCAATGCCCGCGTACTCCGTGATGACACATGGGAGGAGATACCGGCCCGCGAACTAGTGCCCGGCGATCTCGTTCATATCCGGCTCGGGGATATTGTACCGGCGGATGCAATCCTTGGCAAAGGGAAATGTCTCCTTGTCGATGAATCGGCGTTGACCGGAGAATCCCTGCCGGTCGAGAAAAAACCCGGCGATACGATGTATTCCGGATCGATTGCCCGTCAGGGCGAGATGGATGCAACGGTTACAACCATAGGAGCGAATACATTCTTTGGTAAGACGGCCCGCCTTGTCCAAGAAAAACCCCCGCGAAGTCACTTCCAGGCCGCAGTTGAACGGATCGGGAATTATCTCATCGTCTTTGCTATCGCGATGGTCAGCATCGTGCTTGTGGTTGCATTCCTGAGGTCTGAATCTTTTCTGGAAACACTCCAGTTTGCCCTCATCCTTGTAGTAGCGGCAATTCCAACAGCTCTTCCTGCTGTAATGACGGTGACCCTTGCCGTCGGGGCCGTTGCCCTTGCAAAAAAGGAGGCGATCGTCAGCCGACTCTCTGCTATCGAAGAGATGGCTGGCATGGACATCCTCTGTTCCGACAAGACCGGGACCATTACGCAGAATTCCGTAAGTGTCGGTGAGATCAAGACATTTCCCGGGATTTCGGAAGACGATGTCATTATCGCCGCATCCTGGGCCTCGAAAAAAGAGAGCAATGATCCCATCGATCTTGCGGTTTTTTCACGATATGATCTGCTCACCTCTCCTCCGGATACTGCTAGTTCCGAAATCCTTGATTTTATCCCGTTCGACCCGGTTGCCAAACTCTCCAAAACAACGATACGGGATCCAACGGGCGGTTCGTTTGAAGTTGCTAAGGGGGCACCCCAGGCGATCGCATCCCTTGTAGGGACTGCCGGATCCCCCGCTTCGATCCTCGATGAATGGGTGAACGGGTTTGCGGGGAAGGGATTCCGTGCGCTCGGAGTGGCCCGGACAAATGGTTCCGGGACATGGCAGTACCTTGGCATGATAGGACTTTTCGATCCTCCCCGTGAGGATTCCGGGGCCACGATAACCGAAGCAAAAAAACTTGGCGTGGACGTGAAAATGGTGACGGGGGACCACATCGCCATTGCACACGAGATCTCCGCACAGGTCGGCCTAGACCAGAACATCCTTCCCCGGACCGCGTTTGTTACCGGTGATGGCAAAGAGGCGCTCAAGCAAATGGAGTCTGCCGACGGATTTGCCCAGGTGCTTCCGGAAGACAAGTTCCGGATCGTGAAAACCCTACAGGAAGGCGACCATATCGTCGGGATGACCGGGGATGGCGTGAACGATGCGCCCGCACTCCGGGCAGCGGATGCCGGCATTGCGGTCGCCGGTGCAACAGATGCAGCAAAATCCGCAGCGGACATCGTCCTGACAAAACCCGGGCTCTCAGTCATCATCGATGCGATCGAGCGGAGCCGGGAAATATTCCGGCGCATGGAAAATTATGCAGTCTACCGGATTGCCGAGACAGTCAGGGTCCTAATCTTCCTGACACTCTGTATTGTCCTCCTGAACTTCTACCCGGTGACAGCACTTATGATCGTTGTCCTAGCGATCCTGAACGACCTCCCGATCATGATGATCGCGTTTGACAATGCCCCGGTCGCGGCAAAGCCCGTGCGCTGGCAGATGAATCGCATCATGACCCTCGCAACCATCCTCGGGATCATGGGAGTTGTCTCAAGTTTTATCCTCCTGTGGATTGCACGGGAATATCTCCACCTTGACGCCGGTGTCGTTCAGACCCTTGTCTTCCTTAAGCTGGCTGTCGCTGGACACATAACGATTTACCTTGCCCGCACCGGCCAGCAGCATTTCTGGGAGCGCCCATATCCCTCGCTTGCTCTTTTCGGCACAGCGGAAATTACGCAGGTTATCGCGACTCTCATTGCGATCTATGGTGTGTTCATGACACCGATCGGGTGGTCCCTTGCACTTTTTGTCTGGGGGTATGCACTCGTGTCGTTCCTGATCAACGACCAGATCAAGGTATGGTTATTCAGGAAGATCCATCCATATTCCTGAATACCGGCCGGGTATTTCTCAATAATTAAATAGAGCTTCGTTCTCAATACCCTGCTAAGGTACTGATAATGCCACCAGCCTCCATCGATGCAGGAATTCTCCTGTATGAATATCTCAAGATACTTGTTGCCTTTGCTGCCGTTGTGCTGGCAATAAAATGGAAGAAAACTGAATTCCTTGCCGGCCTAGTCTTCCTTTTGTTGTACACGATTTTTGATGCCATGAATATCTTCTTTTCCACCGTTCTTCAGAAGTCATTCCTTGACGTCTCGCAATTCGGATTCATTATGCTTGCGCTCATCTTCTTTATCATCGGGATGTGGCAGTCTGGGAAGGCAAAATCCGGATCCTGATAAGGTCCGGCCCCCGGCCAACAAACCCGGATTAATTCAATGATCAATTCAGTCTATCCGATGGAAAATAGCCCGCTCGGTTCAATGGAATTTTATCTTTCCCAATATAAACAATAAATAAGTCCAAGAAAACGCTAAAAAAATCCACGGAACATCTGATGTCTTCTCCCCTTTCAGGATTTACTCCGACAAAACGCATCATCGTCATTGCAATAGTTGTTGGTGTCATTGCCGGTGTCGGTTCTCTCCTTTTTTACGAGGGCCTTAAATGGGGGATCGCTTTTTTTATGGGGTACATCCTCCAGTACGCATATCCAAAGGAAGGCCAGAGCGTTGCTTCAATAAGCCAATGGTCCGAGCCCCATTCACTATTTCTCCTTATCCCGATTCTTATATTCGGGAGTCTCCTTACCGGTATCCTTGTCACACGTTTTGCACCGGAAGCAGAAGGTCATGGAACTGATGCAGCAATCAAGGCATTCCATGGAGATGGCAGGATACGGAGACGGGTTCCTGTTCTGAAAGCAGTTACCGCAATTCTCACCATCTCGACCGGCGGAAGTGCGGGGAGAGAAGGCCCCGCTGCCCAGATTTCGGCAGGCTTTGGATCCCTTGTCGCGGATATGCTGGGCCTCAGCGCCCATGAGAGGCGGATTGCACTCACAACCGGGATTGGGGCAGGAATCGGGACGATATTCAAGGCGCCCCTGGGGGGAGCGGTTCTCGCAGCTGAAGTGCTGTATACCCGTGACTTCGAATCCGATGCAATCATCCCGGCATTTCTTGCATCGGTGATCGGATATGCAATATTCGGGTTTTTCGAAGGATACGATCCCATATTTGCACTCGGCCCCATTGCGTGGACTGTTGCACAGATTCCCCTGTACCTCCTGCTTGGCGTGCTTTGCGCGGCGTTCGGGCTCCTCTATATCACGGTTTTTTACGGGAGTCGCGACGGGTTTGCCACCGTATTCAGCCGATATAACCTTCCCCTGTACTTAAAACCGGTCTCAGGTGCGCTCATCCTCGGCATTCTGGTAATTGCGCTCTCGCTTATATCCCCGCAGGCAGAGATGCTCGGTCTTGCCAGCATGGGGTCCGGTTACGGCTTTGACCAGCTCATGCTGTATTCCCTGCTCCCTCTTGCGGTGATCCTGTTGCTGCCGTTTGTCAAGATCCTTGCAACATCCCTCACGCTGGGCTCGGGAGGGAGCGGGGGAGTGTTTGGTCCCGGGCTTACTATCGGCGCGTCGGTGGGGGCAGCCCTCGGGATCACCATGCATCTCCTTTTGCCGGCATATGTCCCACTGGTAGCGATCCCGGTGTTCATTGTTGTTGGTATGATCTCCCTGTTCGGCGCAGTGGCGAATGCTCCCATCGCGGTGCTGATCATGGTTGTCGAGATGGTCGGGAGCATCACGATCCTTATTCCGGCGATGGCCGCAGTCGCCGTTTCCCGCCTGCTGAAAGGGGAAAAGACCATCTTCCGGGACCAGGTCCCGACAAAGGCACAGTCCGGCGCCCATCGCGGGGAATATGACCATGAAACCCTGAACGGGATATTTGTCCGGGACGCAATGACACCCGGGGACTCGGT
>Ga0074046_10002105_pt1 | contig 17373 bp, 14 predicted proteins | sample BogForMeECP23OM3_FD_94441 | JGI IMG/M metagenome (GOLD analysis project Ga0074046, IMG submission 94441) | Bog forest soil microbial communities from Calvert Island, British Columbia, Canada - Bog Forest MetaG ECP23OM3 | ecosystem: Environmental > Terrestrial > Soil > Wetlands ... | reverse complement strand
CATTGCCCTGCTCAACCGCGTTCTGTTCGACGAGGAGGGCCTGCGCGGCAATCGCGACTACTACGATCCGCGCAACTCGTTCCTTAACGATGTACTGGACCGCAAGCTCGGCATTCCCATCACCCTGTCGGTGATTTACATGGACGTGGCCCGGCGCGTCGGATTTCCCATCGCCGGCACCGGCATGCCCGGTCACTTTCTGCTCAAGCACTACGATGTCATGTCGGGTGAAATCCTGATCGACCCTTTCAATCGCGGCCGCGTTGTCGGAGCCGCCGAATGCCAGAAGCGTTTGGACGAGATCTATTCGGGACAACTGGAGCTACAGCCTGAATTCCTGAACGCCGTCACGCATCGCGAAATTCTGGTCCGCGTATTGAACAATCTGCGGCAGATTTATTTCACGCAACGCAACTTTACCAAGGGACTCGTGATCCTTGACCTGCTGCTGGCCATTCCGCCGCTGAGTCCCGATCTGTTGCGCGAGCGCGGGATTGTGCGGCTCAATTTAGAGCAGTATCTGGGGGCTGCGCAGGACCTGGGCACTTACTTGCGGTTGCGGCCCGAGGCTCCTGAGGCGAACGACCTGCGCGAGACCTTAGACGTGTTGCGGCAATTCCTGGCAAGGCTGAATTGACGCGCTTCGCTGCTGGTAATCGCAATTGGGTGTATAGTGGTGGGTAAGTAGCGGGAATTGATGCAGTCTTTCCCTAGCGGAGAAATCATCCGCCGACTCGGGCCCCAGAGTCGAACATTTCGCGAACCGCCCCCATGTCGGGATTGTGAGTGCGATTTTACGAGTCAACGCCTCTATTGATTTCGGGTTGACGGAAGTGAGTCATCAAGGGTATTAACAGCGTGGACGGCTTGCGTTTGTACAGCAAAGCTGGATACGATAAGAACGTCCTCCATCGCCGCACTTCCCGTGCAGGCGTTCCTCGCGCCACAGGTTCCAGGCGCCTGACGGACGTAACTGAGTCGATTTCATAAACGATTCCAATCGCAGCGGACCCGATTTCGCGGACCAACGTGCGAATGCGTGGCGAGCCGGTACAGTTCACAAATGTGGGAGTCCCGCGACCCGCGGGTAAACGAACGTAACTAAGAGAGCAACATGAATCAAGGATCGAATCCTCCTTCCGGCAGCGCCGGAGGGAAGGGACGCAGACGGCGGCGCGGCCGCCGGGGACCTGCTCCACACCCCGGAGCCCAGCAACATGGCAAATCACAAGGGCAAGGCCCCTCGCATGGTCAGGGCCAACCACACGGCCAATCGCATGGACACGGTCCAGGGCAGGGCCAGTCAAAGCACCCTGGCGGTCGCCGCTTCGGCAAGAAACATTCCGGCGGACGCAAGCCCGGGGGACGGCCGGGCCAGCACGAACCGCTCGGCGGTGTGTACTCGGCTCCCATGGACCACAGCTACCGCGCGGTGCTGGGAGACCAGGACGGCAATTCGCACAGGCCGGAACGCGGGCGAGGCGGTCCATCGTTCGGCAGGCAATTCGTGCCCGGCGAGCCCGAGCCGTTGCCCGCTACCAGCGATGGTCCGGCGCGCATCTATGCCTTCGTGGACGACCTGTTCTTTCTCGCCAAGATCCAGGAGACGGCGCGCAAGTTGAACGTCAAGGTCGAGTTCGTCAAGACCGACAAAGACGTTTTCGAGCGCATGGGGCAGAACGGCAACGACAAACCGACGCTCATCATTGTTGACTTGAACAACCTGAACGCCAAGCCACTCACCGTGATTCCCAAGCTCAAGAGCAAGCTGAAAAAAGAGACCAACATCATCGGCTTCGTCTCGCACGTGCAGGGCGAGCTGAAGATGAAGGCCCAGGAAGCCGGATGCGACATGGTGCTGCCGCGCTCGGCGTTTTCCCAGAACCTGGCGCAACTCTTGCGCCGCCACGCGGTTCAAGAAGAAGAGTTGCCGGAACACAATCAGCCGAACTAGGTGCAACCCTCGCATGCTGAGTTTTGAAAGGGCACGACTTTAGTCGTGCCGCAAATCTGCCCTTGCAATGAAATTTCCGAGCGGACTTTAGTCCGCGAGGGTAACGTTGTCCGTATCCTTGCCGCAGGCGCTGTCGTCGCATTAGCCGCAATCTTTTCGCTTGCACATAGCGCGCCCGTCACAACGCCCGCGAATCACCAGCCGACCTTCTACAGAGACGTCCTGCCCATTCTTCAAGACCACTGCCAGACATGCCATCGTCCGGGCGAGATCGCGCCCATGCCGTTTGTGACCTATCAGGACACTAAGCCATGGGCCGCGGCGATCAAGCTAGCGGTTAAGTCGAAGTCGATGCCACCGTGGTTCGCGGATCCGCGCTACGGAAAGTTCTCCAACGATCCGTCGCTGACGCCCCAACAGATTGCGACCATCTCCGCGTGGGTGGATGGCGGGGCTCCTGCAGGCTCGCCCAAGGACGCGCCGCCCGCTAAGAATTGGGCACAGGGATGGAACATTCCCCAGCCCGACAAGATCGTCCAGATGCCTGTGCCGGTCGCCATTCCCGCGCACGGTGACGTGGAGTACACCTACGAGATCGTGCCCACCGGCTTTACCGAGAACAAGTGGGTGCAATTCACCGAAGTCCGCCCGTCGAGTCCGCAGTATGTGCATCACGCTGTGGTGTACGTCCGTCCGCCGAACTCGACTTGGCTGCGGCCCGCGCCTGTTGGCACACCGTTCACTGCGTCCAGCTTCTCTGACCCGAAGCTGCGCGCAGAGGCGCATGAGACGACTACCGACATGCTGCTGGTGTACGCTCCGGGCAGCGCGCCCGACCGCTGGCCCGACGGTGTGGCGAAATTTATTCCCGCTGGCTCCGATCTCGTTTTCCAGATGCACTACACCGCTAGCGGCACGGCAGGCCATGACCAGACCAGCGTCGGCATGGTCTTCGCCAGGCAGCCGCCGAAGCAACGCGTGCTGACGCTGCAGCTCACCAACCACACGTTCATCATTCCTCCGCGCACCGACGACTACCGCGTCGATGTCTGGGGCACCATGCCCAATGACTGCACGCTGCTCAGCTTCTTCCCCCACATGCACCTGCGCGGCAAGGCCTTCGAGTACAACATCGTTCACGCCGATGGCAGCGTCGAGACGCTGTTGCGCGTCAACCACTACCACTTTCACTGGCAGCTCAGTTATCGATTGGCGGAACCGCGCTTTTTGAAGGCGGGGACGAAGTTGCAGGCTGTCGCCTGGTACGACAACACCGAAGACAACCCGCACAACCCCAATCCCAACGTCGAAGTGCGCTGGGGCGGCCAAACGTACGAGGAGATGATGGTGGGATTTTTCGACGTGGCCGTGCCGGCGAACATGGACAAAGAACAGTTCTTCGTGCGGCACTGACTAAGAACGAGTCGCGAAGCGACGGAATTTGTGTTAGCCGTGGGCGTCAGCCCGCGGTCACGAGCAGACAAACATTCCATGAGCCGCGTAGCGGCGGCACATGCCCAGTTAGAATAAGCCTCTTGATGCTCCCACTCCCCCCACGCGATCTATCCGTATTTCGCCGGTTTCTTCTCCGTTGGTACGACGCGCATCGCCGCGACCTGCCTTGGCGCACTGGTGGCCCACAATTGCCCGGTGTTGGCAATTGTGGGGCTGCAAGAGACCCCTACCCCATCTGGGTCTCCGAGATCATGCTGCAACAGACCCGCGTCGCCGCGGTGCTGGAGCACTATGCGCGATTCCTGCAGCGCTTCCCCACGGTGCAGGCGCTGGCCGCCGCGCGCGAACAATCGGTGCTCGCCATCTGGAGCGGACTCGGCTATTACCATCGCGCCCGTCGCTTGCACCAGGCGGCTAAGGTCATCGCACGTGAGCGCAATGGAGAATTTCCCCGCACCGCGGAAGGCTGGCGCGAGCTTCCAGGCATCGGCCGCTACACCGCTGCCGCTATCGCCAGCATCGCATTTGGGGAACCAGTGGCTGTGGTCGATGGCAACGTTGAGCGTGTTCTCGAGCGCATGTTCGGTCGCGCAGAGGGAAGGGAATCCGCGTGGCAGCGCGCCGAGACCCTGCTCGATTCCGCGCGCCCCGGCGACTTCAACCAGGCCATGATGGAACTCGGCGCGACCATGTGCACTCCGCGTGCACCGCAATGCCTGCTGTGTCCGCTATATAGGTGGTGCGAGTCTCGCGGGGCCGACGCGCCTAAGCCGCAGCCTGCGCGCAAACGCAGACAGATTCACTACGCACTCGCCCGCAAAGGTGAATCAGTCCTTCTGGTTCAGCGCCCACTCGGCGCGAAACGCATGGCCGGCATGTGGGAGCTTCCCGAACTGCCGGCTGCTCCTGCCGAAGAACCGCTGGCGAAGTTTCGTCACTTCATCACTGATACGGATTACGACGTGTCGGTCGTGCCGGCATCAGCCAATCTTGTACAGAGCCGCGACGGCAACGCCCGCTGGTTCACCCGCAAACAGTGGCCAAAACTCGCGCTCACCGGCCTGACGCGCAAGATGCTGTGCAAGCTTGCGCCTGCAACCTGATTAGTCGCGTCATTCGTCTTGCAATTTCAGCCGATGTATTATGTGCGACCTTGGACTCTTCCGAGCACCCACCTCAGTTGTGGGTTAAGGTCGCAAAGCCGCCTCTTCTGGGGGAGGGGAGGCGGCTCACTTACCAACTCCTGTCATCAAGCAATTGGGAACGTGCAGGTGGGCGTGGGTTCGCCGGTAGCTCCGTCGTACGATCCCACGAGGCCAAGTCATCCGCCCCGCTCAGAAGGTCGAGCGACCGCCGATTGGTTACCTTCGTAAGCCGACTGGTTACCTTCGTAACTTGAGCGGGCTGATTATCCTCGACTTTCGATCCCTACGGCTGCGAACATCGCGATGCACTACATTGTCACAGCAAGATGGTGCACTCATCTGGTATCCAAACCACTGCGCCAATCCACTCTCGGGCGGTAATTGGCGCCGTCAAGCTCTTGAGGAGGCCCCCATGGTAGCCCGATGTGCCAACCCAATGTGCAATCGCGAGTTTCGCGAGCTTAGCAAGGGCCGACTCTTCCTCCTCCCGCCAACGCACGGCTCTTCGGACTGGACGTGGAGTTCCGAAAGGCTCTCCGACTATTGCTACTGGCTCTGCCCGGAGTGCGATGCAACGTATACAATCGTCCGACGCGGGTCAGAAGTGGTGGTGAGCGCACGAGGGCCCGGCAGTACATATCCCGTCTACGATGCCTCACTGAGTAATAAAAGGCCTCGGCAGATCATCCTGCGGTGTTATACGCAAGCGGGGTGATGGGTCAGCTAAACCCAGTGGCGCACGAATTTCAATCACCCGGCCGGACAAGCACCCCAGGCACGAGAGTCTAGGCAGAGTGGGTTATTTACCATCTTGAGCGCGGCGATAGCAATCTAAAGTAATACCAACAGTGTGAGGTTTTCTAATGCCCGCGCTCCTCACCGGCAAACTAGCGCCGGACTTCAACTTGCCCGCGCTCGATGGCAAGCAGGTTTCATTGCACGACCTCCTTCAGCACGGCCCCGTCGTGCTGGCGTTTTTCAAGATCAGTTGCCCCGTCTGTCAGTCCGCCTTTCCCATGTACGATCGCCTGGCTCGGGCCCACAAAAATAGCGGAGCCACATTCCTCGGCATTTGTCAGAACAGCGCCGCTGATGCCAACGCCTTCGCCCGCGAGTACGGTGTGACCTTCCCCATCGCGATCGACAACGACGCCAACCACTACGCTGTCTCCAACGCATACGGCCTTACGAATGTGCCAACGCTTTTCTACATCGCGCCGGATGGCGGAATCGAGGTTTCGTCCGTCGGCTGGTCAAAGGCCGATGTGGACGAAGTGAACGCCAAGCTCGCTACGATCCGCCAGCAGAAGCCGCCCGTACTCTGGCGCGCTGGCGAAGACGTTCCCCCCTTCCGTGCCGGTTGAGAATCGAAGAACTGATCCGCGGTCGCGGATCACGACAACATCGAGAAGTTCGTGAGCTTTGAGCCCGCAGGCCGACCCAACAGGAGCCCAGCCCGTGAGTGCGGTTGTGCTACGCCTTCCAGCCCGAGTCCCGTAGGGACGTCATGGGGGTCGCCTGGCAACGGGGAACGTCTTCCGTCACGTACAATAAAGTGCTTGGCCACAGCACTTGCGGCTCATAGGAGTCCTTCGATGCACAAATCTACCTGCCTCTTCGTGTTCCTCGCGGCGTTCGCCAGTATCGCACTTGCGCAATCCAACAACTCTGCAGCAGCCGCCATGCCGCCTGTCCCCAAGGTCGCCTCGCTGCCTCCCGCCGCCGAGCAGGCCATGGCCGCCATCAATCCCCAGAACATCCGCTGGCACGTCAAGTTCCTGGCGGATGACCTGCTCGAAGGCCGCGGCACCGGCCAGCGCGGCGGAGACATCGCCGCCGAATACATCGCCACACAGTTCGCGCTCTACGGACTGAAGCCCGCGGGCGACAACGGCTCCTACCTGCAGAAGGTGCCGATGATGGGCATCGTGACTCTGCCCGACAGCACCTACTCGCTCATTCCCGCCAAGGGCGAGGCGATGAACCTGCGCAATAAAGAAGACATGGTCGCCATGGACGAAACCGGCGACACCTCCACCACCATCGATGCGCCCATCGTGTGGATGGGCTACGGCATCGACGCCCCCGAGTTCAACTGGAACGACTACAAAGATGTGGACGTGAAGGGCAAAGTTCTGCTGATGATGGTCAACGAGCCACCCTCCGACGACCCGAAATACTTCGGAGGCAAGGCGCTCACCTATTACGGTCGCTGGACCTACAAATACGAACAGGCTGCGCGCATGGGTGCGGCCGGAGTGCTACTCATCCATAAAACCGACATGGCCAGCTACGGTTGGGACGTGGTGCGGAACTCCTGGTCGGGCGAGCGCTCGTACCTGCGCAACGATCCCGCGCCCAAGCTCAAGATCGCCTCATGGATTCAGCTCGACGTCGCCCGCAAGCTCATGCAGGATGCCGGTAAGGACCTCGACGCCGAAATGGCCGCGGCCGCCAAGCCCGGTTTCAAGGCCCAGCTGCTGCCGGTTAGGTTTAAGGCGCACATCGAGAGCAAGGTGCGTCCTTTCGACTCCAACAACGTAGTCGCCATGTTGCCCGGCTCCGACTCCAATCTCAAAGACCAGGGCGTGATGTACACCGCCCACTACGACCACCTCGGCATCGTGCCGGGCATGCCGGGCGACAACATCTACAACGGCGCGCAGGACAACGCGACCGGTGTAGGCATCCTGCTGGAAATTGCGCGCGTCTATAGCGAAACCAAGACGCCGCCTAAGCGTGCGACGTACTTTGTCTCGGTCACCGCCGAAGAGCAGGGCCTGCGCGGCTCGGAGTTTTACGGCAAGCATCCTCCCATCGCAGCCAAGATGCTGTCGCTCGACTTGAACTTCGACGACGTGCCGCCCCTCGGCGTTCCGCAGGAGGTCACTGTCGCCGGCGCCGAGCGCACCAGCTTCTATCCCACGGTCGAGAGCACGGCCAAGGCCTTCGGCCTGGCCATCGTGCCCGACTCCAATCCTGGCGCCGGACACTACTACCGCTCCGACCACTTCAGCCTCGCGCGCGTGGGCGTGCCCGCCTTCTCCATCGGCCCGGGCGACCTCTATCAGGGACACGACAAGGAATGGGGCCTGCAAAAGGCGCGCGATTTCGTCGCCAAGGACTACCACCATCCTAGCGACGAATACCATCCCGACATGGACTTCCGCACCGACGCGGTAATGGCGCGCTTCGGCGTGGCTCTGGGATGGCAAGCCGCCAATCAAGCTAGCGAAGTCGGCTGGAAGTCAGGCGACGAATTCGATAAAGCCCGCAAAGCCAGCGGCGCGCAGTAGATCTATCCTCTGGCTGGTGGCCCACAATTGCCTGCAGTTGGCAATTGTGGGGAAGTCTGCACCCTATCACATTGCCCCGTGACCGGCGTCCTTCTCCCGCTGCTCGCCTTTCCCTAGAATCCCCAGAGTGAGGACGAAGGGTATTTTTGTCCCCAACGCATCCTCGCAACCGAACCGCGTGACTGAACGCAAACCACGGTCGCGACCGAAAACCCGCCAAGCTTCGGTACCACTCCAACCTCAATTTCGAGCCGCTAAGTCCTTACCCTGGACATGGATACGTATAACTATCACGAAGTCAATGGTTTGCGAACAATTTCCGCCCAAGTCATTGATTCTAATCAGTCGTGAAAAAAGAGAAAGTTTGCAAAGTAGTAAATTTATCACCCATCAGCCGGATCCCTGGGTGCCCCACCCTTGTCCGCTTTTTTTGCGGACAGGGTGGGAAACAGTGTTACGCGGACACTTGCTCCCTCGTCACCAGTTCCGCGAACTTCGCCAGATCGATGTTGCCCCCGCTGACAACGCAGACAATCTTGCCCGTGCCGCATTTCCCGCTGAGACCGGCGGCTACGGCACAAGCGCCCGCGCCTTCATACTCGGGGTAGGTGTTCATCTCCCGAGGCGCTTCGGTGTTTGGCGTGTTCTGAAAAATCATCTTGACGCCGTCAACCTGGATCTCCTCAGTATAACTCATTTGTCATGAATCGTTTGCGCACAAATCTCCGCTATCCCCATGAAACGAGGAATTTTCGGGGGATGGGGAGGGGGCCCACAAAATCAAACACTCGATACGCATCCTCCGGGTGCCGCATTCCAGGCGCTCTCAGCTCAGCGATAGGGAATTTTGTTTTCTTCCAGCCACTCTCGGGCAACCTGCTCAAAGGCTGCCTCGCGGTACCGGTACCACGAGTCCTCCAAGCCCAGCTGCCGAATCGCATGTTTGAAACGGCGAAACGCCCCCTCGCCGTGGATGGCCGAGATCAGCTCTGTGCGACACCGGCACTGTTCATTTTCCAGTGCGAAGTCCTGCATCATGCGCCATTCGTCGATATGCGCGCGGTCCGGCAGCTCCAACATGCGCTCGTCTTCCAGGGCGCGCTTGACCTTCGGCAAGTACTCCTGCATCCATTCCGGAGCGGTGCTCCATTCGCCGCTCTCGGCGATGCGCGCTTCTTCCTCGTTGAAGGTAACGATCTCGCCTGTATCCGGATCAAGGCGAGAATGCAACTCATCACTTTCCAGGTCGAGCGCCTCGACCACATCGCGCAGAGAGACAACCGGCATTCTACCCCCAGTTCAGCGGGATTGTACGACCGATGTTACCGCCAGTCGTCCCTCTTCGCCACAGGCATGTGGCCGGCAATTGCAGACGGCTTGTGGGCTGACCGTGCGGAGTGTAGGAAAAGTCTAAAGTCAGCTCCCCGCCTCAGTCGCCATTGCTGTGGCGGGAATTTCGTCTCACCCACCGTCGCCGCCCCGACTTCCCCTCCACATGAGTCGAAGGTAGAACGCCAGGTTTAGGAGGCAGACGATGACTGCCGCAGCTGTAAGAACGCTCGCGGGAAGGTCTGGATAGACGAACTTATCCAGATAATGCAGCAAGAACCCGCCCTGGTATGGCTCGATTCCGGCCCTCTGTTCCAGCCAATTTTCCAATAGCGTTAAGGGACACGGCCAAGGAAGAATCTCCGTAAGTACTCCCCAGATGAGAGAAGCAATATGCAGACGCCGGAGAAGCGGGCGGGAGTGCGCCAGGAAAGCACCAAAGACCACCCATAGGATGAAGAGTGCGTGAACGAAAAGCACGAGCGTCGCGAGTACGGAATACAAGGCAAATGGCCTACCCGGCCAATTTACCACTGCGGAATAAGCTGGAGTCGGGTTCCGCGGGCGGCCAACCCAGCGCTCTTAATGTTGCTGCGTGCGCCACGTAGTCGCGTTTTTCGAAAGAGTGGGAATCGTGTCACAGTCCTAGCCCATCGGTCCGCTCAAAGTCCTGGAGCAGCCACTTGAACGGCTCCGGCCCGGTGCTGAGGCGTCCAGTGAATGGGCTGTCGAGCGAGAAAATCAGGTAAAACGCAAGTCCCACAATGAGGGAGAAGCCGAGCAGCAATACCGCCCAAACCACCCACGCATGTGTCACAAACAGCCCGTGGAAAGCGAACAACACAAACGCTCCGGCGATGAGCAGGCCCCACAGCGCGCCGGCCGTATTACCCTTTGCGCTGCGCAGGCGATTGCGCCGCGCATCCAGCCAGATTCCCGTGAGGTCGAGGGCTTGTGCGTAGAGTTCCAGCTCACGATCGCCTTCGGGCTTGATTACCAGGATCGACCTGACCAGTGCATAGGAGGTTTCAAGGTTAATCTCCTCGACCGGATTGTTCTCGCGCGTAGCGCGCGCCAGCAGGTCCCACCGGTCTACCACGCTTTGGACGTAGGTCTTCGCTGCTTCCCGGGTCTTTCCGGTCCGTTCGGCTGAAATGTTTTTGATGACAAGCAGCAAATCGGTGAGCGCGTTGGCTTCACTGTTCACCGCGTTACCTGCGTTGCTGAAGCTCTGCCATACTCCCGTCACCACGAACGCGATCAGCACTGCATACGTGGTGCCGAGCGTTCCATAGACCGAGCTGGTCAAAGCGTTGTCCAACTCAAGCTGAGGAAGATTGAAGAACATGCGAGTGAGCGATGACACCACGAAGGCCGCCGCTACGGTCGATCCGATGATGACTACCGGCTGCAACTTAGCGGGAAGCGAGAGGATGTAGGAACGCATGTCACCTCATTGGCTGGGCGCGCGACTCCCGCCGATTGCATTATGGTTTTCAATCTAACGAACCCTGGCGGGCGACACAACCGCGGGCCGAACTCTTCCGATGGCGATGCAACCGATGCCGGCGCGCGGACGGGGACGCGAGCTCCTTTTCCGCATTCTCAATTCTCAGGGCTTGGGGGCACTATTGCCTGATACTGGCTGACCGCTAGAGTTCGAACCGGGAGGATTCGAACTGGAGCCACTAGCCGCAGGAACAGGTTTTTTGACCGCAGTCTTTTTCTTTTGTGGAGCTTTCTTCGGCGGCTCGCTTTGCGCCACGACAACTGCCTTGTGCGCTTCTGCTGCCTCCGCCTGGGCAGCTACCAATTGCTCCTGCTGCGCCTTGACCTGAATTTGCAATTGCTTGAGTTCGCGTTCTTGAGTGGCAGTCAACTGCTCCAGATCCTCTCCCAACTTGCGTCGGACCGAGCCGATCACCTGCAATTGCTGCGACAGGGTGTCGTACTCGCCCTTCTGACCGGAAACGCGACTCGCTTCCGCTAGCGAGCCGAAGACGTCGTACAGAGCGTTCAGATTTCGATAGAGCTTAAACTCGGCATTCACATTTCCAGGCGTCGAACGAACGGCGTCAATCAATCCGGGCAGGGCTAAAGTGAGGTTACGCTGCACGGAGCTGGCGTCGGCTTGCGCTGCGTTCTTGGCGTCGCCGTTCGCCTTCCATTTTTCAATGCGCAACCTGCCGATGTCGGCCGCGACCTGCGAAGCAGCGGCTTGCAGCCTGTCCAAGTCTGAAGTGATTGTGCTCGTTGAGGTGCTGGTGACCCTTACTGGGGCTTCGCCGGCAGTAGCAGGGGGTGGCGCCGTGGCCTCAGGCGTTTGCGAATGCATGGATGCAGAAGCGAATAAGACAAGCAGAAGAGACAAGCCGGTTTTCATCGTCCACCCCGCGGCAGGAATTGCAGACGAGAGTCGCAGACGAGGCGGCCGGTGCTTCATCAACAGTTATAGCCGATTCGATGCCGCCGTGCAGGAAAAGCGTCAAGGACGAAGCATTGGCGCACCGGGGGTGAGAAACGTGGTCCGCCTGACACCGTTCGACTTCGGCTGGAACCCAAGACAGAGGAAACGGTAAAAACCTGTGCCGTCCTCACCCCCCGCTGGCAAACAGATTAGCCCGGACGCACTCGGCTTTCAAGAGACATCGGTTGCGAAACAGGTTAATTATTGCGGGGCGGACGCACTTCCGTCAGCCCGTGTCTGATAATTCGCGGCCTCAGCGAGTTATCAACTCGTCCGGACAGTGCAGGTGCCGTATGCATCCGCGAGGGAGATCAAGCGAAAAAGTACGTTGTGCGCCCGCTTGCTCCGCCGATACCCAAAGGCTTGGGTTAATCGGCGTCGTGTGACCTGGGATTGCCGCCTCGGGTCCGCGAGGCGCTACCGTTTTCTGCGCCGCTCGGCTTTCCATTCCGCCGCCGTTAGATAGTCGTGCCAGGGCCGCCAGTAATATTTCTGCCATCCTTCGGTCACGCCCTGATGGTCATGTTCGGGAACGCCGACGTGCACCAGGTCGACGCGCGTCCCGGCTTTCGTCTTGCTGAACTGGATCACCAAGATCGAATCGGGATCGGACTTCTTCCATCCCGTCGAGCGCCACGTCTGCACGATTGTCTTGTTCGGAACCAGCAGCAGGTTCTTGCCTTCGAGCCGCCCGCCGAATGCCGTGAACGAGCCGCCCACTCTGCGGCTTAGCTTGGCCGGAGCGTCCGTCGCCTGTGAGTGTTTCTTCGAATCCATGTAGAGCTCATACAGAGTCTCAGGCGATACCGCGAATTCCACTGATTGTTGAATGGCTGGGGTCACGGTTCCTCCCGGAAGTTGTTCGGCCCGCTTGCCCGAAACATTGCGCCCAAGGGCATACGTGATGAGCAATATATCCCATTTTGCCGCGTGAAGTAGGCATGCAAGCGGTGCGTTTCTGTCGAAATTTTTTGCCAAGGTTAGCGCCCAAACAACGGGCGCGAACCTGGGGCACCCAGCCGCGGTGCCCATATCGCTGCATCGGTTTGACCGTTGCGTGTATGCTTATGGGTCTGGTTCAGGCTGTGCTCACAGCCGCTCTGCCAGCATTCTTACAATACCGGGGCGTGAACGCTGTCTAACGAAGCGGACGCTCCGGCAACGGAGACCACATGGCTACCAAGGTCGACTCTGAACCCAAAACTGCCGTCAAAACCGCCACCTATTCGCCTAAGACGAACTTCGAATCCGATCTGGCGCTGGAGTTCCTGCGCGTGGTGGAAGAGGCGGCCATCGCCTCGGCCCAGACCATGGGCCAGGGCGACCGCAAACGCGCCGACCAGATGGCCACGGAATGCATGCGTTCGGTCATGGATTCGGTGCCCATGGACGGAACCATTGTCATCGGCGAGGGTGAGCGCGACGAGGCGCCCATGCTCTACATCGGGGAGAAGGTCGGCAAGCACGACGGCGGCGATTACCCTGAAGTGGACATCGCCGTCGATCCGCTGGAGGGCACGAATCTGTGCGCGTTGGGACTGCCGGGCGCCATTACCGTACTGGCGGCGTCAGAGCGTGGCGGACTGCTGCATGCACCCGACTGCTACATGGAAAAGATGGTGGTTGGTCCGTCCTGCAAAGATATGGTGGACCTGGAAGCGCCGGTAGGCCACAACCTGGCGGTTATCGCCAAAGTGTTGGGCCGTCGCGTGGAAGACCTGGTGATCGTGATTCTCGACCGCCCGCGCCACGAGAAATTAATCGCCGATGTGCGCAGAGCTGGCGCGCGCATTCGGCTGATCTCCGACGGCGACCTGTCACCGGGAGTTGCGGCGGCCATGCTGGGCTCAGGCGTACACGCCGTGATGGGAGCCGGCGGCGCGCCGGAGGGTGTCATCACTGCCGCGGCCATTCGGTGCCTGAACGGCTACATGGTTGGCCGGCTCACTGGATACACGCCCGAACAGGCCGAGCGCATGCCCGACATGGGGATCAAGGACCCTAAGCGAATTTACACAGCGGCAGAACTCGCGCCCGGGAAGAACATCGTATTTGCCGCGACCGGAGTGACCGACGGTCCGCTGCTTAAGGGCGTACGGTTCTTCGGTGACGGAGTGCGGACGACGTCGCTGGTGATGAAACTGACCAACCGCAAGGTGCGCTTCATCGAAAGCATCCACGTCAGCAAGAGCCCGGATGCAAAGGTGCGCATCCCGTAAGCACGGCGTAAATCAACAGGCTTTCCCCGAACGGAGGGCCTGGTTTTTGGCCCCCTCCCGGCTTGTTAGATTGGCGCAGACGTCCTCCGACGGCAGCCGTCGCGGAGACCAGCAGGCACCGAGGGGTGTGCCATTTTTTCCACTCCGGTCTGGCCGCTTCACGCCGGGCTTCATTTCCCTCTTGACAAGCAATCAGGAGGAGTAAACTGAGTTCAGAGCAAGGTAACTGCGGTGGGAACTCCTCCTTCCGGAGAGGCTTGCATGAACGTTCATTTTAGCTACAAAATTTCCAAAACCTCCAACCTCGAAAAGCAAGTCAAACATCAACTGGAGAAGCTGAACAAGTACCTCCAGGTCTTTCGTCCTGAACTGGTACACCTGAAAGGCATCGTCGAAGAAAGTTCGGCGCGCGAGGGCTTTGTCGTGTCGCTGAACCTGCGATTGCCTTCCGGGCAGATGTCCGTACAGGAGAAGAGTGCACTGGCGGCGACCGCTATCAAAGCCGCCTTCGACGGGCTGATCGAACAGGTGAAGCAGCACAAGCAGTTGCTGCGCAGCAAACACAAGTGGGTCCGTCACCGGACTGCCGAACGCCGGGCGGCCGAGATTGCCTCGTTCGAAAACACTGTGGCGGTAGTGCGGCCTGACGCCGTGTCGGCAGGCGACATCGCCAGCTACATCGACGTGAACCTGCCGAGGCTGCAGCACTTTGTCGAGCGCGAGATTGTCTACCGCGAAAGCCTGGGCGAGTTGTTGCCCGATCAGGTGGCGCCTGAAGATGTGGTGGCGGAAGCTATCGCCACCGCGCTCGGCGATGAGTTGGAGAAGCCGGAGCGCATCAAACTCGAACCCTGGCTGTACCGGCTGTCCCGCGAGGCCATCGACCTCGTCGCCGCCAGCCAGGACCACCCCGGCGGCATTCCGCTGGAGCGCCGGCACAGCACGCAGAACGTCCAGGCCAGTGATGAGGCCCGGCTACAGTTTCATCAGCCCGACGACAGGCTTCTGGAGGAAGACATCATTGCCGACGGCCGCGCTGACAATCCCGAGCAGCTGGCTGCCCGCAGCGAATTGATCAAGCTGGTGCAACTTGCCTTGCGCGACGCCAGACGTCCCGATCGCGAGGTCTTCATCCTGTACGCCGTCGACGGATTCAGCCTGGAAGAAATTGCCGCCATTACCAAACACAAACTCGAGGAGGTGCGTGCGTCCATCTGCAAGGCGCGGGAGCATCTGCAAAGCGCCTTGCCCATGAAGGACCTTTTCAAAAACAGGCTGGTGCAGTATTCCCAGAGCACCTGACGGGGCTGCCCGCAGGCGTCCATGGCTTCCACATAAAACCAATGCAGGAGAAGCGGAATGATCACAAGAGATGACATCCGGGAGTTGGCTAATTTCCATTCGCCCGAGGGCTGCGCGGTCACGTTTTACTATCAGCCCACGACGCCACCCAACCGTTCGCATCGTGACGAAACGATTCTCGTGAAAGACCTGGTCAACAGCGCTCTCCGCGAAGCGGAGAAGAAGGGAAGCAAACAGAAGGCCGCACGGCCCGATCTGCAGCGCATCCTGGAGATGACTGATGCGTTGCGCAGCAACGGACGCAAGGGCAAGGCCATCTTTGCGTGCGTGGCACAGGGCTACTGGCGCGAGTTCGAGTTGCCCGCCAAATTGGCCCAGAGCAACCTCGTCCTCAATCAGCGGTTTCACCTGAAGCCGCTGGCCGCCATCTTCGATGGCATGCAGCATGCCTGCGTGGCGCTGGTCGATCGCACCAAGGCGCGCGTCTTCGAAATTGCCGACGGCATGATCGTCGAGAAGCTGGACTTCATCAATGAGCTTACGCGCCGCGGCCGCAGCGACGGCTGGGGCGGCTATGACGCCGGCCATGTCGAACGGCGAGTGATGAACGAAATCATGCAACACTTCAAGTTCGTCTCCGATGCCATTGCCGGGCACTTTGAGCGTGGCGGTTGCGACAAGCTGCTAATCGGCTGCCATGACGATATCTGGTCGGAGTTCGAGCCGCAGCTTCACACCTACGTCCGGCAGCGGCTGGTGGGGCGCTTCCGCATCGATCCCAAGACGGCTACTGCGTCAGAAGTACAGGCGGTGGCGCTGGAACTGCTGCAGCAGCACGACGAAGAGCGCAAGCAGGCGATGATTACCGAGGTGATTGGCGAGGCCCATCGCAACGGGCGCGGTGCAATCGGTCTGCGCCGGGTGTTGCGCTCCATCGAGGCCGGCGAAGTGCAGACGCTGATGATTGCGTCGAGCTTCAACGCTCCGGGCGCGAAGTGCTACCACTGCGGCCACATGGACCTCCACATCTCCGACGACTGCGTGATGTGCGGCAAGCCCAACACCAAGCTCGATGACCTCGGCGATGCTATCGTCGGCTACGCCATTCGCAATGGGCTGGAGATTGTGTATATCGGCGACGACGAGGAGTTCGACAAGATCGGGCGGATTGCGGCGCTTCTCCGCTTCCGCGCCGACCAGAGCACGCCGGCGAAAGTCGCGGTGTGACAGAAGCAAAATCGTCGCTGGGTGCCCCAGGTTCGCGCTCGATTTTTTGGGCGCTAACCTGGGTTTCGTATGTGTCTAGGTGCCCCACCCTTATCGTCCGCCGCGGCGGACAATAGGGTGGACCGCTAACAGCCACTGGAGTCTGCCGTCTATTTTCGCAATGCGAACCTTATTCGCCGCCCTCCTACTCTCGACGATATTGTTCGCCCAAACACCTAAGCCACTACCCGCGGACGATGGGGTTCGCATCCGGGAGTTCTATCGCCTGGCGGACCAAATTCAAGACAAGATCTGGCCCGGCTGGAGCAAGACTCCTGCTCCTCTGCTGCTGGTCACCACCGACACGGAATACCTGACGCAGTTCCCTACGCCACCTAAGGATTTTCAGAAAGCCGGTGACGACACTTACGCCCGGCCGCGGCAGTTCGCCATCAACATGCAGGCGACGTTCCCCGCATTCGGCTTTCCTCCTGTCATCGTGATCGGCGAACCGAAGGCCACATCGAGTCAGACCAGCACGCCGTGGCTCATCACCGTCATGCATGAGCACTTTCACCAATTGCAATGGGCGCAGCCGGAGTACCTGAAGGCCATCGCCGATCTGGGACTGAGCAAAGGTGATGCCACCGGCATGTGGATGCTCAACTACCCTTATCCCTATGACAACCCCGAGTTGGCGGGCGCGTTCGAGCATCTGCGCGACTCTCTGCTGGAAGCTCTGAGTGAGGTGGAACAGAAAAAGTTTGACCAACTCAGTAAACAGTACATGAAGGACCGCAAGCAGTTCTTCGCACAACTATTGCCGGGCGATCATAAGTACTTCAGCTTCCAGCTCTGGCAGGAAGGCGTCGCGCGCTATACGCAGATCAAATCGGCGGAAGCAGCAGGCGATTACCAGCCCTCCGCCGAGTACGCCGCCCTATCTGACTTCACTCCTTTCAGCACCTACGCCCTGACCGCTCGAGCGCGGACAATCGAT
>Ga0074046_10002104_pt1 | contig 17373 bp, 15 predicted proteins | sample BogForMeECP23OM3_FD_94441 | JGI IMG/M metagenome (GOLD analysis project Ga0074046, IMG submission 94441) | Bog forest soil microbial communities from Calvert Island, British Columbia, Canada - Bog Forest MetaG ECP23OM3 | ecosystem: Environmental > Terrestrial > Soil > Wetlands ... | reverse complement strand
GGTTTCCCTGGAGAGCGGTGCACAAGTTTTTCGCGCGCTCGATAAATCGCGCTACGAGGTTGTGAGGTACGATCCCGCAACCGACCTGCCGTTGCTGGCACGTGAGGCCAAAGCGCTGGACGTTGCTCTCATCATTCTCCACGGGCGAATGGGCGAAGATGGGACCATCCAGGGATTGCTCGATTCTTTGGAAATACCCTACCAGGGCAGTGGCGTGCTCGGGAGCGCCATTGCCATGAATAAGATTCTGAGTAAGCAGCTTTATGTTCAAGCAGGACTGCCCACCTCCCCCTACATGGTGGCAGACAGGTCAAACCCGCCTCAAGCCTCGGCCGTCATTGCCAAACTGGGGCTGCCGGTTGTCATCAAGCCGGAACACGAGGGGTCCAGCATAGGTTTGACAATCGTAAGGGAGCAAAAAGGCCTCTGGAGCGCATTCGAAAAAGCATGGGGCTTCGACAGGCGTTGTGTGGTTGAAAAATACATAAGCGGAATTGAGATCACCGCCGGAGTTTTGGGAAACGAAGAACTGATGGCTCTTCCTGTGATTGAAATCTGTCCGGATAAGAGGTACGAATTCTTCGATTACGAGGCCAAATACACGCCTGGAGCCACAAACGAGATTTGTCCCGCCCGGATCAGCCCGGAGCTGACCGAAAAAGCGCAGCAATACGCCAAGCACGCCCACAACGCCCTGCACTGCCGAGGCTACAGCCGGACCGACATGATCCTTTCCGGGGACGATCTCTACATACTTGAGACAAACACCATTCCTGGAATGACCGCCACAAGCCTTTTTCCGCAGGCGGCAGCAAAAGCGGGCATAGAATTTCCCCAGCTTTTGGACAGGTTAATCGAGCTCGCCTTGGAGAAACATTAAGAGTTTTTAATTTCCAGTTTTTAGTTCTTAGTTCTTAGTTCTTAGTTTAGCGTTTCACAAATTCATCCATATTTGAGTACAATGAGCCTCTACACTCCGTCATTCCGGCAGTGCTTTTGAGCCGGAATCCAGAGAGTTTTGGAAATATCGGGTAACTCGAGAAACGCAACACTGGTCCTTGGTTCTTTTTTGACTCGCGAATTGCACGAGTGACGCCGGAAGCGGGCCGCCATTTTGCCGGAGCCTGATTAAAGAATTGCCACGCCGCGAGGGAGCGGCGCGGCTTTGGTTGCGCCGTGCAGGCGCGCAACCGCAACGCGTGCAAAGCGCCCTCGTGCCGTCTAAAGCGGCACAAGGGCCGGCAAGCCAAAAAAGCTAGTAAAAACAGCGCGCGAATACGTACAGTGTTGTAAATTGTCCATATTTTGACAGTATCCTCCAGGACTAGCGCTGGTTTGCGCCGTGCTCAGAACCTCGGAAACTGGACAAAATGACGAACGACCGGGAAATAGTTCTTGCCCCTTGCAGAAACGTACTATAAATGATACATTTCCTTTTAAGGATTGTTTATGTCCAGCCAGCACCTGAGCGAGATACCCGTTGTCTTCTATCGCACTTCGTTCGGCGTTGAGCCGGTCAGGGATTGGTTGCGAGGCTTACCGGACGGCGATAGGCGTACGATCGGAATTGACCTTGCCACCGTGCAGGCAGGTTGGCCGGTCGGCATGCCGCTGTGCCGCTCGCTTGGTGGCGGATAATGGGAAGTGCGCAGCAGTTTACCGAGCCGCCGTATCGCGCGACTCCTGTTTTTCGTGCATGAAGGACGGATTGGCCTTGTGCACGGTTTTATCAAGAAAACACCGAAGACGCCACGGGATGAGATCGAACTGGCGCGGAAACGGATGAAGGAGATGACAACATGAGCGAAAAAAACCAACATTGGGGATCGACGCTCGACGACTTTTTGCGCGAAGAGGGCCTTTACGAAGCTGCGAAAGTGGAGGCGGTTACGCGCGTGATTTCGTGGCAAATCGCCGAGGAAATGCGCAAGAAAGGTATTACTAAAACGCAAATGGCCGAACTCATGCATACAAGCCGTGCGCAGGTTGATCGAGTGCTCAAGGCAAAGGGCAACGTGACAATCGAGACGCTTCAACGCGCCGCCGCGCTTGTTGGGCGTGAACTCCGTCTAGAATTGGTGCAGGGCGGTGGTTAATTGTGAACGACTGAAAACACCTCACCACGCGCGAGGTTGAAAAGCTGCTTGAAGCCGCCAAGGGCAGCCGCCTTGAGGCCTGCGACCGTTGTTTTTTGCCGACGATGGTTTCGGCCGTTGGTTTCGCTGTATGTGATTATAGGTGCGCTATTACCCCTTCCACTTGCACCCGTCTTTTTGAATAGGCCCCCGATAGAATTGTCCTCAGGTTTGCTTCGATCTCCGCTTCCGTGTTTATCCTGTTGTGCAGCTCGAGGGCGAGTTCGTCCATAGTCTCAAATTCATTCACAAGTCCCGGCAGGTGTTCGGGTCTTGCATCCGATTGGCCGTCCTCGCCTTCCCGGCGGCGCCCCAGTCTTTCCAAAATAGTGTCCTGCGGACTCACACATTCAAAGAACAAGATGTTAGCGTCCAGGTCTTTAGCCAGCCTTACCGCCTCTTCGCGCCATTTTCGCCTTGAAAAGGTGGCATCCAGGATCGCCGAGCGCCCCTTTTTGAGCTCCTCCTGGACCATTGAGAGCAGCCAGGAATAGACCCACCCCCGCATTTCGTGTCTGTATATCCCTGTACCGAAGGGCACAGGGCCTCGGCGTGCGCTGTATCCCGGAAGTTCCTTCCGAGCCGCGTCGGACCTGAAAAGAGCAATGTCGAATATCTCATGCAGTCTTTTGGCATAGGTTGACTTACCGGTGCCGGGCAATCCGCACAGGACATAGAGTGTCGGCCTGGCAAACTGCACAGCGTATCTGAAGGCGAGATCGAGATATCGGCCGGCGCGCCTTTGCATTTCGCGCTTTCTAGGGCCTTGCGCCAGTTCGGTGGCGCTCAAACAGGAGATTTTCATCTTCACGACTGCGCGATAGCACGAGTAGAAATCCAGCAGCGTGTATATACCGTAATCGCGGCTGGATTCGGTATAGCCGTTCAATACCGCGAGGCTTAAATCCGGCCTGGCGAGCCGTTCAATGTCCATGTGAAGGAATGCGAGGTCAACAGCCGTATCCCCGTATCTGAAACGTTGGTTGAATTCAACACAGTCGATTATCTGAATCCCGTCGAGGAAATAGACATGCTCGGCTCTAAGGTCTCCGTGACCGTCTCGGATTCGCCCTTCTGCAACCCTGCGCCGGAAGAGGCCCCCTCGATCCCTGAAAAATCCGCGGCTCGACTCGATTACAAAATCGAACCGTTCCTCCCCAACCAGGTTTCCCACGAACGGCGCCAATTGGCGGAAATTCTCCTCAGTGTTGAATTCTATGACCTGTTTACCGCCGTACCAGTCGATTTGCTCGCTGTGTTCGGTCGTAGCGTAAAATTCAGCCAAACGCCTGCCAAGTCCCAGCATCTCATCCGGAGTGGCTTTTCCGCTCACGATCCGATTAGAAAGAGAGGCGTCATCCGGAAGCTGTTTCATCTTAACCGCGTATTCCACCACCTGGCCCCTACCCCCGAAATGAAATTGGTCGTCCTCGCTTCTCAATTTAACCACGCCCAGATACACGCCCCGGGACAGCCGCTTGTTGAGCTTGACTTCAAGCTCGCACATCTTCCGCCTGGTCTTGAGACCGGTGTAATCAAGAAAACCGAAATCGATGGGCTTCTTCAGTTTATAAACAAGCCCGCCTGTTAGAAAGACGACCGATATGTGGGTGTCGCACCTTTGCAGCCTTGAGACCGGATGAGGATAGAAGGCTGGATGGGCCATAGCCCGGCATATCTGCTCAAATCTCTTCAGTTCGTTCACAGGATTTCTCCTCAAGTGAATCAACGAGCCTAAATATATGCACGGGGGATCAATTTTTGTGAAAAGGCAGGTGGAAAAAGCGTCAAGGCAGAACCGGTCCGAAAGCTTACTTCTGCCTTTCGATAAACGCATAAGCGCTGTGGTTGTGAATGGACTCGAAATTTTCGACGTCCACCAAAAACCAACAGACATTCGGATCGTGTTCCAACTCGTAAGCTATGTCCCGTACGACATCTTCGACGAATTTGGGATTTTCGTAGGCGTACTCGGTAACGTATTTTTCATCAGGCCTTTTGAGTACCGAGTAGACATCGCAGGAAGCGGCCCTTTCCACAAGATCAATAAGGTCCTCGATCCAGATAAAGCGCCTGAAGCGAACAGCGATGCGTACCGTACCCCTCTGGTTATGGGCTCCATGATCGCTGATTTCTTTGGAACACGGACAAACGGTTGTGATGGGAACATTTACCTCGACGACCAGATCGTAGCCTTTCTCCCCTTCCAAAGAGCCGGCGATACGGCAGCGGTATTCCATCAAGCCCGCGCTCTCGGTCACTGGTGAGAGCTTTCGAATGAAATATGGAAAGTTTATTTCCATATGAGCGGATTCAGCCTGGAGATGCTCCTTAAGAGCTCCCAGAACAGAGGAGAATTCCCTGATATCGAGGTGGCCGTGAAATTCATTGAGAATTTCAATGAAACGGCTCATGTGAGTACCTTTGAACTCACGCGGCACATTTACGTACATGTTTATGGAGGCGACCGTATGCTGGACCCCGTTGTTTCTGTCCATTACGGTGACCGGGTAGCGGATATCCTTTACGCCTACCTTATCGATACTGATGTTCCTGTGGTCAGCCTGATTCTGGACATCGATCATAAGAGATAACCCCGCACTAGCGCCCGGCTGCTTTCGCCGCCTCTACCAGGTTTTTGACTATTCTGTCGAGAGCGGCCCTAGTTTGATCGCTCACTTTTTCCGCAAATTCCCCCTGGAGGTCTGCTTCGATGATCAAGTCATCGTAAGGAATGAAGCCAAGAATCAGTTGGCCGCTCAGCACTTTTCTCAGAAACGAACGATCCCGCTCGTTACGAATCTTGTTGCCGACCAGGCCGATCCTGGTAAGCCCGATATCCCTGCCGAGTTGGCGTATACGGGAGGCTGTCTCAACGCTGCGCTGGCCAGGTTCCACGACAGTGATCAGCCAGTCCACGGATTTTGAAGTCCCCCGGCCCAAGTGTTCAATCCCTGCCTCCATATCCATTATCACCATTTCATCACGTCTCAGTATTAAGTGCTGAACCAGGTTCTTGAGTAGAATACTCTCCGGACACACGCAACCCGTTCCGCCTTTTTTGATTCCACCCATGACCATAAGCCGTATGTTTTCTCCCTGACGGACGGAAAGTTTTTCGGGCAGGTCGTCAACCTTCGGATTGAGCTTGAAAAAACCGCCGTATGTGCCGGGAACCGACTCGGTCCGCTCGGCGACCAATTCCCGCATTTGCGAGACAGGTGTGATTTCGGAGGCGTTTTTTATCCCCAAGGCGTGCGCCATGTTGGCATCCGGGTCTGCGTCGATAGCAAGAACACTTCTCCCCCGTTCGGCAAACCATCTTACAAGGAAAGCACTCAAGGTGGTTTTCCCGACCCCGCCCTTACCCGTTACGGCTATTTTCAAAATACTTCCTCCAACAATATCGTGGATCAGGCTCCCGCCTGGATTTTTCTTCCCAAACCGATAAGCCGATAGACCAGGCTGCCGCTCATCACCGCAATATCTTCGACGGGAAGAATCCGTTGGATACTTTCATCAAAAAGAATTGTAGCATCGGGAGGAAACTCTTCATCGCCCAACCAAAGGACCAGTTGAACGTGAATATGGGGAAAGACGGGAAAATCCATGCCGAAATCCCCAATTTCCACTGGTACTGCTCCCATCATTTCGGCACATTTTACAAAAAGCCGCTCGTTATTGCCGAAAAAATTTGCGAACGGATCTCTGGCCCGCCTCTGGAACGCTTCAAAATAAAAATGACCATCCGGAATCTGGCGAAAAGTGATGAGTTTCCCGGTAGATTTTCTGCCTGCAGCACCAAGTAAATAATGCGCAATCAAAATTTTGTCCGGAATCGAAACTTCTTCGCTCGAATTGACCTTGCGAATATCCGTCTGAGGATGGATTTCAACTCTATACTCAGTACCGAGAAAGGGAACGATCAAACCTTCCTCCGGGGAAAACATGGCTCCGGCAGCTTTGGCCAGCGAGGCAGCATCCCTTTTTTTGATCTCCACCGAAGCCAGACGGAATGATTCTTTGTAATCGTCTATTCGAGCCAATCCACCACCTCCATTTGTTAAACAGCAAACTCAACATCCAAAGGCGCAGGGGAAAATTCGCCAATTGTTCGGGATCGCATACTTCGGAGTGAGAGAAAGAATGTCGTTTGAGCAGAGCAGACAAGTTGTAGCTTGCATGGAAAAATAACGTGATTATTCGTTGCTTCATCTCCACCGAATCCGAAGTTGCTATTCTAAATTAAATGGAGTGCTAAGATCAATGGTGCAAGACAGTTTTATAAGCCGATGCAGCCAGTGCGGGGCAAAAAACCGCATCCCGCGCTCTCGCGCAGCAGAAAGGGCTGTCTGCGGCAAGTGTCGAGCGCCGCTTCATTTAACCGCAGCCTATCCCGAACACGCTATCGACGCGAACGAACGTACATTCGACGCAGAAGTCCTCAGATTTTCCGGCCCCGTGCTGGTGCTCTTCTGGGCGCCATGGTGCGGCCATTGCCGACTCTTGCTGCCGGTTGTGGACGAGCTCGCCTCGGAGTACAGCGGGCTTATAAAATTCGCAAAAATCGACCTGGATAAGAGCCCGGGCCTGGCTTCCAAATATCAGGTCCAGAGCGTCCCGACAATGCTTATGTTCAAAAACGGCCAGCTTGTAAATCGCCTCCCGGGCGCTCTGCCCAAAGACCAGATCGTCTACCACCTGCGCACATTGCTGTAGCCGAACAAAAAATCCGGTTCAACTCCCTGGAAGGCAATTTTAAGCCCCTGTAAATCCCCTTGGACTCTGTTCGAGATCATTGAAACTATTTCAATTGTAATATTTGAAAAAACCTCTAAAATCACATACTTTCAGTGAACAAATTCCCTGACATGAAGGTCTCTATGGAAGTCAGCATTCTAGGGTCGGCAGGCTCTGAAGCTCCGGGGCTCAATCCCCCGGCTTTTCTCATTGACAATTTCCTTTTGCTCGATGCGGGCACCGTTGCGCTCACTCTGGACCAGATCGCCCAATGCCGCATAACTCACGTATTTCTTACTCATGCCCATTTAGACCATTTAAAGGGCGTACCCTTCCTGCTCGATAATCTCAATGCCATGAATCCGGCCTGCCAGATTCTGGTCCTCAGTGGCAAAGAGGTGATCTCCGATATCAGAAAGCACATATTTAACAACAGGATTTGGCCTGATTTTGCCAATATTCCCAATGCTCAAAATCCCGTGATGCGCTATCAGGTGATCTCGACACGCAAACCGTTAGTGATTGGCGACTACAGAATCCAGGCCACAAGAGTCACTCACTCCGTTCCGGCTTACGGATATCTTGTCGAACACGCTTCAGGGGCTTCTTTGCTCTATACCGGCGATACCGGCCCCACCGAGGCGATCTGGAAAAACATGCGCGATCATAATGTAAAAGCCCTTATCGTGGAAGTTTCATTTCCGAATGAGCTGAGCTCGCGTGCTCTGGCCACGGGCCATCTCTCCCCATCCCTTCTGGAAGCAGAGATCCGCAAGATGCCGAGCACGCCGGGAAAGATTTATATTTCACACCTGAAACCCCCTTTCAGGCCGCAGATTGAGGCTGAACTGGCGCGCATCCCCGGTGTATGCCTGGAACTGCTCGAAGAGGGCAAATCCTTCACAATCCGGTGAGCTTTGAGCGACTCGTCGGGCTTTGCCGGCTGGACCGAGAGCCCTCTGTAAAAGCTGCTTTCCAACAAAAGCTCATGCCAGCAGCATCCGATGAGTATATTGCGAAAAATCACACCTCCAATCCTGTTTTTGTTGATATCCGAAGTCCTGCTGATTCTTTCCTTTCCTGCTTCCCTCGTTTTTGAATCAACCCTGACCGCCGGAGGCGACACCCCATCTCATTTCTTGTCGGCCGTTGCGATGAACAGGGGGCTGTACGCCATCTTTTCCCCGGTCACCTGGATTCATGGGGCGTATGCCGGCTTTCCGCTCTTCCTCCAGTATTTTCCCCTGCCATTTGCGCTGATGGCGCTTATCTCGAAGGCCGTTTCCCTCCAGATCGCCTTCAAGCTCGTTACGCTGCTGGCCGTTATCCCGTTGCCGGCCGCCGTTTATCTGTGCCTTCGGCGCCTGCGCTACGGACAAAATACCGCTGCAATCGGCGCTGTGCTCTCACTGCCCTTTCTTTTTATGACTGAAAATTCGATGTGGGGAGGCAATATTTGGAGCACGCTTTCCGGCGAGTTCGCCTTCGGTATTTCATTCATTCTCTACATCATCTTCACAGCAAAACTATATGCGGACATTTCCGAACGCAAATCCCCGTTCGGCAATTCCGTTCTTGAAGCCTTGATGGCCATGAGCCATGGATATCCCCTTGTCCAGTCCGTAATGGGGACATCCTACTTCATTCTGCGGGGCGGAAACCTTCGATACATACTCCAGCTCCATGCTGCGGCGTTCGGACTTGCCGCATTCTGGCTGCTCCCACTCCTTTGGCGCATCCCCTGGAATACGCCGTCTGAGCTTTCCTGGCATTTCGAAAGATGGGCCGAAATAGCGCCGCCCCTTCTGTGGCCGTCATTTGCCGGGGCCTTGATGGTCGCCGTATCCGGCATACGCAACTTCTTTCGGCCGGGGACGGGATTATCTGCCCTTTTCAAGGAATCATTCGCCGGTCCGGAATTTTATTTATTCTGGCAATTTTCAATCGCGCTGCTCTGCTTCAGTCTGACCCCTTCCCTGGGACTTGTGGATATCCGCTTTTTGCCTTTCGCGCAGATAATGCTTGTGTTGCTCGGTGCAGTCGGATGGGGCAGGCTCTTATCGCGTCTTCCACGCCCCAATCTGTGGTTGGCCGGATTCTGCGCCGGAATTGTCGCCCTTGCACTGACCAGGGCGGCAGCCGTGGATTCGTGGATTCAGTGGAACTATTCCGGCATGGAATCCAAGCCTCTTTGGAACTCTTACCGCCTGATAAATGATTACCTGAGAGGGGATGAAAACAGCCCCAGGGTGGTTTACGAGCAAAATGAAATAACAAACTACGCCGGGACCACCAGGGCCTTCGAGTTGCTCCCCCACTATGCAGGGAGATCAACCCTCGAAGGGCTCTACATGCAATCGAGCCCGGATTCCCCGTTCGTCTTTTACGTTCAATCGGAGTTGGCTCAAATGCCGTCCACCCCCTTGTCGCGCTATTACTATTCACGGCCTGATCCCAACCGCGCGGCCGCTCATCTGCGTCTTTTCAACGTCAGCCAGGTCATCGCGGCCTCCGACAATATCGCCAATGCGCTGGACTCCTCGCCCGATTACGAGCTTGCCATGACCTTCCCGCCCTACAGGATTTATCGCCTCAGGCGTTGTGGCGATTCCTACGTGGAACCGCTGAGATTCAGACCGTTGCGCATACCACCTCGAGACTGGAAAAAATTTCAGTTCGAATGGTTCCGTAAATCCACACTCAGAGTACCCCTTGTCGTAGCGCCGGAAGATTCCCCCGGTGATTTCCGGAAAGACCTGCAGAATTATGACGGCGACCCCAGGCGCATTCCCGAGGTCCCGATTCCAGGATACGAAACAATTCGAGCGCAGGCCATCCTGGGCGATGGGAAGATCACCATCAATACCTCAAAGCCGGGGCATCCGCTCTGGATAAAAGTCTCGTATCATCCGGACTGGCGAATAACCGAGGGGGCGGGGGAGCTTTACCTTGCCTCTCCGGCTTTCATGCTGCTCGTACCCCGGACCTCCAGGGTGGTCCTCACGTTCGACACCGGCGCCGGGATTTATCTTTGGGGGAAAATCCTGTTCTTTCTCACCGTCATGGTATTCATACTAAAAACCCTGTCGGCCCGGGCCGTCCATTTACCGCTCTTTTCCAAACGGCGGCCGGGTGGGATTCTGGAACGCCGAAAGGGCCATAGCCGCCTACACCCTGACCGGACAGAATCTCCGCTCCCCCTGCCCGCAAGAACCGGAATAAACGCCAGGTTCTTTGCCGCGTTTGCGCTTATGGCTGCTATTACCCTGGGAGCAATATCTGCGAGAAATCATCGTGACCCGGTTCTTCTCTACGACCTTGCAGCCGGCAAATTCGAAAGAATCAATAACGGCAAATCCGGCCCCGGCGAGACGGCGTCTCAAGATTCACTTGATTCGGCGCGCCGGCTGGCCTCGCTGGACCTTCATCTGCTGGACGAATGTATCGTAAAATTCGGTCATTCCTCGGTACTCGATTCCTGCATGTTGTACAAGGCATCTTTAATGTCCGCCTGGAAAAAATGGGACGATTTGCGTCCGATGCTGGAGGAGTTCATGGAAAAGAATCCGGATAATCGAATCTATGCGGAAGGCCTCACGTGGATGGGGGAGGCGTGCCTCAATACGGGTCAAAAAGAGGACGCGGAGAGGTTTTTACGGCTGGCGCTTTTTTCCTGGCCTGAAAGTAACGCTGCAAAGCAAGCGGGCCTGCACCTGGCGGAAATGATTGGAGCAGACGCCCTCCTCGAGACAGCCAAAGGGCTTCTTGCATCCGGCAGGTATCTTGAGGCCTACAATATTTACGGGGCTCTCGCCTTGTCCCCTGATAAGAAAATTCAGGACGAAAGCGTTCTTGCCCTCGCCCACTGTTCTTTTTACATGAACAGGAGCGAGGAGGCCTCCAACCTCTTCATCCAGTGGCTGAACGATAATTTCGAAGCGCCTGAGTCAGCACAGGTCCAGGCCGATTTAAGGCATTGCCAGACCATCATTGCTCAGAACAAGGAATGGATGATGCCTGATCCAGGGGCAGTCTCCCCTGCCCGCCCCGGGTTGATCGTGCGTTTTCTCAACTGGGCCGGACAGCGCCTGCACTAAAGGATGTTCGAGTTATATGACGGAACCGCTCTCGGGAACTATGAATTCGCAACTTGCCCGTAAGTGGAGTGTACAACAGATCATCCTTGCCTTTCAGTGAAAAAAATACCCGATACATACCCCTCAAAATACACAGTGGATATGGATTTAGAGCAACGCTATCAAGTTGCAGTACTGCATTTTGTATGGTAGTTTTTACATCTCATTTACCGATCCTATTGCTTGGCGGTGGACAATAGAAGCACGGGGCGGTATTCGCATCGGGAATTAACCCCGGAGGTCCTCCTGCGTGAGGCAAAGGAGGTCCGGGGGGCTTGTGCGCTCCCCATACCGGGAAAAAGGACAGGTCACGCGGTAACATGCCATCGCATCAACGCTTTCAAGGAATTTAACCCTATTAAAGAAGGAGGATTATCATGAAAAAGGCAAGATTTTCAGGTGGCTTTGTCGTGTTATTGGCAGTTCTTTGTTTTTTGCCCTCGCCAGGGTGGGCGCTGCCGCTGGCTTGCTCCGTCTACGATACCGTTTCCATGAATACATATGGCACCATTAAGGACGCCCTCAAAGCGGCCAGCCCCGGGGATACTCTCCAAGTGTCGAATACCTGTACCGAAAACGTGACTGTGTATACAGCGTTTATCACCCTGGACGGCCAGACGACTGCCATAATTAACGCCCCGACCGCAACTTCACCCGCCATCACGGTAGCGGCGCCGGGCGTTACCATAGAGAATTTTGCCTCCATCTCAGGGGGAGATACCGGGGTCAAGGTGTATAATTCCGCTTCTGCAGTGATTGAAAACAACACAATCACAGGTTTGGACAATGCAAGTGCAACCCACGGGGTTTTAGTGACTAATTGCGCTTCTGCATATATTGCCGGCAACACAATCACGAGCTATCCGGACGCCGGTATTCTCGTAAGGGAGAATTCATCGGCCCATATAGGCTTTATCAAGGACAATGATCCTAGCACATTTATCTCTAACACTATTGGAGGAACTTCTGGCAGTGGCAATGGCATTGGAGTTCAGGTGTACATGTCTTCTTCCGCGTGGATTGTGGGGAACACAATCGAAGGCAACACCGGTAATGGAATCGAGGTCGATAAGGTTTCTCAGGCGGATATCGACGGCAACACCATAAATAGCAACGGTGCGGACGGGATTTATGTTTCGGGGAATTCCGGTGTTAACCTGGGAGGTGGAAATCAGGACAATATGTTCAACTCGCCCAATTATACCGGTAGCGTCGCCGCTGACAAAAACACGGCATATGCCGTCGCATGCGACACGGGAGGATATGTTGGCGGGTATCTGGGGTCTCTTGCCGGCGTCAAAGTGCCCTCTACCAGCTTCGCGGGTACCTGCGTTAACGCCCTGACTACCACGCCCACTGTGGTTGGCGACTGGGCCGAAACCGCCCACACGCCAACAACAGGCTGGACGTACCCAACTGCAATCACCTTTTACTCAGACGGAACGGGTACAGCTCTTATGAGCGATTCCACGACACCCACATTCACCTGGACCCTCACAGGGACAACCACGCTCAAATTGACATTCACAGCCACCCACACAGCCTCCGGGACATTATTATGGACAGGTTCGGACATGGTCAAGTATACCTTTACTGATACTAAGGGAACCGTGAAGTCGTCCCTACGAACATTGACGGTGACGCGTCAACCTTAGGCAGGGAAACCTGTCGAATGACTGGTGTTCTCGAGCGCCGGAGGCCGGCATCGATTACGAAGGCGCTATAACATCGGCGGCTCATTAACCGGGGGTGGAACTTCGATTATCGGTTTTCGAAGTTCTACCCCCGCGCCATTTTCGAATATACGAGAACCTCCTGGTATCTGTAAAACCTGTTTCCGATCCATCGCGGGCCTGGTTTTCTCTATTTCGGTGGACAGCCGGCGGAATCTCCCGTTGGCCCGGGTGGCGTGATCTTTGTGTTTCCGATCCCATCGAGGCCGGCCAGTATTCGAGCCAATTCTGCGGCAGTGGCGAACCGGGGCGGGGTAGGCAAATTCGGTCCGCATACCTGGCTCATCATATTGGCGGCAAGAAGCGCGGGTTTGCCCGGAAATTCAGGGCTAAACACAATGATGGAATTTTCCAGGCACAACACGGTCGTCAGCCCCTGCCGGCAAACTTCGTCCCTGGGCAGTTCCCGGTCATAAGCAACGATGAAGCCGGTATCGCGGCTCCCTGCGACTGCCGTCCCGGTTTGAACGCGAAACCGCGTGTCATTGAATTCCTGAAGGTCCTGGACGGCAAACCTGGCTTTCCCGGCGGTCAGTGAAATGAGTCCATGCCTGATTTTTTCGGAGGGATTGTACACATACCCGGCAATTTCCAGACCCGTGTCTGCGGCGAGTTTCATCCTGCTCAGATCAACAAGGACGATCTCGGCGGAACTGTCTGCGCCGGTTAGTATCCTGTCTTTAATGAACACGGGATCGCCGGTCTTGAGGGCCTCCTGCTTCCCGGCTCTCTCAACTGTTACTGTTCCGGTGAGAATTTCGGCTCGGCCCGCAAGCTCAGGCTCAGCCCGCAGTTGAGGCGCCGCAAGCAGTAATGAAATGGCGGCGGTCACCAAAAAAAGGACTTTCGCGGCAATCTCCCTTCGATGATCGACCTCGTATGAGGGACTATATACAACACTGAGCAGAAGAATATCATTTCTATTCCCGGCAACGAGGCGTCCGATTCACAACGGCAGGTCTTAGCCGTAACGGTAGTGGACACCGAATCCACCACGTGGATATTGCCATTCGATCGCGATGCCTGCATTGGGACATACTACCCGGCATGTTCCACACTCCAGGCATCCCGCGCAATCAAAGCTCAGCTCTTCGTCTTTTATGGAAAAGAGGCTTGCAGGACACGCGAATGTGCACGGCTTCGGTTGACAGCGGGAGCAGATCTCCTTGTTCACCTTGATGTGCGCCTGCTCATCGTCGACCACAAACTTGTTTACGCCCAACAATTGTTCGATAGTAAGCCTCTTCAAAGGTTTCTCGCTCCTTTCCAGCCGTCGCGGGCCAATTGGATCAGGCTGATATCGCTTTGCTTTATCTGGTCGAAAACCATCTTCATGAGGTGGACGGGCGGAGCGCCGTCCACCGTGAACAACTTGCTCGCAAGGCCCGTAACGAGCTTGGGATACGCCTTAAACATGCGTTGATTTTCCAGGAAATCCGGCGCTTTCCGGTAGGCCTCGAGGTCTCTTAAAACAAAACTCTGCTTCAATAACTCCTTATAGCGGCTGAGTCCCTGTCGAGAGAAGTCATTGCGGGCTTTGGCCTCCATAACGGTCCTGGCGGCAGCCTCACCCGATGCGATGGCAAAATCCATTCCGCGTACCGTATAGCCAAGGTTGAGGACAAATCCCGCTGCATCGCCCGCCACGATCATCCCATCGCCATATAGCTGCGGCATCATGGCCAAACCGGCCTCAGGCACCAGGTGCGCGGAATATTCAGCCACTTCTCCGCCTTCGATCAAAGGGGCAATGTGGGGATTGCTTTTGAAATCCTCCATGATGTCGCAGAGCTTTACCTGGCACCGTTGGAGTTCCCCCACATTGATGACCAGTCCCAGAGAAAGGCTGCTCTTATTGGTATAAAGAAAGCCGCCTCCCTGCATGCCATTGGAACAGTCTCCCACGAACAGCCGGGCCGCGCCGTTATTGCCCTCAAGTTCAAACCGCTGACTGATAGTTTCAGCCGGCAGTTCGATGATCTGCTTGACCCCCGTAGCCACCTGGCTCGGAGCAAACATCTTTGCCAAGCCGGCCTTCTGGGCCAGTATCGAATTGACGCCGTCTGCCGCCACCACCACATCGGCCAGCATTTCGTCCTCGCCGGCCCTAATGCCGATGACCCTTCCGCTGTCGATAAGCAGCTCATCCACGCGTATGCCACAGGCTAGCAGCGCCCCAGCCTCCTCAGCCTTCGCTGCAAGCCAGGCATCGAATTCCGCCCTCAAGAGCGTAAAGGAATGAAACGGGTTGGCAGCCCAGCTCATATTCCCGCAACTGATCGAAACGCTTTGATCGCCGTTAAGAAAGGTAATGCTCTCCCGGGCGATCGGCCGCTCAACCGGGGCTTCTTCCCAAAACCCCGGCATAATGCGGTTAAGAGCGTGACTATACATGCGGCCGCCATACATGTTCTTGCTGCCGGGCGTCGTTCCCCTTTCGACCAGGACCACGTCGTGGCCCTCTTTGGCCAAAAGATAAGCGGCCGTACTGCCGGCAGGACCGGCGCCTACTACAATCGCAGTGAATTTTTCCTCCGCCATATCCAGCACCACGCAATCTTATTTGCCGTATGAAATTTGGTTATGAATTCACTACTTCTTAAGACTTTTTTTCAGTTCTTCGATCAGTATCGGGACGACCTGATAGAGATCACCCACTATCCCGTAGTCGGCGGCTTCAAAAATAGGGGCGTTCTCATCGCGATTAATTGCGAAGATAACCTTACTGTCGCGAATACCGGTTACATGTTGAATCTGTCCGGAAACCCCGACGCCAATATAGAGATCCGGCTTAACCTTCTTTCCGGATATGCCCATGTATACATCCTCAGGAAGCCAGCGCAGTTCTTCGGCAATGGGTCTGGAACAACCCACCTCGCCCCCCAAAACATCCGCCAGGTCTCGAGCCAGCTTGACATCTTCTTTTTTTTCGAAACCACGGCCAACGCAGACGACGATCTTTGCTTCCGTTATATCCACAGCCTCACGCGCCCTGGCGGTCCGACTGATGACCGTGACCGCCGAAGAGGGCATGGCGGTAATTTCGCGCACCTTGCCTTCCTTCACCTCCACCAGGGGCGCCGGATCGAAAACTCGAGCAGAAATGGTGGCCATCTGGGGCCGGGTGGTACAAATCACTTTCTGGACTGCCAAACCACCGAAAAGCAAACGTTCCATCCGCAGGAGCTTTTTTTCTTTGTCGAGTTCGAAACCGATACAACCGCTGCACAACCCGGTGTTCAATCGCCCGGCCAGACGAGCGCCAATTTCCTTTCCCCTCTGAGTGGCCCCGACGAGGAAGACGTCGGGGTCCTCTTCTCTGACCACCTGCGCTAAAACCGGCACATAGGATTCCAGCGGCTGATCCTGTGCCAGCGGCTGTAGCAGGAGGACCTCGTCGGCGCCGTGGCTGATGTATTCCTGAGCAAACTCATTGCTCAGAGCGAATGCTACCAGCCTGGTCCCCAGGTCCCGGGCAAGATTCATACCCGCATTGAGCAGTTCCAGAGTATGTTCACGCGCTTCTGCAAAAACCAAAATCCCGGCCATTTATGAATTCTCCTCAGGCAATCACGCCATCTTTCAAAAGAGCGCTTATGAGCGAACCGATCTCCTCCGGATGGGCGCCAAACTTCAGGTGCCGCCGCTCCATGGTCGCTGCCACAACGCCGGTTGTCTGCAGACATGGATCGAAACTTTGACCAAGTTTATCAAGGGTGATATTTTCCACAGGCTTTTTCGCCGCTCCCAGGACCTGCTTCAAAGAAGGTATTCTCGGGGTGTTGATATCCGGCAAAACCGTTATCAAGGCCGGTAACGGAATGGATACAGCTTCAATCCCGTCATCGAGTTTGCGCTCCGCCACTATGCGGTTTTCATTTTCAATATAGGTTAGCTTGTTAATATATGTGGCGCATGCAATGCCGAGTTTCTCCGCCAGGACCGGTCCAACCTGCTGAGTGTAGAGATCGCTCGAACCCTCACCGCAGATGATGAGATCGAACTCGATATTCCCCTGGATCGCCGCCGCCAGCACGGCGCCCGTCTGCAAAGGCTCAAGGTCGGCAAACGACGCATCGTTTATGAAATATGCTTTATCCGGACCCCGGGACAGCACATCTTTCAGACAGCTTTTGGCCGTGGGCGGGGCAACGGTCACAGCGGCCACCCCGGCGCCGTGCAGTTGCTGAAGATGCATTGCTTCTTCAACCGCATTGCGATCATAGGGGCTTATCTTGTAACTGACCCTGTCAAGTATTAACCTGCGCGAACCGGTATCGATCTTGATGTCTGCTTCGTCAATCACCCACTTGAAACAAGTTAGAATTTTAAGCATTTTCTTTCCTTCCCAAAAACGTTGCCGGCCGGTTTCCGATACCCGCTCAGGACGAAAAATACACTTGGACGTTAAACAATCAGAACGAAAACCTCTCGGGGCGTGGAGTTCTCATCCGGTGTTTCCGGATGACCACTAGCTCGCCTCCATCCGGAAACACTGGATAAGAGACTAGTACCATGTAACATTTAGAGTTTCGGATAAAGTCTTTTCAGCTTTATACGTGCATCGACATTCGAAAACTGCCATTGGATTTTGGACTGCCGGTTGTTACGGTTGTTTTGCCATGCGGC
>Ga0074046_10002103_pt1 | contig 17380 bp, 12 predicted proteins | sample BogForMeECP23OM3_FD_94441 | JGI IMG/M metagenome (GOLD analysis project Ga0074046, IMG submission 94441) | Bog forest soil microbial communities from Calvert Island, British Columbia, Canada - Bog Forest MetaG ECP23OM3 | ecosystem: Environmental > Terrestrial > Soil > Wetlands ... | reverse complement strand
GTACGCCGTCTCTTCCAGGCCCGCCAGCTCATCCGCGGCAATAATCGCCACGTCGCGCGCGCCCCGCCGCTTCACCACCACAACTTCGCGGTCGTCGACCACGCGGTCCAGATACGACGCCAGGTTTTCGCGTAGCTCGGTATAAGAAGTTTCAGTTGGCATGGAAAAGCTCCCCCAAACAAACGTACAGCTTTTCTGTACGTTTGTCAAATCTCCCGGGAGCCGCGCACTAAGGCAGTTTTGCCGCCGCCGCAATCGGATCCCAATGGTCCTTCCCCGCCAGGAACACCTTCGGCCGGTACCGCGCCGCCTCGCGCGCCGTCAACTGATGCGACCACGCAACGCGCGCCCCAGCATTCGCGCCAGGCCCCTTGGACTCGAACTCCGCGTAATACGCCTGCGGCGTCTCGTTGGTTCTTCCCCACGCGCTCCAACCCTGCGGGGAAATATCCGCGGGCAATTCCGTATCGATATACACCACGCGCGAGAATGGCCGCCACGGCCGGCCGAGACCAATCGTGTCGCGCGGCGCGCCGGCCGGGACGCCGCTGGTGACCTTGCTGTCGATGATCACGTAGCCGGTCGCCTGATCCGGCGACGTGCGCGACTGCGCTGTCAAATAGCCAGGGCCATTCGTGTGAAGCTCCGTGTGGTCGAACACCGCCGCGGCGTTGCCGAAGATGAAGTCCACCCCGCCCTCAATGTAGGAGTCGACATAATACTGGCGCCCGTAATCGGCGAAGAGCGTGTCCTGGTGGCCCAGAAATCTGCAGTTTTTGAACACCGCGCGGTCCGCGCGCACCGCCGCGGCCACGGCCTGGCCGGTGTTTCCGGCAGTGTTTTCAAAGGTCAGGTTGTCGGCCTCGAATCCATCGCCGTTGATCTCCACGGTTTCCGTGAAAAAAGTCCCGCCAGCCTGTTTCGCGTTCAGACTGTTGGTAATCACCACGTCCGCGGGCGACTTTCCCATGCCCAGCAGGGTGATATTGGTGTGGTTCTGCGTCACAATCACCCGCTCGCGGTAAACGCCGGGCGCAATCTCGATAACCACGCGGCCGGGCTTGCCGTCCGGACCCTTGCCGGCAAAGGGATGGTGGTCCATCGCCATCTGGATGGTCGGGAACTCGGTCGTCCCCTCCACTCCGGTCTTCATATCGGGCGCAACGCGCACGTGCACGTCCTGCGCATGACCAGCGCCACGCGCCTGCAGAAAGCAACATGCCGCCAAAACCGCGACGGCCATCGGCAATCGGCTGCTCATGCTCCTATTCTCCCTCTCTCGAACAGTAGACTCTAAGCCTGTGGTAGCCTGATCAGCATCGCAGCCACGGGTCGCGTTTTGACCCTCAACTTGCCCCGGCCGGTTTTCGATTGCGGAAGCGCCCGGTTCACGCAGCTTTTTGAGAGGTACATGATGCACTGTCTCCGCAATGTTCCCATCATTCTCGTTCTAGCGGCCGGAACCGCGCTCGCGCAAACGCCCGCCGCCCCCGCCTCCGCGCAAACGCCCATCTCACAGGACGTCACCGCAAAGCCCACTCTGCTTCCCGTGACCAGGAGCTTCGACGTCTCTGCGATGGATACCAGCGTCGATCCCTGCGTCGACTTCTACCAATACTCCTGCGGCAACTGGATGAAGAACAACCCGATTCCCGCCGATCAGGCACGCTGGTCGCGTTCCTTCTCCCAGGTTCTGTTGCGCAATCAGTACCTGCTCTGGAAGGACCTGGAATCGGCGGCTGACGCCCCCAAGACCCCCCTCGAAAAGCAGTACGGCGACTTCTACGCCTCCTGCATGGACACGGCCACCATCGAAAAGCTCGGCCTCGCGCCCATCCAAGGCTCGTGGCAGCAGATCGCCGCATTAAAGAACATCCAGGGAATTCCCGCCCTGCTCAGCTGGCTTGAGATTCGCGGCACGCCCGACGGCTTTTTTGAATTCAGCGTCTCGCAGGACGAGAAAGACTCGTCGCAGCAAATCGCTGAGGCCGATCAGGGCGGCATTTCCCTGCCCGACCGCGATTACTACATCGTGGATTCGCCGCACTTTGCCGAGATCCGCGCCGCTTACGTGGAGCACATGAAGAAGATGTTCACCTTGGCCGGCGACTCGCCTGAGCAGGCCGCAAAAGAAGCCGCGTGGGTGATGGAAATCGAGACCGCGATGGCCAAAGCCTCCATGGCCCGTGTGGACCGCCGCGTTCCCGAGAAGGTGTATCACATCTACACCGTGGGCGACTTCCAAAAGTTGACGCCGGATTTCGACTGGAAGGTTTACTTCGGCACCGTCGGCATCGGACCATTCGACACGCTCAATGTGGTCGCGCCCGATTTCTTCAAAGGGCTCAATGCGCTCCTCGTCGACGAACCGCTCGATGCCTGGAAGAGTTATCTCCGCTGGCAAGTGCTGCACAGCGAGGCCTCGAACCTTTCAAGCGCCTTCTTCAATGAGGATTTCTTGTTCTTCTCGCAGATCCTGGGCGGGCAAAAGGTACCGCAGCCGCGCTGGAGGCAGTGCACCCGGGCCACCGACGCGACGCTGGGCGAGGCCGTCGGCCAGGACTGGGTGAAACAGAACTTTCCGCCCGCAGCCAAGGCCAGCATGGACAAGCTGGTGGCTGCCCTCGAAAAAGCCCTGGCTGACGACATGCGCCAACTGCCCTGGATGAGCGACGAGACCAAAAAGGCCGCCGCAGAAAAACTCGCCATGATTCGCAACAAGATCGGCTATCCGGAAAAGTGGCGCGACTACTCCAGTGTGAAGGTGCGCCGCGCCACATTTGTTGAGAACGTAGAGCAGGCGGCCCGCTACGAACGCAATTACAACTTTGCCAAGCTGGGCAAGCCCGTTGACGAAGGAGAGTGGCACATGACTCCGCCTACGGTCAACGCCTATTACAGCACTTCGTTCAACGACATCAACTTTCCGGCCGGCATCCTGCAGCCGCCGTTCTTCGATTTCACCATTGATCCCGCGGTGAACTTCGGCGGCATTGGCGTGGTCATTGGACACGAGATGACGCATGGCTTTGACGACCATGGCTCGCAGTTCGACGGCAAAGGCAACCTGCGCGAGTGGTGGTCGCCCGCCGATCGCAAGGCATTTACCGCGCGCACCGATTGTGAAGCCGACGAGTACAGCGGTTTTCAGGCCGCGCCGGCGCACGGCGACACGTCCGCCGCGTATGTTAACGGGCGCCTCACCCTGGGCGAGAATACGGCTGACAACGGCGGGTTGCGTATCGCCTGGCAGGCGCTGCTTGATGCCCTGGCCGACGAGCATAAGAGCATCGACGACAAGACTGATGGATTCACTGAGGCGCAGCGCTACTTTATCGGCTTCGCCCAGGTGTGGTGCGAGAACCGTTCGGAAGCCATCACCCGGCAGCTTGTGCTCATCGATCCGCACTCGCCGGGCCGCTGGCGCGTCAACGGCACCGTCCAGAACTTCGACGCCTTCGGCAAGGCCTTTGGCTGCAGGAAAGGCCAGCCCATGTTCCCCGTGAACTCCTGCCGCGTCTGGTAAGACGGGAGCCCAGCCGGGACCACCGGTCTCCTGACCGGCTGTAGTGCGGGTCTTCAGACCCGCACCTGCGAGCACACTCCGCCCCGGCCCCTCCTCGGGAAGTCGTCCTCTCTGGCTCCCGGCAAAATTTCCAGAAGACCATCGCTGCCCATTACCACCCTCGGAACGTCTATACTGCGATTACATCCAGAGAGTGGGTTTGCCGGGTAATGAAGCAGGCCGAGGGGCCAAGTCAGGGCGGCGAAGTGTTGGAAATCGAGACTTTTGCCCGGTCCCAGCCAGAAACTAGGCACAACCTGCCCTCGCCTTTTACAATTCATCAGGGATTCCATCCCAACCCAGCTCTGCTCGGGAACGACCAAACTTGGCGGCGCACGCCTAACCAGGATGAAGGAATAGCATGAGGTTTACGAAATTCGGCAAGGCGCTTTCGATGGGCGTCCTCTCTGCGGGCATCATCTTTGGCATAACGTCTTGCGTTGAGAGTTATACGGTTGGCTTCTTGTATATAACGGGAAACGTCACCGCCTCGTCCGGGAACAGCGGCATCATCTCCGGCTATCGAATTGACCACAACGTCGGTACGCTGGCCCCCATTGACGAATTGCCAGTCTCTTCGGGGGGCGCCAATCCGGTCCGCGCCGTCCTCACTCTTGGTAGCCGCTTCCTCTATGTCCTCAATCGTGGCGTGAACAACGCCGGCAACGGAAATTGCTATGGCGTAGGCAGCGCCGAGTGCCAGAACGCCAACATCACCGAGTTTGCCGTAGGCGGCAATGGCATCCTGACGCCTCAGGAGACCTTCTACTCCCAGGGCAACAACCCGTTCCGGCTTATCGTAGACTCGTCGGGCAACTATTTGATGGTTCTGGACCACGATGCGCCCGACAACGCCAACCCGTCGAGCACCGACAACTGCGCGCGCGCCCTGGGAGGGGGGGCCACCACCTGCGGCGACATTACGGTCTTCCAGATCAACCAGACCACGGGACGCTTGTCGCTGGTCGTCAATGCCCAGGTAACCGCGGCCAACGGCTCCGCGCTCACCTACTTCCCGGTTCCAGCCAATCCGGTCGATTTCGTTCTCAGCGGCCAATTCCTCCTTACCCTCACCGCCGCGCCGACGCCCACCTCCTACCCGTATACGGGAGGCACGTCGGTCTGGCCGTACTCCTATAGCTCATCGAGCGGCCAGCTGACGCTGAGCCAGAACAGTGTGCAGCCGTTAGGCATCCATCAGGGCAACGCCATTGTGAATGCCAACAGCGTCATTTACGTGCTCGACAACGAGCCGGTCACCATCACCTGCGCCACCGGGACGTGTCCATTTCCCGCAGGCACCTACCCCGGACAGATTCTGCCCTTCACCACCGGCACCGGCGGCGCGTTGCAGGCCGAACCAAGCGGCGTTTTTCCCGATACGGGTACCCTGGCCAATCCCATTCAGATTCTGGTCGAGTCGAAGGGAAAGTGGCTGTACGTTGCCAACCAGGGCAACAACACCACCGGCAACAACCCGGAGAGCGGCATCGCCGGGTACGAAATCTTCACCGCGCCTTCCTATGAATTGCAGTTCATTGCCGAACAGCCGTTCGGCTCCGGTTCGGGTCCGCAGTGCATCGTCGAAGATCCCTCGAGTCAGTACGTCTACACAGCCAACGAATATGACTCCACCGTCACAGGACGCACGCTCGATCCCAATACCGGCGACCTGAATCAAATGCGCTCTACGGAGACCTGGACCCTCCAGGGTCAGCCGACATGGTGCCTTGTGGACGGGCGTACCAGTTAAAGCCAGGCGGCGTTCGCCGGTCCAATTGCGACAGGCGGACGGGCGCCTCTTGAGGGGTTCCGGATATTTCGGAGTCTCTAGAAAACAGATCCAAATCCCGGCAAGGCCGTTCGCAGCTCGCACCGGGATTTGAGCATGAATTGACTTGATTGAAAACCAGATTTTTAGAGGGCCCATGGGTGGCCGTGCTGACGAAAGATGCGCATGAAGTTTTCTAGATCGAGCCAGCTGTTGCTGGTTGCCGCGGCCAGCCTCGTGGCGGCTTCGCTCATTACTGCCTGTGAGACGCTCACCGTGGATTTCGTCTTCGTGGCCAGCGCAAAAGCTGCCGGCGCCAACAACTACGGCGAGATCAACGTTTTCGAGATCAACTCCGAGTCCGGCCGCATGCGCCAGATTCCCACCTCGCCGTTTCCATCTGAAGGCCGCAACCCCGTCGCCGAGGCCGTCTCCACCGATTACCAGAACCTGTTCGTGGTGAATCATGACGACAACACCATCGTCCAGTTCATCGTCGGCAACGATGGCAAGCTCTATCCGTTTAACACGGTCAACACTCCTGGAATCTACCCGCTGGCCATCGCCGCTAGCAAATCCAACGTCTTCGTAGTGGATACCTACCAGCCGCTTCCGCTCTGCTCCCCGGCGGATCCTTGCTCGGGTTCCATCGCCGTGTACCCACTGACCGCCGCTACCAGCAGCGCGCCCATCGGGCTCGGCACCCCGGCCACCAACCCGGCGGTGAACGCTCAATTCTGGCCGCTGACGCTTAGCGGCGCCAATGCCTCGCACGTGGTCGTGCCCACGGCGGTGAATGTGCTTGCTTCCGGCGCCTATGTCTATGTCATCGCGTACGACTCGTCGGTGACGCCTTCCGCGGGCTATGTTTTCGGCTTCTCTGTCGGGTCGGGAGGCGCGTTGACGGCCGTGCCCGGCTCGCCCTTTGCTGCCGGCGATCAGCCTTCCGCCATTGCCAGCGATGCCAAGAGCGCCTACGTGTACGTCACGGACTCTGTGCGCGGCGACGTGCTCGGCTACACCGTCGGTTCCACCGGCGCGCTCACCGCGCTGAGCGGCAGCCCCTACCCCGCCGGCAACAATCCCACCGGCGTAGTCGTCGACCCCACGTATGCCTATGCCTACGTCTCCAACGCGACGGACGCCACCGTGACGGCCTATTCGATGTCGAACGGCGTGCTCACGCGCCTTAGCAACGGCACCTTCGCCACCGGCCTGCAGCCGGTCGCCATCGGCATCGATCCTTCCACCAATCATTTTCTTTTCACTGTCAATTTTCTCGACAACACCGTCTCCGATTTCGAACTGAGCACGACGGCGGGAACCCTGCTCGACGCCCAGTTCTCACCGTTTGCCACCAGCGCCCAGCCCGTGGCTGCGGCGGCCATTCCTCACAATGGCACGGGAGGCGGCGTGGGGTCGAAGTGAGACCACGGTTTCGTCCGGCTCGCGCATTGCAGCCGGTTCTGGCAATACCCCGTTCGCGGCTTTTACAATACACACGGGGCAACGTAAACGAGATTTCTTGAGGGCTTTTGAAGCCAAGGGCCCATGACGAAGGAAGCGCATGAAGTTCAGTAAATTGAGCCAGCTCGCTCTGGTCTCTGCGATTGGCCTCATTGTGGCCACACTCCTGACGGCCTGCCAGCTTGTCACCATCGACTATGTTTACGTGGCCGCCTCGGCGGGCGGCTCTGCCGGCAGCGCGGGCCAGATTTATGGCTACGCCACCGACGCACAGTCCGGCGCTATCCGGTCCGCTGTGCCTGCCATCTCCTCCGGAGGCACCAACCCGGTGGCCATGGCCATGACTTCGGACTTCTACAATGTTTATGTCGCCAACCAGGGCAATAACTCCGTAGTGCATTTCACCGTCGCTGGTAGCGGCGTTCTGACGCAGAAGGAGTCGATTACCCCGCCTAATACCCCGGTATCTATCGCGGTCAACTCCGCAAATACCTACCTCTACGTGATCTCGGGCACCAGCTCCGCTACGCTGACGGAGTATCCCCTCAGCAGCAGCGGCACCATCGGCGCCGCCACCGCGACCGCTTCGCTCACCGTTCCCGGATATACCACCGACACCATCCTCCCCACCGGCGTCATCGTCCTCGCCAACAACGATGCAGTGTATGTGGCCGCATACGACAAGTCGGCTTACAACCCCGGCGGAACCACATCCAGCAATGCCAACCCCGGCTGGGTCTTCGGCTACTCAGTTGGCTCCAGCGGCGCGCTCACCGCGGTCTCCGGCAGCCCCTACCAGGCCGGCGTCAAGCCTTCCGCCCTGGCAACAGATCCCACCAGCCGCTTCGTCTTCGTCACCGACTACGCTTCCAACGAGCTCATCGGCTACACGGTGCTGTCCACCAACCAGCTCAGTTTCATGATCAACGGGCCCTTCAAGACCGGCAACGAGCCCACCGCCATCACCATCGATCCGCGCGGCATTTATATGTACGTCACCAACTCGCTGGATAACACCCTGTCGTCTTATTCCATTTCCCTGCCCACCGGCACTCCTTCCACCATCGTCGGTTCGGGCTCGACGTCCGGAAACACTACCGATACCGAGCCGGTTTCAGTCACCGTCGAGCCTTCGCTGGGCCGCTACGTCTACACCGCCAACCGCCTGGGCAACTCGCTCTCCGGCTTCAAGCTCAATCCCGAGACAGGCGCTTTGACCACCACGCAGGCCACGCCCTATCCAACCGGCGCGTACCCCATGGCAGTCATCGCGGTTCCGCACGGCAACCATGCCACGCAGTCTGTGACTCCGTAAGAGCCGTGGTTCGTGGACCGTGGTTCGTGGTTGAGATGAGAGAGAATGTGAGAAGCCCAGCCGCGAGGTTGGGCTTTTTGCTGCGCAAGGTCTTTCGAACCGGAATTCTCGGCGCTCAAGTTCACGTCTCGTAATCCATGAACCGCGGTCCCTTTCACTCCTTCACTTCTTCACTTGTTGCCTATTTCCGGTCAGGAATCACGGTTCACGGTCCACAACTCGCGACTCACGATTCACGAACCACGGGCTCTTTGATCACGTTCGTCGCGTGCATCCACTCGCGCAATTTGCGCTGTGCCGGCTTCTCTATGAAGTAGAGCGCCACCAGAGACAGCGCGATCAACAGAACGTAACTGAGCCATGGGTCGAAGCGGCTCAGCCCCAGCACTACAAGCACATGCGAGTCGTGAATCATGTTCCAAAGGTTGAAGTGCAGCAGGTAGAGACAGTAGCTGGCTTCGCCCACAAACACCAGGGGCCGCACGCCCAGCGCGCGCGCCAGCGGATTCTCCCCCGCCAGCCCCAGAACGATGAAGGCAAATAGCGGCATCAGCAGGCCGTCGTGGATGATGGCGTAAGGAACCAGCGGTCCCAGGCTCAGAATTCCGTAAATTCCCCCAAAGCCGATCAGGCCTAGCCACAGGCGCACGTGGCTCGCGCGCGGGATCATCGCGTCCAGGTTGGCCAGCATCACGCCAAAGATAAAACTGAAAATATGCGCGTACGGTGTGTACTTCAGCGCCCATAGCCAAGGCCCGTAACTCCAGCGGTTGGGATGAACGATGCCGTCGGGGTTGAAGGCGATGTACAGTGCGCCGGGCGTCAGTCCCAACAACCACACACCCGCCAGTTTCGCGATGTATGGCCCCAGGCGCACGGGTTTCTTTGAGCGCGCCAGCCACGGAAAAATCACGTAGTAGAAAGCTTCGGCCGACATGGTCCACGCCGGCGTGTTCAAGAACGTGGCCACCGCCGGAATCCACCCCTGCAGGAGCAGCGGAGTCAGCACCACCCCTGTCCAGAACATGGCGTGCGTGTGGGTCCGGTATTCCGCCCCCAGGGTCCCGAGGCTCAGCAGCAAGCTCAGAAAGTAAATGGGATAGATGCGGGTAAAGCGCGCCTCCCAGAAGCGTTTGCGATCCAGTTCCCCGTTGCGCGCCCGCTCGTTGTAGTTGTAGCCAAGCACAAATCCTGAGAGCAAGATGAAATAGCTCACGGAGATGAAACCCGCGTTGACTACCGGCGCCAGCAGCAGAGGAATGTGCAGCGAGCGCTCCATAAAGGGCGCGGGAAAATAGAAATTGAAGTTGAACCACTGAGGATTGGAGAAGTGGAAAAGAACGATGTTGATGGCCGCGAAGCAGCGCAAGCCTGTCAGAGCTCTCAGCGGCGCTGGCTTGCGAGTTTCCACGAACAGTTAGACGCTCCGAAAGCAGGGACTAAGGGACTGAGGGACTAAGGGACTCAGACTCAAGGGACTATCAGGAATGTTCTCGGGTTCGGAGGCTCGCGACCTTCGAGGGGACTTCGCAGCCAGTAATTCCTTCAGGCTCGCCGCTTTCCCTAGTCCCTCAGTCCCTCAGTCCCTTAGTCCCTGCTTTTACGCCGTCACCAGCGAGCCCACCTTTTCGCCCAGCACCACGCGCCGAATGTTGCCCGGACGGTTCATGTTGAAGATGATCATGGGCAGGTTGTTGTCTTTGCACAGGCTCACCGCCGTCAGGTCCATCACTTTCAGCCCCTGGCGCAAAATGTCCATGTAGGTAATCACGTCGTATTTCACGGCGTCCTTCACCAGCACGGGGTCGGCGTTATATACGCCCTCCACCTTGGTGCCCTTCAGCAGCACATCGGCCTTGATCTCCATGGCGCGCAGACTGGCCGCCGTATCCGTAGAGAAAAACGGATTTCCGATGCCCGCTGCAAAGATCACCACGCGGCCTTTTTCCAGGTGGCGCACCGCCCTGCGACGAATGTAGGGCTCGGCAATCTGATTCATGAACACCGCGGTCATGACCCGGCACTGCACGCCACGTTGTTCGAGAGCGTCCTGCAGGGCGATCGCGTTGATCACAGTGGACAGCATGCCCATGTTGTCCGCGCTCACGCGGTCCATCTCCTTGGCCTGCTCCTCTACGCCGCGGAAGAAGTTGCCTCCGCCCACCACCAGGCCGATTTCCACGCCCAGCGCATGAATCTCCGCGAGCTCGCCGGTAATCTCGGCCACTTTTTCGGCATCCAGGCCAAAGCCCCGCTCCCCCGCAAGAGCCTCACCCGATAGCTTAAGTACGATCCGTTTGTACATTCCGCTTCGAGTATCGCATACGCGCCGCGGGTCCCGCTTTGCCTGCGTCGTTTTTCCGATCCCTGCGCTTTGCCCGGGTTTTCCCAATTCCGGCTTCCCTCCTCGCCGGTGTCAAATCAGGAACCCGCCGCCGCTTTTCTCTTCTTGCCCTGTTATCCCGATCGCATTTCTTCTTAAACTAGGCTCATTCAAACCGAGTTTCTCTCACCGTTGTTTGGCAGGTCTGCATGGTTGTCAAAACGCATTGCAAAGGCCGTGAGTTTACCGGCGTCGACGTGGGCGCGGGAAATGTGCGCCGCTATTTTCCAAGAGAAGCCAGCGTCATCGAGCTGCACCTGGACCATTTGCTCATTCAGCTCGGACTCAAGCCCGATTTCTGGCAGGGCCACGCGCAGATCTGCGATCCCCGCCTGCGCGCGTGGCTGGAGTCGAAGAACTTCCACGGCCGGCCCGGCGACGCGCCCATTCCTCTGGCGCTGATTCCGTCCGGCAAGAACTGCTTCCGCCTGCAACCCGTCGGCGCACATACACGGCTAGGGGCCAGGCCCACTCTCAAACCATTCCACCCCGCCTGACGAAGGGAACAGAGTGAGTGCGAGTGTGCACTGATCGCCGACCCATCACACTGACACCCGCGCCGACACTCACACTCACACTGCCCACTGTCTTGCTACACTCTGATTGGAATGAATCTCACCCAGCTTGAACAAGAGATTGTGCGGCACTTTGCCGCGGGCGCGGCCGCGGCCGGCGATCCGGCGGCGATGAAGGCCTTTCTGGAGTTGCGTGCATGTCTCGAGCGCGGTGAAGTGCGCGCCGCCCAGCCCGACGCCGCAGCGCCCACGGGATGGCGCGTCAACGCCTGGGTGAAGCAGGGCATCCTGCTCGGCTTCCGCCTCGGCGCGCTGGAGAATTCCACCTCCGGCTCTTTTTCGTTTGTCGATAAGCACACCTACCCCGCGCGGCTTTTCTCCGTGGCTGACGGTGTGCGCGTGGTGCCGGGCGGCTCTTCCGTGCGCGCCGGCGCCTACGTGGCGCGCGGCGTCGTCTGCATGCCGCCCATGTACATCAACACCGGCGCTTACGTCGACGAAGGCGCCATGGTCGATTCGCACGCCTTGGTCGGCTCCTGCGCCCAGATCGGCAAACGCGTGCACTTGAGTGCCGCCGCGCAAATCGGCGGCGTGCTCGAGCCGGTCAACGCCAGCCCCGTCATCATTGAAGACGATGTGCTGGTGGGCGGCAACTGCGGCGTCTACGAGGGGACTCTGGTGCGTAAAGGCGCGGTGCTCGCCGCCGGCACCATCCTCACCCGCGGAACTCCCCTGTTCGATCTCGTCAAAGGCGAAGTGCTCCGCGCCAGCGGAGAAACTCCACTCATCGTTCCCGAGAATGCCGTCGTCGTCCCCGGCGCCCGCGCCATCGGCAAAGGCAAAGGCCATCCCCAAAGCGAAGCCTGGGGCCTCAGCCTCTACGCCCCCGCCATCGTGAAATACCGCGACGACAAAACCGACCTCAGCACAACTCTCGAAGACTTGTTGCGGTAAGGCCCCGCCCCCGGGCTTGCTGACCCGCGACTCACTGACTTGCCGGCTCGCTGCAATGCTATCCTTCTCCTGCAGCAAAACCACCGAAATGAAAATCTTCTTACGCTTCGCCCCCCTTCTGCCTGTCGTCCTGCTTGCCTCCTTCTCTCACGCCCAATTCGCACACTTCGTCGATCCCTTTCTGGGCGCATCGGGCGGCGGCAACGTCTTTCCCGGCCCCGTCGTGCCCTTCGGCGAAATCAAGCCCGGCCCCGACATGGCAGCGCCGGCGGGCCACGATCCCAACGCGGGTTGGAATGCCTCCGACAACATTCGCGGCTTCAGCCAGACCCACGTCAGCGGCACCGGCGGCGGCGCAAAATACGGAAACATTCTCGTCATGCCCACTACCGGCACACCCACGCCGCTCGACGCTTCTTCGCCGCGCGCCGATGAACATGCTTCCGCCGGCCTCTACTCGGTCACGCTCGCCCGCTACAACATCGGCGTAGACATCACGGCCGCGCGTCGCAGCGCCATTTACCGCTTCCATTACCCTCAGGGCGCACCCGCCAATCTGCTCTTCGATGTGAGCCACTTTCTTGTTTCGGGCATGAGAACCGGTGAATATCAAGTGCTCACCGGGTCCGAAGTCAGGATCCTTTCTCCCACTGAAATCGCCGGATCCACCAGCGTCACCGGGGGATGGAACAAGCAGCCCACTTCTTACACCGTCTATTTCTACGCGCGCTTGAGCGTGCCGGCCGCGTCCTGGGGCACATGGCTCAATGACCGTCTCACTCCCGGCAGCAAATCCGCGCACGCTGAAACCGGCTCCGACTCTGGCGCGTGGCTCACCTTCGCCGTCACTGGCGATCGTCCGGTGCTCATGAAGATCGGCATTTCCTTTGTCAGCATCGCCCAGGCGCGGCAGAATCTCGCCGCCGAAATTCCAGGCTTTGACTTCGAGGCCGTTCACGTCGCGGCCCTCGCCCAATGGGACAAGGCGCTCCGCACGGTAGAGCTGGGGGGCGAAACATCCGAGCAGGCGCAGATTTTTTACACCGCGCTTTATCACACCATGCTCATGCCCACCGATCGCACCGGCGAGAACCCGCTCTGGAAGTCGAGCGAGCCGTATTACGACGACTACTACGCCATCTGGGATATCTTCCGCACCTCCAGTCCTCTTCTGCTGCTCATCGCGCCGGAGCGCGAGACCCAAATCGTGCGTGCCCTCGTCGATCTCTACCGGCACGAAGGCTGGCTGCCCGATGCGCGCAGCGGCAACTACAACGGCCGCACCCAGGGCGGCAGCAACGCCGAATTCATCCTCACCGACGCCTTCGTCAAAGGCGTCAAGGGCGTCGACTGGAAGACCGCTCTCGCCGCCGAGATGCACGATGCCGAGGTTTCCCCCGCCGATCACTTTAAGGAGGGCCGCGGCGGCCTGGACGACTGGCACAATCTCGGCTACGTCTCTATCGAGGGGTCGGACCGTCCCGCGTCGGCCGACATGGAGTACGCTGCCGACGACTTTGAGATTGCCCTGCTGGCCCGCGGCCTCGGCGACACGGCCGATTACGAAAAATACCTGCAGCGCTCGGCCAACTGGAAGAAGCTTTGGGACCCGGACTTCAGCGATGGCGGCTTCACCGGCTTCATTCGCTCGCGCCATCGCGATGGCACCTGGCTCACGCCCTTCACGGCCATGGATCAATGCACATGGGGCGGCCAAACCTTCTACGAAGGCAACTCCTGGACTTACTCCACCTTCGTTCCGCAAGATGTCGCGGGAATGATCGAAAAATCCGGCGGGCCTGAGACCTTCGTGCGCCGCCTCGACGCGTTTTTCGATGTCCCCGGCCGCTACGACGTGGGCAACGAGCCCGGATTCCTCGCGCCGTATCTCTACATCTGGGCCGGCCGTCCTGACAAGACCGACGCACGCGCGCGCCAGATCATCGCCGCCAGCTATCACGCCGGCCCAAACGGCCTGCCCGGCAACGACGACTCGGGCGCAATGTCCTCCTGGTACGCCTTCGGGCAGATGGGCATCTTTCCCAATGCCGGCCAGGATATTTACCTGATCGGCAGCCCCGCCTATCCCCAGACCACGCTGCATCTCGCCGGAGGCAAGGACTTCGTGATCGAGGCCAGAAATGTTTCCGCTGATAACATCTACGTGACCTCGGCGACGCTGAACGGCCGGGCTCTCGACCGGGCGTGGCTCCGTCACAGCGAAATTGCCGCCGGGGGCCGGCTGGTGCTCACCATGGCCAACGCGCCCAGCCAGTGGGCCCAGCACAATCCGCCGCCCTCCACGCCCGCTCCCTAGGGTGTGTGATTGCCATATCCAGAGCTCCGTGCCCCATCCTTGCGACCTTTTTCTGTCGCAAGGGTGAGAAACCACCATCGCCGGGTAGAACCTCTCGGCTCCGCCCTAAGGAATCCCCCCAAAAAAGCGTCATCGAAGGGCGGCCCACAGCGTCTAAAGGGTTGAACTCATATTTTCGCGAAATCTTATGAAAACCAAGTCCAAGTTCTACCTTGCCCTCTCCCTCGCCGCGGTGTCTACGTTCGTGTTTTTCGTACTGCGCGACTCCGGCGCGGCGCAGCAGCCCTCCCCGTCCCCCTCAACCCAACAGCCCATCGCCGCCCTCAAGGTGCAGGCACGCGAGGTTCTGCTCCCCGTGGTGGTCGAGGACAAGCACGGTGCACTGGTTACTAATCTCACGGCCAAGGACTTCACCCTCACCGAAGACGGCCGCCCGCAGGCGATCAAGAGCTTTACCTCCCAGAGCAACCTCCCCTTTCGCCTGGGCCTGCTGGTCGACACCAGCCGCAGCGTCAACTCGGCGATGGACGCAGAGCGCAAGGCCGCAGGTAAGTTCTTTGACCTCATGCTCCCCGCCGATGCGAAGGCTGGGGTCCAGGGGGACGAAGCCTTCCTCATTCACTTTGATCGCGAAGTCGAGCTGCTCGAAGACTTCACCAACTCGCGCGACAAGCTGCACCACGAGCTCGACGGCATGGGGCCAAGCTCGCAGGAGCACAACAGCCAGGGTCCTGAAACCAATGGCGACGATCGCGGAGGAAATGGCGGAAACGGCGGCTATGGCCAGCACGGCGGCGGGCATGGCGGCGGAACCCAGCTTTACGACGCGATCTACCTCGCCTCTGACGAACTTATGAAGCCCAAATCGGGGCGCAAGGCGCTCATCGTCTTCTCTGACGGCGCGGACCGCGGCAGCAAGGAGACGCTAAACGACGCTATCGATGCCGCCGACCGCGCCAACGTGCAGGTCTTCACCATTTATTTCAAGGGCGAGGAAGAGCGGTCCAACAGCGGCTATCCCGGCAACGGCGGGCACCGTGGCGGCATGGGCGGCGGAGGCTATCCAGGCGGTGGCGGCGGCTACCCCGGCGGTGGCGGCGGCCGTCGCGGCGGCAGCAACCCCCGGAGTGAAGCCGGAGTCGACGGCAAAAAGATCATGGAGCAGATCGCCTCACGCACCGGCGGCCAGTTCTTCGAAGCCAAGAAGAAGGACAATCTGGATGAGATCTACAACCAGATCGCCTCATCCCTGCGCCAGCAATATCTGCTCACCTACACGCCTGACAAGGTCGATACCGGCGGCGATTTCCACAAAATCGTCCTCAAGACCGACAGGACCGACCTCAACGTGATCACGCGCGAGGGTTACTACGCGCCCACCCCGGATAAGTGAAACAGGGAACAAGAGAACAAGGGATCAAGGGAACGGGGGCCCCGTGCCCCATCCTTTTCGCGTTCTTTGCGAAAAGGGTGGGAAACCGCGAAGGCAGATTCCGGAGTTCAGCAATTCTGGAGCCGCGGTAACTCCGTTCAACCCGCCAGCTCCGCTATTTCCGCTACAACGAGAAGGCCCACGGTTTCCCGTGGGCCTTCTTCATGCGCAGAGGTAGTATCCGCTTAGCGGTGCCCGTGCTCCTCTTGCCGTGGCGGAGGCGCCTGATGCGTTTCGTGCTGTTGCGGTGCCGGCTGGTGCTGCGTTGCCTGCCCGCCTCCCGGATGCGACGGAGCAGCGTTCGTATTCGAGTGCGAGGCGTTATACGTCCTCGGCTCCGGCGCGTTGCCCGTATTCGAGTGCGAGGCGTTATACGTCCGCGGCTCCGGCGCGTTGCCCGTATTCGAGTGCGAGGCGTTGTACGTCCTCGGCTCCGGCGCGTTGCCCGTATTCGAGTGCGAACTGTTGTAGGTCCTGGCCGGAGGCGCGTTTCCGTTCTGTCCATGGGGCGCCGTCACGTTGCCAGAATTCGACTTCGAAGAGTTGTAGTTAACGGCCCGGTTCGTATTGCCGCCCGTATTGCCGCCCGCCGGCCGTTCCATGGCCACGTTCTGGGGATGCCCGCCGTTATGGCTGGCGTAGTTGTTCGTGTTGCTGCTGGCCGCACCTTCATGCTGCGTCTGCATCGCGGTCGGGGCCACGTGCTGCTCGCGCGAGTAGGCGTTCTCCTCGGGCGTCGGACGATGGTTGACGCCTCCCGGGCCGCCGCTGTAGGCCACGTGCCTGTCGTTCACGACTGTGTTGTTGCGCACGATGGTATTGTCCACATAAGTGTTGTGGACGACGGTCGTGTTTACGCGCACCACCGCGGTGTTGTAGGCAAACTCGTGGCCGTGCCACGCGCCGCCCACAAAGCCGATGCCCATGTAGCCGAACCCGTAGTTCACGCCGCCGTAGTAGCCCACATGCGGACCCCAGTAGCCAACATGGAAGACATAAAGCCCACCATCCCAGCCCCAATAAGGAGGCGTCCACAGTGCGCCCTCATACGGCGCAGGCACCCACGTGCCAGGCACCCAGTAATAGCCGTCAGGACCGTAAGCCCAATAGCCCGGCGTCCACATCCAACCCGGCTCCGGGCAAGGCGGCTGCACATACACCGGCAGCACCGGCGGGGCAAACCCGACGCTGATGAAAACTCCCGCAAATGAAGATGCAGGGATCACACACAAAAACAGCGCCAGTAACATCACGCGCATGGATTTCGCGCGCATCGCTTGGAAAATTTGCATAAAAAACCTCCTCTTTTCTGCTTTCTGCTTTCCGTTTTTCTGGCCAGTTGGCCTGCCGTTCAACGGCGCAACCAGTTTATGTCAACTGGAACCCCTCCCAAGCAGAGAAGTTGCCCGGGAGGGGCGGGTTTTCCACAATTGACACTGAATCGAATAGCTTTACGCGCAGCCTCGCCCACTTGCCAACTCGCTGAATCGCTGACACGCCTTCACTCTTTTCACTCTATTCAATCTTTTCACTTCTTCACTCTTCAATCAGTACCTGTAACTAAGACCCACACCTATCACGTGCCGCGCCTGCAGGTTCACCGGCGTGGTAACAACCGGAGGCCCATACGCGGGGTTGGTGGGATTGAAGTAGGGGTTTGC
>Ga0074046_10002102_pt1 | contig 17383 bp, 11 predicted proteins | sample BogForMeECP23OM3_FD_94441 | JGI IMG/M metagenome (GOLD analysis project Ga0074046, IMG submission 94441) | Bog forest soil microbial communities from Calvert Island, British Columbia, Canada - Bog Forest MetaG ECP23OM3 | ecosystem: Environmental > Terrestrial > Soil > Wetlands ... | reverse complement strand
GGAGAAAATCGTCCCAAAAGTCCAAAGGGTTTGCTGATATCCGGCTGACTTGATCATGGCATCGATCGGGAATGTCGTCAGCATTGCGCCGAAGCCATAGCCCGCGGCGGCGACACCGGTCGCAAAGCCCCGGCTGCCGGGAAACCAGCGCACCATCAGACCGATAATGCCGACATACACAATGCCGGTTCCGATGCCGCAGAGCAGGCCATAGGTTAGATAAAGTCCTGTAAGAGTGGAGACCGTGCTCGCTGCCATCCAGCCGGCTCCGCTGAGAACGGCTCCGCCGGCGATCAGTAGCTTGGGTCCGAAGCGATCCACCAGGAAGCCTTGCAGGGGCGAAAGCCAAGTTTGTAAGACGATGAGGATCGTGATCGTCCATTGGACGTCCGATAACAGACCGCCGGTTTTGGTTTGAAACGACGGCGTGAAAAGCGTCCAAACATATTGAGGGCTTGAGATCGTCATCATGACGATGAAGCCCAGGAGCAGTTGCGTATAGCGAACTGGAACTGCGTTTATGACGGACTCGGCTGTCCTTGCGGTGACCGTAGACATCGCCCCTCCTTTGAGCAGCTAGTGCCCGTAAGGAAGCAAGCATCATGCCAGATATGCCGTAAGCTGTAGGCCGGACGTTATGATGAAGCCGGCTCCGGCGCTCCTGCCGCTGGCGCCGATTGCGCGGGGCGGCGCAGCCGGTCGAGCCAGAGATAGATCACCGGCGTGGTGTAGATCGTGAAAAGCTGCGAGACGGCGAGGCCGCCGAAAACGGTGTAGCCGAGGGGGGTGCGGAGTTCCGACCCAGGACCCGCGGCAAGAATCAGCGGCAGCGCGCCGAACATGGCGGCGAGCGTCGTCATGAGAATCGGCCGGAAGCGCTCCATGCAGGCCTGGTGGATGGCGTCTTCGCTGGAAAGGCCGCGCACGCGCTCGGCTTCGAGTGCGAAATCGACGAGCATGATGCCATTCTTTTTCACAATGCCGATGAGAAGGATAATGCCAATCAGCGCGATGATGGAGAGCTGCTGGCCGGTAATTAGCAGCGTGAGCAGCGCGCCGAAACCGGCCGACGGCAGCGTCGAAAGGATCGTGAGCGGGTGGACCAGGTCCTCGTAGAGGATGCCGAGCACAAGATAAACCGCAATGAGTGCCGTGAGGATCAAGAGAGCCGTCGAGGACTGCTGTTGCTGCAGAGCGAGCGTTTCGCCGGCAAGCTCCACATGGACGGATTCCGGTACGTGGAGATCGTGCCGGATTTGCAGGATTTGCGGCAGCACTTGGCCGATGGTGACGTTCTGGGTGGTGTTGAAGCTGATCGTAACGGCGGGAAACTGACCGGTGTGGGCTACCGTAAGGGGAACGCCTGTAAGGCTTAGCGTTGTGACGGCCGTAAGGGGAACCAGCTGACCGGAACCGCCTTTGATGAAGATGCGGTCGAGGCCTTCCAAGCCTCTTTGTACGTCGAGGCTGGCTTCGAGAATAACGTTGTATTGATTGCGGAAATCGTAAATGGTCGAGACCGCGCGTTGCGAGAAAGCATCGTTCAACGCGTTGTCGATATCCTTCACTGCGACCCCGTACTTGGCCGCTTTGATACGGTCGATTGTGAGCGTGGCTTGCGGTCCGCCGGCCTCGCGGTCCGAATTGACATCTACGACGCCCGGTACGCGCTTGATGCGATCCTGAATCTTGGGAAGCCACTCGACGATATCTTTGAGCTCGGGGCTCCAGAGGGTGACTTGATATTGCGACCTGGATTGCCGGGCTCCAAATTGAAGCTCGGAGCCCGGAAACATGGTCACTTCCACGCCTTTGAGAGCAAGAAATTTGTGACGGAGCCGGGCGATGACGGCGAGCGCCGGCGTCGTGCGTTCGGGCAACGGCTTCAATGCCATGTAGAACCGGGCCTGATTGCTGGCTCCAAAGCCTGTCGTGCCTCCGATTGAGACGGCGACGCCCTCCACATCGGGATCGCCGGCGATGATGGCGTTAATGTTCTTCTGCAGATCCTCAAGGGCTTCGAAGGAAATTTCGGGAGCGGCCCGGGCCACTCCGATGACAAGTCCTGTGTCGCCTTGCGGCACGAGAGCGCCGGGGAGCACTCTGAAGAGCAAAACGGTCATGGCTATCGAGGTCAGCGTGATCGCCACCATCAAATAGCGATGGTGGAGAGCGAAAACCAAAGACCGTTCGTAGCGCCTCAGCAATGCCTCGAAGAACGGTTCGATACGTCTATCGAGCCATGTCTCTCGCGGGTGCGGAAGCCGGCGGATAAGCCTGCCGCAAATCATCGGCGTCAGCGTCAAGGATATGACGGCGGAGATCAAAATCGCGTAAGTGAGGGTCCAAGCGAATTCCCGGAACAGGCGCCCGATGACGCCGCCCATGAATAGGAGCGGGATGAAGGCCGCGACGAGCGAGATGCTGATGGAGATGATGGTGAAGCCGATCTGCCGCGAACCTTCCAATGCGGCTTGCAGCGGTTTCAGCCCGGCCTCCATGTTGCGGTAGCAGTTCTCGATGGTGACGATGGCGTCGTCGACCACGAAGCCGACCGAGATCGTCAGTGCCAGCAGGGACATATTGTCGAGGCTATATCCCGAGACCCACATCAAGGCGATGGTGCCTGCGAGCGACAGCGGCACGGCGACGCCCGCCGCCAGCGTCGGTACGCCCCGGCGAAGGAAAACGAGCACAACGGCCATCACCAGCACGATGCTTGCAATCAGCGTTTTTTGGATATCGAAAATGCTGGCGCGGATCGTTTTCGTCCTGTCGTTCAGGACCGTGAGCGAGACGTCGGCAGGAAGCAGACGGTGCAGCTCGGGCATGAGCGCATAGATCTGATCCACCGTCTTGATGACGTTCGCATCCGAAGTCTTGAAGATAATGAAAATGACAGCGGGAGATTTGTTGTAATAACCCGCTGCGAGCCGGTTGCTGGTACCGGTCGAAACTGTTGCCACATCGCCGATGCGGACGACGTCGCCGCCCTTAACTTTCACGACGAGCGAGGCGTAATCGGCCGGCTTTTCGATTTGGCCATTGACCGTGACGAGGGTGGATTTGCCGGCACCGTCCATATTTCCGATCGGCACGAGCGAATTAGCTTGCGTAATCGCGGTTCTGACATCCTCGAGGCCAAGGCTGCGCGTTTGCAGCTCGGCTGGATTGGCCACCACGCGGACGGCCGGAGTTTGCGCACCCCCGAGCAGGACCTCGGCCACACCGTTAACTTGGCTGATGCGCGTGTTCACGATCAGGTCGCCAAGATCGTAAAGGTCGGTCGCCCGCCGGTTCGGCGATGTCATCACCAAAATCATGATGGGCGATCCGGCGGTGTTGGACTTCCTGATCGTCGGACGGCGGGTGAGCGTCGTTGGCAGGTCTGCTTGCGCCGCATTGATCGCGGCCTGAACGTCACGAGCGGCGTCGTCGGCGTTGCGCGACAGATCGAATTGCACCTGGATGCTGGTCGAGCCGATTTGGCTTGTCGAGGTCAGCTCGTTGACGCCCGCGATTTCTCCGATGCGCCGCTCCAGAGGGGCCGCGATGGTGGCGGCCACGGTTTCGGGATCGGCGCCGGGCAGCGAGGCGCTCACGCGGACTGCGGGCTGGTCTACATTCGGCAGGCTGGAGACGGGCAGGTTGAAGTAGCCGACGACGCCTGTGAGGAAGAGCCCCACCGACAGGAGCGTCGTTCCGATTGGCCGCCGGATGAAGAGTGCAGAGGGGTTCATTGGGGCACCGTCATCGGCGCCCTTGCCCGCGGAGGTGTCATCGCGTGCGCAGCGCAGCGTACTATGGTGCGCTGCAGCGTCATTTCATGCAGCCGCGCGCATGGGATGACGCTGCATTCGGCCGGATGCGCGCCCGTTGCCCTTCTCATCCCGCTCCTCCGGCTTCGGTGGAGGGCTCGTTCGATGGCTCTTCTGTCGAGCCGATGAGGCTTTCGACGCGATCCTTCAGCCCCTCCATCGCGAGGTAGATGACCGGCGTGGTGTAGAGCGTGAGGAGCTGGCTGAGGAGCAGCCCGCCGATGATGGTGACGCCGAGCGGAATGCGAAGCTCGGAGCCAGGACCGTGACCCAGCACCAGCGGCAGCGCGCCGAGGAGCGCTGCAACCGTGGTCATCATGATCGGCCGGAAGCGCAAGAGACAGGCTTCCCGGATCGCGTCGAGCGGAGCCATGCCGCGGTGCCGCTGCGCGTCGATGGCGAAGTCGATCATGATGATGGCGTTCTTCTTCACGATGCCCATGAGAAGAACGACGCCAATCAAGGCGATGAAGGAGAACTCCATCTGAAACAATTCGAGCGCGAGCAGCGCGCCGATGCCAGCGGAAGGCAGGGTGCTCAGGATTGTTAAGGGATGGATGAAGCTTTCATAAAGGACGCCAAGAATAATGTAGATGGTAACGACCGCGGCCAGGATCAAAAGCGGCTGGCTTTTGAGCGACGCGTTGAACTCGGCCGCCGCGCCCGTGAAGCTTCCCACGATCGAGCTCGGGATACCGACGCGCTCGCTCGCCTCGGCCACCGCTTTCACGGCCGCATCGAGAGAGACGCCAGGTCCGACATCGAAGCTGATGGTCGCCGCCGGATATTGCTGCACGTGGTTGACCGAAAGGGGCGCTATGGTGCGCTCGATCGTGGCAAAGGCAGAGAATGGAACTTGCGCGCCGCGGCCTTGGCCAACCACCGGAACTGCGCTGATGGCCGAGCTTGTCGCCCCGCCGCTACTGCTGCTGGAAAGACCCGTGGTCGAGTTTCCGCTTGTCGAGTTGCTGATGGCGTTGCCGGGAACGAAAATTGAGCCGAGCGCCGCGGCGTCGGTTTGATATTTGGGGTCGACCTCAAGCACGACGCGATATTGGTTCGACTGACCGTAAATCGTTGAGACTTGCCGCTGTCCGAAGGCGTCGTAGAGCGTATCGTTAAGAGCCTGCATAGTCACGCCGAGCCGGCCGGCAATGACACGGTCGGTCCAGATCATGATCGCGTTGCCGTCCTCTTGGATGTCGGACGAAACATGGCTCAGGCGGCTGTCTTGCTTGAGCTCGGCGGTCAGCTTCTTTGCCCAGTCCGAGAAGCCCGCGCGGTCGAGGCCAACAAGGACGTACTGATATTGGGTGTGGCTCCGGCTGGTGCCGATCTGGATATCCTGGACGATCTGAAAGGTTGTGTAGATGCCGGGAATTTCCCGCGCGGCCTGGGTCAGGCGTTGCATAATTTCTGTCGCGCTCGACTGCCTGTCGTTCTTGGGCTTCAAGGTGAGCGCGAAATGAGCGACGTTCGGCGTGGCGTTTGTTGTCCCAACGCCAACAACGGAAACGGCGCCCAGCACGTCGGGGTCCTTGCGGATCACGTCCTCGACCTGTTTTTGCAGGCCGTTCATACGCTCGAACGACACGTCGGGCGCAGTTTCGGTATCGCCGATGAGAAAACCCGTATCCTGATCCGGAAGAAAGCCTTTCGGGATGGCGAGATAAAGCGTGATCGTGAAGACGAGAGTGAGAGCCGCCACGATCAGGGTCAGAAGCCGGAATCGCAGCACGACATCGAGTGTGACACGGTAAAAGACATAAAGCGCGTTGAGCGGAGCCTCGGTCAGCCGGGCATACCAGGGAGCCCTTTCGCCATGGCGCGGCGCGCGGAGCAGCCTCGCGCTCATCATGGGGGTGAGCGTCAGCGCGATGACCATCGAGGTCAAAACCGCGATTGTCAGCGTCAGTGCGAATTCGTGAAAAAGCCGGCCCACGATGCCGGTCATGAAGAGCAGGGGGATGAACACCGCGACGAGCGAGACGGTCAGCGACACGATGGTGAAGCCGATCTCGCCCGCGCCTTTGTAGGCTGCTTCCATCGGCTTATCGCCATGCTCAATATGCCGCATGATGTTTTCGATCATCACGATCGCGTCGTCGACGACGAAGCCGGTCGCGATGGTGAGGGCCATCAGCGAAAGATTGTCGAGGCTGAACCCGGCGAAATACATGATGCCGAACGAGGCGATGAGCGAAAGCGGAAGCGTGACGCCCGCGACGATGGTTGCGCTAAGGGTGCGCAGGAATAGGAGCACCACCAGCACGACCAAGACCACGCTCATCGCTAGCGTGAATTGCACCTCGGCGACGGAGGCCCGGATGGTCCCGGTGCGGTCTGCGGCGACCTCAACCTTGACGCCTGCAGGCAAAGCGGCGGAAAGGCGCGGCAGGATCTTCTGCAAACGGTCGACGGTGCCGACAATATTGGCGCCGGGCTGGCGTTGCACATCGACGATCACGGCGGGAACGCCATTATAGCGTGCCGCCACCTTGTTATTCTCAAGGCCCGCAAGAATGGTGGCAACATCCCGGAGCATGACCGGCGCGCCGTTACTATAGGCAACGACCACCTCTTCGTAGGCCTTCGCCGTTTCGAGCTGATCGTTGGCGCCGATCAAGAACGATTTCTCCGGCCCGCTCAATAGGCCCTTCGAGCCGGTCACATTGGCGTTGGCGATGGCGGCGCGAACCGTTTCCAGTGCGAGGCCGTAGGACGAAAGCTGGGTGGGATTGGCCTGTATTCGCACCGCGGGGCGGATGTTGCCTTGCACGGTTACCCTGCCAACGCCTGTGACCTGGCTAAGTCGCGGGCTCAAAAACGTGTCGGCAAGATCGCTCAGCCGTTCCATCGATAATCCGGTGGAGGTGAGCGCTATGGTCAGGACCGGCGGGTCGGATGGATTGACCTTCGCGTAGGTGGGCGGGTAGGGCAAGTTTTGCGGGAGTTGCCCGCCGGCCGCGCTGATTGCGGACTGAACGTCTTGTCCCGCGGCGTTGATGTCGCGGTCGAGGCTGAACTGCAGCGTAATTTGGCTGAGCCCCTGCGAGCTCGCCGAACTCATGTTTTCGAGCGAAGGGATCTGGCCGAGCTGGCGCTCGAGCGGCGCGGTAATGAGCCGCGCCATGGTATCGGCATTGGCGCCCGGTAGCTGCGTCGTCACCTGGATGACGGGAAAATCCACCTGAGGCAGCGACGAGATGGGCAGAAAATTGTACGCAAGCGCGCTGGAAAGCAGAACTGCAACCGCGAGAAGCGAGGTGGCAATCGGGCGCGCAATGAAGGGCGCTGAGATGCTCATGGTTTCGGAGAACCCTGGCCCGCAGGCGCTACTTCTGCAACTCCGGCTCGCTCACCGCCTGCCTGGTTCTGCTTCCTGCGGTGGCGGTGCTCCCCATTTGGAGCGGCGCCCTCGCCCGAAGCGGCCTCTTGACGGCGGGGCCTGCGCTGCTCACCGCCAGCGCTTTCGGCAGGTGCTGCGGTTTGCGGCCCTTCCGCCGCCGGTCCAGCTGCCCCGGAGGTGTCCACCTTTACCTTCGAGCCGTCCTGAAGGCTGGCGAAGCCGCCTGTTACGATCAAATCTCCTGGAGCTACGCCGCTGGCGAGCACCGTTTCGCGCTCACCTTCTTGCACGAGCGTGACGGGCGCAATTTTTGCGGTGCTTTCGGGCGTGATAAGATAAACATAGCTACCGCTTGCGCCCTGCTGCACCGCAACTGAGGGAACGACCATGGCGTTCGGGAGTATCTTGAGCTTCAGCCTCACATTTACGAACTGACCGGGCCATAGGCGGTTTTGCTCGTTCGGAAAGGTGCCCTTTATTTTGTAGGTTCCAGTTGTCTGGTCTATTTGGTTGTCGATGACGAGCAGTTTACCCTCGCCGATCACTTTACCGCCGGTAACGGCGTGAAGCTGAACCGGCCCCAGGGCCGAAGCGTCGAGTACATCGCCCACGGTGTTCTCGGGAAGCGTGAAGACAACGGCAATGGGTTTGAGCTGAGTAATGATAACGATGCCTGTCGCATCCGCCGAGCTGACGAGATTTCCTTTGTCGACGAGACGGATGCCCGTTCTTCCAGTCAGCGGTGCCTTGATCGTTGCCCATTGCAGGTTAGCCCGCGCATTATCGATCAAAGCTTGATCGAGTTTCACCTGGGCTTCGTCTTGAAGAACGGTCCATTTTGCCGTGTCGGCCTGCTGCTGCGTGGCAGCATTTGTCTTGACTAGGTCGGCATATCTTTTCTCGTCGAGGCGTGCGTTGGCGAGCAGCGCTTCGTCCTTTGCTTTCTGGGCAACGGTCTGGTCGTAAGCCGCCTGATACAGCGCAGAGTCTACTACGGCGAGAACGTCGCCTTCCTTAACCTCCTGGCCTTCGGTGTAAGGCACATCGATGAGGCGGCCGCTAACCTGGGTGCGAACGATTGCGGTATTGAAGGCTTGCACCGTGCCGACGCCGTTCAGATAAACGGGCACGTTGGCGGTGCGGACCTTCTCGGCGACCACGGGGACGATCTGCTCGCCGCGCCGGTAACCGCCGCCGCCCCCCCCATGCCGCCCGCCTCCGCCCTGACCGCCAGCAGCGGGACCCTGGGCCGAATCGGTGGCTGCCGGTGGAAGGATTTGATCTTTGTAGATGTAGGCAAGCAACCCGGCTGTAAGCAGTACAAAAATCAGATAGGGCGTTAGCCGTTTCATGGAGCCTTTGCTTTCACTTCTATTACCGACGCAACTTCCGCTATTCCTGCGCCTTCGGGCTTATACCATCCTCCGCCAAGGGCCTGGTAGAGGGAAACTGCATCTTGAAGGCGGGTTTGCCTAATCTGAGCATAGTTGATTTCGGCCGCGAAGAGGGTTTGCTCAACTTGAAGAAGCGTTGTCACGTCGATGATGCCGCCCTTCAGCTGCTGCTCCGACAGTTCGAAGGCACGCCTTGCGGAGAGGACGGCCTCGTGCTGCAATCGCTCTTGTTCCGCGTCTTTCTTATAAGCGATCAACGTGCTTTCGACGTTTTGAAATGCAGTGACGACCGTTTTTCTATAGTTCTGAAGGTCTGCGCCGTAGGCTGCTTTATTGAGGTCGAGAGTGGCCTGTAAGCCGTACTCGTTCGTGATCGGCTGAGTTATGCCTACAGCCATGTTATAGAAGGCGTTTTGCGGCTGGAAAAGGGAAGCCAGGGCCGCGCTTTGTAAACCGCCCTGGCCCGTGAGCTGGATAGCCGGAAACATGGCTGCGCGGGCCGATGAAACGTCGAATTTGTCTGCAGCGAGTTGGGCTTCGGCCACCGCTATGTCGGGCCGGCGGCACAAGAGGTCCGATGGCAACCCGGAGGGTATGACCGGCACTGTAACCGAGAAAAGCTTCTCGGCCTTGTAACTGAAGAACTCCGGCGCCTGACCCACGAGCACGGCCAATGCATATTTATATTGCTGAAGCTGGCGCTCGAACGGCGGTATGGTCACGGCGATATTGGCGACAAGGGTCTCCTGCTGCGCGACATCGAGGCCGCTAGCCGTGCCCTGCTTGAAGCGGTCTTGGATGGCTTTGAGGATCCGCTTAGCGGCTGCCAAGTTTCTCTTCGCGATATCGATCTGTTCTTGTGCGCCAACCGCCTCGAAATAGGTTGTGGCGATGCTCGCGTCGGTCGTGATGGTGGTTACGGCGGCGGCGAAGCTTGCATTCCACTCATTGGCCTTAGCGGCGTAGAGAAGCGAGCGGTATTGGCCCCAAATATCGAGCGTGTAGCTCCCGTTCAGCGCCCCGGTAACCGTGGTCGTCCTCACAGCCTGCCCATGGTCATGGGTTAGGCTCTGACTTGCGCCGGTTCCTCCGGTTGTGATGGCCGGGATGAGCTGCTGGGTCGCAATGCGCACCTGGGCCTCAGCCTCTTGAATGCGGGCGATCGCCGCGCCGATGTCGAAGTTGAAGCCGCGGCCGAGAGCGACGAGTTCGGTGAGATACTTGGATTTAAAGGCGGCAAAATCGTATGGCGTGGCGGTCGACGGCAACGCCTTCCCTTTTTGATTGATATATAGATTTGCAACTTCAATTTCGGGCGTGGGCACATGGGGATCGAGGATGGTGCAGCCCGCCAAACAGCCAAGCATCGCAAGCGCGCTACCCGCAAAGCGCAGCTTACTTGCCAGCCCAGGTCTGAATTTCCTCTCGAACGTGTTCCGCATGCCCGCCTATTGCAGAAGAGTTGTGCCCAAGCGATTCCCTACTCCACATAGCGAGATTCGCCCCTTGTCGAACACTGCGAACTGAAACTGTTAAGAGGTTGTACCGCGATTGCCAGCGAGAATTTGTAAGGATTCTCCGGTTCGGCACACTTCAAATGGGGGCGTGCCCTTTTCGCATCACGTCGAATCGCCGCACTCTAGCCGGAAGAAAGCTGCAGCGGCTGTCCCGAATAGGAGATCAACTCTAGCAGCGTCGTCTCGCTTAGCCGGCCGCTGAGCGGCAGGCGCCGGTGTCTTTCGAAGTCTTGGACCGCGCCCGCGGTCCAGACGTCCATCCGCCCGGAGAGCGCTCCGCGGAAAAAGCCGAGCCCCAAAAGCGTCTTCTGGATCTCGGTGACGAGCCTTTGATTGGCTTCGGCGCGATCGGCGAAAATCCCACGGGGCGCTTGGTTCAGATCGAACAGCATATGCTTGAGCAGTGCCTCGGCCGGCTCGCCTGTCAGCGGCATGCTATTGTCGAACTCATAGGCAAGGACCGCAAGCCGGAGCCCGTTATTTTGGGCGAGCTGATCGGCGTATCCATGCCGAGCAAGCTCTCTTTGAAGCGCAGCGAGCAGGCGTTCCGCCGGGGTTTCGCGGGAGAATGCGGCGGGTGCGGCAGCAGGAGAAGGCTCGTTCAAATAAAGCCGGCCGGCGGACGATCCGGGAAGCGTGCGCGGGCGTTCCTGCAAAAACAGCGCGTTACTCGCTGTTGCAAGAAAAATTGCCATGATGGCGAACAGTGTGAGGCGCGCACGTAACGGCGTCATGGCCGCACGATAGCATAATTTGCAAATTAAATAAAGATTGGAGACGAGGTGAGATTAAACAAAAACGATAATGCAGTAAGCACGGGTGCAAGTCCGCCGGTAAAGCCGGGCGCCAAAAATAATACTACGTAAGAGTCACGAATAAATTGGTTAAAATAATAACGTTAGGCTTTTCTGTTCTTTGTTCTGGCGGTCTTATGATGCTTCGCACGAGTAAAGGTGCGGGAGTGTCGTGATATGTTATTTCTGCTGCGGCTCGCTTTTTGGGTCCTGCTTATTTGTTTGCTGCTTCCCGGCTCGCGTGAAGACAATCGCCGCTTGATGAACTCGGCCGAGCGGACCGTTAGCGACGTGAGGGGCTTCTGCCAGCGTAACCCGGACGTTTGCGAAGATGCACGCATCACCATGACTTCGCTTCTGACGAAGCTGAAAAACGGAGCGGAGCTGGTCCAAACTTGGCTTGCGGCCGAGGCGAAAGACGGAGAGGCCGGCGCGGCACCTTCTGCACCGGCAGGGCCTCAGGAAAGTCAGCCGGCACCGAAGGGCGCAGCCGGGCAGCCGCTGCGCCTCGTGCCAAGGTGGCAGGATAGTCTCAACCCGGCAGACAAAGAGCCGCCTTGGCGCGGGCCAGCGCACTTATAAGGCATGGACGGCGCGGGCGCGGCAGCTATTCGAGGTGCGCGGATACAAGGTGCTCCGCGAGGAACCAGGTTTGCTTCTCGTTGAGCCGGATAACGTCGCTCACGAGAAGGTCGTTGGTCCCGTCGTCGCCGGCCTCGCCGGCAGCCCTCGCGGCTTGGCGGCTAGACGCGAGAATGTGCCGGTGCGCTTCCACGAGCCGCGTGATCTGCATGGCAGGCGTCTCGCGGCCCTTCGGAGGCCTGCGGATCATGGTCATTTCGGCAACATCGGGAGCCATCGCGACCGAGACGCCTCCGAGCGACATGATCCGTTCCGCAATCGTGTCTACGAGTTCCGCCTGCCCCTCATGGTGCGCGTCGAAAAGCAGATGGAGCTGATAGAACGCCGGTCCGCTGACTTGCCAGTGGTGCTTCTTGTACATGTCCCGCAGCGTCATCGTATCGGCGAGGAGCTGATTGAGCGCTTCAATGCTCTGTAGGCGCACCTGCTCACTAAGGGCAATGGGAATGTCCGTCAATGTTCCCCAAGGCTGGGTTTCCTGCCCCTTATCGAGGTCAAGATGCGGCTGCGCGTCCAGGGCGCGAACGATTGTCTTCGGGGAAGCTTTCGCTGACGATTTTATGCTCATGGGGGCACCCTGTTGGAATGACTCTGCTAATGGCTTAAGAAGCGATGGCGGAAGAAACTGTTCCCCGCGGCAGGCGGGGCACCGTGCGGCCTTGAGCCGCGGGCTAAGCAAAGAGCGAGATGATCGTCCTCACAAGATCGGACTGGCTGCGGGCTCCAGTGCGGGCGAAGACGTTCTGCAAATGCCAGCGGACCGTTGTGATCTTAAGCCCTTCGCGGGCCGCGTAATCGCGAAGAGATAGGCCGTCGGCGAGGGCGGAAGCAAGGTGTGCCTCCGCAGAGGTTAATTGAAAAGCGGCAGCCAGGCGCCCGGCCGGAATCTCGAGGCAGCATCGGGGGGGGCGCAGGGAAATCTCGAACCAAATGCCATGAGCTTGGGCTCCGCCTCCAGCAAAGGGCGGCACGGCGAAAGCCTCGACCTTAAGAATTTCCGTTGCTCCGTCCGGAAGCTCGAACGGAAGAAGCCGGGGTCCGCCCTTGCCGCACTCCTTGGCGAAAGTCCTTAGTATTTTTCCGAGCCGTTTCTCCGCGCCGGTGCAGGCGAGCCGCAGCGTGCCTTGCGGCGAGATGGCCATGCCGTTCTGGCGAAGCGGCAGGCTGGCGGCGACGTTCATGAAGCCGATAGTCAGATCGGGCCGTAACAGGAAAACTGGAAAAGGCCTGAGATCGAGAACTGCGCACAGGAGAGACAGCGGGCCGGCAGCCTCAGGCGAAGTATCCGGCCCGGAACGGGCGGGCTCGCATGCGCCCGAAGCCGGCCGGTCTTGTAATTCGAGAGACAACGCAAAACACCCGCTAGGCTAAGAAAGGCTAGCCAATGCCTACTTTTGCACAAACAGTCAATACACTCTTTCCAGATTCCATGAAATACGCGCGGCCGGCGCGTGTGCGCTACAGGAGTGCGAGCGAGGCCGCGCCGATCGGGACGCAGTAGATGGCGAAGGGGATGAGGGCCGCGAAATCGTGACGGTGAAAATACCGCATCAGGAAGGCGGCGGTTAAATATGCGGCGATACCGGCCACGGTGACTTCCAGCGGTATGGACTGTCCGTGCTCAGCAAACAGCGCCTTGGGCTTCTTCTCCAGCGCAAAGCCAATGACAGCCGCAGGCAGTGTCGCGACGATTAGGAGCAGCAGCAGGCGCCTGCGGTTCGCCCTGGCTTTCCTCGCCGCCAACGAACAAGCCTACGAACAGCTCCCGCCAACCGTGCCAGAAAAAAATTAAGAAGCGCCGCGGGCTTGCCGGAGCGCCTCGGGGCTGCTAAGCAAACCCCCTCGGGGAAACCAACGCGTGCTTCGAAATGCCCGCGAAAGCGGGCATCAAATAAACGCAAGCGCCAGAAGCACATAACGGGCGCTTGCAATGATTTGGACTCCCGCTTTCGCGGGAGTTTCGGCGGGTGAGCATCCGTTGGCCGGGTTACGAATTTCTACTTAGGTGCCGCCGTCAGCGTTGCTGGAGCGAGGGACAATGGCCGCCGAGTGCATGAATGGCTTCGATACGGGCTTCGTGAGCCTTGGCTACGCGAAGGTTGCGGTTTTGGGCGTGGTGCAGGGCATTACCGAGCTGATGCCGATCTCGTCGACCGCTCATATGCGCCTCGTGCCCGCAGTGCTGGGCTGGCGCGATCCGGGCTCGGCATTTTCGGCGGCCATGCAACTCGCCGCGCTTGCCGCCGTGGTCAGCTATTTCTGGAGCGATGTCCGCGGCCTGGTGGCGGGATCGCTCTCCGCCGCCGTCCGGCGCGACTGGCGCGACCGCCATTTTCAGTTCGCGCTGGCCATCGTGCTGGGGACGATACCCATCGTTGTTTTTGGAAAGCTGCTGGAGCCGGTCCTCAATGCCTGCAACTCACCGATCCGAGCCTTGGTGGTGATCGGCTGGGCCAGTCTCGCGATGTCGCTCTTGCTGGCCTTGGCAGAGATCACCGCCCGCCACAAGCGCATGATGGAAGACTGGACTTTGCGCGATGCGCTCCTTGTCGGCATCGCCCAGGCGGGCGCGCTCATCCCCGGCGTCTCGCGCTCCGGCTCGACGCTGACGGCGGCTCTGTTCCTCGGTTTCAAGCGCGCTGAAGCGGCACGCTTTTCCTTCCTGCTCGGCCTGCCTGCCATCACTGGCGCCGGACTGGTGGAGCTTTTCAAGCTTCGGCACGCCGGTCTAGATGCGCATGGCTGGAGCGTGCTCGCCGTCGGCCTCGTTGTCGCCAGCATTTCAGCCTTTGCGGCAATATGGAGCCTCTTGCGGATTCTGGAACGCTTTTCGGCGTGGCCGTTCGTGGTTTACCGCGCGCTCATGGGCTTGCTGCTCGTCAGCGGCGTTTACTTGGGCTGGTTGAGTTGAGGAGGCGCCTGCCGGAAGGGACCCGGGATACCGTTCTCATTCTGGAACGTGACCTATGACGGCTGACGGCGCGCGCTATCCGGGCGGCCCGGCGTGACGGGGGACTGCAGGAAACCATCGGGGGCCAGGAACGCCGCAGCGGCTTTGGGCTCGCCGATAAGCGCCCGGAGCAGCTTCTCCAAAAGAAAACCGGTCACCCCGGCCGGAACGGTTCCGGCGACCATCGGCAGGAGAAGACGGCGGCGGTTTTCGCCTTGCGCGTCCTCCCCGCCCTGGAAAATGCCGAGGAAAAGCTCCCGCCAATCGCGCCAGAAATAGAGAAGCGGCGCGGCAGCGGTTCCTAAATGAAGGACGGCCAGGAAGGGCAAAAATTCAGGTGAGCGCAGATTGATGCCCGGCGCGATGAGCGCAGGCACCGCGACCGCGTGCCCGAGGCTGGAAATGGGGAAAAGCTCGGTGACGCCCTGAAGAAGTGCGATGGCCCTTCAGCCGGAGCCAGCCTCAGGCCCAAAGCAGCCAAGCCGGGACATTGTGATTGCCCGCCCATTTGTGCCGCGGTAGTGTGTAGCGCGTTGGGAGGATTGACGAGGACATGCTTGTCGAGTTGCGAGGCAAGGCCAGCCTCGATGACGGATGGCTGGGCAAGTTGCGCCAACGCACTCCGGCCGGTGCCGCCTTAGCCGCCGCAGCCGGCCTCACATATTTCTTCGCCGCCTGGTTTGCGCTGCCTTTTACCACACCGGAGGGGGTAGCGGAGTTCTGGCCGGCCGCCGGCATCGCCGTGGGCGCCCTTATCGTTCTGGGGCGGACCGCACGCCTGCCTGTCGCGGCAGGGGTGGCGGCCGCGAGCTTTCTGGCTAACTGGCTCTTCGGCCGCACTGTCCCCACCTGCTTCGGCTTCGCGCTCGGCAATGCCGGCGGGGCGCTGCTGGTCGCCGCGCTCATCGAGCGCTGGTTTGCGCGCCCCTTCGAGCTTGACCGCCTGAAGAGCGTGCTCGGCCTGGTTGCGGCCGCAGCAATCGGCGCCGCTGCCTGGGAAGCGGTCACCGCCGTTATGGTCGAACTCGCCGGCCACACAGCGGCTCCATTGGCGCTCCTGTGGAGCCAGCTCGTGTGGGCGAACGTCACCGGTATCGTCATAGTTGCGCCGTTCCTGCTTGCTCTGATTCCGGCGGTGCGCGAGCCCCCGCCCCGGGGTATGCTCATAGAGGGCAGCGCCGTGCTGATCCTGCACGCGCTCGCCTCGGCTCATGCCTTTGGCCTGCTTCCGTTCGCGGTTGGCGGCTGGATGCTCGTGGCTCCGCTATCGACCCAGACGCCGCTGCTCCTGTGGCTTAGCGTTCGCTGCGGCCCGCTTTTTGCCGCCGCGGGATCTCTGGTCCTCGGGCTTTCCATCTTCATATCGTTCATAATCGAGCGCGGCCGCTTCGCCGACGCGGCTTTTCCTCTGGACGAGCGGCTTTTCGCGATGCATTTCGCGATGTTGGCCTCTACCTTCATAGCGCTCGCAGTCGCCGCTTTGATCGCCGAGCGCAGGAACGCCGAGCTGGCCGCCCGCCAGAGCGAGATGCGGCTAAGACTCAGCATTAATGCCGGCAAGATCGGGACTTGGGACTTCGACCCGTATACCGGGCTATTTTTAGCGTCGCCTACGGCTGCGCACTGTTTCGGCCTGCCATCGGGCTTGCCGCTGCCGCTCTCCGCTGTCACCGGCGCACTCCATCCAAGCGACCGGGAAGCTTGGCAGGGTCAACTCAGGCGTGTGGCCGGCGAGGGAGGCGGGTTCGAGTGCGAGTGCAGGGCCGTATGGGCGGACGGGAGCGTGCGTTGGCTGCGTTTGATGGCGGCCGGCGACGGCGTCAGCGGCTCCCGCCGGGTCGCCGGTGCCGTCCGCGATGTTACCGGGCAGAAGTCGATTGAATCCTTGAAAGAGAGCGCGGAGCAATGGCGCTTGTTCGTCGAGCAGGCGCCGGCCGCGCTCGCCATGTTCGACCGGCAGATGCGCTATCTCGCCGCCAGCCAGCGCTGGATAAAAGATTACGATCTGGGCCAGCGGAGCCTTATCGGGCGGTCGCATTACGAGGTGTTTCCCGATTTACCGGACAGATGGAGGCAGGTGCACAAGCGGGCACTGGCCGGCGAGGTCATCAGCGCCGGGCAGGATCCATTCGGGCGTGCCGGCGGGCAAACACAGTGGCTGCGCTGGGAGGTTAGGCCCTGGCGGGCAGCCGATGGGAGCATCGGCGGAATTTTGATCTTTAGCGAGGACGTCACCGCCGGCCTTGAGGCCGAGCGGGCGCTGCGCGAGAGCGAGGAGCGTTTGCGGGCCATCGTCGGCACGGCCGCCGACGCCATCGTTGTCATCGACGAGGCAGGCGAGGTCCAATCCATCAATGCGGCGGGGGAGAGAATATTCGGCTACACGCCCGGCGAGATCGTTGGCAAGAACATCTCTATTCTGATGCCCGAGCCTCACCGGTCGGACCATGACAGCTACCTCGAAGCGTATCGCCGGACCGGCAACGCCAAGATCGTCGGCATCGGCCGCGAGGTCGAGTGCCGCCGCAAGGATGGCTCCGTTTTCGCCGCCGACCTGGCGGTGGCTGAATGGCGTGTTGCGGACAAACGCTATTTCACCGGCACCATTCGCGACATTACCGAGCGCAAGCGCCACGAGGAGCAGGTCGATCTGCTCATGCACGAGGTGAACCACCGCGCCAAGAACATGCTTGCGGTGGTGCTGGCTGTGGCCCGGCAGACCCTTGCAACGAAGCCAGAAGACTTCATCGGCCGCTTCGGGGAGCGGATTCAGGCCATGTCTGCGAGCCAGGACCTGCTCGTCAAGAACGAATGGAGGGGCGTGGATATCGAGGAGCTCGTGCGGTCCCAGCTCGCGCATTTCAAAGACCTGACCGGCACGCGGATCGCGCTGCATGGGCCACCACTTTTTATTTCCGC
>Ga0074046_10002099_pt1 | contig 17392 bp, 20 predicted proteins | sample BogForMeECP23OM3_FD_94441 | JGI IMG/M metagenome (GOLD analysis project Ga0074046, IMG submission 94441) | Bog forest soil microbial communities from Calvert Island, British Columbia, Canada - Bog Forest MetaG ECP23OM3 | ecosystem: Environmental > Terrestrial > Soil > Wetlands ... | reverse complement strand
TGGCGCGCCCTGAGAGATTCGAACTCCCGACCTTCTGGTTCGTAGCCAGACGCTCTATCCAACTGAGCTAAGGGCGCTTGGTTGGATTTGTTCGATTATAACGGAAAGCAAATCGCTTCGCCCAGAGCCACGTTGCACCCGAGCCTGAAGAAAGCGAGGCTCCTCCACCGATTCGTGAGGGCAGTTCGTCCTTGCGGTCACCTAATTGTTTTCTGGTCCAACGATTATCGGAACCATCGCGGAGCGCGGAATCGGCTCTTGACTTCGCAGTTGTCAGGGCGCAAACCGCCTTTCTGTCAAGGGTTTCGGCGGACAACGCAGCTTTGAAGATGCCACCCGGGTGTGCACGTTGCCCCATGCCCGGCTATAATTCTCCGCCGGTGCGGGTAAAGTTTTCCATTCGCACGCAAAAGCTACCCGCTCACACGTTCTATGGATGAATGTTGGCAAGCTTTTAGAAATGGCAGCCGACCTGCATCGTGCTCCAGTAGACGAAGTGGCGCGCAACGGGGCATTTGGAATTTACTTCGGCCAGAGGTCTTTTCCGGATGCCCCTTTGCAATCCCCAGTTTGCCGGCACTCTGTCCGCGTTCTCCGGCAGCCCTCCCCCGAAGGTTGTCCGCACCCTACCGCAGGGAACCGGGCAGAGTGCTGTTTCCTTCTCGCTACCAAACCAATACAAAGGCCGCTAGCTTGTCACGGAGTATGTGTCGACGGCGCTGCCGTTACGCGCGACGTTAATTCGCGCACGGGTCTCTAGGCGAGAACGAGTTGCTCCTGCACGTCGATGCCGGCCTGACGGAGCAATTTGGCCACGGTTGCTGCCTTCATGCGTGAGGCGTCGAACAAAACCCGCACCGTGCGCTCCTTCTCTTTGAATTGAATGCGCTGGATGCCGTAAACCTCCCGGAGGCTGTCAATGGCTCGGAGTTCATTCTCCCCCGGCGTATTCTGGTAACGGAAAGCGGCTTCAAGATAGGTCATTTCATTTCTCCGGGCGGTGACGTTCGAAGTTTACTCTTTGAGTATCTAATAATGGGAGCATTCCTCCAAGAGAGATCTGACGGGAATACTAAAGACTGCTATGGATAAGATGAACACGGCGACGCCGATGTCCTCAGCCGTGGACCCGGTGTGCGGGATGAAAGTGGACCCGGCCAAGGCGCGTTTCAAGTCGCAACACGCGGGGAAAGACTATTTCTTCTGTTGCGCTGGCTGTCTGGACAAGTTCCGCGCCAATCCCGACAAGATTTTGTCCGCGCCGCCAAAACCCATGGGGCCGGGGCTGGTGATGCTGGGGATGCCGGCGGCAGCGCCCGCGACCGGAAAGCCGGTTTCTCTTGGTCATTCGGACGTTGGGGCTGGCGCTGGTGACTCTCACTCCGTTCCACCGGCAGCGCATGGAGCAGCTGGGCGGGACTCGCGGTCGTACATCTGTCCCATGTGCCCGGAAGTGCGTCAGGTGGGGCCGGGACCGTGTCCTAAGTGCGGCATGGGGTTGGAGCCGGAGTCGCCTGCTCTGCCTGCGACCAAGACCGAATACACCTGCCCGATGCATCCGGAAATTGTGCGGACCGAGCCTGGAGCCTGCCCAATCTGTGGCATGGCGCTTGAGCCGCGGACGGTTGCTGTCGAAGAAGAGAATCCCGAGCTGCGCGATATGACGCGGCGGTTCTGGATCAGCCTGGTGCTGACCTTGCCGCTACTGGCGATTGCGATGGGGAGCATGTTGTGGCCGCATTGGTTCATGGGAGGGTTCGACCTCGTCAGAGGGAATCGGATCGTGATGACGCCGTGGAGCTCGATTCTGCCATGGCTTGAGTTCATTCTCGCAACTCCCGTTGTTCTCTGGTGCGGCTGGCCGTTCTTTCAGCGCGGATGGGCTTCGATCGTCAACCGCAGCACAAACATGTTCACGCTGATTGCGATGGGTACGGGCGTAGCGTACGTGTACAGCGCGACGGCAACGCTGTTTCCGGGGATTTTCCCACCTTCCTTCCGCACCATGAGCGACCGGCCCGACGTCTACTTCGAGGCGGCCGCAGCCATCGTCACGCTTGTTCTACTTGGGCAAGTGCTGGAGTTGCGAGCACGCAGCCAGACTTCGAGTGCGATTCGGGCGCTGCTGGATTTGAGCCCGAAGATGGCGCGAGTCATCGCAGAAGATGGTTCGGAACGTGACATCCCGCTTGAGTTGGTGAAGCCCGGAGATAAATTGCGCGTGCGTCCGGGCGAGAAGATTCCCGTCGATGGCGTGGTTCTCGACGGCGCGAGCGCGGTGGACGAATCGATGATTACGGGCGAGTCGATGCCGGTCGCGAAGGGAAGTGGCGCCCGTGTGATTGGGGCTACCGTCAACGGAACTGGTGCGCTCGTCATGCGCGCCGAGCGCGTGGGCAGCGAAACCATGCTGGCGCAGATTGTGCAGCTGGTCAGCCAGGCGCAGCGCACGCGCGCTCCAATTCAGCGCCTGGCCGATAAAGTGGCAGGATGGTTTGTGCCGGCGGTGATCGCGGTTTCGGTTGTCACGTTCATTGCCTGGGCCGGGTTTGGGCCGGAGCCGCGGTTCGCGCACGCCATTGTGAATGCGGTCGCCGTGCTGATCATTGCCTGTCCCTGCGCGCTCGGCCTGGCGACGCCGATGGCGATCATGGTGGGCACAGGCCGCGGCGCGCACGCCGGCGTGCTAATTAAGAATGCCGAAGCGCTGGAGACGATGGAGAAAGTGGACACGATCGTCTTCGACAAGACGGGGACGCTGACGGAAGGGAAGCCGAAGGTGATGGGCGTTTCGTTGGCGCCAGGCGATACGGAGGTGGAAACGCGGCACGCGGAGCGGATTGGTCGCGGAGAGCAACCAATGGATGCGGCGGAACGCGCCGAGTATGCGCGCTCCGCGAACGAAGTGCTTCGGCTGGCGGCTAGCGTGGAGCGGGCGAGCGAGCATCCGCTGGGAGCCGCAATTGTGGCTGCGGCCCACGAGCGCAAGCTGAAACTCTCCGAACCAACGGACTTCCACTACATTGTTGGCAAGGGTGTTCAGGGCGTTGTGGACGGAAAGCGCGTTGCGGCCGGCAACGGCGCATTGATGGTCGAGGTGGGGGCGTTCGAGCGCGCCGATACTGTCTTCTTGCATGCGAGAGCGCCTGGCGGGACCAACTTGCTGATAGCCGTGGACGGCAAGTTCGCAGGCAGCTTGGCGTTCGCGGATCCGATCAAGCCTTCGGCTGCCAGCGCGGTTCGCGAGCTACGGCAATCTGGCGTACGAGTGGTGATGCTCACCGGAGACAATCGCTTCGATGCGGAGATAATTGCCAAGAGCCTTGGGATCGACGAATTCGAAGCGCAGGTTTTGCCGGGCCGCAAGGCTGAAGTCATCAAACGTCTGCACGACGAAGGCCGCGTTGTTGCGATGGCGGGCGATGGCATTAACGACGCTCCAGCGCTTGCCCAAGCTGACGTTGGTATCGCTATGGGAACCGGTACCGACATAGCGATGGAGAGCGGCGGAATCACGCTGCTTAAAGGAGACCTTGAAGGAATTGTGCGGGCGCGCAAGCTGAGCCAGGCGACCATGCGCAACATCCGGCAGAATTTGTTCTTTGCTTTTGTCTACAACTCAATCGGCGTTCCAATCGCCGCGGGCGTGCTGTATCCGGTGTTTGGCATTTTGCTCAGTCCAATTCTCGCCGCCGCTGCGATGAGCTTCAGTTCGGTATCAGTCATCACGAATTCGCTGCGGCTGCGGAAGGTAAAGCTTTAGGTCTTAGGTGTTAGGTGTCAGGAAAAAAGCGGCGACTGTCGGTAGCTTCCTGAGACCTGAGACCTGCCGTTACAGCTTGCTTAAGTAATCGGTAATTTCGGGACTCGTCCACTCCACGGGGCCGATGAATTTGCGGCGGATGACTCCGTTGCGATCAATGATGTAGGTTTCGGGCCAGCCGAAGGTGCCGTAGAGAGTGCTGGCCTTTTTGGATTCGTCGCGGACCGTGACCATGCTTACGCTATAGTCTTTCAGGAATTTGTGGTAGGCGGCATCGTCGGCGTCGATGCTGACGGCAAGCACCGTGACGCCTTTGCTTTTCAGCGAGTTCTGCATGCGCACCAGCGCCGGGGTTTCTGCCACACAGGGCGGGCACCACGTCGCCCAGAAGTTCAGCACCACGACTTGGCCGCGAAACTGGCTGAGCGTGATGGTGTGGTCGGAATCCTGCACGGTGAAGTCCGGAGCGTTCGAACCAATGCGTGCGGGGTGATTGCCGCTGTAGCATCCGGGGAAGAAACCGATCAGGGCAGCCAGCAATCCAATGGTGGTGATACGGAACGTTCGGGTCACACCGCTATAATAGCGAAAAACCGATGGTTGTTTCAGGTTCGTTATCGCAAGTGGGTGTCGCGATTCCCGAAGTCTCGATCATCGTTCCGGCACGGAACGAAGAGGCGAGCCTGGGCGACTGCCTGCAATCGTTGTTGGCGCAGACTGGCGTTCGATACGAGATCATTGTCGTTGATGACGGCTCCACGGACCATACGCGCGCTATAGCTGAGAGTTGTGGAAATATACGCGTGATTAGCCCAGGGCTATTACAAGAAAGTTGGACGGGAAAGAACAACGCGGTGGTTGCCGGAGCGGCCATCGCGAAGGGCGATTGGCTCCTTTTTACGGATGCGGACACGGTTCACTTGCCGGGATCGCTGGAGCGTGCCCTGGCCGAAGCGAAAGAACACGGCGTCGATATGCTCTCGTACTCGCCCGAGCAGATGGTCGGCAGCTTTGCGGAAAAGACCGTCATGCCGGTGATTTTCGCTGAACTGGCGGTGGAGTATCCGCCAGCAAAAGTAAGCGACGAGAACTCAGGGATCGTGGCCGCCAACGGTCAATATCTTCTTGTTCGGCGTGTTGCCTACGAACTGGCCGGCGGGCATGCGGTGGTCGCAGGAGAAATTCTGGAGGACGTAGCTCTGGCCAAGGCATTCCGCCGCGCTGGACTGCGCGTTTATTTTCGCTACGGTGGAGACGTGGTCCGCACCCGCATGTATCGAAGCTGGGAGCAGCTTCGCGAAGGTTGGACGAAGAATCTGGCACTGTTGTTTCCGCAATCGCGAGGGCGTGCGCTTTTGCTCGCGGCGTGGTGGCTTTGCGCGTGGCTGACGCTTCCGCTGCTTGTATTGGCAGTCGCATTGTTCTTGCGTGTTCGGCGGGCGAACTTCAGCTTGGGGACGACGCTGCTGTCGACAGCACTTGGGCCGCCGCTATTTACATATCTGCTGCTGCGGTCGCAGGGCGCGCACGTGCGCGGAAGTGTATCTTGGAAGGGGCGCCAGTACCGCTCCAATCAAGCAGACCAAGCGCAGACCACGATTCATAAGGCGCGGCACGTTCTGAAAACTGGCTCCTGATTCCATGGTCTATCTAACTCGCAAAGCTGAATTCTCGGCATCGCACTACTATCACAACCCCGGGTTCACGCCCGAGGAGAACGCTCGCCTTTTCGGCAAGTGCAATAATCCCAATGGACACGGGCACAATTACACGCTTGAAGTTACGGTGAAAGGGGTGGTTGATCCTAAGTCGGGCTTTGTGGTCGACCTCAAACAGTTGAAGGACGTAATGAACAGGGAAGTGCTCGATGCGCTCGACCATCGCTTCCTGAACAAAGAGGTGCCCGAGTTTGTCGCGCAGATTCCGACGACGGAAAATATTGCGATTGCGATCTGGCAGCGGCTTGAGCCCAAACTCAAGTCGGCGCACTTGCACCGCGTGCGCGTCTATGAGACGCCGGATTTGTTTGTCGATTTCTACGGAGAAGCATGAAGGCCTATCTGACCCGCCGCTACATGGTGTCGGCTTCGCACCGCTTGCACAGCGAAGAAATGTCGGCGGAGGAGAACCGCGTGACTTATGGCAAGTGCAACAATCCCTACGGGCACGGGCATAACTATATGATCGAGGTCACCGTGAGCGGTCCGGTTGACCCGCAAACTGGGATGGTGTGCAATCTCGTAGACCTGGATGGCTTCGTGCAAAAGCAGATTCTCGATCGCTACGATCACCAGAACCTGAACCTGCTGCCGGAATTCGCCAAGGGCGTTCCGACCACGGAAAATCTGTGCATCTCGATCTATCAAATTATGAAGCGCGGGTTCGACAAGGCTCATCTAGACAAGGTGCGGATTGAAGAGACGATGCTGAATTCGTTTGAGTATGCAGGAGGGGAGTCGTTAGTCGCTGGTCGTTAGTCGTTCGCGAGCCGCGACTTTGCTAACGACCGACGACTATGGACCATCGACCACAAAATGAAACCAACAACTGAACCCACGTCCTTGACCAGCGCCAGCTTTGAAGATTTGGTGCGCGAAATGATTGTCCGCCTGGGCGAAGATCCCGAGCGCGAAGGCCTGGCGCGCACGCCCGTTCGCGTTCACAAAGCGATGCAGTTTCTGGTCCAGGGCTATCAGGAGGATCCGGAGGCGCTGCTGCGCAAAGCGCTCTTCACCGTCAACTATGACGAGATGGTGATCGTGAAAGACATCGAGATGTTCAGCCTGTGCGAGCACCACATGCTGCCGTTTTTCGGCAAGGTTCACGTGGCCTACATCCCTAACGGAAAAGTGATCGGGTTGAGCAAGATTCCGCGGCTGATCGAGGTGTTTTCGCGCCGATTGCAGATCCAAGAGCGGTTGACCACGCAGATCGCCGAGACTATCCAGAAAACCATCGAACCGCACGGTGTGGGCGTGGTGATCGAGGCACGGCACCTTTGCATGATGATGCGTGGCATCGAGAAGCAGCATTCCTCGGCGGTGACCTCGTCGATGCTGGGCTGCTTCCGCGAAGAAGAGGAGACGCGGACGGAATTCTTGTCGCTGATCCGGCAGCGGACGAATGGGGTTTAAGTCGCTTAGCGAGTCAGGGGACTGACTGCGGCAGGCTGACGGCACAAAGCTGAGGTCATGGCGCGAAGTGATGAAAAAGAATAGTTCATTACGCTTGGGCAATCGTCTTGCCCTCGTCTCCGGCGCCAATCGCGGCATTGGCTTCGAGATCGCAGCCGCGTTGGCGGGTGAAGGTTGCGACCTGGCGATCACCGCGCGAGATGCCAAAACACTATCGCAGGCGGCGCGAAGAATCGAAAAGCTTGGTGTGCGCGTGCTCGCCCAGACCTGCGATGTCCGCAGTCCCGAATCGGTGGATTACCTTTTTGCTTGCGTGCGCGCGCTTCGCAGGCCGCTCGATTTTCTGGTCAATAATGCGGGCATCGGCCATCCGAATCGCGCCGTTGCAGATTTGCCTTATCCAACATGGGTGGACGTAATCGATACCAACTTGACCGGCATGTTTTTGATGACGCAAGCGGCGTTGGCGGTGATGAAGCGGGGAAGCGTGATCGTCAACAATCTCTCGGTTGCCGCCGAGCGCGTGTTTCCTGGGTCTGCGGCCTACAATGCTTCCAAGCACGGAGCCTTGGGTTTTACGGACACGCTGCGCGAGGAGTTGAGGCCGAAGGGAATCCGCGTGCTCGCTTTGATGCCGGGCGCGACCGATACCGATATCTGGAAGACGCTCTGGCCAAAAGCGCCGCGGCGCAAGATGATGGCTCCGGCGACCATTGCGCGCACGGTTGTGGATGCGTTGCTTTTGCCACCCAATAGCGCGATCGAAAAGCTGGTTGTGATGCCGGCCGGAGGAGCGCTCTAAATGTCCACCCTAAATCGCGTAGCCGCGAGGTCGCTTTCAGCATCAAATTCGTATCGGCAGGTTCTATGTCGTTGTGGGATTACTTCAAATCGCTGAACTCGCGGGAGCAGCGGCTGGCGTGGGCCGTCGCGATTGGCGCGGACGCTCTGCAAATTGTGGCCTTTCCGCTTTTTGCCGAAGGCGGAGCTTCACCCGCCGATTGGGTGCTGGATCTTTTTGTCGCCTTCGTTTTGACCCGTCTTCTCGGATGGCATTGGGCATTCCTGCCGTCGCTGGCCGCCGAACTCATTCCGGGCCTCGACCTTTTTCCGACCTGGACTGCAGCGGTATGGTTCGTAACGCGCCAGCAGGTGCATAGCTCGGAGCCGGAGATTCTGCCACCGGGGCCTGCGCCCGAGCCGCGACCGTAGCGATCAACGCATGAACCTGCAGAAGTCGGTGATCAGGCTCGCGTGTGTTTTCTTGGCACTAACCGGGCCGAGGGCACGGCTACCATGTCCCATAACGATATCGGTGCGGACGTTCACCAAACACTTTAATCATGATTACGCCCGCTGCGAATCCTCCCACATGCGCCCAAAAGGCGATTCCGCCCTGTTGCGCGGTTTCGGCAATCACGGTCACGGTTCCGCTGAAGAACTGGTACAAGAACCAGAACCCCAGCATGAGCCATGCGGGAACATAGAAAAAGAAGATCGGCGGAAACCAGACCAGCACCCGCGCTCGAGGGTAGAGGATGAAGTAGGCTCCCATCACACCCGCGATTGCACCGCTGGCGCCCACCGTGGGCAGACGCGAATCAGGATTGAGAAGGATCTGGGTCGTCGCGGCCGCGAGTCCGCTGGCGAAATAAAACACGACATATTTGAAGTGGCCGAGAAAGTCTTCCACGTTGTCGCCGAAAATCCACAGGAAAAGCATGTTGCCGGCAACGTGCATGAACGACGCATGCAGGAACATGGACGTGAAGAAGGGTACAATCGCCGTGGCCGGGCTGGCGTGGGAGTGCCCTGAAAGTACGGCGATCGCGTGCCGCGGCACCAAGCCAAACTGCATCACAAAGGCATTCAGCACGCGCGGGCTCTGCGCTCCGACCGAAAACTCCCAGAGATAGACCAGCACATTCAGCGCGATTAAGAAATAGTTGATGAACGGCGTTGAGAACGAGGGCTGATCGTCACGAAGAGGAATCATTCAATTTGCAATCTGGTAGTTTGTAATTGGCAATTGCGGGCGCGTCCGGAGATTGCATCTCTGTCCGGCGGCGGTTCGCTTGAAATTGCCAATTCCAAATTACCAAATTACACAATTTCATGAACGGCGTCCTCATTATCGATAAACCGCAGGGCTTGACCTCACACGACGTGGTGAACAGGGTGCGCCGGATTCTGGGTCAGCGCTCCGTGGGGCACCTAGGAACGCTCGATCCGTCCGCCACTGGAGTGCTGCCTATCGTCGTCGGCAACTTTACGCGTCTGGCGCAGTTCTACATGCACTCGGAGAAGCGATATGAGGGAACAATCCGCTTCGGCTTTCCTACAACCACGTACGATGCCGACGGCGACCCGACTGCGCCGGCGCAGAGCATAATTCTGAAACTCGAAGAGATCCGGGTCCTGGCAGCGCAGTTCCACGGCATGCTGGAGCAGACGCCCCCTCCTTTTTCTGCCAAGAAGATCGCCGGTGTTCCAGCCTACAAATTCGCCCGCAAACATCAGGTAGTCACGCTCAAGCCGGTACAAGTTGAGATTAGGGAGTTTGAGCTTCTCGACGTTGCGGGCGATCAAGCCACTTTCCGCGCCCACGTCGGCTCGGGAACCTACATGCGATCGATAGCCCACGATATGGGTCAGAAGCTTGGCTGCGGCGCGCACCTGGCCCAACTACGCCGCACCGCCGTGGCCGAGTTCGTCGTCGAGGATGCGCACCCGCTCGAAGAGTTGGAATCTGCGGCTCGGCAGGGAACTGTCGAGCACGTCTTTGTTCATCCCCGAAAACTGCTGCCGCTAATGCCCTGCGTGACCGCAACCGACGAAAACGCATCGTTGATTCGCTCCGGCCGCGCCGTCAACTTGCCGGAGATGTCGCGTGCTCCTCGCGTAAAGGTCTTCTGCGGACAGCGGGAGCTGATTGCCATCGCCAATCGGATCGCCGGGACCCTGTTTCATCCAGGGATCGTGTTCGTGGACCCCGGCACCTGACCCTGGAGAGCGCATAGGGAGTGAGACCCCACATTTCAGCGTGTAGTGCTTGGTGTATTTGTAGTGTCCGATAACAGGTATTATGTAAAGTATCGCCTCGCGCGTACCACCCTTTCACTCAAGCTCATCGTCAAGCAGGCCCTTCACGTGCTCGGAGCTGATCCTGGAAGTCTGTTTCGGCGAAGGCACGCCAGGCCTGAGGATCAGGTTCAGATCCTCTCGAAAGCGCTCCAGCGCCGCCATGCGCTCGGCCGTGGCCTCGACAACCTCGGTCTTGGCCTGAAACACTTTCCGTCCTTGGATCTCGGTGAGAACCCCGATAGCTTCGCCCATCCTCCAGCCCGCCGTGCCGAGGATTTGCAGGCCCTCCACTCCGGGCACGACCAGCGCGATGCACTCATTCCGAATCACGCCGACGCATTTGGGAAAGCGCTCGAAGGTCTGGAGCTCGAAGCCCGCGAGGTAAAGGCGCTGGAGTTGTTCGGCGGAATCCATAGGGATCGTGGGATTGCAGGTGCGAGCAGTCCCAACTTCGCGGATATATTCCAGTCAACGAAAACCACGATGTCAGGGCAAAGGCCTACATCTTGTACTTGCCCAGGTCGTCGTCGCCCAGGCCTTCCAGCCACTTGCGCAGTTCATCGCTGGTCACACGGTCAGAGAGATTGGCGGATTGCTTGGAGTGTTTCAGAACCTCGTCGTCAACGAAAATCGGGCAATCCATGCGCAGCGCCAGCGCGATCGCGTCCGAGGGACGGGAATCGATGCTGATGGAGCAGCCTTCCCTTTCAAGCCAAATTACAGCGTAGAACGTGTCGTCTTTCAGTTCGGTGACGACCACTTTGTGCACCAGCGCATCGAGGCCGGTCAGCACACTCTTGATCAGGTCATGGGTCATCGGGCGTGGCGTGCTCACCTTTTCGATTTCGAGCGCGATGGCATTCGCCTCATACACGCCTACCCAAATGGGCAGAACCGTCTCGCTGCCGACGTCTTTCAGCAGAACGATGGGCATGTTGGAGACCGGATCCATCATCAATCCCCGAATTTTCATTTCAACTTCCATCGGAACCTCAAAAGGCAGTGGTCAGTGGCCAGTGGTTAGTTGCCAGTGATGTGTGCGCCTCTTTTGGGCTCATGCCCAATCGCAGATCGCTGATCACCCATCGTTGAGAATTCTCCCACCAGGCTGTTGGGGAAGCTGTTTGTCACACGTACGTTCACATAGCTTCCAGCCTTGAATTGAACGCCTTCCGGCGCTGTAAAGTTCAGCACCTTGATCTGCGACGTCCTGCCGATCCACTGGCCGCGCGCTTCGTTCTTCCCTTCTACCATCACTTCAACGATTTGCCCGAGATGCCGCTTGTTGCGTTGCACCGAAATCTGACGTTGCTTTTCGTTCACCACAGCCAGGCGGCGGGCTTTTTCCGCATCCGGAATCGCGTCGTCCAATCGCAGCGACGGCGTGTTAGGCCTCGGCGAGTACTTGAATGTGAACGCGCTATCGTAACCGACCTCATCGAGTAACGAAAGCGTCTGCTCGAATTCCCTTTCGCTCTCACCTGGGAAGCCGACGATCAGGTCGGTCGTGATCGAGATATCGCGCTTGGCGCCATGAATCCAACTGATTCTCTCCAGGTACTCGTCGCGGTTGTAGAGCCGTTGCATGGCGTCGAGCACGCGCGTCGAGCCGCTCTGCACCGGCAAGTGCGCGTGATCGCAGAGCGCAGGCACAGCATCGATGGCGTCGACGATATCGCGGTCGAAGTCGCGCGGGTGCGAGGTCGTGAAGCGCACGCGACGGATTCCGCCGACCGATGCGACGCTAACCAGCAATTCCGCAAAGCTTTTCTTTCCAGCGGGATCGCGGTAAGAACTCACGTTTTGCCCGAGGAGTTGAATTTCCGTATAGCCCAGATCGGCCAGCTGGCGCGCCTCTGCTAAGACAGAATTCGAGGTTCGGCTGCGCTCTTTTCCGCGCGTGAATGGAACCACGCAGTAGGCGCAGAATTTATCGCAGCCTTCGATAATGGTGATGTATCCCCGATGGGGGTTGGTGCGCGCTGTGTATTCGGTTTCAAAACACTGGTCGGTCTGCCGGTCGTCAAGGCCGGTCAAGCGCTTCCCTTCTCCGATCGGGGCGTTTTCCAGTTGCACCAGCATTTGCGGCAGTTTTCGGTAGGAGGCCGAGCCGCACACCAGGTCGACGTGCGGCGCTTTCTCGAAAATCCGCTCGCCTTCCTGTTGCGCCACGCAGCCGAGCACGCCGAACTTCTTTCCCTGCTTTTGCAGCTTCTTGTAGTCGTTGAGCCGGTTGAAGACTTTCTGTTCAGCCTTGTCGCGGATGGAGCAGGTGTTGTAGAGGATCAGCCCCGCCTCTTCAACGGTGCCGACCTGGCGATACCCCTGCTCGACGAGCGTGCCAATCACCTTCTCGGAGTCGTGCACATTCATCTGGCAACCAAAGGTTTCGAGGTAGAACGTCTTGTCGCTATTCCCCGACATTAGACCCAGTATACCCCGGCGGCTGGACGCCGATTTGCTCCTTGATTCGAGCGTGGGAGCGTCGTCATGGCGAGCTAATTCTTCCTTAATTCAGCAACTCGGTGCTCTGCAGGTTTCGCTTCCGCAAATCGCTTGAGTTTTGTTAAGACACCAGGCCAACCGCCGTGGTAGTCCTGGCGCGCCGCTGCTTCCTGGGCGAGTCCGCTGTGCGTGACCCTGACATGCGTTCCCTTTGCAGTCGGCGTGAGTTCCCAATGCACGATGGTCTTTCTCTGTTTGTCGAGATGCCAGTTGGCAATCCAGGTGTAGGCCAGCAGTCGCGGAGGGTCGAACTCCAGGATTTCCCCCTGGCACCTAAATTCGCTCACTTCGTTGACCTCGTGGCTCCCTTTCTCCGTGGCATAGCTGTAGACACCGCCCTTGTGCGGCTCCATCTTCCAGAACTCCACCGGGCAGGCGGCGTCGGTGAACCAGCGCACCAGTTGGTCAGAGTGCGTCAGCGCCTTAAAGATTCGGCTAGCCGGCGCGGCAATCTCCACTTCCGAGATAATGGCATCTTGGTCCGGCGTGATAGTTGTCGTCGGCATGATTGTCTCTAGTGATAACCCCCGGCATCCTCTACGAAATGATATTCGCCGTCGATCACGCCGGAAGCTGCGCCCGCTTTGGCCGCCTCCGGATCGCTGATGAACTTCCGCGCCTTGTCTACGCTCTCGACTTCGAAAACGAAGAAGACATTGTTTCGTTCTTCGATTCCACGCCACAGACGAACAAGTCGCAGGCCGGCATCCCGGTGAGCCGCCTCATGCGAGGCGAACGCTGTTTTCCAGCGCGAAACGTCGGCAACGCGATTGCGACAGAGCATGAAAGTCATCCGTCCCTCCTTCATTGGAAGGGGTGCCGTGCTGGTTCTTCCCGGGCAATTCCCTTCTACTTCGCGCGCTCCAGCGTGAAGACTTCCTTGTGTTCCGTCCCGTGGTCGAGGAAGACCCATTCTTCGGTATGGTGAGTTGCGTCGGGTTGCATGAACGTAGCGCGCTGCATATGACCATCGCCCGGCTTGATATTGGTGCCGTCGACAAATTCGAAGCTGACAGATTTCGCATCGGCGGAAATGACCTTCATGCGTGGCTGATTCCCAGCCCCGCAATAGTGGGTCATGAGCAGCCGGTCGCCGTCCATGTGGAACATGGTGATCATGTTCTCGTGGCCTTCACCGTGAATCTCGCTCATCAGCGCCGAGCCGCCGGCGGTCATGCGGAAGCTGACGTTAATTGGCTGGCCCTCGGAGCCTTTGCCGGCCCAATTCCCTTCCAGCCCTGCGAGCTGATGGAACGACTTGGAGGCATCGGATTCGGCCAGCAGGATACTGGTGGACAGCATCAGGATCAGAACCGCAATTCCCACAGCTGTGTTGCGAATCTTCTTCATAGTTTTTCTCCTAGAATTCGATAATCGCGCACCGCCCACGTCGGCGGGACCATCGAGTGCCTGGAATGTAGTCTTCTCAATCAGGTCGCGTCAAGGGGAAGGTTCGGATTGCCACGCCCCAGCTTTTCGCTGAGATGGCCGGCAATGAGCTTCCCGTGAAATCGCCCATTCTCGATGAAAATCTCATTTGTCCGCGACCCGGCGACGATCACTCCCGCCACGTAGATACCAGCCACGTTCGATTCCAGCGTCTCCGGATCGCACACCGGGCGCTGCTGCTCGGTGGCAAGTTCCAGACCAATGCTCCGCAGGAAATCGTAATCGGGGTGATATCCCGTGAGCGCAAACACGAAATCGTTTTTCATGCGCACCGGTCCGGCAGGCGTCCGCACGACCAGCCAATCGTCGCCAATTTCCTGTACCGTGCTGTTGAAGTGCGCGCGAATCTCCCCGGCCTTGATGCGGTTTTCAATATCGGGCCGCACCCAGTACTTGACGTGGTGATGCATCTGCGGACCACGGTGAACCAGCGTCACGCGCGCCCCGTGTCTCCACAAATCGAGCGCCGCTTCGGCGGCTGAGTTTTTCCCGCCGATCACGACCACGTCGGTGTCGTAGTAAGGATGCGGCTCCTTGTAATAGTGGAAGACCTTCTCCAGATCCTCGCCCGGAATGCCGATTCGATTGGCGAGGTCGTAGTATCCGGTCGCCACTATGATCTTGCGGGCGCGGTAGTCGTGAATTGCGCCATGCCGGTCGGAGGTGGTCACACAAAATTTCCCGTCTTCGCCGGTAATGGTCTTTACCCACTCGTACTGCCGAACATGCAGATGATAGTGCTCGGCCACGCGCCGGTAATATTCGAGCGCTTCCAGGCGAGTCGGCTTGGCTAGTGCCGTTGTAAAAGGGATGTCACCGATCTCCAACAATTCCGGTGTCGTGAAAAACACCATGTTCGTCGGATAGTGATAAATCGAATTGACCAGGCATCCCTTCTCCAGGATCAGAGCCTTAAACCCAGCTTTTTCCGCCTCGATGGCGCAGGCCAAGCCGGTAGGCCCGGCTCCGACCACAACCACATCGGGGAACGAGTCAGGGCGCGCATGAGCCTGCGCGCGCGTTAGGGTTTCTGGGACATGCGCTTCGAGGGGTTGTTCGAGAGGCTGAGCTGTAGGAAGCTTCATGGCACGGGGTAGAAACCGATTATTCTAGCACTCTCACGTTGGGACATCCGCCTCGATTTGCGAGCGGAGCGCAGCCCGCATTCGCCGCCACCGTCGCTACTTCTTAATGCAGACGGCAACCCCATCCCGGATCGGGAGGATGGTGGTGAACAAGTCCTTCGATTCAAAAATCAGCCGGTTGAATTCGAGGATCGCCCGCGTTCTTTCATCCGGATTCGGCTTCCGCAGTTTCCCGCTCCACAACACGTTATCGGCAACAAACAAGCCGCCGCTCTTGAGTTTCGGCAATGCGAGCCGGAAAACGCGCGGATAGTCTGTCTTGTCAACGTCGTTGAAAATAATGTCGTACGGTTCTTTCTCTTCGGACAGAATCTCCAGCGCATCGCCCACTCGCACCACGATGCGGTTGCTGACTCCGGCTCGCTCGAAATAACGCCTCGCCTTATCGGCGCGCTTAGAGTCGCCATCGGTATAGATAACTTTTCCGCCTTCGCCCACGCCCCGCGCCCACCAGATGGTCGAGTACCCGATCGCCGAACCCATCTCGAAAACCCTCTTTGCGCCGCTGATTACTGCCAGTTGGTAGAGCACGCGCGCCACCGCCGGGCCGACGATCGCATAGTCGTTTTTGGCGGCGTCGGCTTCCATCTCCGTCAAAACTTCATCCCGCGGCGGCAGCATGTCATAGAGGTAGTCATCGACTTCAGGAACCGTGATTCCACCCATGCGCCAGTCTGGCTTCGTGCTTTGATTTGCCATGCTTTCCTTTCGCCCCCCATTTTGGACAGAGAGACCGTGCAAGGACAAGAGCTTGCTTTTGATTTTCTCCGTGTCTCAGTTGCCTCCGTGGTGGATAAGCTAGGAAACCGTGACCCCCGGCTTCAGCTCAACCACCTTGACTTCCGGCGCCAGCTTCTGCAACTCGCTCGGACGGCCCGTCAGCAAAGGAAACGTCCCAAAATGCATCGGAATCACCGTCTCGGGCTTGAGCAGCTTGCAGGCATAGGCCGCTTCTCGCGGCGACATGGTGAAATGGTCGCCAATCGGCAGCATCGCAATCTTGGGCGCATACAGGTCGCGAATAATCGCCATGTCGCTGAACACGTTCGTGTCGCCCGCGTGATAGATCTTCACGCCATTGGAGAACTCAAGCACGTATCCGCACGCTTCGCCGCCGTAGACAATCTGGTCGCCATCCTGAATGCCGCAAGAGTGTACCGCGTGCACCATGGTGATCTTCACTCCGGCCACCGTTTGCGTGCCGCCCTTGTTCATAGGGGAGATCTGCTTGGTTCCCTTTTTCTGCAGCCAGGAGCACAGCTCATAGATGCCGACCACCGCCGTCTCCTCGTCCTTTCCCAGTTCCACCGCATCCGCGATGTGATCGAAATGTCCATGCGTGATTATCAGTGCATCGGCCTTCTTGACCTTCTTCTCGCTCTCCGGACACATCGGATTCCCGCCGATCCACGGGTCCACGTAGATCGTCCGGCCTTCCGGCGTTTCAATGCGAAACGTTGCGTGCCCGAGCCATGTGAGTTTGATTCCCTTAAGATTCATAAGTCCCCCAGATCTATTTCGACAAGCACCTACCCACGACGCAGACGCTTCGTCGGCGAACCATATTCTAGTGGCGCCTGGAAGAGCGCGCAATGAACGGAAAGTTGGATAGAAGGTGCTGAGCAATCGTGTGGGTTTGGCTCGGCGGGCGAGGACGCCCGCCGCACAGCCGGCGGGACGCCGGCGTTACAAAACGGCGCCGCTACCTTGCTTAGCGACTTCCCCATTTCGATCTTGCCGCAACTCGTGTATAAAATTGCTCTCGTGCCCGACCTTAAGATTCTGCTGTCCCGCGACCAGATCGCCAAGCGCGTTGCCGAAATGGGAGCCGAGATCGCCCGCGATTTTCACGGGCAATCGGTCATCTTCGTAGGCGTTCTGAAAGGTGCGGCTATTTTTCTAAGCGACCTGGCCCGCCACGTGCCGCTCGATGCCACGTTCGACTTCATCGGCGTCTCCAGTTATGGAAACCGGCCGACCGCCAAAGAAGATCCCGTCGGCCACGCCGCCTGGGACTCGCTCGGAGAAGTTCGCGTCACCAAGGATATGGACCAGTCGCTCGCCGACCGCAACGTAATCCTCGTCGAAGACATTCTCGACACCGGCCTGACCCTGAACTATATTTCCAAGCTCGTCATGGCCCATCAGCCGCGCTCGCTGAGCATTGCCGCGCTGCTCGACAAGCCATCCCGGCGCAAGATGCCCATTAAGGCGCGTTATATCGGCTTCACCATCCCGGATGCCTACGTGGTCGGCTACGGCCTCGACTACGCAGAGCGCTACCGCAATCTGCCGGATGTTTGCGTGATCGA
>Ga0074046_10002096_pt1 | contig 17402 bp, 20 predicted proteins | sample BogForMeECP23OM3_FD_94441 | JGI IMG/M metagenome (GOLD analysis project Ga0074046, IMG submission 94441) | Bog forest soil microbial communities from Calvert Island, British Columbia, Canada - Bog Forest MetaG ECP23OM3 | ecosystem: Environmental > Terrestrial > Soil > Wetlands ... | reverse complement strand
CGGTGCAGCTTGAGGCTGCGCAGAATGCCGTGCTGCACGCGGAACACCGGGTTGATCGAGGCGAACGGGTCCTGGAAGACCATCGGCACCAGGCCGCTGTAGCGCAGCCCGTCGCGCCGCGAGCGGATCGCGGACAGCGGCTTGCCCTCGAAGAAGACCTCGCCGGCGGTCGGTTCGTAGATCCTGGCCAGCAAGCGGGCGATCGTGGACTTGCCGCTACCGCTCTCCCCGGCGAGCGCCACGATTTCGCGTTCGCCGATATGGAAGTTGACGTCGTCCACGGCGTAAAGCGTCCGGCGGGACAACGCCCCGCCGATCTTGAAGTGCCTGGTCAGGTGCTCGGCCCTGAGCAAATCCGTCATCAGTTGAGGCTCCCGTCCTGGCAGCGCAAGCAGCGCACGAGGTCTCCGTCCACCGGGAACAGGTCGGGTGCGAGCACCGAGCACCGCTCGACCGCGTGCGGACACCGCGGATGGAACCGGCAGCCGGTCGGCACCATGGCCAGGTCAGGAGGATTGCCCGGGATCCCCCTGAGCGGGACGCGCGGGCCGTGGATGGACGGGAAGGCTTCCAGCAGGCCCTGGGTGTACGGGTGGCGTGGCCGGTCGAAGATCGTCTTGGTGGCACCAAGCTCGTCGATCTGGCCGGCGTACATCACCATGAGCCGGTCGGAGAAGTGGCTGATCAGGGACATGTCGTGGGTGACGAAGATGACCGCGAAGCCATACGTCTGCTGGAGCTCCTTGATCTGTACCATCAGCGAGCGCTGCGCCACCACGTCGAGCGCGGACGTGGGCTCGTCCATGATGATCAGGTCCGGGGTGAACAGCATCGCCATCGCGATCATCGAGCGCTGCCGCATCCCGCCGGACAGCTGGTGCGGGTAGCTCTTCAGGTGCACCGGGTCGATGCCGACCATGCGGAGCACCTCGGCGGACCGGATGGCGATCTCCTCCCTGGACGGCCGGCCGTGTGCCCGCAGCGCGTCTTTGAACTGCGCGCCGATCGACTTGACCGGATTCAGCGCGTTCATCGCGCTCTGCATGACGACGGACATGTCTCGCCAGCGGATCGCGGACAGCTGCTTGTCGGTCAGGCCGACCAGGTTCGTCCCCTCGAACTTGACGGTCCCAGCGGCGACGTGGGCGGGCGGGGCCAGCAGCTGGGCGACGGCGAACAGCAGCGTTGACTTCCCGCAGCCCGATTCGCCCACGATGCCGAGGAACTCGCCCCGGCTGACCGTGAACGACACGTCGTCCACCGCCCGGACGTCGCCCTTAGGTAGCACATAGTCGACGGACAGGCCGCTGACCTCGAGGATGTCATGCGTTTCGGACACGCTTGCTCCTCCGTACCGGTCGCAGCGCCGGGTTGCCGATCTCGTCGAAGGCGTAGTTCAGCAGGGCAAAGGCGGTGCCGAGCAAGGCGATGCAGGCACCGGGCGCGATCGCCCACAGCGGCTCGCCGGTCTGCAGCGCGGCGTTGTTCTGCGCCCAGTACAGCGTCGTGCCCCAGCTCACCGTGTTCGGGTCGCCGAGGCCGATGAACTGCAGGCTGGACGCGAGCAGCACCGCGTACAGCGCGTTGGTCAGGAAGCTCGCCACGATCAGCGACGTCATGGTGGGGATGACTTCCACCACGATGATGTAAAGACGCCGTTCGCCGCGCACCCGCGCCGCCTCCAGGAAGTCCCGGTTACGCAGCGTGAGCGCCTGCGACCGGAGCTGGCGCGCGGTGTAGGACCAACTCGTCAGGGTGATAGCGGCAATAAGCACCACAGTGGTCCCGCCGTGTGCGTAGGCGGCGATGATGATCAGCAACGGGAACAGCGGAATGACCAGGAGCACGTCGGTCAGTACGCCGAGGGTGCCGTCCCATCCCCCGCCGAGATAAGCGGCGGCGATGCCGATCAGCACCGCGATCCCGGTCGCGGCCAGCCCGACCACGAACGCGATAATCAGCACGTTCCTGGTTCCCCACACCACCTGCGCGAACAGGTCCTGCCCGTACGCGTTGGTGCCGAGGAGGTGCGCGGCCGAAACACCCAGGTGCGGGGGATAGGCATCGGCCGTCGGGCTGTCGTGGGCGATGACGCCGGGGAAGATCGCGACCAGGATGAAGATCGCGAGCAGGATGGTTCCCGCGGTCGCCTTGCGGCTGGACCGGAAGGCGCGGCCGACGCGGGCCAGCGCGTGGCCGGCCGGCACCTGCGCGGCGGGGGCTTGGGTGGGAACCCCGGAAACTGGCATGGCCATGGCTAACGCGCCGTCCTGGTCCGCGGGTCGAGCAGCGCGGTGAGGATGTCGGCGACCAGGATCGCGACCAGCACCGCGACGGTGATCAGCAGGAACAGGGCCTGCATCAGCGGGTAGTCCTCGCCGGACACGGCCTGCAGCAGCATGTAGCCCACGCCGGGATAGTTGAACACGTACTCGATCAAGATCGCGCCGCTGACTACGAAACCAAGAGACATCGCGAAGCCGGTCAGGTTCGGCAGGATCGCGTTGCGGGCCGCGTAGTCGAGCATGATGCGCCAGCCCGGCAGTCCCTTGGCCCGGGCCATCCGCACATAGTCCTCGGCCAGCGTGGTGATCATCGTGTTCCGCATGGTCAGGATCCAGGTGCCGATCGTGGTGATCAGCAGGGCCATCGCGGGCAGGAAGGCGTGGTTGACCACGTCCTGGAAGAAGGTGAGGTTGAAGCCGGGGGTATCGGTGGTGACGTAGTAGCCGCCCTCGCTGGGAAACCAGTGCAAGGTGATGCCGAAGATCAGCACTAGCACCATGGCGACCCAGAAATACGGGATCGCGGAGATGATCACGAACACCGGCGGCACGACGCTGTCCAGCTTTCCGCCGCGCCGCCAGGCCGAGACGATGCCGAGGCCGGTGCCGAGGATGAAGGCCAGGGTCGTGGCGATGCCGACCAGGCCGAGCGTCCACCAGATCGCGCTGCCGATGACGGACGTTACGGACGCCGGGTACTCACTCAGTGAGATGCCGAAGTTGCCGGTCAGGATCTGGTGCAGGTAGCCGAAGTACTGCGCGAGCAGGCTCTCGTGCGAGTTGACCCCGAAGAGGATTTCCAGGGCGTTCAGCGCCTTCGGGCTGAGCTCGCCGTGGAACTTCGACATCATGGCCAGCGCGGGGTTCCCCGGCATCAGCCGCGGCAGCAGGAAGTTGAGGGTAAGTGCCACCCACAGCGTGAGGACGAAGAAACCCAGGCGGCGTAGCGCGTATCTCAAGCTCGTCGGCTCCGTGAAGGGGAAGAGAAGGGGGAGGGGAGGTGGCCGGGGGTGGGAGGTTTTCGGATGCCGCGTGCCAGGGCTTACGGGCGGGGGGAGTCCCTGGCCCTGGCACGCGGCGGCTGTTAACTCAGTTCGGCGACAGGTGCAGCAGCACCTGCTCGTTGTCTGGGTAGGCGTACGCGGACGGTTGCGCGTACGGGTTACTGGGTGTGGGCCAGCCGCTGAAGGCCCCGGTGTCGTACTGGTACCAGTCCACCGCTTCCGTGACCGGGATGATGGGCACGTCGGTCAGCATGGCTTGCTGGATCTGGTTCATGATCGTCTGCTGCTGGGTCGCGCTCGTGGTGGTCGCGTACTGGTTGAGTAGAGCGTCGGTGGTCTTGTTGCTGTAGCGCTCGTAGTTGCTGGCCGCCGACTTGCCGACCGGCGCCGTGTTCGCGGAGTTGAGCCAGTTGTTCAGCTCGTAGTACGCGCTCGGGCCGAACGTCTGCTGGTCGTAGTAGGCCAGCTGGTACTTGCCGTAGAACAGGTCGGCGTCGAAGTCTGTGTTGGACAGGTTGTCGGGGGTGATCTGGATACCGATCGCCTTGAGATCCTGCTGGATCACCTGCATCGAGGCGACCCAGTCGGAGTAGTCGCCGATGTTGATGACGGTGAACGACAGCTTCTGCCCGGCCGCGTTCGTCATGACGCCGCCGGACATGTGGTAGCCGGCCGATGCCAGCAGTGCCGTCGCCTTGGCCGGATCATAGCCATTACCCCAGCTTGACAGGGCCGAGTTGTCCAGCGTGCTGGAGAACGTCGGCGTGACGATCCCGGTCTGGTTCGCTGGGGGCTCATAACCGGACTCGCCGATGCTGGAGACCTGGCTCCTGTTGATGGCGTACGAGATGGCCTGACGGACCTTGACGTTGCTCAGCAGGGGGTTGGTCAGGTTCGGGACCAGCGAGACGTTGACGGTGGGCGGGAACCAGTAGTGGTAGTTCGGGCTCTTGGACGTGTAGAAGGCCTCGATGCCAGGGATGTACTGGGCGCCCCACTGCGCGTTCCCGTTGGCCAGGTCGTTGTTGGCCGTGTTGTTGCTGGTGTAGGCCGGGTACTGGATCTTGGCGATTTTCGGCAGGCCGGGCTGCCAGTAGTGCGGGTTGGCGGTGTAGGTGATGTTTGACGGGCTGCACTTGCTCATCAGGTACGGACCCGTGCCGACGGGACTGCTGACGGGGTTGGTGGTCGGGTTGGCCATCTTCGACCAGATGTGCTCGGGCACGATCGGCGTCTGGTCCGCGATGTAGTAGAAGTAGGGCACGGCGACCGTGCTGAAGTTCATCGTGACCGTGGTCGGGCTGGTCGCGGTGACGCTCGAGAGCACTGACCAGGCACCGGTCAGGTCCAGGGCCGGGTACTTCTTTATCAGGTTGAAGGTGTACGCCACGTCGGCCGCGGTCATCGGCGTGCCGTCGCTCCACTTGACCCCCTGGCGGATCGTAAACGTGAGCGATTTGTTACCCGCCCCCCAGCTATAGGAGGACGCGAGCATGGGTGTGGTTTTGCCGTTCTGTAGCGGGTTCACGTAGACCAGTGGCTCGTAGATGAAGCCGACCGACAACAGGGTGTCGGAGGTGTTCAGTGGACTGAAGCCGCAGGTCCAGAGCGCGCCGTTCTCGTTGGAGATGGTCAGCACGCTGTTGGTCGTGGTCTTGGCGCTACTGCTTGAACCGGGGCTGGAACTGGAGCCTGAACCGGCGCTACAGCCGGCCGCGAGCATGCCGGCCGCGACGATGACCCCGTATCTGGTGAGGCGTCTCATGCCGTTCGTCCTTACTGCCGTTTGGTCCTGACCGGGCGCGGAGCCGGTAGCTGCGCGCAGAGCCGGCGGCTGCCTTCATGCGCAGAGCCGGTGCCTGCGCGCGGAGTAGCCTCGGCGCTTACATGACGTCTGTGTCCATCGGGACGTCTGACTGTATTTGCGATGTGTAGGGGTTAAGCACTTCCGCGAATTTTGTTAGGACAGTATCCTAACTATCTGTCCGGGACAAGGGTCCCGGCGAACTGACGCAAGGTCTTAACGTCCCGTTGCCTGGGACCGTAACTTTAGGGCATCCGGGGGTCCGGAAACGCGCTCTGGACGCCGGGCATCGTGATGGAGGAGGTGGCCGTGACAGCCATGTCGGCAGGTGCGGGCGCGGCTGTGCCCACGGGCCCGCCGGAGCCTGAGCTGGAGCCGGCCGCGTTCGCGCCGGAGTCGGCGCTGGCGCTGCCGCCTCCGGAGAACTCCGGCGCGGCCCTGTTCGCGGCGCGACCCTCACTGATCCGCGCGATGAACGAGCAGCTGCTGCTGGAGCACATCCGCCAGCGCGGCCCGTGCTCGCGGGCCGAACTGGCCCGGGTCTCCGGCCTGTCCAAGCCGACCGTGTCGCTGGCCCTGGACAACGTCGAGCGGGCCGGCCTGGTCCGGATCGCCGGCCAGCGGACCGGGGTGCCTGGCCGGTCGGCCCGGCTGTATGAGATCAGGCCGGACGCGGGCCTGGTGCTCGGGCTGGACATCGGGCACGAGTACGTCCGCGGCGCGATCGCCGACCTGTCCGGGGAGATCAGGGCCAGGGAGTCGCTGCGGGCTCACGCCACCAGCGTCCGCGGCCGGGTAGCCGAGCTCGTCGGGCTCGCCGACATGCTGTGCGAGAACGCGGGCGTGTCCCGTTCGGCGATCACCCAGACGGTGATCGGCAGCCCGGGCGTGTACGATCCGCGGCGCAACGCGATGAAGCTCACCGGCGGCCTGCGCGGCTGGGACCGCCCGGCGGCGCTGGTCGGCCTGCGGGAGGCGTTCGGGCCGTCGCTGGTGATGGAGAACGACGTGGATGCCGCCGCCCTGGCCGAGCGCGCGCTCGGCCACGGCCGCGAGGTCGAGCACTTCGCCTTCGTGCACATCGGCACCGGCGTCGGCATGGGGCTGGTCCTCGGCGGCCAGCTGCTGCGCGGCGCGCACGGCGTGGCGGGGGAGATCGCGTTCCTGCCCATGTCCGGCGGGTCCGGCGCGGACGAGCAGGAGGCCAAGAAGCGCGGAACCCTGGAGGCGGCGGCGTCGGCGTCGGGAATCGTGCGGGCCGCCCGCCGCGGCGGCATGCGCGGAGCGGTGTCGGCCCGGCGCGTCTTCGAGGCGGCGGCCGGCGGTGACCAGCGGGCGTTGGCCGTGGTCGCGGAAGAGGCGCAGCTCATCGCCAAGACGATCTGCGCCGTCATCACCGTGGTGGACCCCGACCTGATCGTGCTCGGCGGCGGGATCGGCCGCGCGCCCGGCTTCGCCGAGGTGGTCACCCGCGAGCTCGAGCGGATCGCGCCGGTCATGCCGGCCATCAGGGTCAGCGCCCTGGGCACCGACGCGGTGGTCGACGGCTGCCTGGCGGCCGGCACCGAGCTCGCCTGGGGCCGGGTGATGACCGTGCTGCCCATCGCCCCGTCCGCGGACGGCATCCGCCAGCCCTAGTCCCGGCTTCACCGCACCATCGCCCAGGTCACCGCAGGTACGAGGCTCCGTTGAGGTCCAGGATGGCGCCGCTGGCCCACTCGGCCTCGGCGGAGGCCAGGTAGACGACGGCGGCCGCGATCTCCTCCGGCGTCGCGACCCGGTTGAACGGGCTCTGCGCCCGGATCTCCTTCCCCCGCGGGGTGTTCAGTTCGTCCACCGTCATGTCGGTTTCCACGTATCCCGGGGCGACGGTCGCGACCGCGATGCCGACCGGTGCCAGGGCTCGTGCCATCGACTGCCCGAACGAGTTCAGGCCAGCCTTGCTCGCCCCGTACGCCGGATGCCGCGGCTCGCCTCGGTATGCGCCGCGCGAGGTGACGTTGACGATCCGGCCTCCGGTCGCCTTCATGTACTGCACCGCGCACCAGGTCACGTTGGCCGCGCCGGTGAGGTTGACGGCGAGGGTCTCGCGCCAGGCGTCCTGCCACTGCTGGTAGGACACCTCGGTGATCGGGTGCCAGGCGTAGATCCCGGCGTTGTTGACGAGCACGTCCAGGCCGCCGAGGTCCGCCTGAGCCTGATCGACCATCCGCCGGACGGCGTCGGCGTCGGCCAGGTCGGCCTGGACGATCGTGTGGCCGCCGCCCGGCAGCCCGGCCCTCACCTGCCGGGCCAGTTCCGGCGATCCTCGGTGGTGCACCGCCACCCGGTCACCTAGCTCCGCGAACGCCTGCGCCACCGCCCGGCCGATGCCCCGGGACGCCCCCGTCACCAGTACCGCTCGCTTCACTGGCTCTCCTCGCACAGAGACAGCAGTTTGGTCGCCGTGACCCAGTTTCTGGCCGTGGCGGCCAGGTCCTGTTTCTTCTGCTTGGCGGGCGCGCTGATGATCCGGAACAGCGCCTGGGCCAGCTCGCTGTTCCCGTAACCGTCCGGCGTGTGCACAAACAGGGCGCGGCCGATCGCGCGGACGGTATCCCGGCTGCCCTTGGCCGCGGCGGCGCTCTCGGCGGTCGCGATGCGGGCGACCAGGTCCTCCGGCGGCTCGGCGTTCAGGAACACCACGTGTACGCACTTGGGGTTCGGCTCGTCGGGATACGGGTTGCTGGCCAGCACCTCCGCCAGTTCGTCCCGGCTCAGGACCACCACCGAGGCCCAGATCCCGAACCTCTGACCGACGGCCGACTCGAGCGCCGCGGCTAGCTTGGCGGTGTCGGTGTCCGCGGTGCTGAACAGCACGTTGCCGCTCTGGATGTAAGTGGTCACCCCGGTGTGCCCGAGCGAGGTCACGACCTCACGCAGGTCCGCCATCGGAACCTTGTTCCGGCCACCGACGTTGATGCCGCGCAGCAGTGCGACGTGTGATGCCATGGCGTCATTGTGCCCACTGCCGCCCGCGACTGACGGCCGTGCCAGGTTCTTGTCAAGATTTATCCCGAACGAGTTGGCTGCGTGCCCCGGGAACGGTCTTCCGCTTCCCCGGCGGGGCGCCCGCGGCGGCAGGTCAGCCCAGGGTCAGCACATTCGCGCCCATTGGTCACTTTTGGTAGCCGGCAGTTAGCTGGCACAATGCGATTTCGTGCGTGGTGACCGGCGAGGCCCGTTCCACGGTCTGCCCCCGGAAGTGGCGATCCTCACCGCGGTCTCGTTCACGGTCGCACTCGGGTTCGGGATCGTGGCCCCGGCTATCCCGGCCTTCGCCCGCCAGTTTGGCGTCAGCGTAGCCGCGGCGGCCAGCGTGATCAGCGTATTCGCGCTGATGCGCGTGATCGGGGCGCTGCCCGCGGGGCGCCTGACGGACCGCTTCGGCGAGCCCGGGGTGATGGCCGCGGGTATCGCGGTGGTCGCGGTGAGCAGCGTTCTGGCCGGGTTCTCCAGGTCCTTCGCGGAACTGCTGGTGCTGCGTGGCGGCGGCGGGGTCGGCTCGGCGATGTTCAGCATCAGCGCCCAGGCTATGCTCCTCGGCACCGTGCCCGCTGGCCAGCGCGGCCGGGCTAGCGGCCTGTTCAGCGGCGGATTCCTGCTCGGCGGGATCAGCGGTCCCGCGGTGGGCGGGCTGGTCGCGGCGTGGTCGCTGCGGGCGCCGTTCTTCATCTACGGCGGCCTGCTCGTCGTGCCCGCGGTGCTGGCCGCGGTCGTGCTGCGCCGCACGCCGAACCGCCGGCCGGCGGCAGCCAGCCGACCGCAGGTCCGTTCGCTGGCGACTCTGGGCCGCGCGTTGCGCAGTAGCACGTACCGGGCCGCGGCGTCGGCCAACCTGGCCGACGGTTTCGGCGCGCTGGGCATCCGCGGCGCCCTCGTGCCGCTGTTCGTCCGGGAGGTGTTGCACCGGTCGGCGGTCTGGACGGGGATCGGGTTCCTCCTGTTCGCCGCGCTGAACGGCGCCGCATTGCTGCCCGGCGGCCGGGTGGCCGACACCCTCGGCCGGCGCCCGGTCATCATCGTCGGCTGCGCGATCTCGGCCGTCGGCATGGTCATGCTGGCGCTGCTGCCCGGCCCGTGCGCGTACCTGGCCGCGCTGGCCGTGGCCGGCTTCGGCTCAGGCCTGCTGGACGTGGGCCCGGCGGCCATGATCGGCGACATCATCGACAGCGGCGGCGGGACTCTGGTTGCGTCCTATCAGATGGCCGGCGACGTCGGCTCCGTCATCGGGCCCGTGGCCGGAGGCTTCCTGGTCGATTCGTCCTGCTACGCCGCGGCCTTCGGCCTAGCCGCCGCCGTGCTGAGCGGCGCTGCCGTCCTCGGCTTCACCTCCCCGGAAACCAGGCCGGACGGCGAGGGCTGGACCCCGGCTGGGCAAGCCATCGGCGGCCCGGACCCCAGCGTTACCTAAAGGCCGCCCGCCCCGCACACGTCCGCCTGTCACATTCGCCCGCTATGGTTACCCGGTGGCGTCATGGGTTGAGCGCACTATCTGGTGGCACGTGTACCCGCTGGGCTTCACGGGCGCGGAGAAGGCAGCGCTGGCGCCGGGGGAGCCCGTCCGGCACCGGTTGCGGCAGTTGGACGGCTGGCTCGACTACTTGGTCGAACTCGGCTGCTCAGGCCTGCTGCTCGGGCCGATCTTCGCGGCCGGGACCCACGGTTACGACACCGTCGATCACTTCGAGGTGGATCCCCGGCTCGGCGATCGGGAGGACTTCGACCATCTGGTGGCCGAAGCCTCCCGGCGTGGCGTGCGCATCGCCCTTGACGGGGTGTTCAACCATGTCGGCCGTTCGTTCCCGGCGTTTGCGGCCGCGCTCGCCGGCGGGCCGGGCTCGCCCGCCGCCCGATGGTTCCGGCGTGATCCGGGCAGCGGCGAATATGCGACGTTCGAGGGCCACCACGAGCTCGTCGCCCTCGAGCACGAGGAGCCCGAGGTACTCGACTACGTGACCCAGGTCATGACCTACTGGCTCGACCGGGGCGCGGCGGGATGGCGGCTTGACGCGGCGTACGCGATGCCAGCCAGCTTCTGGTCCAAGGTTCTGCCGAGAGTCCGGGAATCGCATCCCGACGCGTGGTTCCTCGGCGAGATGATCCACGGCGACTACGTGGCCTACGCGTCGCAAAGCGGCCTGGACTCGATCACCCAGTACGAGGTGTGGAAGGCGATCTGGAGCTCGCTGAACGACCGGAACTTCTTCGAGCTGGCCTGGGCGCTTGACCGGCACAACCAGGTGCTCGACGGCGTCATGCCGCAGACGTTCACGGGGAACCATGACGTGACCAGGCTGGCCAGCCAGCTCACAGACGAACGGCACTTCGGCCACGCGCTGGCCGTGCTGCTCACCGTCGGCGGCATACCGAGCATCTACTACGGCGACGAGCAGGCGTTCCGTGGCATCAAGGAACAGCGGTCCGGCGGTGACGACGAGATCCGCCCGGCCTTCCCGGCCAGCCCGGCTGAGCTCCCGCCCGATGGCCGGCCGGTCTACCGACTGCACCAGCGCCTGATCGGCTTCCGCCGCCGCCACTCGTGGCTGGTCCGGGCGCGGACGTCCGTCCAGCACCTGACCAACGAGGCCATCGCGTTCCGGGCGGCCGCCGACGACGATGGGATACTCGTGCTGCTGAACGCGGGCGACGCCTCGTTCCGGTTCCCGGTCGAGGTGGCCGGGTTCACGGTGGCGGAGGCCCCCGATCCGGGCCCCCGGCCCGACGACCCCGCCCTGGTGCCCGGGCACAGCTGGGTCATTCTCGGCTCGTGAACGCCACCGCGTCGGCCTGGGTGGTGGCCGGACCTCCGGGAGCGGGCAAGAGCACGGTCGCGGGTCTGCTGCTCGCCGCGCTCGAGCCGACTCCGGCGCTGCTTGACAAGGACACGATGTACGGATCGTTCGTAGCCGCTGTCCTCGCGTCCGCCGGTCGCCCGCCGGGCGAGCGCGAGGGGCCGTGGTACGACGAGCATGTCAAGGTCCACGAGTACGCCGGGATGACCGCCACCGCCCGCGAAATCCGGTCCTACGGCTGTCCGGTCCTGCTGTCCGGCCCCTTTACCGGGCAGATCCACGACGCTCAGCGGTGGCGGTCTTGGGTCGCCGAACTCGGCGGCGGGACCGTGCGCCTGGTCTGGGTCAGGTCGGACGAGGCAACGCTGCGCCACCGGCTTTCCGCCCGCGGGCTGGAACGCGATTCCGCCAAGCTGGCGGAGTTCGAGGAGTTCTGCCAGAACATGCGGGTCGGGACCGTGCCGGCCGCTCCGCATCTCACCGTGGATAACCGCCTCACCGCCGCCGCGTCGCTCGACGATCAGATCGCCGCCTTGCTCCGACGGGCCTAGCCCATCGGAAAGCGGCGGAAGGCCACCGCGTACTCGCACCCGGCGCCCAGGCCGACGTAGCCCGCCATGTTCTTCAGGAACTCGTCCGGGTCGAATTCGCGGCCCAGGCCCTCGATGTAGGCACGGTGCTCGCGTAGCGACGCGACGCCCGCATCGATCGTGTCGGTGACGTCCACATAATGAGTCGGCGTGCCGACCGTGGCCACGTACGCGTCCCTGATGCTCGTGCACGGCGGGCCGGCCTCGGGGAACACCCACTCGTTGGCAGCGTCCCGGCAGGCGTCCAGGGTGGCGAGCCCGACGGCCCGGTGGTCGGCGTGATTGACCGGGCCTTCCTCGCCCCAGGTGAGGTCGAAGCTCATCGTGATGATCACCTCGGGCTGCAGCCTGCGGAACGCGGCCGCCAGGTCGTGCCGCAGCGCGATCCCGTACTCGACCAGCCCGTCGGTGTGATCGAGAAACTCGACCTCGGTTACCCCGACGACCGCGGCGCTGCGGCGCTCTTCCTCCACCCGCAACGGGCCGACCTGTTCGGGGGCCAGGCCGGCGATACCTGCCTCACCCCGGGTCGCGAGCAGGTAAGACACGTGTTTCCCCTGACCGGTCCACCGGGCCACGGCGGAGGCGAGGCCGTATTCGAGATCGTCCGGGTGAGCCACCACGGCGACGGCCCGGTCCCAGTCCTCCGGCATCGGCTTCATCCGCGGCATCCCTCTCCCCGTCGGTACTTCCGCAACTCTCTCACACCGCGGCTAACTGAAGGGCCAGCGCTCTCGTCCCAGTCGGCGGCACCCAGCCGGGTAATGTGCTCGGGACAAGGAGGAAGGACCCCGGTCGACATTGGTCAAGACGCCGCAGCCGGGAATACTGGCCGCGCTACGGCGCTGTACAGGTAGCACTTTTTTGGGAGGACCACTGCCACGATGCGCGAGAATTACTGCTTCAAGTGCGGATCGTACACACGTATCGACGACGTCACGAAGCTCTGCAATGCCTGTTACGGCTACTGGCCAGCGGCGGGCCGGGCCGGTCGCTGAGTCCCGTGCCCATCCGCGGATTCACCGGCCGCACCGGGGATGATGGCTGCATGCCATCGGATGCAGCGCCGGAACAGCCGGCCCGTGTTAGCCTGCCGGACCCGCGCGACGAGCCGGTACTGCCCACGCGGAGCCGAGACGATACCGATGTCGGCTGGGGTGAACTGCCCGAGCCGGAGGATGACGAGCGCCTCTATCGCGAGCGCCCGCCGCACTGGGGTTCCGGCTAGAAGGCCGGCGGGGGCAGGTGCACCGGCGGTCCGATGAAGCTCGCGCGCGCGTCGCTGAGCCAGTCCTGGATCGGGCGGGGATCCGTTCCGGTGACCTCGCGAACGGTATCGGTCACCGTGTCGGCACCTCCGTTCCGGACCCACTCGAACAGCTCGAGGTTGCCGTCCGCTTCCCAGCCGCCCATCCCGCCGGCCAGCATGAGTTCTCGCGCGCGCTTAGCCGGCTGGTCCTCGTAGTCCACCTGCCGCGCGAAGACGACCGAGATGCGCGCCGCGACGTCGGCGTACCCGAGCGCCTCCGACCCGGTCACCACGTATAGCGCGCCGTCATGGCCCGGGCTGGTCAGAACGCGGGCCGCGACCTCGGCGACGTCTCTGACTGCCACGAACCCGACCCTGCCCTGGCCCGCGGGCGCGGCGATCGTGCCCTCCTCGCGGATGGTGTCCGCGACGGCCAGGAGGTTCTCCATATAGAGGCTGGGGGCAAGGTAGGTGACCGGAAGGCCGAGGGCGTCCAGGTGCACGGCGACCTGCCGGTGGCTGCGCATGAAACGTACCTCGCAGTCGGGATCCTGGAAGCCGTCCGCGGCGATCTTGACGATGTGCGGGCGGTGGCCGGCTGCCACGATCGCGTCGATGAATACCGTCTCCAGCTCGGTCTGCTCCTCGTGCGTCGGGCTCAGCAGGAAGATCTGGTCGAATTCGCGCAGGATCTCCGTCGGTGGCGGATCGTCGAAGGTCGCCACCACGTACCGCGGCGTCCCCGGCAGGTCAGCGGCCTTCGCCTCCACCCGCACCATGGCGGTGGCATCAGCGCCCGCGTCCGCCAGCGCCTCCATCAGGCGGTGGCCCACTCGCCCGGTCGCTCCGGTCACCAGAATCACGCCGCTCTCCCTCCTGGTTCGCGCGGGGCACCCGCACGCCACACTTCTGCATATCAGGGGCCGGGTACCCGGAGATCCATCATCGTGATGATAATGTTCCCTTTCTTGCGTCCTTCGTCGACGCGCCGGTGCGCGTCGACGATCCGCCGCAGCGAGTAGCACAGTACCTCGTCGTCCTGGGGTACGGGCGTAGGCACGTCGTCAACCGTTACGACGTCTGAGGAGCCGAATCGGCGATGGACGGCGGCCTTCATCGTGGCCCTGCCTCTCCGTCGGGATAATGGAACACCTCGTCAAGCGGGCGATGGGTGATCTATCGACCGGCCCGGCTGCCTCAGGTCGGGCTGCCCTGAGCGGACCAGGGGAACGGCGCGAGGTCGGGCTGGACCCAGCCACGCCGGGCCGGGGCGGCAGCCAGGGTCGATGGCCGGTAATGCCTGCGGAGTAGGCGCTTATCGAGCAGCGCGGGGTTGCGCCTGGCGAAGGTGTCGAAGTCGGCGCAGTCCGGGTCGGCATCGACGTGATGGGCGACGATCTCCACCCAGGCCCGGGAGACCGTGTGGTGGTACTTCTGCGGTGCCCGCTCGTACGCGGCGATGCGCTGGATCCAGCCGCAGATCCTGGCCGTGGCTTCTGGCATGCCGTAGCGCCGCACGGCCACGAAGGCCAGGTTGATGTGCTGCCGGTGCCGGAACTGCCCGCTGGGGCCGGTGATCCCGGGCAGGATCTCAGCCAGTTCGGCGTCGGGCGAGCCGTGCGCGCCGGCTGCGGTCTCTTGGCCAGTTAGCGGAGCCTCGTGGCCGTGGACTGGAGGCTCATGTCTCGGCAGCGGAGCACCGAAGCCGGCTTCGAGATCCTCACCGTCGAGTTCGAGCGGCAGCTCTACGGCGCTTACACCTGCATCAAGAGGTCCGACCCACGCCGAGCGGGCCGCCCGCAGCCTGCGCGCGCGCACGATGAGGGCGGGGTCAGTCACGGGAGGTTATCCGCGTGTAGAGCTCCTGGTAGCGCGCCTGGGTGGCGGCCACCACGTCGGACGGGATGGGCGGGCCCGGCGGTCGGCGGTCCCAGTCGAGCCCAGCCGACCAGTCCCGCAGGAACTGCTTGTCCAGCGAGCGCTGCGGACGGCCCGGCTGCCACTCGTCGGCCAGCCAGAACCGGGACGAGTCCGGCGTGAGCAGCTCGTCGGCCAGCATCAGCGTCCCGTCCGGGAGCAGGCCGAACTCCACCTTGGTGTCCGCGATGACGATGCCGCGCGAGGCGGCCAGCTTGGCGCCCCGCCGGTAGACCTCCAGGGTGGCCCGCTCGAGTTCGGCCGCCACCGGCTCACCGACCAGCGCCGCCACCTCCGCCCGCGTCATCGGCTCGTCGTGACCGGCCGCGGCCTTGGTGGTGGGGGTGAAGACGGGTTCGGGCAGCCGGGAGCCTTCGCTGAGGCCAGGCGGCAGCCGCACGCCTGAGATCGTGCCAGTCTCGTTATAGGACGCCAGCCCGAGCCCGGCCAGGTAGCCGCGGGCGATGCACTCCACCGGGAGCATCTGCAGCCGACGGCACCTGATGGCCCGGCCCGCCCACTGCTCGGGCACGTCCGTGCCGGAGATCACGTGATTGGGGATCACGTCGCTGAGCTGCTCGAACCACCACAGCGAGAGCTGGGTCAGCACCTGACCCTTGCCCGGGATCGGGGTGGGCAGCACCACGTCGTAGACGCTCACCCGGTCGGAGGCGACCATGATGATGTCGTCGCCGTCGGCGTAGAGCTCCCGGACCTTCCCGGCATGCACCAGTTCCATCCGCGCTCCTCCCAACCCGGGAAACCCGTAGCGGCCTCGGCGGTGTGCGGGCACAGCGTACTAGGGCTGGTGCGCGTACCATCATGTGCCATGGCGGACCTTGAGGTGCAGTACCTCCAGGTACAGACGACGACCGATTCGCGGGCCGAGGCGATGGAGCTTTCCCGCGCCGCGGTCGAAGCCCGCCTGGCTGCGTGCGCGCAGGTGGCCGGCCCCGTGGCGTCCGTGTACTGGTGGGACGACGGTCTCGAGCGCGCCGAGGAGTGGCTCGTGCTGCTCAAGCTCCCGGCCGACCGCTACGACGAACTCGCCGCCTTCATCACCGAACGGCACAGCTATGACGAGCCCGAGATCGTCGCGTTGCCCATCGTGGCGGGCTCGGCCGCTTACCTGAACTGGATGCGGGAAGAGACGCGCCCCGCTCAGGGCGCCTTAGGACGGCAGGGAGTCTGAAGAATGATCGGTTCGGTCGGACCGCGCGGGCTGACGGTTCTGCTGCTCGCCGCGGTCATCGGCCTCGCCCTCGCCATACTCGGCTGGACCCATAGCGGCACCCAGCCGATAGACGAGCAGTCCGGGCGGATCGCGGTCTACGTCGTCGGCACCGGGGCCGCCCGATGAGCAAGCCCCCCGCCGCCAGGTCCTGGGCCACCGGCCGGCCGGTGGTCGCGGTGCCCGACCCGGTCAAGCCAGCCAAGGCGCCTGAGGCGCCCCAGCCGTCTGAGATCGCCGCTAGTCCCGCCCCGGTGCCGGCCGGTGGCCTGACCGCCGTGGCCGAGCGTGCGGGTGCGATCGCGGCGCAGTGGGCCCCGACCGCCGGGCGGATCCTGCTCGGCGTGGTGTTCGCCTGGTTCGGGTATCACGAGCTGGTGCAGCCCGGCGGCTGGACGCAGTACGTGCCGTTCGTCTCCGAGTCGTCCTCGCTGGCGGTCATCCTGGTGCTGGCGCACGGCTGGGTCCTGCTCGTGACGGGCGCGGCGCTGATCGCTGGCATCGCGCCGCGGGCGGCCGCGGCGGTCGCCAGCCTGCTGATGCTAGAGATCGTGATCGCGGTGGCAATGACCGGCCAGTCGCCCACGGCGCTGCGCGACGTGGGCGTGTTCGGCCTGGCCGTCTGCCTGACCGGCGTCCGGCACCAGCGCCTCGTCCTGCGAAACTAAACCGAGCTAGACAAGACCACCCTGGCCTACGCGAGCGGGACACACTACCGTGACGGTCATCGGGTGACCATCCGCTAATCCGGGGGCCGGCACGTTCCAGGACGTGACGACCGGCTCGCCCCGCTCGGTGCCGAGCGTGCTGAGCGTCCCGGTGTCCAGCCGGAACAGCCGCCCGGCCGTCGGCTCCAGGCGCAGGTAGCGGGCGGTGAGCACGCGGAGCAGGTGCCCGTGCGCGACCAGCGCGACATTGCCCTCGGCCAGCAGCGGCGTCACCCGGCTGAGCACCCGGTCGGCCCGCTCGCCGACCTGCTCGACGGTCTCGCCGGGATGTTCGGCATCGCCGGGGATCACGCCGTCCCGCCACAGGTCCCAGCCGGGCCGGGTCTCCCTGATCTGCGGCGTGGTCAGCCCCTCGTAGCCGCCGTAGTCCCATTCCCACAGGTCAGGGTCGGGCTTGGCGTGCGCCAGGCCAGCCAGGGCCGCGGTCTTCGCCGCGCGCTGGGCGGGGCTGGTGAAAGCGGCCACGATGTGACGCCGGGCCAGCAGCGGGGCCAGCGCCGCCGCGGCGGCCTCGCCGTGCGGGGTAAGCGGGACGTCCGTCCGCCCGGTGTGCTTGCCGGACCGGCTCCACTCGGTCTCACCGTGCCTGAGCAGGATCAGTTCGCCCATGGCTCGATAACCTATCGGTAGTGGGCTTCTCGTGTTTCCGAGTTTCGCGGTGAGGTCACTGAGTGCCAGAGGTTGCGGTAGGGGTGGCTGGTGCGGCGGGATGGCCTCTGGGGGCTGATTTGCCGATGATGGCCTGATGGGGCAGCATCGG
>Ga0074046_10002095_pt1 | contig 17413 bp, 12 predicted proteins | sample BogForMeECP23OM3_FD_94441 | JGI IMG/M metagenome (GOLD analysis project Ga0074046, IMG submission 94441) | Bog forest soil microbial communities from Calvert Island, British Columbia, Canada - Bog Forest MetaG ECP23OM3 | ecosystem: Environmental > Terrestrial > Soil > Wetlands ... | reverse complement strand
GCTGGACGCCTCCGCGCTGCACGCCGGGCGGACCGGCCGCGCCACGCTGCGCATCGCCGCGACCATGACCGGGATGCCGTCCCGCCGCGTTGACGAGGTGCTGGCGGCCGTCGGCCTGACCGGTGCCGCTGGCCGGCGGGTGGGCACCTACTCGCTCGGGATGCGCCAGCGGCTCGGCCTGGCCCAGGCCCTCATCGCCGAACCAAGCGTGCTGATTCTCGATGAGCCCGCCACCGGCCTCGACCCAGAAGGTATCGCCTGGATCCGCGGCCTGCTGCGCGGCTTCGCCGACCGGGGCGGCACCGTGCTGTTGTCCAGCCACCTGCTGGCCGAAGTGCAGGCCACCGCCGACCACCTGGTGGTCATCAACGACGGCCGGATCGTCGCCGCCGGTGCCCTCAGCGACCTGCTGGCGGCAAGCGGCCTGATCGTGCGCGCAGGTGACCAGACGGCGCTGCGGCGGCTCCTGGCCCACCACGCCGTGCCGTTCACTCACGCGCCCGGCGGCGCGCTGCACGTCGACACCAGCACCGGCGTCAGCGCCGCCCAGATCGCTGCGCTCGCCGTCACGGCTGGGCTCTCCCTTCTCGAGCTCCGGCCAGCAGAGCACGCCGAACTGGAAGACCTCTTCTTCACGCTGACCAGCCCCGCCGCCGGCACCGGCGGCACGACGCCCACCCCGGAGGTGCCCCGATGACCACCATCCGCGCCCTGCCGACAGTGGCCCAGCTCCTCCCTATCCCGTTCCGCCGACTGCTGCGGGCAGAATGGCAGAAGACCATCAGCACCCGCGCCATCCGCTGGCTCCTGGCCGCCACCGCCGTCATCACCATCGGCGCCCTAGCGGTCCCGCTGTTGTTCCCCCACGACATCACCCAGTCCCGCGCCTCCTACCTCACGTGGGCCGCGCTCGGCCTGAGCAGGCTGCTCCCGGTCGTGCTCATGCTCACCATGACCGCCGAATGGAGCCAGCGGACAGCGATGACCACCTTCACCCAGGAACCCCGCCGCAGCCGCGTCCTGGACGCCAAGATTCTCACCGGGCAGGCCGTCAGCCTGGCCGGCGCAGGATTCGCATTCCTGGCCGCCCAGGCAGCCGTGCTGGCCGCTAACGCCGCCGGCCGCGGCATCACCACCGGCTGGGACTGGCCGAAGCTGGCAGGCTTCATCGCGTTCATCCTGCTCACCGGGACCATCGGCATCGCGTTCGGCGCCCTGCTGCACAACACCGCCGTCGCTATCGTCAGCTACTTCGCGCTCGGCGGCGTCTTCAACCTGCTCATGATCCCGGCGCTGCAAGCGGCCGGGCGCTGGGTCAACACCGGCCAGACTTACGGCTGGGTCCTCGAGGGCCAATGGGCCGGCCACGGCGCCCAGATCGCCGTCTCCTCTCTGCTCTGGATCGCATTGCCCCTGACACTCGGACTGATCCGGACCATGCGCCGCGACGTGCGCTGACCAACATGACGCCCGCGGCAGGCCCACCACCGACCGCGGGCTGGCCCGCGACCGAGCACCAGCCGTCACCATGGAACAGAAAACGGCTGCCGCCATTACCTGCCGGCCAAGATGCGTGCGGCACCGGGACCGCAACGAGATCCCTGCATGCAAGAACCAGCAATCTGCACACGGCCCCTCCGCGCAGCGGACGTCGTCCCTGCCGCTCCGATTCGGCAGGGAGGACCACAGCGACCTGCTGCTCCTGCTCACTCTGTGTAATCTGTGCTCGATCTCGGCGGAGCGCGCACTCGCAGCGTTCTGCGTGCTCTCTGATCGCCCGCTCGCCGCGATCTCCATCGCACGCGGCGGATCGTTCTGGCACATCCACGCCGGGACTGGAATCCCGGGACGTCGAGACTCCCAGCGGATGGGTAATCCCTTTCGCTGCGGCATATGCCAGGATCGGCTCCTGGCAGCGACATGACTTGTAAGGTATATGGCTTGGATGTAATATCGATGAGGTGGACATCGACTGGCCGATGGAGTTCGGGCGGTGGCTGGACAGGCTGGAAGCCGAAGCGCGCTCTGGCGACCAGCGCGCCCGTACGATCCTGACGTTCGCCGCCCGCGCCTTGGACCAGCTCCGGAATCTGACTGAACCGCCGACTGAGGAGAGCGAGACGGCCACCCTCCAGCGCGTCCGCCAGTCGCGCCGCTACCAGCTGTGGCGCGTCTCGCACGCTTACCATCCCGAGGCAGCTGTCCGGCTGATCTGCTGGTTCCCGCCGAAGGCGGGCACAGTGGTCGTCGCGTTGTTCGCTGCTGACAAAGCAGAGCTCGGTGACGTGTTCTATGACAGCGTTGCCGCACGCGCCGATCCGATGATCGACCAGTGGAAGCGCGAGACATCGTATGAGGAGTAGCCATGAGTGAGAACACCACGCCGCGGCCGCCCGCCTTCGAGCGCGGTAACGAGCATCTGGACCGGCTGCTGTCAGACCCGCAAATCTCCGCCGACGTGGCGCAGGCCCACGCCGAGGCCGAGGAGATGGACCGGATCTATGCCATGAACCTGGCGATGATCCGCAAAGCAGCGCAGATGACCCAGGTGGAGGTCGCCCGCAGGCTCGGGGTCGGCCAGGGCGCGATATCCCGGCTGGAAAACCGCGGGGACATGCTGCTGTCCACTCTTTACGACTACCTGACCGCCACCGGCGCTGATGCGGCCAGCATCGTGGTAACTGTCCATGGCCGCAAGATCGAGCTAGACCTCGGGCGGCTTCACGACACCGCCCAGCCCGAACAGCGATCTGCTTAGCTTCGTGGCACTGCCGAACGTATAGCTCCGGCAGGCAGCTGGGCTGGCTAAGCATGGCACCAATGTGGCCAGCTGTTCACAATGAGCACCTGCCGCTCTAACCCCATCGCCAACCGAACTGGACCATCTGCGCACCCTGAACCTCGCTCTCGAAGCAGAGTCCAGTCGCCCGAAATCGGCAACTCGTGCCGAGTGACTGGGCGCTCGCCTGAAGGGCATCACCTTCAGTAACAGTAACTTGCCGGGCCTGAGACCCCTCACCCGGCCGTCCTGACCGAAATTACGTGCGCGAATCAGCCGCGACAGAGCAGACGATGGCAATCTCGGCAGTGTTCAATTTAGGTGACGCTGCGTGTTCGTACCACGAGCATGTAACTAGCGTCTTGCCGCTTCAACGTTCGAGGACCTGGCCCCATGGGGAAGTGAGACAGGGCTCCCCAGCGCTCGTCTTGCGCATCTGAGGCGCGCAGCTCATGCTCACGCCCACGCCTCACGATCAACGAGGCAGAAGAGCACTGATCCGGCAACCACGATGCATTTTCCCAGCCGCCGCAGCGCCTCGAGCAGGGCGTCGTGGCACCGCTGGGCGCGGGTGCGGGTGTCCTCGGCGCCCATCGGCGCGGATAGGGCGTCCAGCACCGTGCCCACCACCGCGGCGCATTCCGGGGTCAGCTCGCCGGTCAGGACCCCGGCGCCGTCGAAGGTGGTCTCCAGCTTGACCGCCCGGTCCTCCAGCGCCTGATCCCGGTCCTTGCCCGGCTCGCCGGGCAAGGACCGGGCGTAGATCTCCGCGGCCAGCCCGGCCAGATCCCGTAGCCCCGCGCCCGCCCTGGCCGCCGTCAGCAGGATCTTGTCGGCGGTCTCCCGGCAGTCCTCCGGGAGCCGCTCGGTCCAGGTGCAGATCGTCCGGGCAACGGACTCCGTCATCTCCCCCGCCGCCAGCACGGCCGCGACCTCGGGATGCGCGGCGGCCCGGCGGACCCACGCGGTGTAAGCCACCGCGGCGCCCTTGGTGATGCGGGTCTTGTGGATCAGCCACGCCCGCGGGCTGTAGTCCGCGTCCGCGATGTAGCCCTGCCCGGAGGTGAACGCACCCAGGATCGAGGACCGCGCCGCGGTGGCCACCGAGTTGGCCCGCTCCAGCGCCTGCAGGCACTGCGCCTGGGTCTCCGCCGCCATCGCGGTGGCATCCGCCGCGGCCAGGTAGCCCAGCGCGGCTTTCAGCATCCCAGCGCTTCCGCGGTGCTGGACGGCGACGCGACATCGCTCACCATGACAGGTCACCTCCTCTCCGAATGCTCGCGGACCGGCGGACGGGCTCCTCTCCCTCGGCCATCCCGGCCAGGCTCGGCTGTTCGACTTCTTGTTCTATATTAGCAGCGGACACCGACATTTACGGGGAAATAAGGTCGCTTCACGGAACCGGCTCGAATTAGGTAACGATGATTTCAAAGGTGCCCGCGGGCCGCCTGGTAAGGCCAAGCACCACGCACGGGCTGATCACGCCCCAAGCACGGCAGCGAAACAAGTGGCCAGAGGTACTGCTGAGGCATCAGGGGAGGAAAGTTGCCGCTAACGGTCGGTGAGCAGGCGCGGTCGCAACAGCCAACAATAGCGAGCAGGCACGGTCGCGCCCGCCCGCGATCGGCGAGCAGGGAGTCAGGCGAGCAGGGAGTCAGGCGAGCAGGGAGTCAGGCGAGCAGGGAGTCAGGCGAGCAGGGAGTCAGGCGAGCAGGGAGTCAGGCGGGGACTGTAATGGGGTAGATGACGATCAAGGGCCGAGGCGGTGAGCTCGCCAACGACACAGCGCCAACGGCACAGCGCTCATAGCACTGGGGTGGCAGGACTACCACGCCGTCCCGGAAGCGGGGGGAACCACCGAGGGAACGATGGCCTCGATCAGGTGCGGTCCGGGTTCGGCGTAGGCCAGGCGCAGCGCCCGGTCCAGTTCCTCGGCCGTGGTGACGCGGGTCGCGGGCACGCCGAGGCCGGTGCTGATCTGGGTGAAATCCGGGGTCGGGCCGGACAGGTCGAGCATCCGCGAGGCGCGCTCGCCGACCTGCCCGGCCTGGGCGGCGGCGGTGCGGGCCAGTTCCATGCGCAGGATCGCGTAGGCGGCGTTGTTGATCAGCACCGTGGTGACGTTGAGCTGCTCGCGAGCCTGGGTCCACAGCGCCTGGATCGTGTAGAGCGCGCTGCCGTCGGCTTCCAGGGACAGCACCGGCCGGTCCGGGGCCGCGATGGCCGCGCCGGTCGCGGCCGGCAGGCCCTGGCCGATCGAGCCGCCGGTGAGGGTCAGCAGGGTGTGCCGCGGCGCGGAGGCCAGGGCCTGGGGCAGCGCCCAGCCCGAGGTGTTCGCCTCGTCGACCACGATGGCGTGCTCGGGCAGCGAGGCGGCGATCGTGTTGGCCAGGCTGATCGCGTTGAGCGGACCCGGCTCGGCCGGCCAAGGGGGACTCGACGGCAGCACAGCCTCCGCCACTACCGGCGATACCCCGGCCGCGACCTGGTCCGCCAGTTCCTCGAGCGCGGCCTCGACGTCCTGGTCGCGGTCGGCCAGGACGGTGACCGAACAGCCCGCGGGCACCAGGTCGCTGGCCCGGCCGGGATAGGCGAAGAACGACACCGGCGCGCGCGCTCCGGCCAGGATGAGGTGGTCGAGCCCGGCCAGCTGGGCTTCGGCCTGCTCGGCCAGGTAGGCCAGCCGGTCCACGGGCGGGACGCCGGCGCCGCGCTCGATCCGCGCGGGAAACGTCTCGGCGAGCAGCCGCGCCCCGGTCGCGGCGCTTATCCGGCTGGCCGCCCGCAGGCCGCGCTCGGTCAGGGCCTTCCCGCCGAGCATGAGCATCGCGGCCGGTCCGGCCACGACAAGGCGAGCTGTCGTGGATATCTGACTGTGGTCGACCGTCAATGCTGGCGGGCGGGAACGGGGGGCAGCCAGGGCTCCCCCGTCGCTCCAGGACACGTCGGCGGGGAGCACCAGGGTGGCGATCTGGCCGGCCTGCGCCGCCGCGACGGCGCGCATCGCGTCTTGGGCCAGCTCGCGGGTGGTGCCGCAGGTGTGGACCCAGCCCGACACGGTGCGCGCGAGCGAGGAGATGTCGGACTGCAGCGGCGCGTCGTAGCGGACATGGCCGGTGGCGTGCGCGCCGACGATGACCACCACCGGGGTATGGGCCCGGCGCGCGTTGTGCAGGTTGGCCAGCCCGTTGGCCAGGCCCGGCCCGAGGTGCAGCAGCACCGCGGCGGGCCGTCCGGCGATGCGGGCGTACCCGTCGGCGGCCCCGGTCGCGACGCCCTCGAACAGCGCCAGCACGCCGCGCATCTCCGGTACCGAATCCAGCGCGCTGACGAAGTGCATTTCCGACGTGCCCGGGTTCATGAAGCACACGTCGACGCCCGCGCCGGTCAGGCTGCCGATCAGCGCCTGCGCCCCGATCAGGCCCCTAGTAGAGTTCACGGGCTCGATCGTAGGCCACCATGGGCTGACGGCGTGGACAAGGGCTTCGGTATGCAGGGGCGATGTTCATGTCCCCGGACCCGTGGCCGATCGTGACCGCGGTGGAAGAGCGCGAGCTGGCTTCGTTCGGTCCTGCAAAGCCCGTCACCACCCCGGGACCGGACACCTGGATGGCGCGCCCTGGCTCTATTCGGCGGGCTCCCAGGTGCTCGGCGGGCTTAGTCGAGCGATTCGAGAGAGCTCCACGCGGGCGGGAATCCCCCGATGCCGATCTCGCGGCATGCCTTCTGGGCGGCCAGGCTGACAGCCTCGGTGAACGTGGGGAAGGCGAACTGGATCTCGGCGAGTTGCTCGACGTTCATGTCGGCGGACATGGCGGTCGCGACGACCTGGACGATTTCAGCGGAGTAGTTGCCGAGTACATGAGCGCCGAGGATGCGGTGGCTGCGCCGGTCGGCGATGAGCTTGCAGAAGCCGTCGGGGTGGCCGTCTGCCACCGCCCGCAACAGCTCGTCGTACTTGATTATGACGACGGCGATGTCGTGATCGCGGGCGGCCAGGCTTTCGGTCAGGCCGACCGCGCCGTATTCCGGGTCGGTGAAGCTGCCGCTTGGCACCGCATGGTAGGCGGGCTGGCGGCTGGGCCCCCGGACGGCGTTCCAGGCGGCCAGGCGGCCCTCGATCCTTGCCGTCTGGACCAGTTTGGATCGCCCGTTGACGTCACCGGCGGCGAAGATGTGCTCGACGTTGGTGCGGAGGTAGTCATCGACGGGGATCGCCTGACGGTTGCTGGTGACCCCGGCGGCGTCGAGATCGAGGTGTTCGAGGTTGGCGGGCCAGCCGACCGCGGCGAAGACGGCGCCGACATCGCAGCGCTCCATCGTGTCGCCATGGCTGAAGCGGACGGTGAACTGTTCACCGCTGCCTTCGATATTCTGGACCCTCGTGTCGGTGAAAACCTGCATGCCCTTGTTCTCGAAAGCAGCGCGCAGTGCCGCGGAGATGCTGGCATCGGCTGTCGGAACGAGCGCGGGACCGGCTTCGAAGAGCCGGACGCTGACCCCGAAGTCGGCGAAGATGGAGGCCATCTGGCAGCCGGTGTCGGCTCCGCCGATAATCGCGACTTCGCGCGGCAGGGCTTTGAGAGTCCGGATGTCGTTGTAGGTGAGGGCAAGATCACCGCCCGGGACCGGCAGCGGAGCGGCGCGGCAGCCTACGGTCACGATGATGCGGTCCCCTTGCCAGCTGCGGCCATTCTGCTCTCGCACCGTATGCGGGCCGGTGAACCGGACCGGACCCAGCTGGTCCTCAAGGTCGATTCCATTGCCGCGGAGGTGGCCGGCCAGGTCTTTCTTGTCGTGAACATAGCGGGCCACCCTGACGCTGTTGGCCAGGACGGCATCCAGGTTAGGCACCGGGGGAGGCCCTTCAAGCCCGAATCCGGCCCAGGAGGACCACTCTCTTACCAGGCGAGCGGCGCGGGCCAGAGTACGTACCAGCGCCGGCCCGTGGTTCCAATTGGTTCCGCCGACCTGCTCGGCTTCCAGCAAGGTGACGTCTTCGCCCAGCTCCCGCGCCTGCAGTGCGGCAGCAACGCCCGCGGGGCCGCCGCCCACTACCAGCACTCTCACTGCGCCACCTCACCGGAAGGGGTCCGGCCTGGACTGCACTGGCCAACGGGCCTCAGTATGGCCCGGGCTGGCGTCAGTTCCAGGAACCGCTCCAGAATGACGGGCTGATTATCCGGCCAGTGCCGCATGCCGTGTTGTATGGTCACCGCCACTATTCTCTGCGCCAGCGGCGCCTAGCAGGTAACCAACAGGAGTCCGGCAGGTAGCGAACAGACGTCCGGACAGGTGACGTCTTTATCGAGGTATGTTCGGGGCCTGTCCCGCGCCTGGGCCAGCGAGGATGAACCGCTCCACCGCGTTGGCGAAGCCCTCGTTCGAACAGGACGTGGTGACCCGGCGGGCGGCCTCTTGGACCTCGTGGCTCGCGTTACCCATGGCGATGCTGAGTCCCGAGTGGGCGAACATGAGCACGTCGTTGGACTGGTCGCCGATCGTGGCGATCTCCTCGGTGGGGACCTGGTAGGTCTTCGAGAGGTAGCTGACCACGGCGCCCTTGTTGGCCCGGGGGTGGGTGACGTCAGCGTAATACGGCTGGGACCTGGCCGCCGACACGTGATCGCCGAAGCGGTCGCGTACCGCGTCCACCGCCTTGAGGACCGCCTCGTGGTCGTCGCTCACCCCGACGAGCTTGGCCACTCCGTCCGAGACCGGGGTGAGGCTCTCGACCACCCTCGGGTGGAACCTGACCGTCGAGGACTCACGGGCCACATGAGGTGCCTCGGGGTCCCGGAGGTACCAGTGCGAGCCCCGGTAGACCCATACGTCCATCCCGTGGCTGCCGAGCACGTCGATCGCCTCCGGCGTCACGTCGTCCGGTATGGTCCGTTGCTCGATCACCGACATGTCGGGGTTGACCAACATCCCGCCGTTGAACGCCGCGATCGGGGTGGTGAGCTCGAGCGGCTCGATGAGCACGGACATGCCGCGCGGCGGGCGGCCGCTGGTGATAGCGAAGAGTATGTCCGCCTGCTTGAGCTGCTTCACCACAGCGATGGTCCGGTCGGTGAGGATCTTTTCGTGCGTGACGAGCGTGCCGTCGACGTCGGCGAGGAGCAATCGAATAGCCACGTTTCCTCCGGGTTGGACTTTTGAATAAGACACTGTGAGGCCAAGAGCGGCCTAGCGGTCAGGTGACCGCTGAGGCTTGTGTCTTGATCTGGTCCGTAAGTTCGTTCCAGGCGGTGACGAAGGAGGCGGCGCCGTCGCGTTGCAGCCGGGCGGCGACCTGGTTCAGGTCCACGCCGGCGGCGGTGAACCGGGCGAGCATGGTGTCGGCGTCGCCGCCGTCGGCGGGCAGCGGATCGCCGGCCTGGCCGTGCTGGAAGAAGGCTTGCAGGGTGTCGTCGGGCATGGTGTTGACGGTGAACGGGGCGGCCAGCCCGTGCACGTACAAGGTGTCCGGGGCGGCCGGGTCCTTGGTCTTGGTGCTGGCCCACAGCAGCCGCTGCATCCGGGCGCCGGCGTTCTCCAGCCGCTGGAACCGGTCCGAGCTCATCAGCTGCCGGTAGGCGCGGTAGATGTCCAGCCCGACCGCCAGGGCGAGCTTGTCTACTAGGTCCGGCGGGACCTGCTTGTTCACCGCCACGTCCCAGCGGGACATGAACACCGAGGCGACCGAGCCGACGGCGGGGTCCAGGCCGGCCTCGATGCGGCGTTCCACGCCCTTGAGGTAGGCGTCCGCGGCGGCGCGGTAGTGGGCGGCGGAGAACAGCAGCGTCACGTTCACCGGGACCCCGGCCGCGATCGCCTCGGTGATGGCCGGCAGCCCCTCGGGGGTGCCGGGGATCTTGATGAACAGGTTGGGCCGCCCGGCCCGGGCGTGCAGCTCCTTCGCCGCGGCCACGGTCCCGGCGGTGTCGTAGGCCAGCAGCGGGGAGACCTCCAGCGACACCCACCCGTCGACCCGGTCGGTCCGCTCGTGGATGCCCAGGAACAGGTCCGCGGCGCGGCGCAGGTCCTCGATGGCCAGCTCGAAGAACAGCTCCTCGGCCGCCACGCCCGGCCCGGCCCCGGCCCGGATCGCGTCGTCATAATCACCGGACCCGATCGCCTTGTCGAAGATGGACGGGTTGGAGGTCAGCCCGGTCACCGAGTAGGAATCGATGAACTTCTGGATCGTGCCGTCCTGGAGCATGCTGCGGGTGATGTTGTCCAGCCACAGGCTCTGCCCCCGCTCATGCAGGGTCTGGGTCGCCTTCATTGTTCTCCTCCCCGGGCTGTCCGGGCCGCGGCGACCCGGTCGCGGGCGATGTCGGCCACCCGGTCCGGGGTGAAGCCGAACTTGGTCAGCAGCTGCTTCAGCGGCGCGGACGCGCCGAAGGTGCGCATCCCGACCACCGCGCCGCCGTCGCCGACGTACCGGTCCCAGCCCAGGGTCGAGGCCTCCTCCACCGCCACCCGGGCCCGCACCGACGGCGGGAGCACCTGGTCGCGGTACTGCCCGGGCTGGCGGTCGAACAGCTCCGTGCACGGCATCGACACCACCCGGGCGGCGATCCCGCCGGCCTGCAGCTCGGCCCGGGCGGCCAGCGCCAGGTGCACCTCGGACCCGGTGGCCAGCACGATCACCTCCGGTTCCCCGCCGTCCGCCTCGGCCAGCACGTAGCCGCCCCGGGCCACCCCCGACGCCGCCCCCAGCCCGGCCCGGTCCAGGGTCGGCAGCGCTTGGCGGGACAACACCAGCACGGCCGGCTCGTGCCGCAGCCCGGCCACGATCCGCCAGGTCTCGGCGACCTCGTTCGCATCGGCCGGCCGGAACACCAGCATCCCGGGGATGGCCCGCAGCGAGATCAGCTGCTCCACCGGCTGGTGGGTCGGCCCGTCCTCCCCCACCCCGATCGAGTCGTGGGTGAAAATGTGCAGCACCGGGATCTCCATCAGCGCCGACAGCCGGATCGCCCCCCGGGCGTAATCGGAGAAGATCAAGAACCCGGACCAGTACGGGCGCAGCTTGGTCAGCGCCATCCCGTTCGCGACCGCCGCCGCGGCATGCTCCCGGATCCCGAAGTGCAGGTTCCGGCCCCCCTCCTGGCCCGGCTGGAAGTCACCGGCCCCGTCGAAGGTAAGCCTGGTCTTGGTGGACGGCGACAGGTCCGCCGACCCGCCGACCAGCCACGGCACCACCTGGGCGACCGCGTTCAGCACCTGCCCGGAGGAATCCCGGGTGGCGATCCCCTTGGGGTCGGCCGGGAACGCAGGCAGCGCCTTGTCCCACCCCTCAGGCAGGTCCCGCCGCTGCATCCGCTCCACCTCCCCGGCCAGCTCGGGGAACTCCTTGCGGTAGCGCCCGAACATGGCCTCCCACTCTTCCCGGGCGGCCTGGCCGCGGGCCCCCACCCCGGCGGCGAAGGAGTCATAGACCCCGTCGGGGACGTAGAAGCCGGCGTCCTCGGGCAGCCCGAAGAACCGCTTGGTCGCCTTGACGCCCTCCACCCCGAACGGCTCCCCGTGCGCCTTCGGCGAGTCCTCCACCGGCGACCCGTACCCGATATGGCTGTGCACCACGATCAGGGTGGGCCGCTCAGCCTCGGCCTTGAAGGTGTGGAACGCCCGCGCCACCGAGTCGGTGTCGTTGGCGTCCGCGACCGTGGTCACGTTCCAGCCATAGGCCAGGAACCGCTCCGCCACCCCCTCGGTGAACGTGATACCGGTGTGGCCCTCGATCGTCACCCGGTTCGAATCATAAATCCAGCACAAGTTCGACAGCCGCAGGTGACCCGCCAGCGACGCCGCCTCGGAGGAGATGCCCTCCATCATGCAGCCATCCCCGGCCAGCGCGTAGACGTCGAAGCCGAACACCGCCAGCCCGTCCCGGTTATACCGCTCGCCCAGCCAGCGCCCCGCGATCGCCATCCCCACCGAGGTCGCCACCCCCTGCCCCAGCGGCCCGGTCGTCGTCTCCACCCCGCTGGTCCACCGGTACTCCGGATGCCCCGGGCAGCGGGAGCCGAGCTGGCGGAAGGTCTCCAGGTCCTCCAGCGTGACCGCGGGCCGGTCCAGCACCTCATAGTCGGGGTCCACCGCCCGGACCCGGGCCAGGTGCAGCAGCGACCACAACAACGCCGAGGCGTGGCCCTCGGACAGCACGAACCGGTCCCGGTCCGGCCAGACCGGATCGCCGGGGTCGAAGCGGAGGAAGCGCTGCCACAGCGTATAGGCGACCGGGGCTATGCCCATCGGGGTCCCCGGATGACCCGAGTTCGCCTTCTGGATCGCGTCCATGCACAAACCCCGGATGGTATTGATCGCAACCATGTCAGCATCGCGCGTCGTCGTGGTGGAAGTGGTCACTGCAGCTCCGTGTTCGAGTGTGGGATGGAGTTCGGATGGAAGCAGCCGCTACCCCTCCGGTGCGTACAGGGCGGCGCCGATGATTCCGGCGTGGTTCCGCAGCTGGGCCGGGACGATCGGCGTCCGCAGCTGGATCAAGGGCAGGAATTTGTCGGCGATGTTGCTGATGCCACCGCCGATGATGATCAGCTGCGGCCAGAGCACGCGCTGAACCAGATCGAGATAGGTCTGAAGCCGGCGGGCGTACTCTTCCCAGGACAGGCCTTCACGCTCACGGACCGACTCGGCCGCCCAGTCCTCGGCCGCGCCTTCACCCAGCGGCAGATGCCCGAGCTCGGAGTTCGGAACCAGCGTCCCGTCGACGAACAAGGCGCTGCCTATCCCGGTCCCGAGGGTTATCACGGCAACGACACCGGCCATGCCCTGTCCGGCCCCGAAGCGGACCTCGGCGATACCCGCCGCGTCGGCGTCATTGAGCACCGCGACCGGCCGGCCGGTCACCTTCGAGAAAAAGCCCACGGCGTCGATGCCGATCCAGGTTGGATCGATGTGGGACGCGGTCTCGACGATCCCGCCCCGCACTACCGCCGGGATGGCCAGGCCGACCGGGCCGGCCACGCCGGCCTGCTGCAGGACCTGGCCAACAACGCCGGCGATGGCCTGCGGGGTGGCCGGCGACGGGGTAGGCAACCGGATTCGTTCGATGGCAAGCTTTCCTGTTGCGATGTCGACGGGGGCAACCTTGATCCCGGTCCCTCCGATATCGACGCCGACGACGAGACCCGATGCCGTTGTTGCACTCATTCCTCGTCCTTACTGCCCGGTGCCAGCGCTGACGATCATGAGGTCGGACCGGGCACGCCCGGTCAGCCGCCATCCTCAATGGTTCGGCGGCGCGGGAGGGGTGCCCGCCCCGGCGGCTGGCTGGGTCGCGGCCGGGCCGGTACGGCCTCGATGGAGCGGACCTTCGGGTGCCCGGCCGAAAGCGGCACCTTCTCGCCGTAGTGCAGGATTTCCAGCGGCTTGCCGTCCGCTATGTAGTACGTGGCCGCGGTGGGGGTCACCTCGACCCGCAGCCGCCGCCCGCGGATGAGGATGGTGAACGAGAGCCTGGACAGGGCCTGCGGCAGCTTCGGCGCGAAGCTGACGGTGCCGTCCCGGTGGCGCAGCCCGCCGAACCCGCCGACCAGCGCGATCCAGGCGCCGGCCAGCGAGGCGATGTGGACGCCGTCGCGGGTATTGTGCTCCAGATCCCGCAGGTCCATCAGCGCGGCCTCGCCGAGATAGTCGTAAGCTAGTTCGACCTGCCCGACCTCGGCGGCGATGACCGCCTGGGTGCAGGCGGACAGCGAGGAGTCCCGCACTGTCAGCGCCTCGTAGTAGTCGAAGTTCCTGGCCTTCTCCTCCGCGGTGAACGCGTCCGGGCACAGGTACATGGCCAGCACCAGGTCGGCCTGCTTCACCACCTGCTTGCGGTACAGCTCGAAGTACGGGAAGTGCAGCAGCAGCGGGTACTTCTCCGCCGCGGTGCCGGCGAAGTCCCAGACCTCATGCCGGGTGAAGTCCTCGTCCTGCGGGTGCACGCCGAGCGTGTCGTCGTAGGGGATGAACATCTCCTCGGCGGCGTCCCGCCAGCTGCCGGCCTCCTCCGCGTCGATGCCGAGCTCCCGGGCCCGGTCCGGGTACCGTTTTGCCGCGTCCGCCGCGGCCCGCAGGTTCTGCCGGGCCATCAGGTTGGTGTAGACGTTGTTGTCCACCACCGCGCTGTACTCATCCGGGCCCGTCACCCCGTCGATGCGGAACCGCCCCTCCGGATCGTGGTGGCCCAGGGAGCGCCACAGCCGCGCGGTGTGGACCAGCAGGTCCATCCCCGGGCCCCGGTCGAACGCCTCGTCGCCGGTGGCGTCGACATAGCGGATCACCGCGTCGGCGATGTCGGCGTTGATGTGGAACGCGGCGGTCCCGGCCGGCCAGTAGGCCGAGCACGCCTGCCCGGCGACCGTCCGCCACGGGAACAGCGCGCCCGCCCGGCCGTGCTCCGCGGCCCGCTGAAGGGCCATCGGCAGGGTGTAGTGCCGCCAGCGCAGCGCGTTGGCGGCCGCGTCCGGGGCGGTCAGGGTCAGCACCGGCAGCACGAACGTCTCGGTGTCCCAGAACGCGTGCCCGTCGTAGCCCGGCCCGGTCAGCCCCTTGGCCGGGATCGGCTTGGTCTCCGCGCGGGCGCCGGCCTGCAGCACGTGGAACAGCGCGAACCGCACCGCCTGCTGCACCTCGGTGTCCCCGTCGATCTCCACATCGGCCCGGTCCCAGAAGTCATCCAGGTAGGCGCGCTGCTCGGCCAGCAGCCCGTCCCAGCCGCACTGCCGGGCCGCGCTCAGCGCCGCCCACGCCTGGTCACGGACTGCGGTCAGCGACCGCTCGCTTGACGAGCCGTAGGCGACGAACTTGATCACGCGCAGCTTCTGCCCCGGCTGCAGCATCGCGGCCGCGGTGACCAGGCCGCCGTCGGGGAACACCCGGGACTCCACCAGCACCCCGGGCGGGCCGCCGACCAGGTGATCCATCGCCGCGGCCACCCGCTGCCCGCTGACCCGCGTCGAGTGCGTCAGCACGACGACCGTCCCGTCGGCGTTCTGATACTCCTCGGCCAGCGGAGCCTCGAGCACCGCGGACACGCGCGGGTCGGCGCCGGCCGGCGTCGGCAGCTGCTCGTTGGCCACCAGCTCAGACTGCACCGCGAACCGGGCCGGCCCGTCCAGCGGCTCCACCTCATAGCAGATGGCAGCGACCGACCGCTGGGTGAACGACACCAGCCGGGTCGAGGAGACGCGGACCGGCCTTCCGGCCGGCGACACCCACTCGGCCTGGCGGGTCAGCACCCCGGTCCGGAAGTCAAGCAGCCGCTCGTGCGAGCGCAACTCGCCATAGCGGACATCGAATGGCTCATCGTCGACGAACAGCCGGATCAGCTTGCCGTTGGTGACGTTGATGACCGTCTGCCCGGTCTCCGGCAGGCCGTAGGCCGCCTCGGCGTACGGCAGTGGCCGCACCTCATAGACCCCGTTGAGATAGCTGCCCGGCAGGCCGTGCGGCTCACCCTCCTCCAGGTTGCCGCGCCAGCCCACGTAACCATTGGCCAGCGCGAACACCGACTCCGACTGGGCCAGCAGGGGCAGGTCCAGGTAGGTCTCCCGAAGCACCCATGGCTCTACTGCGTACGCGCCCTGCATTATGATTGGTGCTCCATTAGCTCGGCAAGGTCGGTTACCACGACATCGGCGCCGTGTTCCTTCAGCGCCTCCGCCTGCCCGACACGGTCTACTCCGACCACGAACCCGAACCCGCCCGCCCGGCCCGCCGCCACGCCGGCCAGCGCGTCCTCGAATACCGCCGCTTCGGTCGGCCTCAGGTCGAGGGCTCGTGCTCCGGCCAGGAAGGTATCTGGGGCTGGCTTTCCCCGCAGGTGTTCTTGCTTGGCCACGACGCCGTCGATCCGCACCTCAAGCAGGTCCTCGATGCCCGCGCCGACCAGCACGTCGTGGCAGTTGGCGCTGGACGACACCACGGCGCAGCCCAGTCCCGCATCCCGGACCGCCCGGAGGTAGCGGACCGAGCCGGGGTACGCCTCCACCCCGTCCTCGCGGACCCGCTGCGTGAAGATCTCGTTCTTGCGGTTACCGAGGCCGCGGACGGTGAGCGCGTCGGGCGGATCGTCATCGTGGCCTTCTGGCAGCTCGATGCCGCGGGACGCCAGGAACGACCGGGTCCCGTCGGCGCGAGGCTTGCCGTCGACGTACTCCTCGTAGTCCGCGGCACCGAACGCGACGAACGGCTGGCCTGTCTGCTGCGCATGCTCGCGCAGGTAGTCGTCGAACATCTCTTTCCATGCGGTGCCATGGACCTTCGCCGTCTGGGTCAGCACCCCATCCAGGTCGAAGAGGCATCCGCGCACGTCATCCGGAAGACCGAACATAGACCAAACGTACGATTTTAAAATCACCAGCCATAGGTCCATACCGGAAGTTCATGCAATGTTATCGGCTGCTAATATCCCGACTCGCTGTTAGGCATGGCTTCACTCGGGCGAGCCCGCGACCGAGGCCGCGTCGTCTAGGACGCGCAGCTTGAGCGGCTACACCCGGCGTTGACGACCAGGATCGCAGTCAGTAAGGCCACTTCCAGTCGCGGACCTCGGGCGCGTCGTCGCCGTATTCCCTGGTGTAGGCGCGGAACGCGATCCGCTTGTCGGCCATCTCCTGCCGGACGCGCCCGGCCGAAGCCGACAGCCCGGGCACCCGGTCGATCACGTCCATGACCAGGTGGTAGCGGTCCAGGTCATTGCGCATGACCATGTCGAACGGCGTGGTGGTGGTGCCTTCCTCCTTGTAGCCGCGGACGTGCATGTTGTCATGCCCGTGCCTGCGGTAGGTCAGCCGGTGGATGAGCCACGGGTACCCGTGGTAGGCGAAGATCACCGGCTTGTTCATGGGGAACATGGCGTCGAACTCCGCGTCCGACATGCCATGCGGATGCTCGGATTCCGGCTCCAGCCGCATCAGGTCCACCACGTTCACCACGCGGACCTTCAGCTCCGGCAGGTGCTCGCGCAGCAGCGAGACCGCGGCGATTGTCTCCAGGGTGGGGACGTTGCCGCAGCACGCCATCACCACGTCCGGTACACCGTCCGTGTCGTTGGACGCCCACTCCCAGATCCCGGCCCCGCGGGTGCAGTGGATGACCGCGTCGTCCATATTCAGCCAGTTGTACTCCGGGTACTTGCCGGCCACGATGACGTTGACGTAGTTGCGCGAGCGCAGGCAATGGTCCCCCACCGACAGCAGCGTGTTCGCGTCCGGCGGCAGGTACACCCGGACGACCGACGCCTTCTTGTTCACCACGTGGTCGATGAAGCCGGGGTCCTGGTGCGAGAACCCGTTGTGGTCCTGCCGCCACACCAGCGAGGACAGCAGGTAGTTCAGCGACGCCACCGGGCGCCGCCACGGGATGTCCTGCGTGACCTTCAGCCACTTCGCGTGCTGGTTGAACATCGAGTCGATGAGGTGGATGAACGCCTCGTAACAGTTGAACAGCCCGTGCCGCCCGGTCAGCAGGTAGCCCTCCAGCCACCCCTGGCACATGTGCTCGGACAGCACCTCCATCACCCGGCCGTCCCGGGACAGGTGATTGTCCCCCGGGATGATCTCGCCCTCGAACACCTTGCCGGTCACCTCGAAGACGTTGTCCAGCCGGTTGGACGCGGTCTCGTCCGGCCCG
>Ga0074046_10002094_pt1 | contig 17415 bp, 15 predicted proteins | sample BogForMeECP23OM3_FD_94441 | JGI IMG/M metagenome (GOLD analysis project Ga0074046, IMG submission 94441) | Bog forest soil microbial communities from Calvert Island, British Columbia, Canada - Bog Forest MetaG ECP23OM3 | ecosystem: Environmental > Terrestrial > Soil > Wetlands ... | reverse complement strand
TGAGACAGGAGTTGCCGTCTAATAGACAAGTTCCCTGCAAACGGATCTGATGGCTGTCACCACGCTGCGCTGACGCACGGTTTTGATTTTCTCTGCTGCAGTCTGTTGCTCTACTCCGCATCCGGAAGAACACCTTGCACACGTCCGATCCGGCCGTCTTCAAGCCGCACTTTGATCCCGCGAGAATGGAAGGCTGAAGAAGTCAGAATATCTTTTACAGTCCCAACGGTTCGTTTGCCGGTTCGCTGGTCCTTTTTCAGGATAATTTCGACCCGCCTTCCTGGCCGAATGTCACTGCGCTGTTGACCGTTCATTGCACTCTTGCCTGTGTAATAAGGAGAAGAACTATATCATGCTTTGCACCAAAGGACCATCATCATGTCATACCCCTGATGCACTCGCAGACATCATGCGCCTCCTTTCAGCCTTCAAGGTCGAAGAGGACCTTCAGAGGGCTTGGAGAGAGAGAGGGGGGACGGGTGTAGTCCGATCTTGAACGTATTCCTGGGCAGCTATGAGATGCCGAAATTTGTGTTCAGGGCCTGACGCAACGGAGGCCGCAGTGCTTAACACTGTCTCGGTTCGCCCGGTAAATCACCTCTCGGAGGCCGTCGAATTTTTGAACGGCAGGTCAGACCTACCCGTCGTAAAGACCGATCTGGATTCGATATGGAACGCCGGGGCACCCGACGAGCTTGATTTCGAAGACGTAAAGGGCCAGGAGCACGCAAAGCGAGGCCTCGAGGTCGCAGCGACCGGCTCTCACAAAGTGATGAATGTCCAGTTAATTTAACCTGTTGGTCTGGTCCGACCCCGTTTGACGTATGACGCTTCCGACCCCGTTTGACGTTTCTGGGTTAACGAGCTGTGTTGAGCCTGTCACAATCCACTTCCGGCTTCTTCCTTGCTCTGGCAAGAAGCCTATAGGCTACTTCCACAAGAATGCATGGGCGGGAAGCGAGCTATTAATTGCGGGGATGATGGTATTTGTTCAAATTATTCAAATGGTTTGATCGGCATTTTCCTTGCGGATTTTGATTAGAGTATCGTATGATTTATGGACATTCGGCATTCCAAGAGGGTTTTCGGATGGAATCCGACCCGGAAATGCGGTTCCGGATTCTTTGACAGTCAAGTTGATGCATTATTCAGGTCTATAAGACTAGTGGGCCTCTCGCCGTCGCTTCCCACTTTCCCAACAATGGTGGTGATGGGTATTGGTGATGGGGTCAAGTCAGGTCCGAGCATAAACGCATTATGAATTATTCAGGAAGAAGTTTATGGAAAAAAGAACCTCTTCAGCATTTCAATATACCCATACAGATGACCTATGGATAATTTCCTGCTTCTATAATTCTAATCTATATAATACTAAGCGGAGAAACTTTAATATTTTTATCGACAAAATTGAGTCATCAAATCTTAACTATTTGGTTGTAGAATGTGCATTTTGTAACCAACCCTTTTCACTAATAAAATCGCCACATATCATTAGATTAAGAACACAAGACATTATGTGGCAAAAAGAACGCCTATTAAATATCGCAATCAGTCATTTGCCATCGCAATGTAAGAAAGTAGCATGGCTCGATTGTGATGTGCTTTTCGAAAATCACGATTGGGCTAAAGAAACATCACTTATGCTTAATTATTATAAAGTAATCCAACCATTTAAAGAAGCAATACGACTCCCAAGAAATGCAACATCATACAATGGAATTGGAGAAAGATATAATAGTTTTGGATATATATTTAAACACAATCCTTTAGCAGTTACCGAAGGTAAATTTGATGTTCATGGTCATACAGGGTTTGGGTGGGCATCCCATAAAGGTATCCTTAAGAAACATGGATTTTATGACGTCTGTATCGCTGGTACTGCCGACCACATGATGGCTCACTCCTTTGTTGGGGATTGGGATACGGAATGCGTCAGAAGAATATTAGGAAGGAATGACGCTTTTTATAACCATTATCTCAATTGGAGCAAAGATATCTATAAATCAGTACGATCACGAGTTGCGTATGTTGATGGGACAATATTGCATTTATGGCATGGAGATCTACAAAATAGGAAATATGTTGATAGAGAAAAATTACTTGAGAGTAACCGCTATGACCCATTTAAAGATATTGAATTAGATAAAAACAATTGTTGGAAATGGAGGCATAACAACAAAGAGCTGAAAGAATGGGCTAAAGAATATTTTGTTTTAAGAAAAGAAGACGGTTAATGATTGAATAAGGAGGAGGAGGAGGAGGAGGAGGATGGAAAATATAGACATACGTGAAATTGCGGAAAGAGTAATACGAACGTCACACCGCTTCAAAAATGCTGGAAGACTTAATCTATATCGTAAGGGATTGCGTATTGCTAGGCAAATAAAATGTGCTATAGATATAACTGAAGCACTAAACTTAGAAAAGCAGTACATTACTATTGTAAAGGAAATGTATTCGATTATATTCCCTCTTGGGATTCCATCAGAAAAGGGTTTGTTTAGTGTTAGTGGATATGCCGATCCAGCAAAGAATTTGAAAGACGCTGCGGATTCCGCGTATAACGGGTTTGAAGATAACTGTAGCGGTTCAGTAGCGGATGTTGCCTCAAGACTTGGATATGATGAATTAAATGACAAGAATGCAAAAGAACAAGTAAGTTACATGAAAGATAATTGGGAACCGGTTGATGCAAAGCAAGCACAGGATTTAGCTAATAAAGGAGAATTAGTTGTTGCTGGGCTTATAAATCCTGACGGAGATAGCCATGTTGCTACTGTGGTACCAGGTGATGGGAAAGTAGCGCCTGATGGCAACTTCTATCCTCTTGTACAAGGTGGAGGATCCCAAAAGGGAAGGAGTGATGGCACAAGAACCGCGGGAGAAGTTTGGCCTGCAGATCCCAAAAAATACCCGGAATATAATAGAACTCTTGTTAAGTACTATACTCCCAAAAAGAAGTGATATTGAATTCTTTGAAACAAAAAGGGGTCAGACCCAATGCTGCTAACTTAAAGCAAATAGCTGTTCTTTCGAATACTTCCTTGATTGAATTGATCCCTATGTCGCCATTAGATGCAATCTGTTTTCAGCAGAACATCCAGTTCATGCTGGACAAACACCGGTAGCTTCAGAACCACGTTCTCTCGCCCCGTACACAATAAATCTTTCCAACTGGCGTGCTTGGGATCTCACACAGTCAGCACTCCTTGCCACTGTACGTGACAAAATAGACGAATTACCCAGGGTGATCTGGGGCATTATCTGACTGTTATTCTGGTGAAAAACAGTAAGGAGGCAGAAAATGGCCCAAAGTTTTTTTCAGAAGAAACGCAGGCACCCAAATCCGCCTGGACAAAGCAGGTTCGCCCAAAGTCATGCTTTCTGAAAGGCTTCCAGAAATCTTAGATTCTAAACTACTTATGCCGTTGGAAACTTGGGGGCCTTTGCCAATAGCGGTGTCGCGAATTCGCGGACCTTGGCGACCCCGATATCCAAGGTGTAGCCCCACAACGCCGCGGCCAGAATATCGTCGAAGGCGCCAGTAAAAGAATTCTGGAAAATCGAGTACCCTACTGCGGTAATCAGAAAACCGTAAACCAATGTCTGGATCGTCTCTATTCTTTTCAACCGCTTTTTGAGTTCGGCCGCCGCGGCGTAACCCTGGGCCGGCATGACCGAGATGACCAGTTCGGCCGTCTGTATGACTGCTTGCCGGCTGCCGCTAGCCGGCGCCTCGGCCTCAGCTCGCACCACCAATCTCCCTGTCTCCAGCGGGGTAAAGACCCAAGGTTCGCCCATCCGGCTTTGCCATTTGAACCGAGGATCGCCCAACACGGACCAGCGGACCACCGCATCTGGGGAGGTTTGTCCCTCGGGAGGGGTGACCACAAGTTCCAGGGTCAGCGCTTCTCCAGCCACAGCCAATGCAGGTCCCTGAATACGAACCCGCCACGCCGGTGATGGAGAGGGTTGGGGCTCAGGGCGTTGCGGCACCGGTAATTCTTTCTCCAGAGAAGGCGCTTCCTCTTCTTCTCCTTCTTCACCCATTGCTTTTTCTGCAGATACTTTGGCGGTCTCGATCTGATCCCAAGCCTGGCGAAATTTGCCCTCATTCAATCCGGCCAAGTCCCCGGCTTGCCCTTTCCAGGCTTGATTCAGGGTCTTTTTCAAAGAATTCCATAATGCCTCTTCGGCCTCCATCAGTTGGGGAAGATTATCGGCAGTCCCAGCAGCCTTCAAAGCCTCACCGAACTTCCTTTGCGCCTCCTCCAATTCATCCGGGGCGATGATATTTGTCTTCTCCAGACCCGCAAGTACGTACCCCGAAACGGCCTTGACGGCTTCCCATCGCCCGGGGTAGAGAAAGGAGAATAAGTCATTCCGCAACTTGGCAAGATCCTGAAGGAATTCCCCCAGGGTTCCAGGCTGGTCGATCTTGTCACACTTTTTTCCCAACTCGGAAATATTGTTCCGGCAATTGTTGAATTCGTCGTCCCAGTTGGTTTCAGGCCATGGTTTGGCGAGCGCCAGTGAATGTCCCAACGCTGCCAGCCATTTCTTGCTAGCAGCCCTAATATTCCCGACTTTATTTTTCATCTGCTCTAACTGCGTACTTACTGTGGCAAGATGTCCTGCTTCGAAGGTGCTTTTCAGGCCGTGAAGCCATTTCAGGGTTTCCTTAATTACAACGTCAATCTCGGGCACCTGGTCTCCAGCCGACTCTAGAGTCACTTGCCACTCGTTGATTTTTTGGGCCAAATCGGCCTGCAATTTCTTGGCTTGATCCAGGATCTCAGTGGTCTTCTGTCGGGCAGTGGCCGTGGCCGCGTTCAAGGCGTCAGGGTCATCCGGTTTATTTGTGATTACTTGGTCAAGTTCTCCCAGGCAGCCTTTCAATTTTTCTCGGAAACACTCGTCCACCGTCTTGTCGAATAGTTCTTTGAGCAAGCCGCACTGTTCCTGTGCTGCGCGCAGCGCCTCGATGGCCCTGGTGCGTTTGTCCAAGACCGTGCGAGAAACATAGCCCAGAAAGATGCTGACTACTAAAATCACCACCAGCCAGCCAAGCCAGGCCCGGGAGACGATTTCCACCTGGAATTCGGCCTTGCGTGAAGCCAGCTCAGGGGCGCGCATGGTAATGGCGCCCTTGGCGGCGCCCAAGTCGAGCGATCCCTCTGTGTCAAGCGGAAACTCCTTCTGGCCCCAAGGGTCGATGGTTTGGAGACCGCTGAGTTTAAGGCGTCCGGGGAGGGCCTGGCCGTCGGGGAGAGTCAGATCAATCAGCAATTCCCGAGGCTCCGGGGTGACAGATGATTTGCCCCCGATCTCAGATAACAAAAGGGTCGACGGATAAAGCACGCTCCAAAACCACGGCACTCTTACCTGCCGGATTATTCTAAGGGGTCCGAGTCTTAGCTCTGCCGCGGGTCTGTCGAAAGTGAATTTCAGCGATCCCGCAGTGGCTTGGACCGCTGCGGCGGCAGTATTAACCGCAACCCCTCCGGCAGCCGTACCGCCGGCGGCAGGGGGTTTCGGCGGACCTTTAGAGGGGGCTGGCCGCGGCGGATCTGGTTGCGATGGCGGAGCGGGGTTGGCGGCCTCAGATGGCGATTTCCTGACCGCTATCACCTGAACGGTATATTTCCCAGCCGTCTCGGTCAATTGAGGGTCAATATAGACCCCGACGATTCCCAGACCAGGGGCGGGGATCTCTACCAGGGCGAATCTGAAGGACTCCGGTTTCCGGGTCTCACCATCCAAGGTCACCAGGACAGTCTGAAGGACCAGATCATCCTTTTTTTTGACTTCCTGGCTCAGCCTTACCGGTATTTTCAGCTCGACCGGCGTTCTTGGCTGACCGGCTTCCCGGCCTTTGCAAACCGGCATGGTTAGAGTAGTGGAATCCAGCAATTGAGTCAAAGGCGTTTGAGCTACCGCAGCAAGTGGGGAAACGAGGCATGCGGCCACCAAAAGGATTGCCATTTTCCAATGGGACCAGGAATTCAGCATGGTTCACCTCCGAGCAATATTTATTTGCGGACCAACTCAGCATCACCATACGGGGTGAAGACAAAACCGAGGGGATTCAACTCCTGGAGCAGGTTGCGCCGAAACCGCAAGATGGCGTCCCCGAGCGGCACATTGTTGAGCAAATGGGCAGCCACTTCCTTACTGAAGCGCGCCGCCAGACCGGAGAAGATAGTGCTTTCGGTGCCAACCACGGCTCCTGCCCTAGCGGTAGCAAAGGCATTGAGAAAGCTGCCCAGGGTTGCCAGATCATCGGCCGCACTCTCACAGGCCACGAGAAGCACCACACTGTGGGGCAATTCCCATTTGCGTCCCACTTTTATGGCTTTATCTATAATGTCGTCAGGCCGAAGAAACTGCCCTGGAACCACCTGGATCCGCTGCCCTTTCGGTTCCCCGGGGAGATCCTTTTGTTGATAATGGCTGACGATCACGAGGATGGCAGGGCGTTTCGCGTCGTCCCAGAGCACCTCCAGGAGATCCGGGGGAGGCTGGAATTCTTGAACCCATTGCCGGCCGAGGGTGTTGGTGAGGTCTGTCACCAGGTTATCCAAATATTGATCCCTGAGGCCCAGGGCTACGTTTATTGCACCGGCAGCTACCGGAGTTAAATCACGGATCGCATCTTCGTTTTGCATCGGCGTATGAAGGATCTGCTCAACTTTATGCCGGGTCCCCCAGAAGCCATAAATACAAAAGACCTCCTCCTTGTTGCGGTGGAGGCAGTCAGCCATACACCGTTCACAGGTGAAGGGCTCGTTTTGATTGGTTTTCCTCAAAAATCCCCGGCACACCTCCGGGTCAGGCTGCCCGACGATATCAGGCGGAAGAAAGAAGTCGTACAGGATGGCCCAGGGAAAAAGGTAAAGGGAGTCGAAGCGGGCAATCTGGATTATCTGGTCGCTGCTCTCGGCAATTTCGGCCAGTGCCTTTTGCATGGCGTCACCCAAGCGTTGCCAAATAGCTCGGTAGAGAGTCCTCCCGGTGAGGGCCAGTTCCCGGACGACCTGATCGAAATTGGAATTCCGTTGGTTGACAGCCTGCCCTTCCGGAAAGCGGGGAGTTTGGCGATTTTGTGGATCGCGAGAGGCCGCTTCGAATCCTTTGCGAACCATCTTCAGGTTATCGTCCATCAGTTTTTCCGTCAGGTTGATCATGGCGGCGGCCCCGCCGCGTTTAACGGTCAACTGGTGTGTTCCGGGCTGAGACCCCTGATTTAGACCCAGGGAAACCAGCCGAGGGGTGACATCCTCCAGGTTGGCGAAGCGTGAGGTACGGGAAAACTCCAGTTCCACTTTCGTGACCTCGAAGGGAAACCACCGCTTCTCTTCGGTTACGACGACGGTTTCCAGCACAAAACTCTGCAAAAGATAATTATGATAAGCGCCCTGCTCCATTACCTGACAGGCCGCCGGCAGGTCGTAATAGAGGCTGAGCCGCAACCGGGCAGTATGACCGGCCTTAAGGCGGCCCGACACCACCAACTCGAAAAAAACTGGATCGGAGGCGCCAAGTTCCGGCAGCACAAGGGGTTTGAGGGTGGGGGATAATAGCCGGAAATCTCTGGTAAACACGGCCACGTGCAGCAGATGGCCCTTCCCGGGTTCGGGGCCCGGCAGCAAGGGGTCAACGGGCGGCAGATCACCTTTGACCAGGCTGACCGGCAGGCGCCGCCCTATCTGGACCCGCAATTGGTAGCGGTGCTTTGGATGGACCGGCTCATTTTTTCCCACGAAGGGATCTTGCCCAACGCGTGGATCACGCCGTTTCAAAGCCACGTCCACACACCGGTGTTGGTGCCGGGACAGCGCCTCCTTAGTTTCCCGATCCGAAGCCATGGAGACGTGAATGTCCCTCAATTCGGATTCTAACGGCTGAATGCCATCAATCATCGCCGCCGCCTTGGCGGCGTCCGCAAATCCTTGGGTTTCATGGTCGAAAAGGTATGTGAGCGAGTGGACCTTCTTTACGGCTTCCCGGATCGGAGCGGTTAACGTGACGATTTTTTTCAAATGCTCGGACAGCGAAAGCGGCGCCACTCCCACCCTGTCCAGAAACCCTTTCACATCCCCCGGAATTGCACGGTTTTCGAGGGCAAAGGCCCTTTCCAACATGGCGGAGACGGCTTTACTTAGATGCAAGCAGCGCAAAGCCTTGGGGTCCGAAACCAGGAGGGCAGGCGAGGCGAGATTGGTGTGCTCAAGCCGCATGGCTGACTTCACCGCTTCGTGCAAGGAGCAATCGTGAGTCAGTGCCTTGACAAACTCCCTGAAAAAGTCATCGGCAGGCCGATCCTTCCGGGTTGGCAGCCAGAGCAGGGAGGTTTTGGGGGGAAGCTGCGCTTGGGCCAAAGAAAGGAAAACTCGCTCGGTGAAGTCGTCGTCAACGACAACGAAGAGTCGCGGACGTCGATCCACACGGACGACGCCCGCTGCCGCCAGCACCCCGGCCAGCACCTCGGGACCGCAGATGACCATGTGATTGCCGGCCAGCCGGAAGGCTGACGAGTTTTCCCCGGCAGGAGGTGCTTCGGTAACGCTAAGGTTAATACCATGTTGTTGGATGGCTTGATTTCCGGCATACCAATCTGCCCATCGAACGCCCTCAAAAATCCGGTCGTGCTGTTGTCCCAATGCCATCACCCGAAAGGGGAAACTCAGTGGCGGGAAGCTTTCCCAACGCCGCCGGGCCAAGCGGATAAACTGGAAGCGGTCCATATCAATCCGGCCTGTGCCGACGAGCAGCGGAAGTAACAGTTTCTCCCAGGGCAGTGCCGCCCAGGGTGCGTTGAGAACGTCGATGAATAGCGGCAGGGGACCTTCTTGCTCCGACAAGCCGTTGATGGCTTCGATCAGAGGATCAAAGAGACTCACTGGGATGGACCACCGATCTCTCCTTAAGCCGGGGGAAAGCCCGTAGCTCTGTAAATCGGCAGGCAGCGGCAATTGAAACATTTCTCCAGTTAATCGCTTGCCGCGTCGCCCCAGATTGTCTCTGAAGTCAATCGCCCAATTGTCAGCGTCTGCTCTGGGCGTAAGAATAAACCAGGGATCGTGGGCGTTACTCATGGTAGGCTCCTTTGACGCAGACGTTTGTCTGGAACTCCACGGGCGGGTATCAAAAATCTTGATTATGAAATCGGTAGTAGCTGGACAATGTTCATCTTGGTTCACGGAGGGTAGCGTACACTGATGTTACCGTGCGCTTGCCCCAGCCTATTCATACCGATCACAGGCCGGCTTTTGCGAGATAAGTAGTTTCAGTATATATGGAAGATAAGGTTTTGCAACTTATTTTTTGTAACTGACAATAACTCGCAAAAATAATTCATTCGCAAAAAATATTCCAGCGCATCTGTTATCAATTATCACTTTAATTGCAAAGGCCTTTCAGTCGGGGTAAACCCAATAGTAAAACAAACAGGGGCCATTTGGTTTATTGGGCAAAGGATCAATATCGACTTCAATAGTATCTCCCAGAAAATGAGCGATTTATCGATTGCATTTTTCTCTCGATTTTATCATAATTACTCCGCGATAATATCTATATACCGCTCAACATCACGATAATATGCCCAGATGGCCCTCGTTGTTTGACTGGTGGGTTTACCCCCTAAATGGAGGAACGAACATGGCCGGATGGCAAGAAATTGTCGGCGAGAGCTTTAGCAAGGACCAATTCGACGCCTATTGCGATGGGCTGAAGTTCGACACCTGGCGTCCGAGTTTCATCGTGTTGCACAATACGGGGGCCCCTTCCCTAGCAGACCGCCCGGACGGGCTGACCGAAAAGCATTTAGAGAATCTAGTGGGGTACTACCGCGACCAACTGAAGTGGAGCGCAGGCCCGCATCTTTTTGTAGATGACAAACAAATCTGGGTCTTCACTCCTCTTACGGTGCCCGGCGTCCATTCACCGAGTTGGAACCACGTATCTCTGGGTTTGGAGATGCTGGGCGACTACGAGAATGAGGATTTCGACAACGGGCGTGGACTGGAGGTGAGGCAAAACGCGGTGGCGGCCATGGTGTCTTTGAGCGCTGTCCTGGGGATCGACTGCAACACCATGAAGCTCCATCGCGAGGACCCCCTCACGACGCACGCCTGCCCGGGCAAAAACGTCAAAAAGCTGCTGGTAATACAGGAGGTTCATGAACTGATCCTGGCGCGCAATTCGGGAGAACATGATCCCCAACCGGACGCGCAACCCTGAATGCAAAATCCGCCGCAGTCTCTTATGCCCCCATTGGAGACCTGGAAACCACGAAAAGGACCGTAGGGTGGGCACAGCTTTACCGTGCCCACCGAAAACCTTGGAATATGGCGACTTAACTCTGTGCATCGTCTCATAAACAACCGCTTCAAACTTCAAATCACTCAGATGAACAGGCTTGGTTACGTACAGCTTGCCAGTATGCAAAGGATAATGCCCATGAAAGGATTACTGTGTCTAATTACGATTGTCATCGTTCTGTCTGCCGGGTGCGCTTCTCAGCAAGTTCTTCGGAATCCCGGATCCCCAGAACAGTCGTTTGATGATGAAAAGGATATCCAGGCGCTCGAACAACAATACGGCCAGGCGTCTGCGATCACGAATTACTATAAAGGGCCAAAAACGATGGAAGCACGGAATGAATTCATCGCTGGCCGTCTCACCTTGATTAATTTGCAGTACATCAAATTCATACGAAATCTTTCAGCGACGAAGGCGCAAATGGAATCAGCTTTTGACATCCTAATTTCCGGTGTCGGGCTTGCTACAACGCTCAGTGGCGGGCAGGCAACCAAAGCGGCGCTTGGTGCTGTATCGACAGGTGTTGGCGCCACCAGGACTTCGATTGATAAGAACTTTTTCTACGAGCAGACCTTACCTGCCCTCATCACTGCAATGAACGCGCAGCGAAAAGTCGCGCTGGTTCCGATTGTAGAGGGCATGAAGCTGGATGTCGACAAATACCCGTTCGAGCAGGGGATAACCGACCTCTCCACCTACTACTTCGCCGGTACACTCGTAGGGGCGCTTCAGGGCGTTGAAAAGGACTCGGCAGCAACCGGGGCGGACGCCCAAACGAAGATAGACAAGGCTATCGAAATTGCACGAACACCCGGTGCTGCAAAGGCTCTTGCGACTAAAATAAACCGAGATAGAATGGCTAACCTGTTGACCAGGATTGACCAACTTTCGAATAAGCAGGCGTTAGCGCTCGCTAAGAATCCGCCGTCTGCCAACCAGCTGATTGACGATTGGGAGACCAAGTCCTCTAAGAAGCCTTGGCTGAGCGACCCGGCAAGTGCTCGTGGCGAACTCAAAATACGCGTTATGGAACCTATAGACCCTGACTCCGACCTCACTAAGTGGGAACAGGCTCTTCAGTAGTGCCCAAATTCAAAAGGAGAAAGATAATGCCTGCCACAATGACAACGACTGAGAAATTCGACAAAAATGAAACATCAGAAGAAGACATCAAAGGGCTGGTCGACCTCCACCTTAAGGCTGGAGCAATTCGCTGCACTTACCGCGCCGATGGCAATACCTGGGTGCTCGATACTGAATGGAATATTATCGGCCAACAATAATGCAGCGGATTACCTAAGACTTCATGACGCACGAAGAGATTGTGCGTAAGGTTCAACTGGAGTTTTAGGTGACTTCCTGCTAATGCAATATCACGCCTGCGACCCCGTGATTGCGGCACCCAGTGCAGCCTTGGTCGCCGTGCCACTTGCCAACGTCGTGGCACCGCCCAACCCGAGGACCACCCAATCTGTGAGGATGCTGCCCCCGAACCCCTGCTCATAGAGCCGCTGCTGATAGCAGTAATACTGAATGTCGATGGCGGCAAGGCATCCATTCACAACTTCATCGCGATATTGTCGCTTTTGTGCGCGATTGTCCTTGTATGCGTCATAATTCTTGATAACTTCTGAGCTGTTGTTGTAATTTGACAATGCGAGCAGTTCACTCTCCACATTTGTGGAACGGGTAGGTACCCTGTTATTCCCGCACAACCCCTTACGATTAAAGCGCAAAACAGAATTGGCATTGCACCAAGACCCCATCGCAGCCATCCCCTCCTTTAATTCCTTTGATGGTCTTCGATTATGATTGCGGGTTGTTACTTAACTGATTATTCAGGACCTAACTTCATTTTGCGGCAAATAGAACCCCCCTTCCTCCTTCTTGAGCGCCGGGGGCGCCGGATTTACGGCAAGCCCTTGCACGGATCAATCGATTCCAGCCCTGGCGTTTAAGGTCGGCACTTTCAAGATGCGAACTCAGAAAGCAACCCTTTCTCAAGTTTCTTGCGGACCATGTCGGAAGCCTCCGCCTTCGTAATCTTCCCATCCTTGTTGAAGTCGAGACCTTGATTCTGAATGTATCTTTTAAGATGCTCCGGATCATCCTTGTAGAACAGCACGTAATCCAGCGGCTCACCAATGGCAACAGGCCAGAGGATGGCCATATAAACATCTTCGAGCGATGAGAGTTCATTTTTTCTAGGGCTGAAATATTTTGCAATATATTCGAGTTGTTCCTCAGCAGTCATCGCTGCCAAGTCTTGGGTTGTAGTGCCCAGTGCCTGAGCTGTGGCCGGCATGAACTGGATAAGCCCTACAGCTCCGCTTCCGGCCGCGTTTTTTATAGATGGACTAAATGTCTCACCCGACTCAAAAGCCATACATGCCACAAGATAGTCCGGCTCCGTACCCAACTCCTGGCAGATGCCATTAACTTTTTCCCGAAATTCTTCTGATACTTTCTTTCCCCAGGCAAGCATACTTCCCCCTTTCTGGATCACTACCTTTTAAGTTGAGCGTTCCCTTCGAATATTGTGCATTCCGCTTGGCGCCAGCGCTAAGTCGACCGCTGCTCAAGGTGAACGGCGCATTGCAAGCCGGATTGCCGATTGAATTGCACCTCCATGATGCTCTTGACTCACTTGGCAGCAGCCAGGGACACGTCCGCATGGTCTCCAGGCGTCGATGCTGTCCCAGGCTGCTTAAAGATTTTACCGGTTGTACTCGCTCCGGCCGCCCACAGGAACGACGTACTCCGACCACAGTTGCTTTCCTAGCGCGGGTGCCGTGGCTTTGCGGACGCTGGGCATAGCGGTTGAGGCGCTATGTGTCAGGTCGTATCAATTCACTGTGATTCGCTCCTCACATATCACGGGCGTCGGAGAAATTACGTGTAGGATATAATCCACAGGCCCAGCCGTCACTGCACTAAAAACCGCGTTGAAGTTAAACACGACCTTCCCGGCGTCATCTATTACGGCGATCAGCAGCGTATTGGGGACGGGAGTTCCTGTCTGATCTAGCAGTACGACGTGCAAGCTGGGCACCGGGATACCCAATATTGCTTTAAAGTTGGTATCGAGCGTACCTCTCACGGGTACCGGGTTTGCATGTTGTTGGGTCTTTGACGGCCCGTCGAGCGTAAGATGGACGGTTGTGACGGCGGCAGGAGTATTCGAATCCGCAATGGCGCGCGAACCGAAGTAGAAGCCAATCACAGTCGAGAGCAGCCCGAAGAGCAGAACCGCAGCCTTGTTACCACCCCATTGGTCTGGCAACGGGGCGAAAATAAGGATAACCAACACAATGATGCTGACCAGGAATACGCGGACGGTGGCCTGCGGCAAGCCAAGCGGTAAGTTTTTGTTTACCTCATCGTTCACAAAGAATATCGCGTACAGTATGATGAGGAATATCTCCAGAATAATGGTGATGACCATAATCACCGCCGCCAGCATCACCTTCGTATAGGTCGGCAGGCTCCCGGTAGTATCGAAGATGCCAAGAGCTCCCGGTTGCGTCGGGAGTGGCGCGGCCGCGGCGGGCGGCGTACTCGATGTTGGGGCTGGTGCGGGCGGAGCCGGCGCGGTTGACGTGGCAGGCGCGGTTGGCGTGGCAGGCGCGGTTGGCATACTCGTTTTCGGGGCTGGTGCGGCCGGAGCCGGCGCGGTTGGCGTGGCAGGCGCGGTTGGCATGGCCGCGGCGGGCGGCGTACTCGGTGCTGGGGCTGGTGCGGCCGGAGCCGCTACTGGCGGTGCGGCTGGCATGTGCAACACCGTATACATCAGGAAGCCACCAGCGATGAAAGCGGCTGCCATCAACAGGATAAGGATCAATCTGAGTTGCCAATTCGGTTGAATAGTCATACTCATAGAAAGACCTCCTTGTGTGCTGAGAGGATGAGTACTAACGTGCAATATTCCAGGTGAATCTCATAGCACGTTGATAAATACGAAACTGTCCGGATCATGCCCGTTATGCAAATTCAACTTTGGTGTTTTCAGCGATAATTTTCTCGGTCTCTGCGTTAATTTTCCTCACCTCGGCGGCCAATTTTTTTCGGGAAAAAAGATGGTTAAAATCGCTATGACAGCACCACTTGCCAGGCCTGAAAAAATACCTGTATACAAACTTGTCGAGGATGGGCCCGCCATTAGGCCTCTTAAGCCTCATGTGCTTCCGTATAGAGTTCAGATGAGTGCAAGTAGAATATTAACTGTAATTATTTACACAAATGGGAAGCGATTGCAACGATAGTTCTGGAGAAACTTGGTGCGAAGTAATATAAGAGAGGAAAGTAGGGTGGAACGCGCCTCTTGGCTCCCCGCCCGGATAATGAGTTTTCCGGGCCACCCGGTATCAGATTTTAGTCAGAGTCGTTCATCTCCGGGCTGGTAAACGCAATTCGGTGCGAAACCTAGATAAGGCTATGTCGAAATTTCTTATAGCATTAGCACGTTGTGAAAGCCGGCGGCGGCGACCTCGATACTTCGCATTAGGTGCTGGTGGCCCTTTATGTCTTCGAGATCTAGGTCATCCGGGGTACCTGTGCTCTATATGGAATGATGGCGGCAAAAAACGATACCGCCGACCCCATGGGGATTAAATCTTGAAATCCCAGCCTGAACTCTTGGTATGAGCGAAGTTAAATACCTACTAACTATCGCCACAATTTGAAGGTATTTAACTCATCAGGTTTGAGAGGCGATCCTGCATCTCCTTGCCCTTGCCCAGCATGTCGGCGTCGTTAAAATCGGCCTATCCCTTTCAGACGTACCTAATGGAATCGGCGCGAAACCAGTCTGGGAGGGTTTCCCAGGCTGGCCGTGATTTCCGTATGGGGCAAGGTAGGCGATGGGAGATGCGCGGTTCTCAGGTTATCGCAATACGGGGGAATTTGATTTGAATTGAGGACGGTCAGCCGTAAGCTTCAGATAGAAAAACCGGCCGTTCGCGTCGGCAAATGAACCGACGCGATCATGACCGTCATGTTATCCCCTGCCCCGGCCCGGAACCATTTTTCGGAGCGATGAACCCGCGCCAATACTCGATGCTGCCGGCCACCCGCCCATGCTGGACCGGGCGGTACGTCAACTGGGCCTGAGCGCCCGCGCCTATCACCGGATACTAAAGGTCGCCAGGACGATAGCGGACCTTGAAGCAGCGGAGCACATCGGGTCCGTTCACCTGCTCGAGGCGATTCAATACAGATCTTTGGATAGAAGACTCTTTTGAGATTTTTCCACATCTCGCAGAGCGTGTTAATTTTTCACGCGAAGAAAGAAAACACAGATGGAGATCGAATCCGGCATTGTGGGAGTTTGAAATGATAAGGAGCTTCAGAATCATCGTGGAGTAGCATGCGGACGGTTGTGTGGCATATCCTCTCGGCCTGAAAGGAGTCGTGGTGGGTGAGGGGAATAACTATGAAGAGGCATTACTCGATGTGAAATCTGCCGTAGCGTTCCATCTCGAAGCTTTTGGCCGGGAAGGCCTTGATGATGTTTCTCCGGCAATCGAGGTTTTCGTTGCTGAGACAGGAGTTGCCGTCTAATAGACAAGTTCCCTGCAAACGGATCTGATGGCTGTCACCACGCTGCGCTGACGCACGGTTTTGATTTTCTCTGCTGCAGTCAGTCGCTCTACTCCGCATCCGGAAGAACACCTTGCACACGCCCGATTCGGCCGTCTTCCAGCCTTACTTTGATCCCACGAGAATGGAAGGAGGAGGATGTGAGAATATCCTTCACGACCCCAACGGTGCGTTTGCCGGTTCGCTGGTCCTTTTTCAGGATAATTTCGACCCGCATACCAGGTCGAATATCACTGCGTTGTTGTCCATCAGGGGGAACACCGCTAATTACTGTCACGCCTTTCCCCCTGCGTTCCTTCGTTTCTCTTCCAACTCTCACAATGCCATCGCTTTGAGGAATCTCTTTCTTCTGATGACACAGGCACTTTGCGACAGGTTTACCGCAAACAGGGCACATCCTTCCGCGCCCGGTCGAGTAGACAATACCATTGCCCATTTCTTTCTCTCCTGCATGGAAACTCGATGTTCTCACCTATTATAACAAGATACGGAGAGCATGCCCGGGATGGACGCATGGCCCTGCGTCACTCTGCTGCTTAAATTGTAAGTCATGGCAAGAAGAAGCATATGAATATAAGAGCGAAAGCCTTTTTATGGCAAGTAATCACGTTTCTGGTAATGGCCCTGGCCTTGTTCCTTCCGGCCGGCACAGGCGCCTGGTTTGCCGGATGGGTCTACCTGGCTCTGTTCTCCGTCTGCGGCGCGGCCATGACTATATGGCTTCTCAGGCACGACCCCGGTTTGCTCGAAGAGCGCATGGGGTTCCGACCCAGGCAAGCCTGGGATAAGATGTTTCTCGCAGCCTTGTGCATCGTTTTTCTTGTCTGGCTGGTCTTGATGCCGCTGGACGCCGTTCGGTTTCACTGGTCCCGGATGGCGGCATGGCTTCAAGTGGTGGGCGCTATTGTCCTGTTGTGCTCGTACTATATCTTTTATCTCACTTATCGTGAAAACCCATACCTGTCGGGGGTGGTCCGCATCCAGGAAGATCGAGGGCAAACGGTGGTGTCAACCGGGCCATATCACCATGTGCGTCATCCAATGTACGCTGGAGGCTTCCTCTACTTTCTGGGGACAGCCCTTTTGCTGGGTTCCTGGTACGGGGTGCTTTTCGAGCCGATATTCGTCGGCATGATTGCCGTGAGAGCTGTACTTGAGGAACGCATGCTTCGGGAACAGCTCGAAGGCTACGACGCCTATATGGCGCAGGTGAAGCATCGTTTCATCCCGCATGTCTGGTAATACAGGTTGCTGTCACTTAATTTACTATCGTTTATGCCCGATAAGCGATGATAAAGAGCCTGCGGAACGGGAAGAGGATTCGGCCATCGTTTTGTGGAGGATAGGCCCGCCTGTATCTTGCCAGCAGCAGCTCTTCAAATCTCTTCTTTTGCTCTTCACTTTCGAGCACCGCCAGAAACGGACGCAGACCGGTACCTCGAAACCATTCAATAATGGATTGAGGGCTGTCAACGACGTGGTAGTACTCGGTCT
>Ga0074046_10002093_pt1 | contig 17420 bp, 12 predicted proteins | sample BogForMeECP23OM3_FD_94441 | JGI IMG/M metagenome (GOLD analysis project Ga0074046, IMG submission 94441) | Bog forest soil microbial communities from Calvert Island, British Columbia, Canada - Bog Forest MetaG ECP23OM3 | ecosystem: Environmental > Terrestrial > Soil > Wetlands ... | reverse complement strand
TGGTCCCGCCTCTTGCGGGAACTTTTTCCCCTTCCAGCTTCGTATGGTTTCTCTGGCTGGGTACCGCCGCCTGCTATTACACTCAGAGACTGAATGTCAGGAGCTATCGAATGAATCGACGTTTTCGCATTGCACTATTCGGACTGATAGGCGCAGTTGCCTTCGCGCTATGTATGGCCGCGGTTCATGCCCAGGCCACAAACTCCACGAAAAGCAGCGCTCCCCAGAAGGTTGAACTTCTGCCGGGTCTGGACAAGCAGTTAATGGACACGAACGCAGACGCTTGCGTGAACTTTTACCAATACGCGTGCGGAAACTTCGCCAAGCTGTACCCGATTCCGCCGGATAAGTCGTCATACGGAGGGTTCGGCATAGTTTACGACTACACGCAGAATATTTTGAAAGGCCTCCTGGATCAGGTCTCTCAAAAGAGCGGGCAGCATTCGGCCAATGAGCAGAAGATCGGCGATTACTACGCGAGCTGCATGGATGAAGACGCGATTGATGCCAAGGGTCTGCAGCCGTTGCAGTCCGAGCTGGACCGCATTGCAGCATTGAGCAGCAAGAAAGACTTGACCGGTCTGCTGGCGCACTACCAATTGATCAACGTGGGCGCGTTCTTCGGCTTCGGCGAGCAGCAGGATTTCGCTGATGCGCGCAAGCAGATTGCCGTCGCCGATCAGGGCGGCCTGGGGCTTCCGGAGCGCGACTATTACTTCCGCACCGGCGACGACGCCGAGAAGACGCGAAAGCAATATGTGGAGCACGTGGCCGCCATGCTGCAGTTGCTTAGTGAGCCTGCCGACAAGGCCGCGGCCGATGCGCAAAAGATCATGACGCTGGAAACCGCGCTGGCCAAGGTATCCATGGATATCACGTCGCGCCGCGACCCGCAGAACATTTACCACTTGTTGCCCGCGGCGAAGATGACCGAACTGACGCCGGGGATTGACTGGCCCAAACTCTTTGTCGATACCGGCGTGCCCGAAATCACGGAATTAAATGTCGCCAATCCCGACTTCTTCAAGGGCATGCAGGCCGTTCTGGAATCGACCGATCTCGACACCATCAAGGCTTACCTGCGCTGGCAGTTGATCAGCTCGATTCCTGAGTACGCGCTGCCCAAAGCGCTGAGCGAGGAGGATTTCAAGTTTAACGATCTCGAATTGCGCGGGCAGCCGCAGCAGAGAGCGCGCTGGAAGCGGTGCGTGGTGGCAACCGATAGCGCATTGGGCGAGGCGCTCGGCCAAGTGTACGTGGCGGAGAACTTTCCTGCGGCGAGCAAGGCCACTACGTTGCAGATGGTCCATGACATCGAAGCGGCCATGGGCACGGAGCTGGAAGCGCAGACATGGATGAGCGACCCAACCAAGAAGACTGCCGAGGCCAAGCTGCACCTGGTCGCGAATAAGATCGGCTATCCCGATCACTGGCGCGATTATTCAACCTTGACGGTAGTTCGCGGCGACGCGATTGGCAACGCGCTGCGGGCCGCGGACTTTGAAAACAAGCGCGAGTACGCCAAAATCGGCAAGCCGGTGGATCGCGGCGAGTGGGGTATGAGTCCGCCGACGGTGAATGCTTACTACAATCCATCGATGAACGATATCAATTTTCCGGCGGGAATTCTGCAGGCGCCTTTCTACGATTCGCACGCCACCGACGCAGAGATCTACGGCCACATTGGCGCCATTGTCGGCCACGAGCTGACGCATGGCTTCGACGATCAGGGCAGCCAGTTTGACGGCTACGGCAATCTGTCGGGCTGGTGGTCGGCCGACGATCGCAAGAAGTTTGACGTCATGACAGATTGCGAAGTGCAGGAATATGGAAACTTCACGGCTATTGGCGATGTGAAGCTCAACGGAAAGCTTACGCTGGGCGAGAACACGGCCGATAATGGCGGGTTGCGGCTGGCGTACAACGCGTTCCTTGCCGACGCGGCGCGCAAAGGTATCGACCTGAACGCAAAGCAGGATGGTTTTACGCCATTGCAGCAATTCTTCCTCGCATTCGGACAGAATTGGTGCAACAATCAACGGCCGGAGTCGATCCGGCTTCAGGTGCAGACCGACCCGCACTCTATCGACGAATTCCGCGCCAACGGTGTGGTGCAGAATCTGCCTGCGTTTGGCGAGGCCTTCGGTTGCAAGGCGGGCCAGCCCATGATGCCCGCGAACGCCTGCCACATCTGGTGACGTCGGTCCACTAATTCGACAACAAGGTGCTGCATCGGTGCCCCATCCTTTTCCGCGTTTTTTGCGGAAAAGGGTGGGTTAGCGGGGCGCCGTTTAATTGCCGCATAAAGAGGGAACCGCGCTATTGCTTGGGTTTGCCCCAGTCGAAGTGCCGGCCCACGATGCCTTTCACGATCCAGTGGTCGGTGGCCGACGTGGGGCCTATGCCCACGCCGAAGTTGATCTCCCACTTCGGCGACACGTTCAAATCGATGGCCGGGAAAAACTGTTGCTGCTGGTTGTGCAGGCTGGCGATGTTCGTGATGCTGCCGTAATCGGCGTAGTATTCGAGACCGCCGGTAATCTGCTTCGTAAAGTCGTAGCTGATTTTTACGGCCGGCGAAAAGTCGATTCCCAGTTTCACATCGGGCCCGTGCCAGGTGCGTTCCAGCGCGGGATTCACGGCAAAATACCAGCGCCCTGTCGTCTTGTCGATAATCGGACGAATCTCCCACGTCCACGTATCGGGCGAGAATAATGCGCGCTGGTAGCCGACCTCCGTCGACAGGCTCACGCCCACCGGCCAGCGCCACTTTTCCGGCACGCGCACGCGCGGCCGGATGTGATCACCCACCCATTGCACCCCCAGCCCGCTCTGCTCGCTGGTAAAGATATAAAAACCGACCTCGGACCAGTCGTTGATCCCCTGCGTGATCTCTACGGTCTCGTGCTCGGCATGGTTGGTGGCCGCCACGCCACCCATCTTTGGATGCCCGTCAGCGGTGAAATTCGAGTGCAGTTCCACCATGGTGCTGCGCGGAGCCACTGTGTCCGCGCCATACACCTGGATTTCGTAATTGCCTTGTGCGTGCGCAGTCGCAGCAGCGGCTGCGAGCGCAATGCCGCCGAGGATGAAGAATTTCAGGCGAATTAAACGCGAGGTGTTCATCAGGTCAAGAGCGTCGATTTACTCTGTCTGTCCTTCCGCCTGCCGCCACATGTACGCGAGCAGAATTGCGGTCGCAGCAATCCATACCGCAATCGTAAAAGAGCCAGATAAGAGTTGAGTGAATGCGGCATGGCGTCCCGTCCGCTGCCACTCGATCAGCAGAGCCAACGCAAACGACGCGCCAAAGAGTCCAATGTACTTCCAGTGAATCTGATTCTTCTTACCCCTCGCGAGATGCGCGATGACTGCCAGCGGCAGGGCAGTAAGAAGCGCAACAAGAACCCGGTGCGTGATGCTTGATTCGTGATGAGCCCTGTTGAATTCGTTGAAAAACGCCACGGCAAGCGCCCCTGCGAATTCCTTGATGGGTCTCTTCTTTTCGGATTTGTCGTCCATCATTCCTCGCCGTCCTGAAATGCTTTTACGCGTAACGAAACAGCGCCATGAATCCCAGGTCCATGTGGTCCTGCTGGTGGCAGTGAAAGAGTGTGTTGCCGGGATTCGACGCCACCAGGTCTGCCTCGACCTTCGTCCCTGCCTCCACGATCACCACGTCCTTGTGCACGCCGCTGGTTGCCGCTCCGCGAATCGACACCAGCTCAAAGTTGTGCCGGTGCAGGTGGATTGGATGGTCGTCCACGCTGCGATTGTCGAAAACCAGCCGGTGCCTCAACCCCTCGTGCACGACAATCGGATCGGTATGGGGCCAGGACTTGCCGTTGACCATCCACTCATCGAGCGCGCCATGGCCTTTGAATCGCGAAGTAAAGACGAGAGGAATGGTCACGTCCGGCGTGCGTGCCGCAGGCAACGTATCGCCAAATACGCGATAGTCCCACGCCATTTTTACCGCGCCCGGCTCCTGCGGTTTTCCCGCGCGTCCCGCGTATTCAATCACCACACCCATGCCTGCGTCACGAAAGGCTTTTTGTGCCTCACCCAGCACCCACACGCCGGGCGCATTCATCGTTACCAGAGCCGTGATACGCTCCGCCGGCCCCAGCCGCAGCGTTTCCACTGTTGCCTGCATTGCCACAGGCGCTCCGTCCATGGCCAGCACCTGGAACTTGTGCCCCGGCAATGCCAGCCAGTGCGGCGCCGTTGCGCTGGCATTCAGAATCTGTAACAGCACCCGCTCACCCTCGCGCACGCGGATCGGCTCGCCGTGGCCCATCATCTTGCCATTCACCGATCCGCAAACGTAGCTCACCATCATGGAGCCATCGTTGCTGGCAGCGTAATAAGGCTCCCAATCGTGCAGCACGATGAATTGCTCCTGATCGTATCGGCCGGGGTCGCCGCTCGCCGGGGCAACATGCAAAATACCAAACTGACTGCTATAAAGCCCGCGCTTCAGGTCGCGATTGGCCATGGCGTGCGTGTGGTACCAGTGCAGGCCGGCCGGCCGCGGCGAAAACTGAATCCACCTGCTGCTCCCGGCGGCGATCATGGGCGAGCCTTCCTCCATAGCGCCATCCACGTCGACCGGAATCCACTGGCCGTGCCAGTGCACGATCTCCTCGCGATCCGAGCGGTTCACGATATCGATGCTCACCGGTTTGCCCTCGGTCACGCGCACGAGCGGCCCGGGAATCTGCCCGTTGTAAGCCGTGGTGCGAATCCTCTTCTTCGGTGCGAGTTCCCACTCGATTTCGGAAACCTCCAACCTGTAGTCGGGCTTGACGTCAGGGACAGCCGATGGAGATGAAAAGGGATGGTCTGCCTGCGCCCATGCAAGCGGGCCGCGCGTCATCAAAGCGCCGGCAGCCAGCGACGTGACCCGCAAAAACGCGCGCCGGCCTGCCGTGGTGTCGCGCACACAGCCGTTCGGCCGCATCTGCATCGTCGGCTTCATCGATGCTTTGTATTGTCGCTCAATTCCGGCCGGGAAGCAGCAATCCTCACTGCGCATCCACCACGCATCGGAATCCAACTCCGCCGGAGCGGTCGTAGCCCGGCGCCATCAGCAAGAGCTTTCCGTGCTCGCTATTCCTGAAGGCGGCAGGGAAATACCAGATGGAGCCTTGCGGCCGATAGTATTCACCGCCGCGCACAATGGCCGCGCGCGTGTGCTCATCGGCGAACTCATCGGTCCACTGCCATACGTTGCCGGTCATGTCCATCACGCCGTAGGGGCTCGCACCCTGCGGATGCGCATCTACCGGATCGGGTCCGCGCATGGTGCGCCCGATATCGGGCGTGGGCATGTTGGGCGCCTGCCACGTATCGCCCCACGGATAGGCGCGTCCATCCGTGCCCTGTGCTGCCATCTGCCACTCCCACTCATGCGGCAGCCGCTTGCTCGCCCACGCGGCATATGCCCGCGCATCTTCCAGGGACACCCACGTCACCGGCCGGTTGTCCCAGCCCTGCGGAAACATTCCGTTCTTCCAATCACGTAAAAAGTTGATGGCGTCTTTGGGCGCGTAATGCGTGGCGTCCAGAAATCTCTTGAACTCGGCATTCGTCACCGGATATTTGTCGATGTAAAACGTCGCCACTTGCATCGCGTGCTCGTGAAAACGCCGCGGCGAATCTTCCCACGGATACTGCACATCGAGTCCCGGATACGCGCCGCCCTCGATCTCCACGCCATCTACTCTGAAGTCGAATGCGCCGCCGGGAATGCGCACCATCCCAGCGGGTGCCGCGGCTGCGGGCCTGGTCGGCGCAATGTCGACGATGTGCTGCTCGAGAATCACCGGCTCATGCGTAAAAGCCGTCAGCGGTTTTGCCGTCATTGCCGCCATGCGCTGCATCAGTTTATTCATTGCCGCGCCTGGCTCGCCCGGCGTGGCCAGAATCGCGCCGTAACCATTGGCTTCGATGGAAAAGCTCAGCACCGCGTCCTCTTCAGCGTCTCCAGGCTTCAGCTCCACGCCATGATAGAGATCGAAGTAACGCATTCCTGGCGTCAGCGGCACCGTCATCTGTTCGCCGTTCACGTCATACGAGGTGCGATTCACAATCGTCCACACTGTCTGCTGGCCCAGCGGCCAGCGGCTGGCGTACAGGCCATAGTTGAGCATCGGGTACAGCGGCTCCCAGTCGGGACTAACCAGGAACTGCGCTACCCCGCGCTCCAGTGTCGCCATGCGCCGCGTAGCCTCGGCGTCGCGCGGATTGATCCCGTTCCAGAGGCCCCACACGTTCTCCCAGCTCTCCCACCCCACGCCGTTGAAGAACGCATATTGCAGATCGTCGGTCTTATCCTGTGCCCAGCGGTCGCTGATATTCACCATGTGGCGCGTCTCCAGCCACTTGTACCGGTCCACCATGGGAATGAAAGGGAAGTTGTACTGGCCCCAGTTCATCACGTCCCAGCTCAGGTCCTCGTCGCTGGGGCTGCCTTCGGGCTCAAACGCCAGCGGATTCCCGATGGCCTCGGCGGCCAGCGAAAATCCCAGCGGCACGCCGTCTTGCGTGTCCCCGTTGATGCCGTCCGCGCCAATCTCCTTCATGAGCGCTGCAATCGCCTGCGGCCACGGCTGCGCGGGCGCGTGCGTGCCCTCGTCCCACATCATCATCGGGAAGAGAACGCGCACGCCGCGGCGATGAAAGTCCGCCACCATCTGCCGCACGCCGTCGATTCCGCCCGGCATCGATTCCACCATCTCGAGCTGGTTGCGATCATCGATCCCCATGTTGGGATACGTTCCCCACACCAGCACGGCATCGATTCCACCGTAGCGTTGTCCGAGATCGTCCAGATAACGGTCCACCGTGTAACGGCCGGCCAAAGGGTCGTAGAAATAACGATCCTGGACCATCATCTGCGGCTGGATGAAGCTGGATTGTGTCCATTGCAGTGCCGGCGACTCGTAGCGCGAGGGGTCGAAGGCGACGCGAATGCGGCGTTCGGCGCGCCAGTGCTCTAAATCCATGAGCCAGCGGAGGTGCGCTCCCGGCGGGCACGTTAGCTGCAACCCATTCTGCCAGGCAAAGTGCAGATTCATGCAGTCGGGTGCGGGAATCTGCTGCCCGCGAGCCGGGTATTGTGTGTCCTGCGCGGCTGCAGCCGCGGTCAATGCGAGGGCGAGAAATACAGGAAAAATGGTGCGTGGCATGCGTATCGAGTCTAATACTTTCGGTGCCGGGGCAGCGTTCGCGGTTTCAATTGCGCGGAGCATCTATGTACGATGTTTCCCCAGGAACTCATCGACTTCGGCGCGCATCGGCATCGAGGCCTGTGCGCCTTTGCGCGTGACGCTGATGGCCGAAGCCGCATTGGCAAACCGCGCCGCAGCCCATGGGTCCTTGCCCTCCTCAAGCGCTACGGCAAACGCGCCATTGAAGCAATCGCCCGCGCCCACAGTGTCGATGGCATCCACCTTGAATGGCTTGACCCACTCCGCTCTTTCGCCCGCGACCGAAACAAACGCCCCCTCAGCGCCGCGCTTCAGCACCACGCCACGCAGACCTTTCGCGTGCAACCGCTGCGCGGTGTCCTCGACGCTCTTCTCGTCGCCCACGTAAAACGTGGCTTCGGTTTCATTGGGCGTGAACCACGCTACCTGGTTCCACACCGCATCGGGCAAAGTGGCGGCCGGCGCAGGATCGAGCATCACGGGCACCTGCGCGTTGGCGCAAAGGTCCAGCGTGTGGCTCAGCGTATCCATGGGAATTTCGAGTTGGCACAGCACCATGCCGGCCGAGCGAATCAGTTCAGCGTGGTTGTCCACCGCCGCGCGATCCATCTTGCCGTTCGCGCCCGGAACCACAACGATGGCATTCTGTCCGTCGTCGGCGACAAACATCGGCGCCAGTCCCGAGGAGCCGGCGGTCTGCGCCATGGCGCCCGTGTCGACGCCTGCGCGTTTCAGATTATCGAGGAGTTGGGGGCCGAAGTTATCGTCGCCAACTTTCGCAACCATCGCCACTGCATAGCCGAGCCGCGCCGCGGCCACCGCCTGATTCGCGCCCTTGCCTCCGGGAGTAGTTTCAAATCCCGTTCCGATCAGCGTCTGCCCAATGGCGGGAATGCGCGGCGTGCGCGTCACCAGATCCATCGTGATGCTGCCGACAATCACAATCGGCTTGCGTGTGTCGCTCATGCTTTGAACCTCAAAATCGTGGGTGCCCCAGGTCTCGATTTTGAGACCTGGGATACCGTGACTCTTTAGGCGCAAATTCAACAGTCAGAAAACTTCATCATGGATACAACGGTGTGATCGCCACCGATGCCAGCCCCACCAGGAAACACAGAAACATCAACACCAGAAGCACCGTGGCCGCGCGCGGCGCGCCGGCAAACTCGCGCCACACAAATACGCCCCAGCATGCTGACACCATGGTCGCGCCCTGACCAATGCTATACGAGACCGCCGGACCCACCAGGTGCGCGCCCGATGCCAGAAAATTCGCCACGCCGCCCGTGCACCAGATGGCTCCGCCCAGCGTTCCTGCGAGGTGCCAGCCGAAGGGCGCCTTCCAGTAATCGGCGCCGTCCACCGGCTCGCGGCCATCGAGCGGCTTCTTCATCAGCAGCCAGTTCGCCGGCACCGTTGAGATCAGCAATCCGATGGTGAAGTAGAGCGTCACAGCATAGGGTCCCGGCGCAGTGCGCCCGGGCTCGCCGTTCAGCGCCCGCGCCACAAAGGGATAGAAGCAGCCCATCAGCACACCGCAGGCGAGGCTGAGGACTATGCCACGCACTGTCGTCGACCTGGCCGTGGCTTCGCGTTTGCGATAGGCCGCCGCGTCCAGCACAATCGCCACCACCACAAGAGCCACGCCGCCAAACAGCAGCACGGGATTGCCCACCGGCTTGATTACGTAATTCGAAATTCCGCCGATCACCAGCGCGAGGCCGATGCCAACGGGAAAGGCCACCGCCATTCCGGCCACGTCGATCGCGGCCACCAGCAGCAGGTTCGCTACGTTGAAAATCGCTCCGCCCGCCATCGCGTAAAGCATGGGCGCGAGCGGCGTCTGCGCCACGTCATGCAGAAACGGCGTTCCCGCGTGCCCCATGCTCCCTGCCGTCAATCCCCAGAAGAGCGCCCCCACCGCCATGCCGATCGCGTAATCCCAGTAGAAAAGCTGGAAGCGATAGCCGGGGCACAATTTCAGTGTGTTCGCCCACGATCCCCAGCACAGCATGGTCAGGATCGTGAGACACAATGCGGCCAGATACGTTTCGGGAGCCAGCATCGTAGATTCCCTCCGTTCAACCGCCGACTTGCGGCAAACAAGGAACAATATCGCTTCAGGCTTCGCAGGCGCAAATAAGGATCCAAAAGTGGCGATTGTGAAGAGCCGGCACGCCGCCAAATTGACAGAATTTTGCATTGACCAGAGCGATGATGTACCGGCATACTAACGGAACTCAGGGGAGGGTTTGTCGATGGCGCATCCCGTGGTGCATTTCGAGATTGGCTGCAAGGACAAGGCGAAGCTCTCGGCGTTTTACGCGCAGGTATTTGACTGGAAGATCGATCCCGGTCCAATGGGGATGATCGACACGGGCTCGACCGCCGGTATTCCGGGCCACATCGCGGCCCTGGGTCATGAGCCGCATCAGTTCACGCACTTTTACATTGAAACGTCGGACGTGGCGGGGTCGCTTGCAGCGGTCGAGGCTGCGGGTGGGCGTACAGTTGTACCGCCTGTGCAGATTCCGACCGGGACCTTCGCGTGGTTTGCCGACGTGGAAGGGAACACGGTCGGGCTCTGGATGCCGAAGGCAGGTTCCTAGTCGGTTTTACGCACAGGCAGAGACGGCCGAACTCTGCCGACGGGAGTGCGATGCATTTTTTTTGCGTGGCCCGGAGAAATTCGTGCTTCGGAGTGCGCCCTATTCTCTTCCGGCCTTCACCGCCTCCGTCAGCGCCGGAACCACCTCGAACAAATCGCCGACAATTCCGTAATCGGCTACTTCAAAGATGGGCGCGTCAGGATCTTTGTTGATGGCCACGATGCACTGCGAGCCTTTCATGCCGACCAGGTGCTGAATGGCTCCCGAGATTCCGATCGCCAGATAGAGCTTCGGCGCAACCGTCTGCCCGGAACTGCCCACCTGCCGCTCCATGGGTAGCCAGCCGTTGTCGCAGATGGGCCGCGAAGCCGCCAGCTCGGCACCGAGCGCTCCGGCGAGTGCCTCGATCATTGGCAGATTCTCTGCGCCCTTGATTCCGCGGCCCACGCTCACAATCCGCTGCGCGGAGCCGAGATCGACAGTTTGCGCCGATTCGCGGAACGGTTCGCTTGGTTTGGTGCGAATCTGCACGGGCTCGATCGTGGGCGTGAAAAGTTCGATCCGGGCTGGCGCGGCATTGCCCTGCGTCTCTAGCGAGTCGGCACGAAACGCCCCCGCCTGCACCGACACAAAGCACGGCCCGTCGCCGCCATGCCGGTAGCTGCCGTTCAGCCGCCCTTGCAATAGTTGCCGCGTGAAGATTGGACCGTCCTCAATGCCCGTCACGTCGCCGATCAACACCTGGCCCATCCGGCAGGCAAGCGCCGGGGCGTAGTCGCGCACCTGGTACGTGTGCGGAAAAACCACGTACGTGGGCGTCTGGCTTTGAAGAAGTTGGTGGAGGGCCAGCGAAAATCCATCCGCCGTATACCTGTTGAGCAGCGGATGCTCCACGCGCACGACTTTGCCAACAGGTTTGGCCGCGGCTTCGGCAGCGAGTGCGTCAGTTTCGGCGCCGAGGACCACTGCCGTGATCTCCTGCGCGGGGCCAAGCTTCAACGCGGCCGCAAGAGCTTCCCAACTGGCGCGTTTAATCTTCCCGCCACTCTCTTCCAAAACCAGAAAAACACTCATAGCACCCGCGCCTCCGTCTTCAACTTCTCTACCAGCGCTGCCGCAGCTTCTTTCGCCGAGCCGCCGAGAATCTGCGTCGATTTTTGCTTCTTCGGCGCAGAAATTTGCTCGAGCGTCGCCACCGGCGCAGCCTCCACGCCCAGTTCCGCGGCATTCACCGCGCGCAACTCCTTGGTTTTGGCGCGCTTGATGCCCATCAGCGTGGCATACCGCAGCTTGTTCCCGCCTGATTGCATAGTCAGCACCGCGGGCAGCGGCATCTCGATGGACTGAAACCAACCCTCCTCGAGCTCGCGCTTCACCTTGAGGCCCGCATCGGTTTTCTCCACCTGCAGAATCAGCGTGGCATGCGGCAGCCCCAGCAGCTCTGCGAGGATCACGCCGGTCTGGCCCAATCCCAGGTCTTCCGACTGCAATCCGGTCAGCACCAGGTCAGGATTTTCGGGCTTGATAGCCTCGGCGAGCAGCCGCGCCACACCCAGCGCATCGAAATTGCGAAGACCGCCGCCGGCGCCCGCGCCCAGATCGTCGCACACAATATGGATCGCCCGGTCCGCGCCCTTCGCGAGGGCTTCGCGAATTGTTGAGCCCACACGCTCCGGTCCCGCGCTCAGCACGATTACTTCGCCGCCGTGCTTTTCTTTCAACTGCAGCGCCTCTTCGAGCGCGTAGGCATCCGGCTCGTTCATGGCCCACTGGAGCTCACGCTCTTCTATCCATTTCGCGTCCGCAGCGATGCGCACCGGCGCATCGCGGTCGGGGACTTGTTTGATGGCGACTACGATCTTCATAGATTGTGACACCGCAAATAATATTAGGGTTTCTGCTCGGCGCAGTTCAATGCTTGATGGGCCCTGACGGCAATGGATTATTCCCCGGAGCTCGAAGGTTCGTGGTAAAGAACATTCGTATGTTGCTCGTGGGAATGGAGCGTATTGTATAGGTCGCTGAAGATGATCTCAATCTCCTCTCCCACCGTGACCTTTTTCTCTTTTCCTATTGTCACAAGTACCTCGTGGTTTTGTGGTGTCAAGGGGCTGGTCTCGATTATGCAGTTTCTCCCTCCGAGCCTATCGGTGTCGAGCCCATTGGTGGCGGCCTTGATCCTAAGTGTTTGGGCAATCTCTGTCTCCGCTCCAAAATTGGCAAATGTAGCCTTCAGATTCGGAGATTCTCCGCCCAGGAGGAGGCAATAGAAATTCACGAAATGGTGTTCCGGGCGCAACGGGTTGAACTCCGCGTCGGTGGTGCGGAGTTGAAGCACTGACGGGCCCTCGAACGGCGAGGTCTGGAGTTCCGCTGTCGTGGGGCATATCTCGCGAAAATCCATTGCGCTGGGATTGCTAGCGTACTTCTCAGCTACAAGCGTGGCACGGTAGTGCTCTTTAATGTGACAGGTCAGTTTGAAGTATTGCTCAAGCACGTCCTGATCCCGCGTTAATATGAAGACCTCTGACCCTTTCAAGATCGCCGTCAACATGGCCAGAACGACGAGTTCCTCATCCGCGAGTTTATTCGGTAAAGAGTTTGCCGCGATACCCTTCATTGCCATATGCAGAGCGCGCTCCCCAAGGTTTCTCTGGAGTTCGGCCACGAGCTCATCTTGCGTCGGATCTCGACCAAGTCTTTTTGTCAGCACGGCGAACGCCCAGGGGCCCATGGCTTTCCTTAGGGCAAGAAGATTTAGATAGTACTGATAAGCATGCCTTCGGTGCTCGTCGTCGACCAGTAAAACGTCGATTTTAGGGAGTGTGGAATCCTGGCTCATGCGCTCAAGTCCGACCTGGACCCTCAAGGCGTGAACGACGGAATCGCGAATGGCCGGATTACAGAACGGCTTTCTCAGCCAAGGCAGTAGTTCCTTGAAGACGCCTGGAGTAATTAACATACGCCGCGAGCACAATGCGTTCCACACCTCGGGATCGAGCTTTTTCGTCAGAACGTTTGTATCCAAGAAAAAAGTCGCGTCGCGAAGAGACGATCCGACCGCTTTCACCAGTTCATCTACTGGTAAGTCCAATTTTGGAGATACGCCTAGGAAGGTTAGCCTCCCCATGGGAATGCGATTCGGCGGGGGGCTCGGACAGGGGGATGGTAACCGTTTTGAAGCTAGGGGCCTCCTTTCGGCAATGAACCTGCTTGTCTTCGTCATATTAGGCCGTCTGCGCTTCATTTCAATCTCTTACTTCCAGCCTCTTTATCGTGATGAGTCCTATTCCGGCAATCCCCGCGCCACCAACTGCGCAATGTCCAATAGCTCCGGCGCGCCTTCGCCGCGCGCCGCGAGTGCATCCTGAAACATCGTATTGCAGAAGGGGCAGGCTGCGGCAACCACACCCGCGCCCGTTGCAACCAGCTCCGCGACGCGCACCTGGCTCACGCGGTCGCCTTTTTCCTCGCCGAGAAACGCCAGTCCACCGCCGGCCCCGCAGCAAAAACTGCGCTCCCGCGAGCGCGGCGCTTCCACCAGCTCGCCTGCGAGCGCGGCAACTTGGCGCGGCTCGTCGTACACATTGCGGTAGCGGCCGAGATAGCAGGGGTCGTGGAAGACGATTTTTTCCGCTCTGGACGCCTCAGCGGGGTCGTCATGCGGGGGTCTGGAGACCCCCGCTCCAGCCGGTCTGGAGACCGGCGCTACAATTTCGGGCAGGTGCCGGGCCAGGAACTCGCTGTGATGCTCCACCTCGGGCGGCGTGCCAAACTCCCTCCAATCCTCTTGGATCGTGCGCACGCAATGCGGGCAGATGGTAATGATCTTCTTTACGCGATTCTGCGCCAACGCCTCCAGGTTGGCCTCTGCCAGTTGCTGAAAGACCAGATCGTTGCCCAGCCGTCGGACGGGATCGCCGGTGCACTTTTCTTTGCGTAAGACGCCGAAGCTCGTGCCCAGGTGGCGCATCACCCTCACCAACGCCAGCACAATCTCGCGCCCCCGCGGATCGTACGCACCCATGCAGCCCAGCCACAGGCAGTATTCCTGTGTCCCGTCGAAGATGGGCAGCGCATGCTTCTCGACAAATTTGTCGCGCTCCGTCGCGCTCATGCCGAGCGCGTTGCTGCCGCGCTCGAGGGCCAGGAATAATTTCGATCCGTAATCGTTCTCCCACGCGCCGGTGTTCACTGCGCCGCGCCGCAAGCCGACGATGATGGGCACGTGCTCGATGCCCACTGGGCACTGAAACTCGCACGCCCCGCACGTCGTGCACTCGAACGCCGCCTCCTGCGAGTTGTACTTGCCGAGCAGCGGCTCCTCCGACCGGGGCCCGAACTCGTTCAGGTACCCGCGCAACCCCAGCACAATTTCTTTTGGGTTCAGCTCCTTGCCGGTCGCGTTGGCGGGGCAGTGTTCCATACACCGCCCGCACTCCACGCATGAGTACGCCTGCAGGCTCACCAGCCGTGTCAGGTCTCTTCCCGCAACCAGGCCGAAATCCTCGTCGCCACTCAATGGAGGAATGTGCGCGAATTCGCCGCGCGAAAAGAACACGGTGAACGGGCTCAGCACCAAATGCAGGTGTTTGGTGTGCGGAATCAGCGGCAGAAATGCCAGCAATGTGAGGGTGTGTGCCCACCACAGCGCCTGCACCGCTCCGGCCGGTTCTGTTACGAAAAACGCCGCCAGATACGTCGCCATCAGCGCGAAGATCAAGAGCGCAACCAGGCCCGAACCCCACGAAAGCTCGCCCAGCCATTTGGGCCGCACCAGAAAACGCCGTACAAACAGCCCAAGAATCCCCACCGCGCAGCCAATGGCAAAGATCGCCGCAACATCAAAGTAAATTCTTCCCACGCGACCAGCGGGATTGAGGAAGCCAAGGCCGAAAACCACCGCGCAGTGATTCAGTGTAACCAGAGCGAAGGCGCAGAACGCCCAGAACACCAGCGCATGGGCCACACCCGCAACCGGCCGCTCGCGAATCACCTTCGCCTGCAGCAGCACTTCCCAGACAAAGTCCCCCACGCGCTTGCCGATAGGAAAGAGATGGAAATCCGGATCTTTCTTCGACTGCAAAATCTTTCCGAGTATAGGCCAGAAGCGCCGCCAGAATCCGTAGACCGACGCTGCCGCCAGGGCGACGAACAGACCGGTTTCCCAGAGCGCAAAGTGCCGGGGCTCGCTCAGGATTGGCAGCAGATTCACCATGGTTGCACTAAGTCACAATACACCTTGGCGTCCGGCCGCGGATTGCGGAAAAACAGCGTCGGCGCTGCGCGAAATGCAGACGCCCTGGCAGTGCTCCGCCGCAGCGTCGCGCGGGTACAGAGTCTCTTATTAACATGCGCACGCGGAAAAGTGAATAGCAGGCTCTACGCCTCAAACCACACTGCTTAACGCCCGGCCGGGAGCCGCCCCCAGCCTGTCCGCACCTCCAATGTGATGAATAGCATTGACGAATCGTCTTCTATAGACGAAACTGACAGCGTTTTCCTCAGGATCAGCTTTTCGTTCTGAACGCCAGGGTCATCCCTTTTGTCCCGTTAAGCACGGGAACGGGAGAGGCCTATGGCGGGTGTCGGCTGCGGTGCGCCGCGGCGGACCCATTCGCTTCATGCCGCAACTTGGCAGGAATCGGGCGAAAGCTTTGCTCTGCGTGAGTGATCGAGAGCGAGGTTTCTTGTCCTTTGTCTGATTCTCTGTCCTTTCAGAATGCTTTGCCGGACGATTCCGCGCCGCATACTCCAGCCGAGGCGCCGCGAGCCGCATCGACTTCGTTGCGTGAGCTGGGCCAAGCCGTGTGGCGCCGCCGCCGCTTGATTGCCTTCATTGAAGCGGCGCTGTTGCTCCTCTGCCTTCTCTATTGCCTCGTCGCTCCCAATCAATACGAGGCCAATGCGCGCGTCGAGCTGCGCACTGCTTCGGTTTCTTCGCTCAGCCTTGAAGCGCAGCAGCCCTTTGCCGCGGCCTCAGTCCTCTCCGCGCCGATGGCGCTTGAAACCCTGGCCAGCGTCCTGCGCAGCGATCGACTCGCCTGGCGCGTAATCGCCGGGCTCAAGCTCTATGAGCAGGCAGGCTTCCGCGGCCGCTTTCCCCAGCGCTTTCCCGGTTTCAATCCCGACCAACCCGTTCCCGACGCAGAGGCGTGGCTTCTCGAGCACTTCGCAGCGCGCCTGCACGTCGAAACCGTGCCGCACACACTCCTGATTGAGATTCGTTTCCGCACCCGCGACGCCGCATTGTCGGCTGCGGTCGTGAATGCGCTCATCCGCGCCTACCAGCAGCAGGAGGCGGAATCGCAGATTCAGGCCACGGCGCAGGCATCGGGCTGGCTCAATGCCCAGCTCGCAGATTTGAAGATCCGCGTCGATCATGACCAGCAGCGCCTTGCCGTTTTCGAAGCACAACACGGTATCGTGAGCACGCCTGAGGTGCAGGCCAACGGGCAGTCGGGCGAAACCGAGCACGCCTCAGCTCTTTTTGAAATCGACGAGCTCAGCCGCCAGCTTGTTGCCGCCACCACCGACCGCATCCTCAGCGAAGCCGAGTATCGCGCCGCATCCCAGGGCGACCCGGAGATGGTGATCGCCGCAAATCCGGGCCTGCAGGCGCAAAACGCCAACTTTGCCACCGCGCTCCTCGAGCAGATTCACGCCCGCCGCAGCGATCTGGAGCAGGAACAAGCCCAACTCAGCGCCGAGCACGGACCCAGCTTTCCGCGCGTCGTCGAAATCGGTCACCAACTGCAGGATCTCGACCGGCAGAAGCAGGCAGAAGATGCGAAACTCGTCGAGCGCTTCCACAGCAATTGGCAAACGGCTCTCGACCGCGAGCAATTGGTGCGCAAAAGCCTGGAACAGGCCACCAGCGAGGGTATGAAGTTGAACGAGGCCACCACGGAGTACGCCGTCATGCGTCAGGAAGCGAATGCCAGCCACGATCTCTACGTGCGCGTGCTTGAAAAATCCGAGGAAGCCGGCCTCGCCGCCGGCGTGCACAGCTCCAACATCTCGGTGGTCGACACCGCGCGTCAGCCGGCCAAGCCCGTTGCGCCCGATCTGCCGCTGTATCTCGCCATCACTTTCTTTGCCGGCCTCTGGATCGCCGTAGGAGCTGCGCTTCTCCGCGAGTCGCTGGCAAATCCCGCAAAGCGCGCTGCCGCAGCCCTGCTGGCTTTGCTGGTTGCCGGCGCCTTTCTCCACGCCCAGGCGCCGACGCCCAACACTTCGGGCCTGCCCAGCGGAGTTGTCAATCTCCCGCAGACGAAGGAGAATCGTACCCTTCCCAATCCCAGGGAAGCTCCCACGATTTGGAACAACGCCGGCAACACAGGAGTCCTGCCGCTCGCCGCCGCGCAGTCCTCCTCACTCATGCCCGCGCTGATCGGTTCCGGCGACTCCCTCGACATCGGCGAGTACCACACACCCGAATTTCATTCCACGGTGCGCGTCTCCGCCGAAGGCACGGTCATGCTGCCCATGATCGGCGAAATCAACATCTCCGGCATGGACGAGCAGGCCGCCGCGCACTCCATAGAAGCTGCTCTGTTGGCCAAAGGCATGCTGCTGCATCCGCTGGTCTCGGTGC
>Ga0074046_10002092_pt1 | contig 17425 bp, 17 predicted proteins | sample BogForMeECP23OM3_FD_94441 | JGI IMG/M metagenome (GOLD analysis project Ga0074046, IMG submission 94441) | Bog forest soil microbial communities from Calvert Island, British Columbia, Canada - Bog Forest MetaG ECP23OM3 | ecosystem: Environmental > Terrestrial > Soil > Wetlands ... | reverse complement strand
GCTCCTGGCGCGTGCTCATACGCCCGATGTACTGGGTCTGGTTCTGCGTGCTCATCCTCGTTGGCGTGTACATCCCGTACAAGCTGATCTGGTGGATGCCCAACGTTAGCACCCTTCGCCAACAAGCCTGGAGCATGGGCCTGCGCTTCTCCGCGGCATATGTGATTGTGACTACAGCGTGGATCGCGCTGGTGTGGATGGTGGGGCTGCGGACGGAAACGGAAGACGAGATCTCAACCGCGGATTTACGCGGATGAACACGGATGTAGTCGGACGGCTTACGGCTTATCAAATGGCGGATAAGATGAAACGTAGAATAGTTTGGGCTTGCCTGTTTGCTCTAGCTTGTTTGTATCCGTGTGTGTCGCGGGCCGCCGACGATTTCACGGTTTGCAAGGGCACATTCGCCCTGTGCACCACTGCAAAATGCGCACCCTTTCCTGGACAGGAAGGCATTGTCTCCTGTGAATGCGATGTCCGGACCGGTTATTCCGCCGGTCATCAGTCATGCCGGGATGCTGAGGCAACCAACCCGGGACAGCTGATGTCGCGCTATTACCCGGTGAAATATCATGTGATCTGCTCGAATAGCCGCCCTTGGGCGTCGTGTCTGGACAAACCTTGTACAGTTGAAAAAGGCAATCCGTCCCGGGCTTCGTGCGCCTGCTCGCTGATGAAAGACCAGGGTGATTACGTAATTGTCACCGAGACCTACGCCGATTCTACGTGCACTACAGGCATTATCTCGTCGGCAACCGTCAAGGATTCAGCTCAGATTACAGACTTCCTGAAGACGCAAGGCAACCTCAAACCATTTCCTATTAAGATTGTGAATCCTAAGCAATAGGGTACAAATGGCCGCCTCCAGCCCAAGCATTGCAAACCGTCCAACGAAGTCGTCCATCAAGAAGATAGCCCTGGAAGAACACTTTATGGTTCCTGATTTCGTTGAGTATTTCGCGGACACCTATCAGAACATCAGCCCAGCCCTTGCGAAACAGGGTCTCGCAGCTCTGTCTGAATTTGGAAACGAACGGCTCGGGATCATGGACCAGAACCAGATTGATTTTGCCGTCCTGTCTTTATCGGGCCCTGGTGTACAGGTCGAAAAGGATGCGATCGTCGCCCAGAAAAAGGCCAGGTCGGTAAACGATGTTTTGGCGAAGGAGATCCAGAAGCGACCGGAGCGTTATGGTGGATTTGCTCACCTTGCCATGCAGAATCCCGGCGGCGCGGCTGACGAATTGGAGCGCTGCATGCGCGACCTTAAGTTTCAGGGAGCGATGATCAACGGTCAGACCAATGGCGAATACCTTGATCTCGACAAGTACTCGGTGTTCTGGGAGCGCGCCGCCGCCCTGGAAGCTCCGGTGTACCTTCACCCGGGAAATCCTGCCGACCATCCCGCCGTCTATGCCGGTCATTCCGAACTCTGGGGCCCGGTGTGTAGCTGGACGTTCGAGACCGCAGCTCACGCCTTGCGACTGGTATTCTCGGGTGCATTTGAGCGCTACCCCAAGGCGAGGCTGATCCTCGGCCATATGGGAGAGACGCTGCCTATCAGTCTGTGGCGTTTCGACAGCCGCTGGCCAAAATCGCATCAAAACCTCCGGACCCTGCCTCAGCCGCCATCTTTGTACATTAAGCGGAACATCGCCATCACTACGTCCGGCGTGTGCTCCGATGCAGCGCTGCGTTGCGCCATCGATTCCATGGGCGAAGACAATGTGATGTTTTCGGTTGATTACCCATTCGAGGAAACGGCAGTGGCAGCGGACTTCATCGAGACTACGCCGGTATCCGAGACGGAGCGCCAAAAGATCGCCTCGGGCAATGCCGAACGCATCCTCCGCCTGGGCGGGCACATCACCTGAGCGACTTACGTCACCACCATGCGTGACCCACTTCACTGACAACGGCGCGCCTATGCGTACACTGCTAACCAGAGGCTTCGTGTCTCTACGTCCTGATGAGGGCGAAACGGCTGGTTGTAGGGCCGGTGATCTTTCGAAAATCAAGCAGCCAGTGCTCAGTGGCCAGAAGTGAAGCTTCGGGATATACCAGTTGATTAATGCCGTTCCCTTCTGAGTTCCAATGCGGGACGAATTCGTTCCTGTAAGTCCTTTGGATTGAAGTATCGAGCTCTAACTCCTTCTGCCAGAAGTATCTACAAGGAATTTTGTCCAAGTGATTGATTCCACAGGTAGCTTTTACAGGAAATATATTTTTTCAAATGTACGTCCCGTCCCCAGCGGGAAAGACCTTGGTAGTGAGCGCAGTTAATTGAACAGTTAACAGCCCAAGATAGTATGGGGTACTCATCTGCCCGCAGATGCAATCTCGGTTGGCAGTCCGTTCTGCACCCAATCGAGCAGCGCCTCCTTGCCATGCTGCCGCGCAAGCTGTGCCACTCTGTTAGCGGCTTCCGCGTACGCCGCGCGCAACTGCTCTTCGCTCGCTGGAGCGCGTAATGCCTTCTCCAAGGCAGTGACATCGTCGAAGTGATTGCCTGCAATCGTCTGCGGCTTCGGGCTCGTGAGATACAGCACCAATCCTTCGCGAAACCACAGAGGCGTTCCCGGACGCGCGTACGACTCGATCAGCATGTGCAGCAGTTCGTGATGGATGGTGCTCTCCAGCGTGCCCGCCTGGCGCAGCACGTCGGAGGGTTGCAACTGAATGGTGCGTCCGCGCGTCGAAGCGGCGACCCATCCTGGCTCGCCTGTGGAATTGCGGAAGGAGGCAACAGTTGCGTAAACCTTTAGCCGCGGCAGAGAGCGATAGACGAGCCCGGTGCTCTCCTCCGACTCGTGCACGTAACGAGTCGCCACACTCAGCAACGCTTTGTCACGCTCCGACTGCGTGGTGAGCAGTTCGACATCTGCGTTGGCGAGTTGCTGCCATGGAGAGCCCTGCGCGCTCACACCGAGCTTCGTGCCCGGATAATAGAAGGCAAGAATCTCGCGATAGGAATGGCCTTCCTCGCCCATAACATCGGCGCCAATCTGGCAAAGTCCAACGCCATGTCCCGAGCCGCGGCCATGAAACCCGACGCGCGTGCCTTCATCGCTCACGTCGTAGAGATTGCTCTTGAGGCGGTCCCATCCGATGTTGTGGCCGATAGCTGCGCGAAAGTTTAGCGCTGAGACCGTCACGGTGTTGCTGCCTGTGATGCGCAGGAACTCGACACGCCCGCTGGGCGTGCGGTGTAGCACGGCCACCGAGCGCAGCGTGCCAGGAATGACCATGCCATCAACTGCCAGCGCGCGTTGCAGGTCGCGCTTCGACACTTCGCTTCGCCATTGCGTGCTGCCGTTGCGCACGCAGTACTGGTCGGAGTGCTGACGGAGATACGGCGCGCGGGCCTCGTCATTGCCGAGGATGAAGCGTCCATTTTCGCTGTTGCCTCCGCAGTTGGCGGCGTAATACGCCGCTGCGGGCTCGCCGTCGTACCAGAGAATCTCGCCCGCAGTGGCATTGGCGATGCCGCGCAAGTGCGCGTCAATGCCCGCGATGCGCAGGTCCTGGCAATGGGTGGTGTCGCAGAAGTCGAAGCCGTCGAGGGCGTGACGGCTGCCGAAGTGCATGGCAAAAGTGCGCGCCGCGACTGCCATTGCCTTAAGCGCCTCGTCGGACTTGAAGTTGCCAGTCTCGCCCGCAAGCACGCCGGCGACGTACTCCTCCATCGGCATGAGAGCATTGATGAGCAGACGGCCACCCTCGGCACGAACTTCGATGGGGAAATCCGCATGGATGGGCGGATCGCCGGTAGCGTTCATCTGGTAGATGCCGGTGATGTGAAGCTCGCCGGTTGCGGGCTTCTCACCGTCAATCTGGGGCGAGGAGCCTGTAGCGTGCACTGTGAGCGCGGCGAGAGGCACCGCTTTGCAGCTTGCACACTTTCGCACCTGCGCCTGACCGGCTTCTGAGCGAATTCGCAATTCGTGCGGTGGATGCAAGTACCACAGGCGCACGCGAACCGTCTGCGGAAATCCGCCGGAGGCTTTGGTTGAAGACGGGCTAGCATCGCCCGCGCGACACAGGAGCAGGAATGCCACGAACGCTAGAAGGCCCTTCATCGCTGCGACCCTACGGTAGCGAGATGCTCGTCACGGCTCTCGGCGACTGCCTCAAACATCTTGCTTGCCAGCACTGCCGCATCGCTGCCATGACCCTTTTCTAGAAAGACAGCCACAACGAACGTCGGATTCTCAGCGGGCGCATAACCGGCGAACCAGCCATGCGTCCAGGAGCCTTCGTCCGCTGGAGCAGTGCCCGTCTTGCCAGCGACTTTGATCGGCGAGGCCGGTTGCGCGGCGTGCGCCATTCCGTAGCTCACGGATCCCTGCAAACCCTCGAACAGCAAGGCGGTGACCTTCGCGTCGCTATTCTTTTGGGACAGCAGCGCAAGAGCACGATAGGCGCTGGCTAACTCTAACGGGGTAACGCTCACGCCCCATTCGCCAATGGCTTGCAATTGCAACTCCTCGGGCGAGGGAGCGAGCGCGACGGAACCGCTGGCCTCGTTGGGCTCCAGGTGTGTGACAGAGCCGAATCCGGCCCGCACAAAAGAGTCACGTAGTTGCTCCGACGTGAGCCGCTTGACGACGCTGGTGAAGTAGGAATTACACGAGTAGGCGAGCGCAGCCGCTGGGCCGAGCGGCTCAGGAGTATCGGGATGAGTGCAGTCCAGCTTATGTCCAGCGATGGTCAATGGGCGCTTGCAGACCAGCGTGGTGTGCGCGTCGACTTTGCCTGCCTCCAGCAGTGCCAGCAGCGTGAACGGCTTGATGCTGGAACCGGGACTCGCCACCCGGCGCGCCGCGACGTCGGCATGATAAACGGCGAGCACGCGGCCACTATGGACATCGAGCACTACGGCGGCGCCATGCTGGCCGGCCATGGTGTGAGCGATTGCGCTCTGCAATTTCGAGGTGTCGGCCCCAGTGCTGGCGACGCACAGAGCCGGCAGGAACAGCAATATGGAGGTGATCCTCCGGCAGATCAGGCTGGGGCCCATGGCGTGATTGTAGTGGCTGGTCGCAATCGGCAACCAGTGGGTAGGCAGAGCCAAGCGACCAGGCCGAAATGTTGGGATGGTGCTTGCCTGCAGGCCTACAATTAAGTTAACAACATCGAAATATCTGGAGGTCGCCATGGAACTGCGGTTGACCGAGAAGGAAGAAGAGTTACTGCGGGAGGTCTTGCAGGAGCATCACAGGCATCTGCTGCACGAGATCAATAAGGCCCATCATCACGAGTTCAAGACCGGCCTGCGAAATCGCTGCACGGTGGTGGAAAGCGTTATAGAGAAACTGCAAGCCGTGCACGCGGTCTGAGTACGAGCAGCGCCGCCCATGATGAAGCCGCGACAATGAGGGGGGAGTTTCTTGACCTCATTGCAGCGCGATAAGAACGGGCAATATTCCCCGCGCATTTTCCTATCACATCGAATATATTGACTGCGATGCCTCCTCTCGCTCTCTCCGATCTGCTGGGTGCGCCGGTCTTCGACCAAACCGGCGCGACCCCGGGTAAAGTGCGCGAGGTTGCAGTGATTCCGCAGGACGACTCCACCCAGGTATTGGGTCTGATTGTGAAAACTCGCGCGGGTGACCGGCTACTGGTGATCAACGCGGTGAAGTCCATCAACGGAGGCGTGCGCACCAGCGATTCCGCCTCCGACTGGATACCTTACACCGGCGGAGACGGCATGCTCTTGCTGGCCCGCGACCTGCTCGACCAGCAGATCATTGATGTTCATGGCCGCAAGGTCGTGCGGGTGAATGATGTTGACATTCACGAGGAAACTGGGCACAGCCACGTCATTCTCAAGCTGGGGGCGGTCGACGTAGGGGCTCGTGGCGCGGTCCGCCGTCTGCTGAAGGGAGTGGTTCCGGCGGGCGCTCTGCACGTGCTGCTGGCGAAGATTCCGCCGCGCCTGATTCCCTGGGAATTTGTCGACCTGATCGAGGTTGATCCGGCGCGACGCGTCAAACTGAAAATCTCGCTCGCCCGTCTAGCGCAGCTGCATCCCGCGGACATCGCCGATATCGTCGAGGACCTCGCCCCCGCCGAGCGCGAGGCCGTTTTCGAGACCCTGGATGAAGAGGTCGCTGCCGAGACGCTGGAGGAAATTGATCCCAAGCTTCAAGTCTCGATTCTTAGTTCGCTCGATTCCGACCGTGCGGCTGACATCGTGGAGGAGATGGATCCCGACGCGGCAGCTGACCTGCTGGGCGACATGACCCCGGAAGCTTCACAGGAAATCCTGACCGAGATGCAGCCGGAGGAGCGCGCCGAAGTCACTGAACTGATGACCTTCGAGGAAGACACGGCGGCCGGTCGCATGACCACCGATTACATGGCACTGGGGCCGCATGCGAAGGTGGAAGACGCGGTCGAGATGCTACGTAACTTCGAAGGCGGTGTGGAGAGCGTCAGCACCATCTACATCATCGGGGAGAAAGAGAAACTTCTGGGCTCGGTGCCTCTGGCCAAAATCGTGCTGGCTCCCCCGGGAACTCCTCTGATGATGCTGAGCACCGGCCACATGACGACCGTCCATCCCGGCGCGGACGAGAAGAAAGTTGCGGAGCTTTTCGACAAGTACAACCTGCTCACTCTGCCTGTGATTGATGATGAAGGGGTGCTAACAGGCGTCATCACCGCCGATGATGTGATCAACATGCTTCGCGCCAAGCTGTAGCGGATAGCGGTCAGTAATCAGTAGCCGGTAGTCTGTAGTCGCAGGTCAGCCGCTCGGGCTTGGCCACTCCGCCGAGCTGCGGAAAATCCTAAACGTCCGATAAGACCCTGCATTGACTCAAGTGGCTACTGACACAACTGACTACTGACTACTGACTACTGACTACTGTTATTCTGGGTGGTCTTCATCATCTCACCTTTGCCCGCGGTGTCATGCCCCAAGTCCGACGGCTCAGAGTCTGGAGAATCCGCCTGCTGATGTTCCTGGCCGTCATCGGCCCGGGGTTCATCACCGCAAACGTGGACAACGACGCCGGCGGTATCTACACGTATTCCGCTGCCGGAGCCCAGTTCGGATATCTCCTGCTTTGGGTGATGATCCCGATGACGGTCGCGCTGGTGGTGGTGCAGGAGATGTCGGCGCGTATGGGCGCGGCCACCGGCAAGGGGCTCAGCGACCTCATCCGTGAAGAATACGGCCTGCGAATAACGTTCTTCATGATGCTGGGGCTGGTTATCACCAACTTCGGCAACGTGGTGGCGGAATTTGCCGGAGTGGCGAGCAGTCTCGAACTGTTTCACATCTCACGCTATGTCAGCGTGCCAGTGGCGGCTGTCGTCGTGTGGTTGCTTGTGGTCAAGGGAACGTACAAAAGCGTTGAGAAGGTTTTTCTCGCGGCGTCATTTTTCTACTTCGCGTACATCATCGCCGGGGTACTAGCTGGGCCGAGCTGGAAGGAGGCTTTCATTGCGACCTTCAAACCGCCGCTCAGGGGGGCTTTTCACGATTCGTCGTATATCTACATGGTGATCGCCGTCGTGGGAACGACCATCGCTCCCTGGATGCAGTTCTACCTGCAATCCTCGATTGTGGAGAAGGGAATCACGCCACGCGAATACCGGGCATCACGCTGGGATGTAATTATAGGGTGCCTGTTCACCGACATCGTCGCCTGGTTCATCGTGGTGGCCTGCGCGGCAACGCTTTATGTTCACGGCGTGCGGCAGATCCACGATGGCGCTGACGCGGCACAGGCACTGCGCCCCTTAGCAGGCGAATATGCCTACATCTTGTTTGCCGCGGGGCTGTTTAACGCCTCGCTATTCGCTGCCTCAATCCTGCCAATCTCGACTGCCTACACGGTCTGCGAGGGACTCGGATTCGAGTCCGGAGTGGGGCATAAATTCAGTGAAGCCAAGGTCTTTTATTGGCTGTACACGTTGCTGCTCATCGCGGGGGGCGCAGTTATCCTGCTTCCCAATATTCCGTTAGTGAGGATCGCCATTCTGTCGCAGGTGGTCAACGGAATTGTTCTGCCCTTTGTGCTGGTCTTTATGCTGTTGCTCATCAACAAGAGCGAACTGATGGGCAAACACGTCAACGGCACCTGGTTCAATGCGATTGCGTGGGCAACGACGATCATCATGATCGGGCTGACGATTGCATGGTTTGTGACGGGTAGAGGAGGAACCTAGAGGAGTTCGCCGTTTGCCAGTTGTTGCACTAGCTTGCGGTCGGCATCGAGAAAGTCGAGCTTGGGCAAGTTGCGCCGGTCCACCCAGCGGAGATCACGGAAGATGCGATTTTGCATCTCGCCTTCGTACTGTTCAACCAGGAAAAAGTGGAGTTCCACAGCGTTGCCGTTCAGGTAGTGGTGTTGGATCTGCGCAACTTTGCGGCCGATTTGTGCGCGAATTCCAAGCTCTTCATCGAGTTCGCGTTGCAGCGCCGCCGGCGCTTCTTCTCCCGGCTCAATCTTTCCGCCGGGAAACTCCCACTTCAGCGGCAACGCCTGATATTCCGTCCGCTGGCAGCAGAGGACTTCTTCCCCGCGCACGATGAGCGCGGCGACCACTTGCTTAGTCAGGCCTGTACCGCTGTGCTTCAAGCGGCTCTCTCCAGACATTTTCCCACCAGCGCGGCGCAATGTTCGACCAGCTTGCGGTCGACGCCCGTGAACGCCGCAGAGGTGTGGCTATCAATGTCGAGTTCGCCTACCACGGTGCCGTTCACGAATATGGGAGCCACAATCTCCGACTTGGTCTCAAGGGAGCACGCCAGATAACGCGGATCAGCGTTGACGTCATCCACTACGACGGTCTTGCCTAGAGAGACCGCCGCTCCGCAGATTCCTTGATTTAGCGGAATACGTCTGTGCGGCGTTTCGGCGCCAATGTAGGGCCCGAGCACCAGCATGGGATCTTCGTCCGGCCGGCCCTGTTCAAGCATGTAAAAGCCGACCCAGTTGAAGTGAGGTAGACATTCCTGCAAACGTCCGACCATGATGCTCATCAGCTCTTCACTGTCGGCGGCGGATTCAGTAATCTCAGAAAGTTCTGCGGCGATCTGTTCGTAATCCCTTGGCATAGGCTCCCCATTCATATCACAGACCGCGAAGCTGGCGAATTCCGCCGGGCTGTTCGAACACCTCGGGATGCAGGGCCCACGCGATGGCGCGCAGCCCGCCGAGCAGGCAAGTTGCAGGAGTGTTCAGCAGCTCATCGTTAATGCAAAACACTCGTTGTGCGCGCACTGCTGCCAGCTCCGTCCAGCCACGCTGCTCAACGATCTTCTCCAACGGCACCCGGTCGCCGGCGCCGCACCACGCAGCCAGAATCACGTCAGGCTGGGACGCCGCAACCTCTTCGGCCGTGACGGATTGTCCCGGCCGGCCGGCGAATACGCCGCCCGCGGCTTCCACCAATTCGGCGACCCACGGTTGCGACGCAATGATCGGTTTCCCCCACTCTTCGCAGAACACTCTGGGTTTGGATACACTCCCGACCCGCTTGCGAACCTTCGCGATCGAATTCTGCATTGCGCGGATCACGCCCTGCCCCCGGTCTGAAGCGCCCATGATCCCGGCGATGGCAGCGATGTCGGCGTAAATGTTGGCTAGGGTGCGCGGAGCCAATCCCAGAAATCGCACACCGGCCTTCAGAATCTCGGCCACGGCGTCGAGCTGGTAGGGAACCGACGCTAGAACGAGGTCAGGGTGCGCGGCGAGAATCTGCTGGCTCCGCGCGGTCCAGGAGTCGGCGACGATCAGCCGGGAGCCATCGGCAGCCTCGGGACAGACGTCGGCGCAGTATCTGGTGCACGCGACCAGGCGGTCCAGCATTCCGAGGTCACGTAGCGTTAGGGTGGCGCTGGGCTGTAAAGAGACGACGCGACGTGGTGTGTAGTCAGTCGGGCTCAACCGCGTTCGATTATACGAGGGCGAGCAGTCGGCAGGCGCGATAAGCTAGTGATGTCGAAGCGCTGCCATGTACTCTCCTCAACTTCTCGACCACTTCGAGCACCCTCGCAACGCAGGTGAGCTGCCCGATGCGGATGCCCGCGTGCGGATCGAGAACCCTGCCTGCGGCGACATCCTCGAGCTGGCAATCAAGATGGATGGGGGCCGTATTACGGAGATCTGTTTCCGTGCGAAGGGCTGCGTGCCTGCCATGGCATGCGCCTCTGCCATGACCGAGCTGGTAAAAGGGAAGCAAGCCCGGGAAGCGTCAAGAATCAGTAAAGCGCAGATTGTAGCGGCTGTCGGGGGATTGCCGGCAGCTTCCGGACATGCCGCTCAACTGGCGATTGACGCGCTCCGAGCGGCCCTGAGAAAACTCGACTGAGCCCTTCACTCATCCAGCATGGGCTTGCATTCGTCCTGGTGCCATTCCGGAGTCGCGCCCGCCCGGCTGGCCACCAGCGCACCCACGGCATTGGCGAATCTCCCCGTCCGGAGGGCGTCCCAGCCCTGTCCGATGCCATGGACGAACGCTGCGGAGAATGCGTCGCCCGCGCCGACCGTATCAGACACCTGCACTTTGAACGCCGGGATTTCGCAATACGCGCCCTGATGAAACACTGCACATCCGCGCTCTCCGAAGGTGACGCAGATGGTTTCGCAGCCGTATTGTTCGCTCCAGCGGCGGCAAAACTGCACGATCGAACCGCCGTTTTCCCCTGTGTTCACGGATGCGTCAAGGAACTCCGCCTCTCTGTCGCTCAACTTCAGAACCGTGGCAAGGGACGACAGTCGCTCAACAAGCCCCAAGCTCCAATTGCCGTCCCTCAAGTTGACATCATAAAACCGACGTGCGGACGGAACGGTCTGAATCAACTTCAGGGTTGAAGCCAGCGCCGGCCTCGACATGTGGAAGAGCGTGCCGAAATAAATCCAATCGGGCCGCAATCCCGCGATGCGTTCGAGCTGCGGTGCAGTGAGATCGACGAAGTCGTATGCTGCCGGACGCACAATGCGGAACATCGGCTTGCCATCGACATCGAGCTCCACCTCGGCGATGCCAGTGTCTTTGCCGCGCACTACCTGGACGAACTCGGTAAAAACCCCGCGCTCCCGCAGACATTCCATAGCGCGCCGCCCGCGGCCGTCCTCGCCCACGGCGCTTAACAGAAAGACCTCGTGGCCGAGTTGCCGGGCATGGATGGCAAAGTTCAGCGGCGCCCCGCCCAGATATTCGTTTTCGCCGATCACGTCCCACAAAATCTCGCCCACGCTGACGATGCGCACGTTCCAACCCCCGGCCCGGAATATCCTACCGCGATCAGCCAATCTTCAAAGCCGATTTGCAATCCTCCGAATTTCCGTTATGATGTCCAAGCTCCCATGAAGTTTCCTTTTCAACGCGATCGCGCAGCTGCGCCGGCTGCGACAACCGCCGCTGAGTTCCCGCCAATATCGGGGGCCGACATTGCGGGCTTGGTCCAGGGCCAGAGAGTGGGCGGCGACTTTTACGGCTTTCTACGCGCCAACTCTTGCCGCGTGGTCTTCGGCCTGCTGGACGTCGCCGGAAGCCGTGACGAGAACCAGGCCATCGTCGAGGCGGCGCGGCAAACCTTCCGGGAGTTGGGCTGTAAGAGTTTCGCCGATCCGGAGGTCAACGAGGCGGATGCGATGATGGAATTCTGTCTCGAGTTGAACTTGACGGTTCGACGGGCGGCATCCGGAGTGCGCTCCTGCCCGGCGTTTGTCGGATGCTATAACGAAGCGCTGGGCACGGTCTGCTACGCCAACGCTGGACACACGCCTGGTTTGTTACGCGATCCGTCCGGTGTGACCGAGCTGCCGGCGACTGGGCTTCCGCTGGGTCTGTTTTCGGCCTCCACCTACGAAGCTCCATTCGTAGTTTTGCAGCCGGGAGCCTCGATGCTACTGGTCTCGCGCGGCGTGGTAGAGGCTGCGTACAAGCACGAAGAGTTCGGTCTGCATCGCGTGAAGGAACACTTTCAGCGCGCCTCCCGCGAGAATGCCCGTGAGATCGCGACCGTCATCCTGGCTGGCGTGCAGGAGTTTCTGCGCTCATCCCCCTCCGAAAATGACGTGACCGCTCTGGCGCTGGTTCGTGCGCAGCCCGCTCCAGCGGCCGGTTGAGGAAGCCACGGCTGAGAGCGTGATACGATACAAGTGAGGTGATGGTAAGTAGCTGTGCCTGCTGCGAAGAAAGACTCCGGCAAGACAAATTTGCGCCCAAACGTCCGGGGAGTGGTCCTCGGCGTTGCAGGTTTCATCGGGTTAAGCCTGGGTGTTCTGCCCTGCGTTTTTCCGATATCGGCGGCGGCTCAGACGCAACAACCCTCGGCCACTCAGGGGAAAGCGACTGGCGCACCTGGCGCTCCTCCGGGAACGGCGGCCCCTTCTGGCCAGGGGCAGGCAGAGCAGCAATTGCCGGGGAGCATCAGCGGAACAGTGATTGTTCAAACCGGGGCCCTTGCTGTCGGCGCCCAAGTGCAACTCACACGTGACGACCAATCTCCAAAACTAGAGACGACATCAGGCGACAACGGGCAATTCTCCTTTTCCAACGTGCCACCTGGGCCATTTCACCTCACAATTACGTCACCCGATTTCGAGAGTCATGAGGTTGCGGGTGACCTGAGCCCGGGACAGGCTTACATTGTGCCGGAGATCATGCTTAGTGTTGCCACCACTGTGACCGAAGTGCGGGTCGAGATGACGCAGGTCGAGGTGGCGGAAGAGCAGATTAAGGACCAGGAGAAGCAACGTGTCTTCGGTTTCATTCCGAATTTCTACGTCACCTACGAGCCAGATCCTGCTCCTCTCATCGCAAGGCAAAAGTTTCAGCTCGCTTGGCGGTCGGTCATAGATCCCTTCACCTTCGTAGCCGTGGGCTTTCTTGCGGGAATTCAACAGGCGTCGGACCAATTCGGAGCATACGGGCAAGGCGCGGAAGGATATGGGAAGCGCTACGGGGCAGCATACGGTAACGTTGTTGCAAGTACTTTTATCGGCAGCGCCATACTGCCATCTCTCTTCAAACAGGATCCGCGCTATTTCTACAAGGGGACCGGTAGTGTCAAATCGCGGACCCTGTATGCGCTCGCCAATGCCGTGATTTGCAAGGGCGATAATAAGAAATGGCAGTTCAATTACTCCGAAGTTATTGGTGCCTTCGCTACCGGCGCCATCTCGTACACCTACTATCCGCAGGGCGATCGCCACGGAGTGATATGGGAGAACGGGTTGATCAAGCTCGGTGAGAGCGCCGTCGCCGGCGTATTTCAGGAATTTGTCATCCGAAAATTGACACCGCACCTTCAGACCCACGCTAAGACCCAGCCCTAAAGTACTCACGAGCCCGGATGTTTGCTTCATCGCCAGAACCGGTCCAACCTGAAGGGCGAAAGATCGACCCGCAACGGCCGCTCCAGCGCCCAAAATGCCAGCGCCTCTCCGATGGCGGCCGAGTGCTTGAATCCGTGACCTGAGCACGCGGAGGCGAACATCACGTTTTCGCCATCGCGAAGCGTATCGACGATGAACTTCGCGTCCGGCGTCACCGTGTAGAGACAGGTGGTTGCGTGGAGATAGTCGCCAGACACATCGGGGAAGTGCGGTCCGATGTGCTCGTTGTACATGGCGGCTATTTCCGAATCGCTGACGGTACGCGGAACGGCATCGGGATCGACGGTTGCGTCGTATCGCTCGGTGGAGATTTTCAATCCGCCCCGCGGGCCATCAATTGCAGGAAACCCGTACAGCATGTCGCATGGCCGGTCGCCCACGATCCAGATGAACACCGGAAATCGTTCTGGGCTGTATTGCTCGTGATTCCTGGCCAGTGGAAACCAGCACAGCACCTGCCGATAAATCTGGAAATAATGCGCGTATTCTGCGCCAAGCAACTTCGAGATCCACGGACCTGCCGTCACAATCACTCGCGCAGCGGAGTACCTCTCCCGGTCGGTTTTGACTTCGACCATGCCGTGCTTTTCCTGCTGGATGTCGAGCGCCGTCTCAGAAGTGATGGCCTTACCACCGAGCTGCCTGGCCAGATTGAGCTGCGCCTCGATGCATGCCTCCGGACGAAGGAATCCCGCTCCCGACTCAAAGTAGCCAAGCTCGTCGCCGCTTAGCGTGAACTGCGGATGGCGGCGGCGGATTTCCCCAGCGTCCAGGACCTCGTGCGCAATGCCAAACTCTCTGGCGGCGCGGATGGTGTCTTCGACGAACGATGTCGATCCATGATGATCGCCGTGAATGCTTTGCGAAGCGAGAATCAACGCGCCATTGCGGGTATGCAAGCTACGGTCGGTGGCCGCTTCCAGCTCTTCCCAGATCTGGTTTGAGCGCAGGACCAGAGGTACAAACTCGCCACCTTCGCCGATAGCCTCACGCGTGATGCGGGTGTCGCCGTGCGACGAGCCCTGATCGTGGGGTGGATTGAAGCGGTCAATGCCGATGACACGACTGCCGAGCTTGGCCAATTGATACAGCGCCGCGCTGCCCATCGCTCCCAGGCCCACGACGATGACGTCCGCAGTGTTCGCCATAGGCGCATGATAAGCGGCTGGCCAAATTTGGGATACGTTCGCAACGGCGCTGAGAGCTAACGGCTAACCGCTAAGAGCTGGGGCCAGAAGAGTAAATCGCTGACTCTGAAGAGATATTGTCGCCGTCCAGACGCTGGGCCGCGCGCTCCGCGTATTCCATCGAAGGTACTGACATCACTCGCGACTCACCGGTGATGAGGCGCGCCGAGCGCGCATAGGTGAGGTAGCTCCACGCCCACTGAATCATGACCAGGACACGGTTGCGGAAGCCAATCAGGAAAAAGATGTGAACGAACAGCCAGGAGAGCCACGCCAGAAGTCCGGAGATGTGCAGCTTGCCGAATTGGGCGATGGCGGCGGCGCGGCCGATGGTGGCGAGCGAACCCTTGTCAACGTAATGGAAGTTCTCGCGCGGGCTGCCTGCGAGGTCGAATGCTATCTGACGGGCCACGTACCTGCCCTGCTGCATGGCCACCGGCGCAACGCCAGGTAACAGTGTGCCATCCGCGTGCTGCAGGCTGGCCAGATCGCCGATGACGAACACTTCACGATGTCCCGGAATGCTGAGATCGGGCTCCACCAGCACGCGGCCGGCGCGGTCAACCGGAGCTCCCGAGGCCCGGCCCAACGGCGAGGCGGAAACACCCGCGGCCCACAGCACCACCGCCGCGGGTATGGCTTCGTTGCCAACCATCACTTCGCCGGAACGGACATCCGTCACCGCCGAGTTGGTACGCACCTCGACGCCGAGACGCTGCAGTTGCTCGACGGCGCTTTGTCGCAGGTCCGGAGGATAGGCGCTCAGCACGTCAGGACCTGCCTCGATGAGCAGAATGCGGGTCTCCGCGGGATCGATGTTACGGAAATTGTCGGCCAGCGACTTGCGAGCGATCTCCGCCAGCGTTCCCGCCAGCTCTACGCCGGTGGGGCCGGCGCCGACGACGACAAAACTTAACGGGCGATGATGGCCGCTGACCGCTGCCTCGCGCTCGGCAATCTCGTAGGCCAGCAAAATACGGCGGCGCATCTCTAGCGCATCCTCGACTGTCTTGAGGCCGGGAGCCAGCGGCTCCCAGTCGTCGTGCCCGAAGTAGGCATGGCTGGCGCCGGCCGCAACCACGAGGTAGTCGTAGGGGAGCTCGAAGGCGTGTAACTTGACGATGCGCCGCTCCAGATCGAAGCCGAGTACCTCGCCAAGCAGCACTTCCACGTTGTCATACTTGGCCAGCACTTCGCGGATGGGTGCGGCGATCTCCGCCGGTGACAGGCCGGCGGTCGCTACCTGGTAAAGCAGCGGCTGAAAGGTGTGGTGATTTCTACGGTCTACCAAGGTGATCAGGACAGGCAGACGGGCCAGCTTCTTGGCAGCCTCAAGACCACCGAATCCGCCGCCGACGATCACGACCTGCTTGGGTGAATGTTCCGACATGACTCGTATCGTTGGATGCGCAAGAGCGTGGCTGGGGAGCAAGGTCGTGCAGAAAGACTCTTTCACCACAGAGGCACAGAGAACATAGAGCTTACGGGTCGTCATCACGAGTGGACGTCAGTCCGCGAGGGATCTGCTTTTTGCCTGGCCACGAAAAGCAGATTCCTCGCGCCAAAGTCAGGCGCTCGTAATGACAATTCTTAGGTGACACCCATCGCTGTTGTTGTTCTTGGTAGTCTCTGTGCCTCCGCGGTTGAAACGGCTTCCTTTACTTGATGAAATATCCCGACACGCGCCACTGGCCGTCTTTGTCCAGCATAGGAGTGACGGTTTCGATCGCTGATTTCTTGTTGGCAAAGCTGCTGTCGTACTGGATGACGACATATTGGCCGTCTGGCGCTCCAGGAAGCTCGGTCTTGTACTGTGCCGACTTCAGGGTCCTGGAGAACAGCGCTCCCAGTGGAGCGCGGGCAGCCTTGATTTTCTGTTCCCAATCTTTTTCGGTTACGGCTGCCTTGAACATGGAAGACGCTTCGATCCAGCTTTGTGAATAGTCGCCGGAGTCTACGAACTTGAGCCAGGATTCGGCGGCAGCTTCGGCAGCTTTGATTTTGGCAGTGTTGTCCTGAGCGACGGCAAGCGTGGCGAATAGCAGAGCTATGACGACGATGGAAACAATGCGCAGCTTCATAGTTCCTCCGGATGAATGGAAAGATAGCACACGGGTTGGACTACAGCTTCCTCACGCCCGCAAATTGTAGGGAATCGAGACCACGGTGATTCGCTGATTATGGTTGAAGAGCAGCAGTGCCCGAATGGCTTCCGGCCGGTTGTTGTGCAGCAAATAGTGGTACCAGTGGCTTTCCACCAGCTCCGGAATCAGCATGGTGATGTTGCGGTCAGGGTTGGCGATCTGCTGATTAATGGCGTACTCCACGATGGGCTTAACGATGAAACGGTAAGGCGAGTCAAGCACAACCAACTGTGGCAGCGGCAGTCCGGCAGCCCGGGCGGGTGCCTCTACCACTTCGCCCCATAGGCGGCAAAGCTCATTGGTGCGCTCTCCACACGCGACATGCAGCACATGGATCTCGCGCGACAGGGTCCAGGCGTAGCGCAAAGCTTTTTCTGCCACCAGAGTCCAATGGTCGATGGGCAACAGGACGACGGGCTCCGAAAGATTTTCTGTGTGGATAGGTGTACCGACGTCAATTTCCTGCGCTACGTCGGAGTAGTGGCGCTGCACCGCACGCATCATCAGAATCAGGGCCGGAATGAGCAAAACCGTAATCCATGCGCCATCGACGAACTTTGCCACCAGGACAACGAGTGTGGTGATGCCGGTGGCGGTGGCGCCAAGTCCGTTCAGCAACATGCTGCGCGTCGAGCCGGGGCCGCCAACGCGCTTCCAATGCATCACCATACCTGCCTGCGAAAGCGTGAATGCCAGGAACGCGCCAACTGCATAGAGCGGAATTAGG
>Ga0074046_10002091_pt1 | contig 17427 bp, 12 predicted proteins | sample BogForMeECP23OM3_FD_94441 | JGI IMG/M metagenome (GOLD analysis project Ga0074046, IMG submission 94441) | Bog forest soil microbial communities from Calvert Island, British Columbia, Canada - Bog Forest MetaG ECP23OM3 | ecosystem: Environmental > Terrestrial > Soil > Wetlands ... | reverse complement strand
CTCATAACCCAAAGGTCGGTGGTTCAAATCCACCCCCCGCAACCAACGCAATCATAAGGTTACGAGGAATTCAGATTTTCGATTGTGGTCTGAAATGGTCCAATAAGGTTTGAAGCGCGAGAACAGAGGCCGTCCACGTGACGGCCTCTTGCTATCTGGCACGGTCTTGAAGCAGGACCCGCTGCACCGCGGATGTGTTGGCTTTGCGCTTCGCTTCCATGAAGGCTCCGCCGTAGACGTTCATCGTGGTCGAGATGTTGGCATGACGCATGAGCTTCTGTTGTACGCCTAGAGGCGCACCAGTCTCGTCTAGCCAAGCGCGGTAGCTGTGACCCAGAGTGTGCCAGCCGATCAGTCCCTGAATCTTGGCCCGCGCCGCCGCCGCCGCAGTTTGGAGCAAGCATCCGCATTTCGACCATGGATATGCAATGAAACTCAGGCTGAGTCCGTGCGCATCCCGCACGCCGATGGAAGTCTCTCTTGCGGCCCACGCCCACTACGCAGCCGCCGTCGCTCACGGCAGAGGAGATGACCTCAGCGCTCACGAACTCAGCAAACAGGCCCTCGAGCACTCCAGGAACGCCCACAAGCTCTCCGAAGAGCTCGCCACGAAGGCCGCAAAGCCCGGCACAGCCTGACGGGGGCGGCCCCGGGCAGGCATCGCGCGAGTGCAGGTCTGAGCACGCGAGCGATGGCTCTGGCCACCATTCAGCAATGGTTGTGCGCCTGGGTTCGTTAGCAGTGGTGCGGTCTGAATTATTCAGAGTTTGCGCTCTTGCCTCTGGGATGATCGGCGCAAACATGCGAGTTAAACTCTTTGTCGCGCTGCAACTCGAAGTTGCGCATCATTTCATCGAAAGACGTGCCCGTGGGCGCTCCAGTGGGAGTGAAGCGCCAGTTACATACCGAGCAGCCAAAACCCCGAAACCGCTTTTGCTCAATCCATACCAACTTCCGGCTCATGGCCTTCTTTCTCGCTGCGCCCCAACGTTGTCTGACTGCAGAAAACCGTCACCCGGTCTGTGGCGTGGCGGAAAAAATGCGCAAGGGACGGGCGAAGTCTAAATGCGCCATTTCTGGATGGTCTGTAGGGCGTCCTACATATATGGAGGATTTTTTTCGTGCGCACACCGATTTTCGGAGCTGCCGGGAGTAGCGGAATCGGTCTCGTGTCGGTCAGGTTTCGTGGGTCTTGAAGCGGTCAGTATTGCTCAGTAGCGGGGTTCGTATCCACGGTAGTGTTGATAGGTCCCCTGGCGGGGTTCATCATGCCCTCCGAAACTCCTACCCCGTTTCGCAGGCACGGCTGGCAATTTCAGTCCCGCATCGGCGAGGGTTTTCGATCCTGATTCCAGTCTGGTAAGGATGGTTGTGGAAAACAAAGGTCTCCAAGTCGTGCAGTCTGGCGAGCGAACGAATGCTGAAGGGAAACCCGTCAGCAACCTGATTCTCCTATCGATCTCCGATAGCGACTACACCTGTCTTCGTCCTCATCTCGAATACGTCAGCTTGCCAAACCATCTAGTCCTTCACGAGGGGGGTGGAAAACTGGAATTTGCGTATTTCCCGAATCGAGGTTTGATTTCTCTTGTGGTCGTAATGAAGGATGGAAAAACCGCCGAAGCCGGCATCGTTGGCAATGAGGGTTTTACCGGAACGCCGGCATCGGTTGGCCTGAGCAGGAGCCCGCTTCAAGCGGTGGTTCAAATCACGGGGGATGGATTTAGGGTAGAGGTCGCAGCTTTGCAAAACATTTTGGAATCCACTCCACACCTGCAGTTAATGTTGAGCCGCTATGCCGTAGTTCAGGGAATGCAGGTTGCACAAACAGCCGCGTGTAATCGGCTGCACGATATTAAGCAGCGCCTGGCGCGGTGGTTGCTAATGACTCAGGACAGAGTGGATTCGGAGTCGCTACCCATCACCCATGATTTTCTCGCAACGATGTTAGGAACCGATAGGCCTAGCGTGAGCTTGGCGGCGGGCGTCTTGCAGAAGAAGAAGCTCATCGAGTACACCCGGGGCGCCGTGAAGATCATAAACCGCAAGCAACTTGAAGAATCCGCCTGTGAGTGCTACGGGATTACCCAACAGTACAATGGCGAGCTCGGCCTGAAGTAAGACTGCAGGTGAATACTCGCCATGTTCTTGACTGCGCGTCGGAGGGCGATCTTACTTCTTGCCCGGTTCCCGGCTCGCTGGCTGCTGTTTCTGCTGCAACTGCTGTTGCTGCTGTTGGTGTTTTTGCTGCAACTGCTGCGTCTGCTGCTGATGGCTCTGTTCCACCTGCTGCCTTTGCGTCTCAGGCGCCTTCTGTTTATCCAGCTTCACGTGCTCCTGGTCCTGCTTCTGCTGGAGTTTGTCCCGTTCCTGTTGCTGCTTCGCGATTTGCTTGTCCTGCTGCTGCTGGTACTTCTTGTCCACTTTCGGGTTGCCCGTATTTGGAGTGCTCCGTGCCAAGGGCGGAAGGTCGCGAGGATGGACGGCCGTGCCGGGTTGAGCAGCGTTGTTCTCTGAATGCCCCTGATTTCCACCCCGATTGGCTGGAGTATAAGGCGCTCCTGCCTCTTTGGCCGGTACAACGCCACGGTCATTAAAATCTCCGGTCCTGGGTGTTGCTGCGACGCCCGGCTTGCCCATGTTCGACGACGCGCGTTGCTGCGGGTTGGCTCGCGCCGCCTGCGCATGTTGAGTCTGAGTCGCTACCGGCGGGATATGTCTCTCACGCGCCGCAGTCTCGTCTTCGGGCCTTGGACGCGCGCTGATTCCACCATTGCCGCCGTTGTAACTGACGTGGCTCACGTTGTTGTTGATCACTGTGGTGTTATAAACGTTGTGAATTTCATTCATGTTTACGTTGTTCACGGAGCGATTGTAGAAAAAGTGTCCGTTATCCCAACGCCCGCCTTCGTAACCCTCACCGAAATAGCCGAAGCCGTAATTAATTCCGCCATAGAAGCCCACGTGCGGACCCCAATAGCCGTCATAGAAAACAAATCCGTCGCCGCCCCAACCCCAATAGGCTGGAGTCCACAGGAAACCGATTTCCGGCGCCATCACCCAAGTTCCTGGCACCCAGTAGTAATCGTTGATGTCGTAATCGTAGGCCCAGTAGCCAGGGGTCCAAAGATAACCGTCGCCGGGACAAAGAGGCTGCTCATAGACGGGCAGCGCGGGCGGGCCGATCCTAATGGCCACGCCAATTTGCGCGAACGATGCTGCCGACAGGGAAAGCACGACGAGTGCGAACAACAGGGTACGAATGAAACGAATATGCATTGTATTTCCTCTTGCCCGACGATCCTTCGCTTCGCCCGGTCTCGCTCTCCGGCTCCGGGTTGCGCGGATTGAGAGGCACACTTTCCGCGACCAAACGTAATAGACGACTCCGTCTCGCGCGCGAAGAGTTCTCGCCGAAACTTTCTCATTTCGGAAATTTCGAGTCTGTGCAAAAAAGCTCACTTTTGACTTGCCTCCCGTTTGCCCCCGGTCCGGAAAGGTCGCCACGCTCCCGGCGAAGAAGGCGCGTCCTTCTCTCCAATCGCCAATTTAGGACATGCGATCCCTGTGCTGATCATCGCCCGCCTCGACCACGAGCACTAATTCCGCCCTGTTTCAGACCATGTACTGAGGCGTAGCCACGAACGGAAAACACCCGGTAGGGGCACGGTTACGGACACGAGAAAAATGCAAAGCGGCGGAGTTGGTTCGCTCCGCCGCTTCTGGTTCCGTGTGCTGCTAGATTCAGCAGCTACCGGCTAGTGGTGATCGCCGCCACCATGAGATCCGCCACCACCGCCGTGAGACTCACCATGGGACGCGCCACCATGCGCGGCTGTGGCATGAGAGGCAGCATGGGACGCGCCACCATGCGCTGCTGTGGCATGAGAGTCACCATGGGACGCGCCACCATGCGCTGCTACGGCATGGGAGCCATGTGCAGGAGCACCGCCGTGGGACCCGCTACTGCCCCTGGCGCTTACCGCTGATGGCCCACGTCCACGATTGCCTGCATAAGCATGTCCCGCGCCGTATCCACGGCCGGCTACGTATCTTCCCCCTCCACCATCACTGAAGCGATGACCACCCCAGCCATGGCCATAGCCCCAGTTAGCCCATGGGCCCACGCCCAGGAAGATCCCGTTAAAGAAGTAGCCGGGGCCATAAAAGCCCATGGGTGCGCAGCCGTACGGTGCATATTCGTAGTAGCCGTATGAACAGACAGGCGGATATATGCTGATGGCAATCTGTGCGTTGGCCGTTGGCACCAGGGCCAAGGACGCGAGTAAGGTTGTTGTACCGGCCAGAAGCAGACTGCGCATCGCAAACTGATGCAGCACGTTCTTGACTTGCCACATTTGTTGTCCTCCGGAACTCCCGCTTTTGATCGAAAGTTATATCTTTAGTATCAGGCCCTGGTTCGCAGATAACTGGTCAATACAGACCGTCTTCCGCAAGACTTGCCTTAAGACTTGCAAAGGGCGGCAGAGCGATGAATGTCGAGCAATCTTCGCCTTCATCGCGGGCCGGAGACCGTACAGTTGACCTGGGCCACGAGTGTCTTCCGTAGCCCTGAATGGGATTCAACGAGGTCCGGGAGTATGCTTCGGTCATGGATAAGAAAGAGATCAATTCGCCAAAGTTGACCGAGCATTTTCTTTTCTGGGCTTGTGGCATCGGAGTTTTGTTGGTGGCGATTCTTTTTGCCCATTACGTCTACCACATTCTGTGAAGCGGGTGGATGTGAGAGCCCGGCGCCCCATCGGTCCTGCTGCCGCCCAAGGCAACGGCATTGCTCACAGCGCAAGCGGCCGATCGGGTGTCGGCTCGGAAAATACGACAGCTCCAAACATTAGGCGGCAAATGTGAAAACAAAAAGAGGTGTGATCGGAATCCTCACCGGGGGCGGCGACGTGCCTGGCCTGAATCCCGGAATCCGCGCAGTAACCATCCGCGCGCTACGCGAGGGCTGCCAGGTTATTGGCATCCGCCGGGGATGGGCCGGGTTGGTCGATATGGTCCGCGAAAAAGACTACGACAATAGCGAGAACTTCCAGACGCTGTCGGAGGATCTGGTCAACCGCACCGGCCGCACCGGCGGCACGTTCCTCCACACCTCGCGCACCAACCCCAGCCGGGTGAAGAAGTCCAGCGTTCCGGCTCACCTGCAGTCTGTTTATAGCGCCGAGAAGAACGACCTGACCGCTGAAGTTCTCAAGAACCTGGATTGGCTCGGCATCGACTACCTCATCCCCATTGGCGGCGATGACACGCTGAGCTACGGCGTACGGCTTGATCAGGAAGGAGTGAAGGTAGTCGCAATTCCGAAGACCATGGACAATGATGTTCCGGGCACCGACTACTGTATTGGCTTCAGTACCTGTGTGACGCGCACCATTTCCATGACGAACAGCCTGCGCACCAGCGCTGGCTCTCACGAACGCTTCATGGTCCTTGAAGTCTTCGGCCGTTATGCCGGGTTCACGGCCATGCTGCCCACCATGGCCGGAGCCGCGAACCGCTGCGTGATTCCGGAGCACAAATTCGATATCGAGCGGCTCACTGAGTTATTGGTCTCAGACCGCCAGAAGAATCCCAACCGTTATTCCATTGTCCTGGTTTCGGAGGGAGCGACGTTCCAAGGCGGAGAAATGGTCTTCGAGGCTGAATCCACAGACGCCTTCGGCCACAAGAAACTCGGCGGTATTGGAGACCTGGTCTCCGAGAGGCTGAAAGAACTTTCCCCCAAGTACAACCGCGGTAAGACAATCGACGTCATCAACCAGAAACTCGGCTACCTGGTCCGCTGCGGTGATCCCGATGCCATTGACTCCATCGTTCCGATGGCCTATGGCAACCTGGCACTCGACTTGCTGCTGGCCAAAACCTACGGACGACTTGTCGTCCTCAGGAACGGTTGTTACGACAACATCCCCATTGCCACCGTTACTGCCTCGAAGAAGGTGGTTAACGTAAAAGAACAGTACAACATCGACCGCCTCCGGCCCCACTACAAAAGCTTTGAAATGAAACCACTTTTCATCCTGACCAGCTAGATCGGATAGGTGCCTTAGATTGCCCCACGTCCCACCAGGAACGGCGGGTGCGACCCGCTGCGCCTAATACTTGAGTACCTGAGTAATGGACCGGGAACCTCTTCGGTTGAAGAATGGATCAAAGATATGCATAATCATGCATCCTGTTTCGATTCTGGAAGGGAAATTCCGGAGTGGGTGAAAAACTGCGATGCTGAGCAGACTCCTTCAGATGTTGGCTTTGGTCGCGTGTCTGACTCCGGCTTGGGGCAAATCAACCTCGGAATTGTCGTCCATCTCGCAGCCCAGAACGGTCTCCATCGTCGGACCGGGAACTGTTCTGTCCGTCCACCTTCTAAACTTACCCTTCATCAAGCCGCGCTACGCGGTCAAGTACATGACGGACGGCGGAGAATTGATCGAAGTGTGGACTCCTGGGAACGACGTTTTGTTGCTGGAAGGGATGCACGGGATACTGACCTACTCCACCCATCCGGAGAAGATCCTTAGCTTTCGAGTGGTCGAGCAAGAGTTAAAGTAGCGGACATTCCGCGCAGGAACGCTCAGATATTTATGAGCCGGCTTGTACCGTTCCTCTCAGCAGTTTGGAGAGGGAACGCCACACGGGCAGGTGGCATGCGACTAGAGCGAGCTCGTACGAAGGCCCGCATATAAGACTGTGCTACCCGATTCCCCACCATGTGACGCGCATAGACGTAAGCACGTTCGCGCATAGCCGGTTCCGCAAAGGGCAAGTCGGGGATGCCGTGAGGAATCAGATCAATCTTTTCTGCTGGAACTCTAAATACATCTTGCAGAAACCGGGAAGAGTGCTCGCTCATAACAATCAGACGATCCGAGCGCGCGGCGATTTCCTGCAAGACGATAAGCTGGTCAATGTCTGGCTCACAAAGAACCGTATGCAGAGTTGTCACCACTGGCATTTTGAGGTGCTGCAGCAGCCGCAAGACATGGCTGCCGGCCTTCCCTCCATAAATTCTGTACTCATGCTGCAAACACACCAGATCGACATCGCTGGAATTAAGGAAGTCGGCGGCTGCTTTATAGGTTGAGAGGTCGCCCTCGGTCAGCTCGAACCGCACCCGGGCAGGATAGCTGTACCGCGATTGCGGGTCGTTGACGGCTAACACGAATACTTCAGCGGTTCCGTACTCAGCCGCAATAGCGTCACACAAATCTGTCGTGAAGGTCGCAATTCCCCACTGTCGAGGAAGGTGGTTCCCGACAACCGCCACCCGCACTGGAAGCGAGTGGCTTGGTATCACCGACGAGGATGATACTGACTTCTTTTCGAACATCTGTTCGGACACCGGAGAGCGCGCTTCGCGCCGCAGCCGGCTGTTCGGTCTCAAACTCACGGGGAGGACAGGCGCGGACATTGCAGACTCCTTAGCAATATCGTCCGGTTGGAAGAGGACCAGACGCAGGGCGAAACAGGCGCCAGGAGGCTATACCGAGCTCCCTGGTGCCAGGACTCGCAGTGGTTCTCTTCTTCAGACCACGCTTTGTCGTCCGCTCAGTAAATTAATGACGAGAATCACCAAGCCCACAACCAGCAGCAAGTGGATCAGGCTTCCGCCCACATGCAAACTGAAACCCAGAAGCCACAGAATCATAAGAACAACGAAAATCGTCCAAAGCATGTCAACCTCCCGTGCTCATTTGCGAGCACACGCAGGTGAATCTCATCCAACGTTTACGGGAGAAGTGCTTGACGTGGGATAAGAGAACAAACGATGGGACTGTACCGCCGTTTGAACACGCAGAATCCCTGAATGACAAACGGCGGCAATCCCAAATCTGCAAGTTCTACTTCTGCTCGTGCTCTTTCTCTTTGGCCTCAGATTTTGCGCCGCGAACCTCAGCAAGGAACGGCCGGGCTGCGGCTGGAACTGGTTCTTCGCCTAACAGCAAGGCCCGAGTGGTGACGTCGTGTCCGTACATCGCGCGCCGGGAATCAGTGTCTTGGCGGAGCGACGCACCTTCCAGCGTGAGTCCCGCGAACGCACCCTTGGCGCGGGAGTAGGTCAGGATCTCGGTATCCATCTTCCAATCCGTACCGGCCTCGGCATGGCGTCCCACTGGACCCGCTGCCGCGGAAGCGTCCCCGCCAATTTGGAAATTACTCTCGAGCAGTCTCTGCATCCCTTTGTCATTCTGAATGATCAAGACCACGTCCACAGCTTCCACGCCGATCTGTAGCCCCCAACTTCCGCCTGAAATCGTGATGAACGCCGGCGCACTCCAGCCATCCTTCGTGCGGCAGGTGGCTACGCCTTTGCCCCCTTTAGCTCCGAAGATCAAGCCGCCTTTGACCATGTGCGGGATAACGGCCACGCACTTCGCGTGCTCCAACACCTCTTCCGGGATTCCCTTGTCGGGCATCCCCATAATTTCGTGCATCACACTGGTGGCGTTGTCCAGCCGTTCGGTGGCATCTTCCCGCGCCGATCCCGCCCAGCACAACGTGCCGAGACCCAACATCGCAAGTACGAACATTACTTTTTTCAATGGAATCCTCGTTTCTGTTGCCTCTGCGCCGCATCTCGTGCTTGCTTCGTGCCCTGTGTACAGTCGCACACAAGTCCGGGCAGAAAATCGGGCGCACCAGGTCGATACCGACCTTAGCAACTCAGGACTCAGAAGGTCTGAGCAAAAATGCTCACTTGCCAGTATTGTGGAAAGCTTGTCGGAATCCCTTCGTTCGTTCAGAAGGGGAACCCATCAGGGGGTCGATGAGGCTGGTGGCTCGCTCTGGGAGGGTTGAACCGGAGTAATCGCCGGGAACTGAGCGTGTCGCGAAATAATCTGCTGCGAAGTGGGAAGCGTGGAGGAATCCCAACCTCCGCCAAGTGCCTCGATCAATTGCACGCTGTTCACGATTTGCTCGATGCGCAGGTTCACCGCTGTCTGCTGATTGCTGAAGAGTGTTGTCTGGGCGGTAATGACGTTGAGGTAGGGGTCGATGCCGAGGCGGTAGCGGTCGGTGGCCAGGTTAAGGCTTCGTTGCGCGGATGCGATCGCCGTGTCCTGTTCCTGAATTTCCAGGGAAAGAATGCGCAGGGAGGAAAGATTATCCTCGACCTGCTCAAACGCGGTGAGGACAGTGTTGCGATAGTTGGCGACGGTCTGGTCATATTGCGCGCGATATTGTTCGACGGTGGCACGACGCAGACCGCCATCGTAAATCAATTCGGATATGGACGGACCGACGGACCAGATCCGACTGGGCCAGGTTAACCAACTGGAGCCGGATGTGGACTGAAAGCCGAAAGAACCGCCAAGGGTCACGGTTGGAAAATAGGCGGCTCTGGCGACGCCGATTTGCGCGTTGGCCTGGGCCATCAGGCGCTCGGATGCAGCGATATCCGGACGTCGCTCCAAGAGTTGCGAGGGAACGCCAAATGGAATGGCTGGGGGCGGAGTTTTCAAGGGCTCAACGGCGAGCGAAAAAGAAGAAGCAGGTTGCCCGACCAGGAGCGCAATCGCATGTTCGTATTGTGCTCGCAGAATGCCCAGATTGGTGTCTTGGGCGCGCGCGGTTTCCATCTGAGTTTCGGCTTGCGCTACGGCTTCGTCGGAGTCGATACCCGTTTCATACAGAGCCTTGGTCAGTTTCAAAGACTCTTCATAGGCCACTACGGTCGAATCCAGCAGTTGTTTGAGAGCATCCTGCCCGCGCAGTTGGAAGTAATCGACGGCGAGTTCCGCTTGCGCGGTCAGGCGGGTATTTTCCAGGTCGGCTGCGCTGGCTTGCGCGTTGGCGACGTTGGCGCGAACCTGGTTGCGCACGCGGCCCCACAAGTCGGGCGTCCAGGAAGCGTCAAAGGGTAGAGAGTATTCGGTGAAGGTCGTTCCGGAAGCGCGGCTTGCCACCGTGGCGGAAGAACTGGGTTGGTGCTGTTCAGTGATGCTCGCGCCACCGGTCACAGTCGGGAAATATTGCGCGCGCGCCTCGCGCACCAGGGCACGGGCCGCCATGAAGTTGGCGAACGCGGCGGCGACGTTTTGATTGGAGATGTTGACTTGCTCTTCAAGCGTGTTCAGCTGCGGATCGCCGAGAATCTCCCACCATTTGCCATGGAGAGCGCCGTCCTGTGGTTGCGCGACTTTCCAGCCGTCCATTTTCTTGAGGTCGTCGGGCGTGACCTCTTTGTAAGTGCCCGGCGCCTGCGTCGTGGGACGATTGTATTTTGGACCGACAACGCAGCCCTGCAAGAGGAGAATGCCGCAGAGAAGCGGGGCTGCAGCGCGCATTTTATTCATCGCCTTCATTGCTGTCTCGGCTCCTTCGGGTTGGTTCTTCGTGATCTTGGGTTCGCGCGGCGCATAAGAATTTGTCATCCGAAGGACTCGATTTGTCTTTGCGCTTCGAGCTTTCCATGAGCACGCAGCCAGTTTACTCGCAAGCGGTCCAGTGAGAGATAGACGACCGGTGTGGTGTAGAGCGTGAGCATTTGGCTCAGAATCAGGCCGCCGATAATGGTGATACCGAGAGGATTGCGAAGTTCCGAGCCCGTGCCTCTGCCGAAAGCCAGCGGCATAGCGCCGAAAAGGGCAGCCATGGTGGTCATGAGAATGGGACGGAACCGCAGGATACAAGCCTGGTAAATGGCATCGCGAGGGCTCTTGCCGTCGACGCGTTCGGCGGCCAGCGCAAAATCGATCATCAGAATGGCGTTTTTCTTGACAATACCGATTAACAGAATGACGCCGATGATCGCGATAATGCTGAGGTCCTTATGAAAAATCCTGAGGGCCAGTAGGGCGCCAACTCCGGCCGAGGGGAGGGTGGAAATAATGGTGAGGGGATGAATGTAACTTTCGTAAAGAATGCCGAGCACGATATAGACCGCAAGGAGAGCTGTGACGATAAGAAGGGGTTGCGTCGACAGAGAGGCCTTGTAGGTTTGAAAGGTGCCGGCGAACATGCCATGAACGGTGTTGGGCATGCCGATTTTCTGTTGCAGTTCAACGATGGCCTTGGAAGCGTCGCTGAGGGCCACTCCCGGCGCGGTGTTGAAGGAGATGGTCACTGAGGGATATTGCCCCTGGTGATTCACCGAGAGCGGCGCGGTGTTGGGCTCGTAGTGGGCAACGGCGGAGAGCGGAACGATTTTGCCCTGCGCGGCGCGGATGTAGACATCGCTCAAATCCACGGGCGACTGCCAGTGGTTGGGCGCAACTTCCAGCACGACGTGGTACTGATTGACGCCGGTATACATGGTGGAAACCTGGGATTGGCCGAAGGCTTCGTAAAGCGAGGCGTCGATCATTTGCGGGGTAATGCCGAGGCGCGAGGCGGTGGCGCGGTCGTAGGTCAGCATGGCCTGAAGACCGCTATTCTGCTGGTCGGTATTGACGTCGGTGAGCACACGTATTTTCCGCATCTGCTGGAGAAGGATTGGGCCCCACTGCACCAGGTCCTGCAGATTGTCGCTCTGAATTGTGTATTGATATTGGGCGCTGCTTCCCCGTCCGCCGCTGCGGATGTCCTGTGCGGCTTGCATAAAAGTGTTGGCACCGGAGACGGCCATGAGCTTGGGACGCAGCCGGTCGATGACCTGGCTGGCGCTGGCATCGCGATCGGCGAGAGGTTTCAGGCCCAGGAAGACGAAGCCACCATTGGTGGAACCCCCGCCGCCCGTGAACGCCATGACGTTTTGCACGGCCGGGTCGGTTTTGACGACATCGACAATGCGCGCCGTAGCCTTCTGCATGGCTTGAAAAGAAATATCCTGCGAGCCCTGGATGCCGCCGGTAACAACGCCAGTATCTTGCTGCGGAAAGAACCCCGTGGGGGCAACATAATAAAGGAAAATGTTGCAGGCGATGGTGAGACCGAGAACGACCAAGGTCAAGCGGGAGTGTTCGAGGACCCAACCCAAGCTGCGCGCGTAGCCGCCGAGGAGCGCTTTGAAGGCGCGTTCGCTGGCGGCGAAGACCTTGCCGTGCCGCTCATCCCGATGGTCCTGGAGCAGGCGCGAACACATCATTGGGGTCGTAGTCAGAGAAACGAGCAGGGACACCAGAATGGCGACGGAGAGGACCACGGCGAATTCGCGGAAGAGGCGGCCGACGATGCCGCCCATCATCAAAATGGGGATGAAGACGGCGACGAGAGAGATGCTGATGGAAAGAACGGTAAAGCCGATTTCGCGTGCGCCTTTGAGCGCCGCCTGCATGGGCGCCATACCCTGCTCCAGATAACGCGTGATATTTTCGATGACCACGATGGCATCGTCCACCACGAAGCCCGTGGAAATGGTAAGGGCCATGAGGGAGAGATTGTCGATGCTGTAGTGGCAGAGGTACATCACGCCAAACGTCCCGATCAGAGAGGCGGGAACGGCCACGCTGGGAATCAGTGTGGCGCGAACATTGCGCAGGAAGAGAAAAACCACCAAGATGACCAGAGAAATCGAGATGAGGAGGGTGCGCTCGGTATCGTGGACCGAAGCGCGAATGGTGAGGGTGCGGTCGATCACGATTTGGGTGTCGATGGCGGCAGGGATGGAAGCCTTCAGTGAGGGAAGCGCGGAGCGGATGCGATCCACAGTATCGATGATGTTGGCGCCGGGCTGGCGGCTAATAATGATGAGGACGGAGGGTTTGCCGTTGACGAAGCCGGCAGCGCGAATGTTCTCGGTGGAGTTCTGGACGTTCGCGACATCGGACAACTTGACGGCGGCGCCTTTGTGGTAGCCGACCACCAGCGGCATGTAATCGACCGCCTTGAGAAGCTGGTCGTTAGTGGTGATGTCGGCCGTAGTTGAGCCGTCGGCGATTTGGCCCTTGGGCGAGTTGGCATTCTGGCTTCGCAGCATCGAGGCAACGTCCTGCAAACCGAGGCCATAGCCGTTGAGCTGGGTGGGATTCACGTCCACCCGCACTGCCGGCAGCGAACTACCGCCCACACTCACCTGCCCGACGCCCTGAATCTGAGAAAGGCGCTGCTGCATGATGGTGGAGGCTGCGTCGTAGAGCGTGCCGCGGTCGTACACGGCCGAGGTGAGCGCCAGAATCATGATGGGCGAGTCCGCCGGATTGACCTTGCGATAGGTGGGATTGCCGGGGAGATTCGAGGGCAGGTAACTGCGCGCGGCATTGATGGCGGCCTGGACGTCGCGAGCGGCGCCATCAATGTTGCGGTTCAAATCGAACTGCATGGTGATGCTGGTGGTGCCGAGATTACTGGACGAGGTCATCTCGGTGATGCCGGCGATTCTTCCGAACTGGCGCTCCAAGGGAGTGGCGACGGAAGATGCCATGATCTCGGGACTGGCTCCCGGCAAGCCGGCGCCCACCGAAATCGTGGGGAAATCGACCTGCGGAAGAGGGGAGACGGGCAACTCCCGAAAGGCCACGGCGCCCGCCAGCACAATGGCCGCGGTCAGGAGGGTGGTGGCCACGGGCCGCTGAATAAATGGAGAAGAGAGGCTCATTTGTAATTCGTCCGCATCAATCCGCCAGGACAGCCTCCGGTCCGGATTCCGGGGCGCTGCGCGAAGAGAAACGCTGCGCGAGCCGGTCGAAGAAGATGTAAATCACTGGAGTCGTGTAGAGCGTAAGCACCTGGCTCAGGAGCAATCCCCCCACCATCGAGATGCCCAAGGGGCGGCGAAGCTCCGAGCCAATTCCGGTGCCGAGAGCGAGGGGCAAGCCGGCCAGCAATGCGGCCATGGTGGTCATCATGATGGGACGAAAACGCAGCAGGCATGCTTCATAAATAGCGTCTTCCGGCTTCTTGCCCTCTTTACGCTCCGCCTCCAGCGCGAAGTCGATCATCATAATTCCGTTTTTCTTGACGATACCGATCAGAAGGATGATTCCGATGAGGGCGACGACGCTGAGTTCCTGGCGGCAAATCAACAAGGCAAGGATTGCCCCCACCCCGGCCGAGGGCAGAGTCGACAGAATTGTGATGGGGTGTATGTAGCTCTCGTAGAGAACGCCAAGCACGATATAAACCGTGATCAGGGCCGCGAGAATCAACAGCGGCTCGTTTGACAAGGAAGCTTGAAACGATGCGGCGGTCCCCTGAAACGCGCCCTGTACGCTGAGCGGCATGCCAATCTCCCGCTGGGCCTTGTCGATGGCATCGGTGGCTTCGCCCAGTGATGCGTTGGGAGCCAGGTTGAAAGAGATGGTGACCACGGGAAATTGTCCCTGGTGATTGACGGACAAGGGGCTGCTCTTCATTTCGAATCGAGTGAAGGCGCTCAGGGGAACCGCGGCGCCATTCGCCGTGGTTACGGCGCTGGGATTGGCAGAGCCCGAGCTGGCAAGGGTGTTCGGGGAAGCGGAAGGGCTCGGTGAAGCAGCGGAGGCGGAATTGCCCGTGGACGTGGTCGCGGTAACCGTGCCCGTGCCGGAAGAGCCCGTCGTCAGTGCCGTCGAAGCCAGGGCAGAACGAACGTAGATGTCTTGCAATTTCGAGGGGTTCTTCTGGAATTCGGGTTGCGTTTCAAGAATGATGTGGTACTGGTTCAACTGCGTGTACAGGGTGGAGACCTGCCGCTGCCCAAAGGCATCGTAGAGCATCTGGTCGATCGCCTGCGGCGTGATGCCCATGCGGGAGGCGGTGACCCGATCGATGACGAGGGAGGCGGCGAGACCGGAAGTTTGCTGGTCGGTGGCCAGGTCGCGAAGCTCCGGAATCGCTTGCAGTTTAGCCATGAGCCTGGCCGTCCAGAGATTCAGTTCGCGCGGATCAGGATCTTCGAGAGTGTACTGATATTGCGTCCGGCTTACGCGGTCTTCGACCGTGAGATCTTGCACCGGCTGCATGTACAGAGTAATGCCATCGATCTTTTCCAGATTCGGCTGGAGGCGTCGGATGACATCCGAAGCATTGATCCCGCGTTCTTCCAGGGGCTTCAAATTGATTTGGATACGCCCGCTGTTCAGGGTCGTGTTGGTACCGTCGACGCCGATAAAGGAAGAAAGACTCTCGACCGCAGGATCCTGCAAGATCACATGAGTGAGCTGCTGCTGCTTTTCCGCCATAGCGGGGAAAGAGATGGACTGCCCGGCTTCCGAAATGCCCTGAATGATTCCCGTGTCTTGCACCGGGAAGAAACCCTTCGGGATGACGATGTAGAGAACGATGGTGAGTACCAGCGTGCCCGCGGCGACCAGAAGAGTCGCGGTTTGGCGTTTCAACACCCACTGTAAAGTTCTTCCATAGAAGGCAATGATGCTTTTGAAGGCGTGCTCCGAAGCAACATAGAAACGAGTCTGCTTTTGCCCGTGCGTGCTCTTCAAGATGCGCGAACACATCATGGGCGTGAGGGTCAGCGAAACCACCGCGGAAACGAGAATGGTCACGCTCAAGGTGATGGCAAACTCGCGGAAAAGCCGGCCCACGATGTCGCCCATGAAGAGCAGGGGAATCAGCACGGCAATCAGCGAGATGGTCAGCGATACGATGGTGAAGCCGATCTGCTCTGAGCCCTTGAGCGCCGCTTCCAGCGGCGGATCTCCCTCTTCGATGAAACGAATGATGTTCTCGATCATCACGATGGCGTCATCGACGACGAAGCCGGTGGAAATTGTGAGGGCCATCAGCGTGAGGTTGTTCAAGCTGAAGCCCGCGAGATACATCACTCCGAACGTGCCCACGATGGAGAGAGGAACGGCAACGCTGGGGATGGTGGTGGCGGCAACATTGCGCAAGAACAGAAAAATGACCATGACCACCAGCGCCACGGTGAGCATGAGTTCGAATTCGACGTCTTTGACCGATGCCCGGATCGTGGTGGTGCGGTCCGTCAGGTCGTCCACTTGAACCGCGGCGGGGAGGTTACTCTTCAGGAGCGGAAGCAGCTTCTTAATGCGGTCGACTACCTGAATGATGTTCGCCCCAGGCTGGCGTTGAATGTTGACGATGACTGCGGGAGTCTCGTTCATCCATGCCGCCTGGCGATTGTTTTCCACGTCATTGTCGACGCTAGCCACGTCCGAGAGCTTCACTGGCGACCCGTTGTGGTAGGCGATGATGACTTGCGCGAAATCGGAAGCCGTGAGCAGTTGGTCGTTCGATTGAATCTGGTAGTCCTGTTGCGGGCCGTCGAAGTTGCCCTTCGCCTGGTCGAGGCTGGTTTGCTGCAAGGCGGTGCGCACATCCTCGAGGTTGATGCCATAGGAGGAAAGCGCGGTGGGATTCACGCGCACACGCACGGCCGGTTTTTGGCCGCCACTGATGCTGACCAGTCCCACACCCGGGAGCTGAGAGATTTTTTGCACGAAGCGGGTATCGGCGAGATCTTCGACCTGCGACAGGGGCATCGATTTGGAAGAGAGCGCCAGGGTGAGAATCGGCGTGTCAGCCGGATTCGTTTTGCTATAGATCGGCGGGACCGGCAGATCGGAAGGCAGATAAGTTTGGGCGGCGTTGATGGCGGCTTGTACTTCCTGCTCGGCGACGTCAATGTTCAGCTCGAGGGAAAATTGCAGAACAACAATGGAACTTCCATCCGAACTCGTGGAAGTCATCTGATTGAGGCCGGGGAGCTGACCGAACTGCCGCTCCAGAGGCGCGGTTACGGCCGAGGCCATCACATCGGGACTGGCGCCGGGATAAAACGTAACGATCTGAATCGTCGGGTAGTCAACCTCGGGCAGCGCGGAGACCGGCAGCTGGAGATAGGCGACAAAGCCCGCGAGCAGGATGGCCGCCATCAAGAGCGACGTCGCCACCGGTCGCAAGATAAATGGACGGGATGGACTCACTGGTGCGAGGCTCCGTTTTTGTCGCTGCCGGTGCCTCCCTTAGAGGTTCCGGAGGGAGCGGATGGGTTCACGTTAGTCTGACCGGTTTGAGCCGGCTGGCCGGAGGCTCCGCCGCTGCCTTTCCCGGGCGTGCGAATGGTGACTTTCGCGCCATCCAGAAGCTTGTCGAAGCCATTCACCGCAACCACTTCCTGCGGTTCAAGACCTTGGACGGCGGTCACGGATCCATCCGTTGTGCCGGGGGTAATCGTCCGCATGGAGGCGGTCTGATCACTTTTAATCACGTAGACGAAAGCGCCCTGGGCGTTGCGCTGAATCGCTGGAGTAGGAATCAAGGTCGTATTGTGGAGCGTGTCGACGAGTAGTTTGACATTGACGAACTGGCTGGGAAACAGAGCGCTGTCCGAGTTGTCGAAGATGGCTTTGAGTTTCAAAGTTCCGGTGGTCGGGTCAATAACATTGTCGAGGGTCAACAGCATGCCGGATGCAAGTTTCGTGCTTGCTTCACGGTCAAAAGCGTCCACCGTCAGCTTCTTTCCCTTGCGCAATTGCTGTTGAATCTGGGAAAGGGAATCTTCCGCAATGCTGAAGATCACCGTAATGGGCTGAAGCTGTGTAATCACCACCAGGGCAGTGG
>Ga0074046_10002089_pt1 | contig 17450 bp, 16 predicted proteins | sample BogForMeECP23OM3_FD_94441 | JGI IMG/M metagenome (GOLD analysis project Ga0074046, IMG submission 94441) | Bog forest soil microbial communities from Calvert Island, British Columbia, Canada - Bog Forest MetaG ECP23OM3 | ecosystem: Environmental > Terrestrial > Soil > Wetlands ... | reverse complement strand
GCTCTGGGTTGCTTCGTCGCTGCGCTCCTCGCAATGACGGGGAGGAGCGGCTTCCTTACAGCGGCCCCGCACCCGCGCCGATCGCGCGTTGCAGCAGCACGGTGTCCACCCAGCGACCGTGCTTGAAGCCGACCGACTCCAGCGTGCCGACCAGCCGGAAGCCCGCGCGCAGATGCAGCGCGATCGAGGCCGCGTTGCCGCTGTCGCCCACCACCGCCACCATCTGCCGGCAGCCGCACCGCTCACACGCCGCGATCAGCGCCGTCAGCAGCGCAAAGCCGATGCCGCGACGCATCGCCTCGGGCCGCAGATAGACTGAGTTCTCCACCGTGTGCAGGTACGCGGCGCGCGTCCGATACGGCCCCGCATAGGCATAGCCGAGCACCGCGCCCGACGCATCTTCCGCCACCAGATACGGCAAGCCCCGGCCGATGATGTCGGCGCGGCGCCGGCGCATCTCGTCGGCGTTTGGCGGCTCCGTCTCGAACGAGCCGAGGCCGTGCAGCACGTGGTGGGCGTAGATGTCGGCGATCGCCTCGATGTCCGCGTCGGTGCTCGCGCGTACGACCGCGGTCATTCCCGCGCGAGCACCCGGTCGTTGACCATGTCGGCGAGCCCGCGCGAGCGGAAGTCGCGCACCAGACGGTCGCGGTCGTAGTCGTCGCGCACCCAGTCCAGGAACGGCTTGCGGCTTTCGCCCTCGCGCGCGTACTGCCACAGGAACGCATCCAGCACGCCGGTCTTCGACTGGCGCACGTGGCCGAAGCGCAAGGACAGCTGGCGCATCGCGTCCTGCACCGAGGCGCCGTGGACCAGCAGAAAGATCGCCGAGGCGATGCCGGCGCGATCCGCGCCCGACTTGCAGTGCACCAGCGCGGGCTCCTGCATGCCGGTGAAGGTTTCGGCCAGCCGCAGCACGCGGTCGCGATACGGCGCCTCGCGCGACCCGAAGCCGGCGTCGATGAAGGTGACGCCCAGCCTGGCGCACGCCTCGCGCATCAGCGCGTCGGCGCCGTTATGCGTCCGTCCGCGCAGGTTGATGACGGTGCGGATGCCGTGGCGGCGGATCGCGGCGGTGATCTGGCGCGGCGTCGGGTGGCCGGAGCGATAGAGGCGACCGGGCACGACGGGGGTGAAGCGGTTCCACACCAAGCGGAAGACCGCGTGGTCGATCACCAGCGCGTCGACCCAGGCGTTGAGGCGGCCGCCCTTCGTGCGCAGGTCGCCGCGATAGATGCTGTCCATGGTGCCGGGCTTATGGCGACGCTCGCCGCTTGGCAATGGACGGCCCGAGAGGTCCGTCACCGTAGTTTCACATGCCGGACCGGCGCGGCGCTGATAGGCGGCACGGGTCACCCGAAACATCAAGGTGCCCCTCAAACATGCGACGCCCGCTTCTCGCCCTGCTGCTCCTGTTGGCCGCAGCTACCCCGGCCGCCGCCCGCAACGTGCTGCTGTTCGTGGCCGACGGCATGCGCTACGGCATGGTCACGCCGCAGAACGCGCCGACGATGTCGGCGCTGCTCGATCGCGGCGTGCGCTTCACCAACACGCACGCGCTGTTCCCCACCTTCACCACCGCCAATGCGTCGGCGATGGCGACCGGCCACCTGCTCGGCGATTCCGGCGATTTCAGCAACACGATCTATTCGGGATTCGCGCTGACCACCGCCGGGGGCAGCCTGACGCCGTTCCTGGAGAACGACGCGGTGCTGGGCGAGATGGACGCCCATTTCAACGGCAACTACCTCAACGAGAAGACAGTGCTGGCCGCCGCGCGCGACGCTGGCCTCTCGACCGCGCTGGTCGGCAAGGTCGGGCCCGCGCTGATCTTCGACCACACCGACCGGGACGGCGAGCACACTATCGTCATCGACGACACCACGGGGCGGCCGGGCGGCATTCCGCTGTCGGCCGACATGCAGGCGGCGCTGAAGGCTGCGGAGTTGGAGCAGGTGGCGCCGACGCGTGGGGAGAACGGCAAGACCGGCAACGCCACCACGCCCGGCACGCTGGTCGCCAACGTGCAGCAGCAGGGCTACTTCGCCGACGTCGTGACCAAGGTGCTGCTGCCGATGTTCAAGCAGCGCGGCAAACCGTTCGTGATCGTGTTCTGGTCGCGCGATCCCGACGGCACGCAGCATTTCCAGGGCGACAGCCTCGGCCAGCTCTCGCCGGGGATCAACGGCCCGACATCGCTGGCGTCGATCAGGAACGCCGACGACAACCTGCGTCAGATCGAGACGGCGCTGAAGGACCTCGGCCTGGACGGCGACACCGACGTGGTGCTGACGGCGGACCACGGGTTCTCGACGATCAGCAAGGAGAGCAGCAGCTACGCGGCGACCCAGCACTACGACGGCGTGCCGGCGGGGCAGCTGCCGCCCGGGTTCCTGGCGATCGACCTGGCGCACGGGCTCGGCATGGCGCTGCGCGATCCGGACGCGAAGAACGCGGACGTCGCCGCCGGGCACTTCCCGGCCAAGGGCGACGGGCTGATCGGCGGCACGGCCGAGCATCCGGAGGTCGTGGTGGCGGCGAACGGCGGGTCCGACCTCGTTTACGTCCCGTCCGGCGATCCGACGCTCGCCGCCGAGGTGGTGCGCGTGCTGCAGGCGCAGGACTATGTAAGCGGGCTGTTCGTCGACAGCCGGTTCGGCGAGGTCCCCGGCACGTTGCCGCTGTCGGCGATCGGCATGGAGGGATCGGCGGTGACCCCGCACCCGGCGATCGCGGTGAGCTTCCGCAGCTGGACCACGGGCTGCACCGATGGGACGACCTGCACGGTCGAGATCGCCGACACCGGCCTGCAGCAAGGGCAGGGGATGCACGGCTCGTTCAGCCGCGCCGATACGCGCAACGTGATGGGGGCGGTCGGGCCCGACTTCCGTGCGCATGCGATCGACGAGGCGCCGGCCAGCAATCCCGACCTGGGCCTGACGATCGCCAGCGTGCTGCACCTGGACGTGCCGGCGGGCGGCAAACTGCCGGGCCGCGTGCTGACCGAGGCGATGCCGGACGGGCAGGCGCCCGAGGTCCGCAGCGAGACGGTCAGCTCGAAGCCCGATACGGCGGGGCACGCGACGGTGCTGCGGATTCAGCTGGTCGGACAGACGCGGTATTTCGATGTCGCCGGCTATCCCGGGCGGACGGTGGGGCTGCAGTAGCGAGCGGTCACTCGCGCGGGATGAGCGCCGCCACCTCGGGCGCCTCCTGCGCGAGCCCGGCGACGACGCCTTCGCGGTCGGCGGGCGGGCGGTTCTGGCTCATCTTCCACTTGCCTTCCAGGCGCGCGATCGGAATCCGGAACCCGACGATGCCCTTCAGCTGTCCGCGCATGAAATCGGCCGGCGCGTCGCTCACCGCCCAGGGGGCGGGCCGTCCGGCCTCGTGGGTCTCGGTCAGGCGCTTGACGATGGCGTGCAGCGCGTCGGCATCGTCGATCATCTCGATCGGACCGGTGGCGTGAACGGCGACGTAGTTCCAGGTGGGCACGACCTTCCCGTGCTCGCGCTTGCTCGCGTACCAGGACGGCGTGACGTAGGCGTTCGGGCCGCCGAAGATCGCCAGCGCCGTGCCGGTGGCGCGGATCATCGGATTGGCGCGGGCGAGGTGGCCGATGAGCGTGCCGTAGGGCGCGGGATCGGGGTCGACCAGCATCGGCACGTGGCTCGCGTCCGGCACGCCGTCGGCATCGACGGTGACGAGCGCGCCGAAGCGGATGCGGCGGATCGCGTCGTGCAACACGGCCACGTCGTCTTCGCGGAAGGCAGGCGGCAGATACATGCCGGAGACGTAGGTCGCGCGCCCCGCCGTGTCGAGGCACAAGCGGGCCGATGACGGGCGAGGCGCTGGGGGGCCGGCCGAAGATCGCCGACACCGTGATCCACCCCACCGCGCGTCTGAGGGAGGCGCGGATCGGCATGTGCTGCGAGGTGCTGGACCGCAGCAGCGTCGAATACGCCACACTCGGCGACTATTCGTATGTCGGGTCGGACTGCATGGTGGCCGACGCGGAGATCAGGCGGTTCTGCGCGATCGCCGCTCATGTGCGGATCGGCGCGCCGAACCATCCGCTCGACCGGCCGTCGCAGCACCGCTTCACCTACTGCCCCGAATACTACGATGCCGGTGCCAAGCGGGACGCCGCGTTCTTCGCGGCGCGCCGTGCCGACCGCGTCGTGATCGGCCACGACGTGTGGATCGGCCACGGCGTGATCGTGCTGCCGGGCATCAGCGTCGGCGACGGCGCTGTGCTCGCGGCCGGCGCGGTGGTGACAAGCGACGTGCCGCCGTACGCCATCGTCGGCGGCGTCCCGGCACGTCGGATCAGGGACCGTTTTCCGCCGGCGATCGCCGACCGGCTGCAGCGCATCGCCTGGTGGGACTGGCCGTTCGCGCTGATCATGCAGCGCCTGGCCGGGTTCCAGTCGAACGACGTCGCCGCGTTCTGCGACCGCTGGGATCCCGGCCCAGCCTAGCCCCGCCTGTCGTTGCAGCCTGATCGCCGGCGCCTGCGTGCCGAGTTGATATTCCCAGGCGATAATTCCTTCGCGCGGCTTGGCAAGGATTTGCGGGGCCACGGCCGTGCCGGGTTCCGGATGACGGGCGCGTGGCCGGCGGCGCGATTCACGGCATTGGTCAACCCCACACGTTTCGCTGTAAGTTGCTTCCATGGACTGGATGACCGGAATGTCAGCCGAACCGGGGCAGTCGGGCGGATCCCCGCAAGCGATCGCCGATGCGATCTTGGCCGGGATCGATGGCTCGGCCCGCGTGGGTCTGGTCTCCGGCAGCGACACGCAGGCCCTGGAGGACGTGCGCCAGAGGGTGCAGTTCGATCTGCTCGCGCAAGGTCGCGAGGCAGTCCGCATTTCCGGGCGAAACCTGACCGACCTGAACGCGGTCGCCGCGCGTCTGGACGTCGCCGGGCGCAAGGACGCCGGCGAGGCCTTGCGTGTTTATGCGCGGGCGGGGCTCGACGTCGCGTTGCTGATCGACGGCGCCGAGGACCTTTCGGGCGCGGTCGTGCCGCCGCTGAACGCGCTGCTGAAGTCGCCGGATATCGGGCCGAGGCTGCTCGTGCTGCTCTTCGGGTCGGATGCGGCCGGCCCGATCGCATCGCTGCTCGCCGACGGCCTCGGGCAGGGGGCGGTCATCCGCACGACGATGTCCCCGCCGCAGCCGATCGTCGCCCCGCCCGCGCAGGCACCCGGCGTGGCGCCGGATGGCGGGGCGGATATCGCGGCGGGCGCTGAGTTCACCGAGGAGCTGATCGAGGCCGCGCACGATGCCGGCCCCGACGTGCCGGCTCCGGCGCAGGTGCCGGAGGACAACGAGCCGCCGGTGTCCGAGGCGGCTCATCCAGCGCCAGACACGGCCACCGCCCAGCCGGAGCCCGAGGTCGCGCCGCACGCAGCTGCGGTGCCTGCCGCCGGAGCCGCCGAGCCGCCCGTCCATGCCGAGGACGAGGAACCCGGCCGTCCCGTGGTCTGGCAGCCGGAGGGGCCGGCGGCGAACGTGAACGTGCCGCTGACGCCGGAGCCGGTCGCCGCATACCCGGTCCCGCCGGGAGAGCACGAGGAACCGCTCGAGCTGGCTCATCACGCCGTCTCGGCGGCGGTTGTCGGCGGCGCGATAGCAACCGCTCCGCAGGTGGTTCCGTCAGGGCGGTGGGCTGAGATTGGATCGGCGCCCGCGACAGTCGCGCCCCGGCGCCGCCGTGGCCGCCGTGGCCGAGTCCTCGTTCCCTTCCTGGTCATCGTCGCCATCGCGGCAGGCGGGGCGTGGGCGGTGGTCCACTATCGGGCCGAGCTTCCGCCGGCCGTGCGCGAGCGGGTTGAGCGGGCCATCGCGGCCATCCGCCCGCTGCTGCCGGCCCGCTTGATCCAGGGCGTTGCCACCCAGACCGGCACGGGACAGACGGGGCCGGCCCAGACCGCCGCGCCAGAAGCCGCCGCCCCGAGTGAAGCTGCGCCCCAGGCCGCCATGTCTCAGCCGGCAACACCGCCCGCGACAGCTCCCGAGCCTGCCGCGGCGGGAGCTGCGGCACAGCCGGCGGGCAGTCCGCCGCCGTCGCCGCCGCAACCGACCGCTTCCGCTCCGCCGCAGGCCGGGTCGGCCCCGGCGTCGGCTGCGCCGGCCGCAGCCGAGGCGCCAGCGGCGTCCGCCCCGCCCGCCGCCGCATCGGCGCCCGCGACGACGGAGCGTGACGCGGCGGGCGCGCCGGTTCGCCTGCGGCCCGGCTTCACGACGAACCCGTCCGAGCAGACCCCGGCGACCGAGAGGGTGGCGCCCGGCGCGGTCGCCCCGGCGCCGCCTGCACCGCCGCCGGTGTCGAGCCACGAATCGGCCGCCTCGGTCCCCTCTGCGCCAACGCCTGCCGCGCCGGCAGCCGGTTCGCCGGGGACGCCGGCGCCGGTGAGCGGCCCCGGCTCGCGATCCGATGCCGTCCCGACCCAGCCTGAGCAGCAACAGGCCGCTGCGGCTCCGGTCGTGGAGGAACCAAAACCCGGCGCTGCCGAGACGCCGGAGGCGGCCGCGTCGATGCCGGCCGGGGCGGGCACGGGCCCTGGCCTGCTGGTGATCGCGCGGTCGGACGACACGCTCCGCAGCCTGTATGACCGCGTCTATCGCGGGCAGGAGGCTCCGCCGTTCGACACCGTGGCGGCGATGAACCCGCGCGATCTGCACACTGGCGACGTGGTGGTGTTCCCGGCCCCGCGCAGCGGATGGCGGCGCCAGCCGGTGCGGCCGGCGGACTGACGGCGCACCGGCCTCGCACAAGCACGACGATCGGCGTCGCGCTTCGGGCGGCGCTGGCTGTCGGCGGGTTTCGGCAGCATACAGGCGGCCCGCGCCGAGGGCTCTGTCAGCTTGCGTGCCTTGTCGTCGACCTCGGCAAGGCTTGTTGCGTCGTCTGTTAAGGCTGTCGCCAGGATACCGAGCAGCATCGCCCTCCGCGGCGTGTGGCGTTGGGGGGTGACTGCGGTTGCATGGTGACCTTCGTTGGCCCACACGGCACTCACCGGCTGGCATCACCCAGGGAGCGACGATGTCCGACAGCTTGAACACGCCCGAGGGCATCCTACGCGCCATCAAGGACAGCAAGATCCAGACAATCGACTTGCGACTAACCGACTTGCCGGGACGATGGCAGCGCATTGCGGTGCCGCCGAGCATCTTGGAGCGGGACACTTTCGAGAACGGGATCGAGGTATCCTCGAGCACTTGCCTCCAGGAGATCAGCGCAAATGGCATGCGCCTGATCCCGGATCCCACATCGGCGTTCCTCGATCCCTTTTCTGAGACGCCGACGCTGGTCTTGATCGCCGTCAACCGCGATCCGCTGACGGGCAAGGGCGACCCACGCGACCCGCGCTCGATCGCCCAGAAAGCCGAGGCTTATGTTCAAACCTCGCAGATCGGTGATACAGCCAACTTCGGCCTAGAACTTTTCGTGTGCGGGCAGGATGTCGGCACGATCGTCGCGACCCTCGCCGATATCGGCATCCAGGCCACGGCGCATGAGGCGGAAACCGGCGGTCGAGCCGGGATTGCCATGCCGTTCGCTCCCCTGACGCGAGCGGCCGACAAGCTGATGATCGGGAGATACGTGGCGGGGACAGTCGCCCGTCGACGCGGCGTGACGGCAACCTTCGTGCCAGCGCCGCTGTCAGTCGATGATGGCTCGGGCCTGAACGTCCACCAAAGCATCTGGCATCGGGGCCAGCCGCTCTTCGCCGGCGACGGCTACGCCGGCTCCAGCGCATTGATGCGGCACTACATGGCCGGCCTTCTTGAGCACGAGGCGGCGCTGCTCGCGATCTGCGCGCCTACGCCCGACTCGTATCGCGGGCCGCCGCCGGACCCCGGGCCGCGCGCCAATCGCGGCAACTTGGAACGCGATCGCGCCGGCGCCTGCTGCATTCCGACATATGCGCCTAGCCCGAAAGCAAAGCGCGTCGAGTTCCGCAGCCCAGATCCGTCGTGCAATCCCTATCTGGCGTTCGCCGCGATGCTGATGGCGGGCATCGACGGGTTCGAAAACCGGCTATACAGTCTCGACCCCGACCAGCCGATCGGACATCCGTACGATTTGCCGCTCGCGGAGCTGAGCAAGCCCCCCTCAACGCCTGGGTCGCTCGAGGAATCACTCGACGCACTCGCGGCCGACCACGCTTTCCTGGTGAGAGGGGACGTGTTCACGCCGGACATAATCGCAGCCCACCTCCGCTACGTGCAGACGCGATAGGCAATCGAGTTGCGTCGGCCGCAGAACCGGCGGAAGCTGGCACGATCGTCCAATGCCTCGGAGAGCCTCACTTCCGACAAATCGTACCATGTCGCCAGCAGCACGGCACGAAACAACGCCAGCGGCGGCCAGCCCAGCTCGCCCTTGGCACCAGCCGAGATGCCGGAAAGCAGCCAGTCGAGTTCCGCCCAATCCACCAGTGTGCCAATCCACCAGTGTGACGACCTCATCCAACGACGATCGTCGCCGTGATGGCGCACCATTCAGCCCGAGCTGCTCCTGCCCGATTTGCCGACGCGCCATGCTCCCGCTCCATAATGCTCGGAACACGATCGAATCAACACCAATCGCGCCGGATCAAGCCATCCGTGCACAGGTCTCATTACTGGGCGGCAAGGCGACGCATTACGTCAATTGCGATGTCCGGGCGGAACTCGGTGCAGCGCGGACAATACTCCGACGGCTGCGGAATATTGAACCAGTAGCCGTCCACAGTGTCGCGGGTCGCGGCAATTGCGCGGAGAATATCATCGGCGGTCACGTTCTGGCCGCTCGGTTGCGTGCTGATGCCGGCGAGCACCACGACATTCGGATTGGCCTTGCGGGCCTGCGCTGCAGCTTGCCGGACGAAACTCGCATACAGCTCGGTGTTCCGTTCCGACCCTTGCGCCTGGATATCGATCACGTCGGCGTAGCGCGCCGCGTCTGCGGCGATTCCGAGACGCACGTAGGCGTCGTACCGCCGGCGTCCGTCGTCAGGTGCCATCACGGCAACGAGATTGACCGCGGGTGCGGTGAGGAACAGCAAGCTACGCGCGTGCACGAGGTCGGCGGCCTGCTTGAGGTAGCCCGCGGGGTTTCGCTGCTCCTCTACCGGCGTGAACGACCATCGCTCGTAGTCGTACATCACGCCGTTCACAGTCGGGTCGAGCTTGCCCTCCTGCAGCGCGCCTTGGATCGCGGCGAAATTGGCAAACGAGGCAAAAGAGACCGCATTCCAGCTAGGGGGAATGGTATCGGGAAGGAAGCGGCCTCTCATGATGAACGGCCGCGTCTCGTCGAGCAGACGTGACGTGTCCGCATCGGCAGCAATTGCCGCCACGCCCGGCCCGTTCAACATCCACCGAAGCGGTTTACCCGCGACGGCGCGCGCGCGATGAGTCGATATGCCAAACATGAAGCTCACCATGGTGACGATCACGAGGATCAGGACGACCGATGATCGTCGCAGCGCGATCTCCTTCAGGCATGAGCGCGCGCCCTCACACATAGTCCGGACTGGCAGTCCCGGGGAGCGAGCGTGGGTATTGCAGGATGTCGAAGTCGATCTCGTAGGCGGTGAGAAACAGCCGGCGCACTTCGGGCGTGACTTTCTCCCAGAGACCGACGCTGGATCCGGCCACATTATGGCGCTCAGTAACGCGCGCGATGATCGCCTCGGACGCCCGGATGCGCTCGAATGCGTAGACCAGGTCGCGGTGCATCGCCTCGGTCCGGCCGACGAAGTCGTATCTGACCAGCGCGAACCGGCCTTCATGATATTGCGGCCGACAATGCGGGTCCATCTCCGCGAGGCTCTGGCGCGAGACGACGCTGATGAACTGCTCGAAGGTGATCGGGTCCGATACCGCAACACCCTGATTCCTCGCCGATTTCCTGATCTTTCTGATCAGATAGGCGGCTGGGTTGAGCAGTATCTTATCGCAGTATGCACTGGCCAGCCGGGAGTAGGGATTCCTGACAAATACGAACTTGAAGGTATCAGTCCGGCCCTCATACAGATCGAGTTGCTGTGGAATCGTCAGGTGGTTCGTCCCGGGGAACCGGTTGTATTCCTTCTGATGGCGGCGCCAGACGTTGGTGTCGACCGGCAGACCTTCGACCTGAAGAAGGAGGGTCTTGATCGTGGTGCATGCGCACTTCGGTATCGGCTGGTACAGATACCGGCCGGCACCTCCGTAATACATGTGATAGCCGCACGTCTCGAGCCGCACGGCATACCCCGCCTCGCCCGCTTCCACGCGCGGTGCCACCTGTACCGGGGCGGGCCGGACTAATGCGACGGCGTCGTGCCTCTCGACCCATGCGTTCACGGAGCATAATTCCGGGACGACGGTCGAAAGATGCGGCGACCAGTTCCTGGCATCGCGCGCGGTCGTGGGCTCGGCGATCGAAAGCCCAAGTTCACATGAGAGTTTTCGCCGGACGGTCTGCGCACTTGGTCGTGATACTCCATAAGTTGAAGGGTGAGCGACGCGCGCGGCTCCGACGCCGGCCGTCATTGGATCGAGCGCGTCAGCGCGGACAGCCCCACGCCTCTGCTCAGCCAGAAGACAAGGAATCCAATGAGCAGAACAAAGATCGGTGTCCAGACGGCTCGGCTCGCAAGGGGGCTGCTGTCGGCGAACGGCAGAGGACCGGGAGGGCACCACGCCCCGGCCGGGCCCGGCGGGGGGAGATTGGTCGGATGACCACCGGGACCGAGCGTCGGATCGCCCTGATCCGGTATCGTTGCGACGGGGGGAGGATGTTCGGCGAGCACGCCGGCCGGGAACTGCGCTGGCGCACCTCTTACGGCCTGACCTGTCCGAAACTCGCTGGCGTCCTGCATCCGGATCGCCGTCTGGCTGTCGGTGCAAACGGGATGGATTCCGTTCCGGACGACGCCCTCACTCGTCTCGGGGCCGTCTGCGCTCACGGCGGTCGGGTCTTCGCCGGCCCACATGGCGGCACCGAGCAGGGCAGCTACTGCCGGATCGGAAGCCTCAGTTGTCAGTCCGCCCCCGCTCCAGCCCAAGGCAGACGACAGCGCCGGATCAGGCGATCCGATGGGCGAAGCGAAACTGCCGTATGTGGTCGGGGCGACGGCGCGCTCTTGCCATCCGCCCCCCAGCTGCTCGATCGCATGCAGCCCCAGCCCTGGAAGAAGCGTGGAGATGCTCTCGGGATGGATGGGCAGGATGGTGAATCCGGCCAATAGGACCGAGACGCCGGGCAGCGACCAGCGATCCCTGGGGGTGTGTTGCCGCATCCGGACCGTGGTCCTCACCACCATGGGATCTCCTCCCAGACGTGGTCCGGAACGTAGGGATGCTTGGCGCCGATCCGGCACAGCTCACACACCTCAGCATACAGCACCGGGAGCAGCAACCACAGGAAATAGAACGGGTACAGAAACACCAGCCAGAAGTTCACCGGCAGCGGCGTGTTGGAAATATCGCGCGAAATAAGCAGTCTGATCAGCGTGAAGATGACGACGATCCAGTAGAAGGTTACGAGGATCTGGGGCGTGTACCACGGCCCATTCAGGGACGTCTCCCACACCAACCCGATCACCGACGTCAGAGGCACCGCTATGCGGCCGACCAGTAACTGCGCAGCGAGCACCCCGTTTGCGAGTCCGTAACGACCCAGCACGAACTGATCGCGATGCTTGCTGACCCGGATCTTGATCATGTTGCGGCGCCACCGCATGCGCTGGCGCCACAGATGGTGTCGCGTGACCGGAACGGTCGTCCAGACCACCGCATCGAACGAGAAGCTCAGCTTCCAGCGCTGCTTGCGGATCATAGTGGTCATGTCGGTATCATCGCCGAGGCCGGTGTCGAAACCGCCGAGGCCATGGATGATCTCCGCCCGGAACAGCCCGCCCATGCCCGATACGATGTTCAAGAGGTTGATGCGCGACCAGGCGAACCGGCCGAGCGTGAACTTCAGGGCGTATTCGATCTCCTGCAGACGCGTGAGCAGGTTGACCGTGCCGTTCAGTGCGCGGACGTTGGCGGACACGGCACCGACGCGCGGATCGGCGAACGGCAGCAGCCAGTGCTGCATGGCGCCATATTGGATGACCGAATCGGCATCGGTTATAGCGATGAACTCGCCCCGCGCCATGCGAATGCCGATATTGAGCGAGCTCGGCTTGCCGTTGCGGCGCGGGGACGGAAAGATCCGCACGCGCCCGGTATCCCAGTTGCTGCCCGTGACGCTGAGGGCGGCGCGCCGGGCAATCGCCACGCTGTTATCGTTGGAGTTGTCGTCGACAAAGATGACCTCCAGGTTCGGATACCCGCAGAGCAGCGCTCCGCGAATGCATTGTCCGATCGTGGCCGATTCGTTGCGCCCGGCGATTACCACAGAGACCAGCGGCTCGGCTTGCCCCGGCCGGCCCGGCAGAGGCGGGCGGATGTTGCGCGGGTTCACGAGATAGACGAGCCAGGTGATGATCGAGGGAAGCACCGTGACTACGAACGCAAGCACGAAAACCAGCCACCACACCGGTAGTTCCGACGACATCAATTCGACGAACGCTCCGGAAAACCCGATATTCACCATCGGGTCGAGCGCGGAAAGGAAATAGTGGAAGAAACCGTTCACCGCGGCGCGCCTCGGGGATCGAGGCCGACGAGAGCCTGCGCCAGATCACGACGCCCGGTAATCTCGACGGTGTACAGGGTGAACGGCGACTGCGGACCGAGTCCGGCCGCGACACGTTGGCGTAACGCCTCCGCCTGCCGCCGCTTGGTCTGCGGCAGGATGACTACATAGAGAGCGTCGGCCAGCTGCCCGAGCAGATCGACGTCCCGCAGGCAATCGCGCAGACGATTGAGCCACTCGACCGAGGCAGCGTCCCCGACATGATCGATGTCCGCAGGAGCGCACCGTGCCAGCAGCAGCGAAAACACCACGTTGAAATGTTGCAGGCGCTTCATCTCGTGCTCGAGGAACTCCAGAATCACCGTCCTTCGGTAGACGGGCGCGTCGGCGACGTCGACGAGCTCCTCCTTGTCGTCGAGAAATGACCCGCGGCGGATCGCCGCCGCGCCGCGTGACGTGAGGACGTAGGTGAAGACCTCTGTGCTGATCAGGTCCCCGGCCGGCGTGCGCCCCCCGCAGGCGAGACAGATGGCCTCGACCGGGGGATTGTCCGAAATGATGCCGCACCCCCGACACAAGAAGGATCTGCCCAGACGGTCGAATTCTATGCCCAGATGATGCATCTGGCTGTTGCACTTGGGACAGACGTAGCTGCCATCCGCGGCGGGCGAGAACTCAGACGGGATGCCGACATAGCCGCAGCGGAAGTGATGCAGCAGGCCCTCTTTCGTCAGATGCGCGCCCCGGCATCCCGGGCAGATCTCCCGCACGTTCAGGTGATGGCTGTCGCATTTCGGACAGAGCGTGACTCGGTCGAAGAAGCGCTCCTCGACGTAGTTGCGCTGCGCCAGGATCGCCAGGTCGCGTTCGATGTCGTCGCCTTGCACCACGTAGGCGTAGCCGTGTCCCGCGTACGGCTCTGGCTGGGGCGAAATCGAGCCGCCAGCGACCGCGATCTGTCGCAACAGGTTGAGGCGTCGCTCCTCCGCGGTGGCGTCGCTGTGGGACGTGGTTGACGCCTCGGGTTCGGCCACTCTTGCCTTGATCCCGCTCATCGGTCCGTTGGCTTTTGCGCGGAGGCGGCAGCGGCTTGCAGCCGTCCTCCGTTTAGATGACGGTCAACCCAGTCCCACGTGTCCGATGCCGCTTCGATGGCATTCGCCACATTCCAGCCTCGCCAGCTCGACGCCGAAAGTTGCGCCCAGGCGAAGACCCTGCTCCGTTGCGCCGCGCTCAGGTTGTAGAAGTCGAGCCTCACCGGAACGTATTGCGACCACTTCTCCTGCTGCCAGAAATAGCGGGTGAGAGAACTCGGTAGCGCCGACAGCTCAGGATAGAAGTCCGTCACCCTGCTCTTCACCGGCTTCTCGACACCCTGGATGTTGATCTCGAAGGCTTGCCCGCGCGACAGCCGCGCGATGTCGCTCGGATCGAAAAACACGACGGCGTAGGTGTCGTCCGGATTGAAGATACTCATGATCGGTGTCCGCGCGGCGATCACCTCGCCGGGCCGGCTCGTGCATTCTGTTACGATCCCGTCCTTCGGCGCGGTCAGATAGAAGTGACCGGTAAGTTCCGGCGAGTTCGTGAAGCTATCGATCCTCTTCTGCAGGACCGCGGCTTCGAGCTGGGCCCTTTTCTGGTCCGCCCGCTTGGTCTCGTACACAAACTCGGCCGCAGCGGTCTCGGCATTCGCGCGATCGACGGCCGCCTTGGCCTGCTCGTAGACCAGGACGGCGACGAACTGGCGCTTCACCAGCGCCTCCTCTGCGGTAAGAACGGCGGTCTGCTGCTTCAGCAGCGCGGCCTGCGCCTCGACCAGCTTGCGCGCCGCCTCCGCCTCCCGGTCGGCGATGTCGATCCCCGCGCGGGCTTGCGTAAGCTGCAGCTGGAGCTGCTGCAACTGCTGGTTCGCGGCTTCCTCGGTCGCCTCGTTACGGAATTCGGCCAGACGCTGGCCGCGTGTGACGTGGTCCAGGCACTGGACGAACAGGAGCTCCAGGCGCGCCTGCACGATCGGGGATACCGCGGTCAGTTCGCCGGCGACAATGCCGTCGCCTCTGACCCACACCCGATCGACGGCAAACCACCCGACGATGGCCGCAATGACCACGAACAGCAAGGTTCGCGGCTTGACCCGCCACAGTCGCCGGCGGGTGTTAGGAGAGGCTACAGGTGGCAGCACGGTGCCGTCGCAATCGCATAGGCGGATACGTGGTCGTGAAAACCGTGTTCGGCTCGTGGCGGGCGCGATAAAGCGCCTCGGCTAGACGTCTCTGTCACCATCTCTCACCGCGTCCAGTTAGAGGAATCGCCCCAAGGAACAGTAACCGCATCAGCGCCCCTGCCGCAAGGACACGGCACGGCGGCCCAAAGTAACAGCGCCGGTAAAGCGCATGATAGCCGGCGAGTCGCAAGTATTTCCTTCGTAACTTTGTGGCAAGAAAATGTGTATCTGGGCGAGCTGCGCGCGCGAAAGCCTGGCGCGGGAGATGGTCGGGGCGACAAGGTCCGGCGCCAAAGGGCCCCGCACGCGTTCATCTACGTCCATTGTTCCTCAGCCTTACGTCGAGCGCCCGAAATGGTCGCACGTTTCATGCCAAACCGATGCCATCAACCAAGGTCGTGTAAGTAACACGCCGGCTGAAGTCTTTGCCGATATTTAATCGTCCTCCGCCCGAACATGGCCTCCGAGACTACGTCAAGCCGATCCGTTATCCAGACAATTTGCGATTACTCTTTCGTAGCAGAGGACGAACTGGGTGGCCGTGAAGAGCTTCATAGCTCCCAAAGAACTGAAACCGGTTAAATCCCATTCAATTTGGAACTCCAGGAGATACCGGCCGCGCCCGCGTGTCAGGGCCGTTCGAAGGCGTGCTGCACAGGGCTCCAGCGCGGGCGGCGTGGTTACCTCAATAGCGAAGCGGCTGCCAAAGGTAACAACCCGTCAACAGTTTGCGCGACGGCGCCCTCGCCTGTGCGGACCTGAGCCGTTTCGGAACGCGACGCCGATACTGCCGCCACGGTGGCGCATGAGGCCGCACGACAGTGTCCCCCGTGGCCTGAATCGTCCCAACCATGGTCGGGGGAAATGCACGCCGGAGGCGCGATCTCCAGCAATGCTCGCCGCTCTAAAGAGGCGCCGAAAGGACGAGGTGGGCGCTCGATTCTCGGCCGTCTTACCTAGCGAACCGACGATTGCCTCACCGCAACCCCTCGACGCCTACGGCGGGTAGGGCAGGGACCGCTACAAGGCTGAGCGGACCCGAAGCGGGCAGCTGGGCCAGGATGCTGGCTCTCAATGACTCGATCAACTGGGCGGCGAGGCGTGGCAGCGACGGATCGCTGGACGGCTCGATCCGCGCCGCAACGGGCGGGACGGCGGGGGCGGGCGACGCCGGATCGGACAACAGGAGGTCAAAGCAGTCGGGCGTCGTGCCGCAGATCGCCTCCGCCCGGTGCCCGCGCTGTTCGGCCGCCAGTGCGAGTTCGCCCGGGTCCAGGCCGGCGGATTGCAGCGCCGCTGCCCGTTCGCGCAGGACGGCGACGGGCGTCGCGGCCGGCGCTGTCTGCAATAGCCGGAGGAGCGCGAGATCGCCGGCCAGGCGCGCGTTCGGAATGCCGCGCAGCCGCAGCGGCGCGGCCTCGCCCGGATGGCGCACCGGCAGCGAGGCCGCATCCGTCCACGGGCGCTCCTCGATCGCGGGGCCTGGCGGTGCGGCGCCCGTGCTCAGGACCACGTCGTAGCGGTACCGGGTCAGCTCGTTGTCCAGCCGGAGTTGCCTGAGCAACAGCCGCGCCCCGGCATAGAAGGGCAGCGCGGCGAAAGCGTGCGGGTCGACCGCCAGTTCCTTCTCGACGCGCTCGTGCAGCGCGCGACGCAAATTGCCGGCCGTCTCGGTCCCAGCCGCGCGGGCCGACGCGACGGCGGCGTTGAAGCCCGGCAGCAGCCGCACGTCGCGCACGTCGCCCACGAACACATGCCCGCCGGGGGACAGCTTGGGGGCGATCGCCGTCAGGACGCGTTCCAGGTAGGCGTGGTCGGGGAAATACTGCACCACCGAGTTGATGATGACGGTGTCGACCCCGCCGTCGGGCAGGTCGTCCAGCTCGTGCGCCGCGCGCTGCCCCAGCTCGAGATGCCGCAGCCCGGGTTGCGTCGACGCCCACGCCTGCAACCGCGCGATCGCCTCCGCGCTGATATCGGTGCCGCGGTAGCTGGCGCAGTCCGGCGCGATCTGCTGCACCAGGACGCCGACGCCGCAGCCGATCTCCAGCACGTGATTCGGCCGCAACGCGCGGATGCGGGCGACGGTCTGGTCGCGCCAGACGTCCATCTCAGCCGCCGGGATCGGCGCGCCGCCCCGCAGCGCGCTTTTCCAGCTCTCGTAGTCGGGTCCGGCCGCGGCCTCTTCTTTGATGACATACGCGCCGTCGAACACGCGCGCCCATGTCCGGATCGCCATCCGGGCCTGTGTCGATTCCGCCTGGCGGCGCGCGGGCTCGATCCAGGCGGGGGACGGCACGATGGCGGCAAGCAGCGCCGGGCGTCCGCCGGAGTCCGGCTCGACCGTCACCCGCGCGGCGGCGACTCGGGGATCCGCGCGCAGCAGGGCGGCGACGCGCCCGGCGAAGCCGGCGCCATGATCCGGGAGCGGGGCGTCGGCGGACTCCATGTCCTTCGTCTGCATGGCCGGCCTCAGAGCCTGAAAATGTTTCGTCGCGCCGGCGGATTTCGCGAGTCAACGGGAATCGGGTTGGCTAGAATCGGCATGGGGAACCTCATGGTGTTGTCGGAATGGCGCAGGAAGATGGTGCG
>Ga0074046_10002088_pt1 | contig 17457 bp, 9 predicted proteins | sample BogForMeECP23OM3_FD_94441 | JGI IMG/M metagenome (GOLD analysis project Ga0074046, IMG submission 94441) | Bog forest soil microbial communities from Calvert Island, British Columbia, Canada - Bog Forest MetaG ECP23OM3 | ecosystem: Environmental > Terrestrial > Soil > Wetlands ... | reverse complement strand
TATGGGCATTGTCACAGGCTTGCCGTTCAGCGTCACCGACGCCACGCCCTTCTCTACGCCATCGGGATTCTCGACAGTAATGTTGTAGGTCGCGCCGCGCCATTGGCGCTTGATCTCGAAGTGCTTCCAATCGGCCGGCACGCACGGATCGACCACCAGCCCATCAAACGTCAGCCGCACGCCTAAGATCCAGCGCGTCACGGCGGTGTAATTCCACCCGCCGCTTCCTGTCAGCCATGGATGGCGCGCCCGGCCGAACGCGGTGTGGTCTTTCCCCATCACAAACTGGCAGTATGAGTACGGCTCAGCCTCGCGAATCTCGATCATGTCGTTCTGGTTGTAAGGCAGGAGCGAATTGTAGAACTTCACGGCGCGCTTGCCGCGTCCCAGCTTGCACTCGGCGATCACCGCCCACGGATTCGGATGGCTGAAAATCGCTGCGTTCTCTTTGATGCCTTTATACACGCGGCCCACGAAGCCGATGTCATCATTTGGCTTCGAGAACGCCGGCCACAGCAGATGAATTCCATATTGCGAGTAGAGATACTTGTCCACCGCGTCCATGGCTGACCTGCCACGCTCGGGCGACGCCACATCCGACACAACCGCCCAGGTATTGCTCTCGATGAAGACCTTCCCTTCCTCGTTTTCGTGGCTGCCGACCTTCAGACCTTTCGCGGTGATGCCGCGCAGATACCACTCTCCGTCCCAAAGCTCGCGCTCGCACGCCTGCTTCACGCGGTCGGCCATGGCGGAATAGTTCGCAGCGTCTGCAGACCGCCCCAGGTGCTCGGCGGCTTCGACGAACGCGCGCAGCGCCCAATGATGCATGAATGAAACCATGGCGCTCTCGCCTCCGCCAAGGTTGAGGCAGTCGTTCCAGTCGGCCCGCAGCCCCTTGCAAATACCGGTCGCTCCCACCTGCTCTGCCGAAAAATCCAGTGCCCGTTTCAAGCGCTCGTACACCGTGGCCTTGCCCTCGTCGGCGAATGGCACGACCTCGTCGAACAGCGCAATCTCGCCGGTCTCTTTCACGTACTCGCAGATGGTCACCACTTGCCAAAGATGGTCATCCGAACAGGTGTGATCGAGTCCATGGATCATCTGCTTTTTGTCAGGAGCGTGCGCGATCGTTGGTGACTTGAACTCCGGAGCCTTCTGTTTCTCCGGGTCGAACCAGTCCGGGTCGAACAGGTGCAATCCGTAGCCCGCGCTCACCTGGCCTTTCAGTAGCTCGATGATCCGTTGCCTGCACTTCATCGGGTTGGTGTGCACCACGCTCATGACATCCTGGGACGTGTCGCGATAACCCAGCCCGGTTCGCCCACCGACTTCGATAAACGACGCGAACCTCGACCACACCACGCACGTCTCGGCCTGGTAAAGCGTCCAGATGTTGGTCATCGTGTCCAAGCCCTGGTTGGGCGTTTTGCACTGGAACACTTCGAGCTTTTTGCGCCAATACTCCCGCAGCGTTTCGAACGCCGCATCGACAGCACTGGGATCCGAATATTTGGCTTCGATCTGTTGGCCTGTCGTCCGTGGCCCAACGCCCAGCATGAACGTCACTCGCGTCTCTGCTCCCGGTGCAAGGGTCAGACTCTTGTGCAGCGCCCCGCAGTGATTTCCTCCCAGTTCAGACGTGTTCTGGCACTGCCCCCGCTCGACCGCAATTGGATTTGTCTCGGTCCGGTAATTTCCCAAAAAGCGGTCGCGCACACAGTCGTAGCTGTCCGGCTCGAAGCTGGCAGCCATGTAGTGAAAGGTCCACGGCTCATAGAAGAAGTCGTATTCGATGATGCCGTCAGCGTAGCTAGACCCCGCGGCGTACAAACTCATCTGCAGGTTCTGATTGTCGATCTCGATGTGGTGGAACGAAAACTCGACATAAGAAAAAATACTGAGCTTGCGTGGCTTGCTGCCCGTGTTTTTTATTCGCACATCCCACAATTCAGCGTCATCGTCGATGGGAATGAACAACGTCTGTTGCGCGTCAATACCGTTGTACTCGCAGGAGAATTTCGAATACGACAGCCCGTGCCGGCACTCATATTTCGCAGCCTTCAGATCTTTGCCGACAGGCTGCCAGGAGATCGACCAATACTCGCCGGTCTCGTCGTCACGAAGGTAAACGTAATGTCCCGGACGATCGAGCGGCACGCCATTCTGCCGGAAACGCGTGATGCGATGATGCTCGGCGTTCTTGTGAAACGAATACCCTCCCGCATTGTGGGAGATCACCGTGCACATATCGCGGACACCCAGATAGTTGGTCCACGAAACCGGCACATCCACTCGATCGATTACATACTCCCGGTTCGCATCGTCAAAATACCCGTAGCGCAACTATTCCCTCCGCTGCCCAAGCAAGCTGTCTCTTTGGAGTTGTTGTCCTGAACTTCCCCTAGCCTTTGGCCTGCCGCGGTATGTGAAAATCACCACGGAGGCACAGAGGTCACCGAGAAATCGAATTAAAGAGACTCCGTGCTCTCCGTGTCTCCGTGGTGAATGACTTCGCTGGCGAGTGACCGATGTTACTTGCCGTTCTCCGCCGTCACGAACTGTCGCAACCATTGCAGCAGTTCCTTCGCCTTCTCGGGGGTATCGGCTTCCACCGTCAGCCGCAGCACCGGCTCAGTGCCTGAGAACCGCAGCAACGCCCAGTTGTCGTTTTCCAACAAGAGCTTGGTTCCATCGATATGCGAGATGCCGGTCACTTTGTACGGACCGATGTGACTACTCGGCGCATCTTTCATACGCTTCGGCACCGCGATCCGCATCTCTGGAGTCGCAGGCAGGCTCTCTTCCACGTAGTAAAGCCGCCCCGTCAGTGCGTACACCCGCTCCAGCAGTTCCGACACCTTCTGCCCCGTCATCGCCAGCATTTCGACTACCAGCGCACATGCAAAAATTCCATCTTTGCCGAGAATGTGGCCCCGAATTGTCAGCCCTCCCGACGACTCACCGCCCAGCACGGCATTGTGCTCCACCATCGTGGAGACAATGTGCTTAAAGCCCACCGGAGTTTCATAGCTCTTCTCACCTAGCTTCTTCGCCAACCGGTCCAGTAGGTGCGAGGTTGAAAGGTTGCGCACCACACCGCCGCGCTCTCCGCGAATCTCGTGCAGGTACCAATACAACAGGAGTAGCACGTCGTTGATCGAAACGTATTCACCGCGCTCGTCGAGAATTGCTACGCGATCAGCGTCGCCATCCATTGCCAAGCCCAGATCGTAGTTCCCTTCCTGCATCTCGGAACTCAACAGCCGAAGCGCTTCCGCATTGGGCGCGGGCGACCGCCCCCCGAACAACGGATTGTGCCGCTCGTGGATAAACGTCACCCGGCAGCGCGCCTCCGTCAGCACCGTGCCCAGGGTAAGCTGGCCGACGCCGTACATCGGATCGACGATGACCTTCAGCCCAGCCTCGCGAATCTTGTCGAGATCAATCAAGGCCTCCACGGCGTCAACATATTCATTGGTGAAGTCACGCTTCTCGACGATGCCCGCTTCCAGCGCCAGATCGAGTTCGAGCTTGATGGCATCACTGTGGCTCAGCGTATTGGCTTCTTTCTCGATCTGCCGCGTCTCGTGGTCCAGCAGCAGCGAGCCATCTCCGTGAAACACCTTCAATCCGTTCCATTCCGGAGGATTGTGGCTCGCGGTAAACGCCAGGCCGTACGCGGAACCCTTGATCGCTGTCGCATACGTTATCAGCGGAGTTGGGGCATCCTCCGTCAACAGAATCGTCGGAATATCGTTGCCCGCGAACACCTCCGCTGACGCCTCCGCAGCTTGCTTCGAAAGGAAGCGGCGGTCATAACCAATGATCACTCCCTTATTCTCCATCGATTGCCTGGTGATCTCGTTGGCGAGTGCCTGCGAGAGACGGCGCACGTTGTGCAAAGTGAAGCCTTCGCCAATCAAGGCGCGCCATCCTCCGGTTCCAAACGCGATCAGGTTCTGCTCTTCCTGGCGTCGCGGACGATACAGGCGTTTTTCCAGAATGAACTCTGCCCGCGCAAAATCGGCATTCGAGTTGATGCCCTGCACTTCATCCTGATCGTAAAGCTGATAGTTCTCCACCTTCAGGCCCGACCGGATTAACTGATGTACGCAGTCCGTGAAGCGGTAGTCGCCATCCACAGGTGACGGCGATAGCCTCTGCAGCGCCTCCCCAATGACCTTGGCGTTCACCACATACGCCCCGACATTGACCTCGCGAATGGCGCGCACCGCAGAGGACGCCTCGGTGTCTTCAATGATGTCGATGATCTGTCCGCCGGCATCGCGAATGATGCGTCCGTAGGGCAGCGGTTTGTCCACCACCGCCGTCAGCAGCGTCAGGGAAGCCTGCTTCAGCCGGTGCCGGTTCAGCAGACCCAGGATCGACGCCGGTCGAAACAGCGGCGTGTCGCCGTACAGGACCAGCAGATTGCCATCGAAGTCGGGAATCGCCTCGCAAGCCGTTCGAACCGCATCACCTGTTCCCAACGGTTTTTCCTGTTCCACATAGTGAAACTTCGGACTGAGATGATTCCGTACTTCCTGCTGCCGATATCCGACCACGATGTAGATATCTTCCGGCCTGACCACCTGCAATGCATTCTGCACGACGTATTCCACGACAGTTCGGTCGCCCAGTTTCTTGAGCACCAAGGGCTCGCCTTCAGCCGTGGTGGCGTCCTTACCCGCCGCCAGGATCACTGCTTTCAGCGGCACGCGATTATTTCGAAGCTCAATCGACATAAGAGTGACTCTCGTTCTCTTTCCGGTGGCGAACACGGGCCGCCGTCGTCAACTTGCCGTTCACAGCTCTACGGGTTCGAAACTCTCCTGCGGCAGCTGCACGCCGTGAATCGGCACAAATCGCGCCAGGATCATTGCTGGCACTGCCGATATCAACACCCAAAGGAAGAAATGCTGATATCCAATCTTCGTCTGCACCCAGCCGCTGATCGCACCCGGAATCACCAAGCCAAGGTTCATCAGTGAATTCGCAAACGCATAATGTGCGGTCTGATACTTACCCGGCGCGATTTCCTGCATCATAACCAGCATCACGCCTACGAACCCGAAACCATAGCCGAACATCTCCAGCGACATGGCCAGGGTGATGAGCACAGGGTTCGTCGGCAGCTGGGAACTCAGATAGAAGTAAGTGAGCATCGGGAGGTTCATGACCAGGATCAGCGGCAGCAGTGCCCGCTTCAGCCCCAGCCAGGCGGCAAAGTATCCACCCAACACGCTCCCCAGAATGAACGCAGCGGTGCCGAACGTTCCGTAAATGGTCCCAAACTGCGCCGTGGTAAGGCCCAAGCCGCCCGAATCGCGTGCGGCCTTCAGGAACAACGGACCGACCTTCACGACCTGCCCTTCGCCCGCACGGTACAGGAACACGAACAACAATAGAAACCAGATGTGCGGTTTCTCGAAGAAGCTGATCACGACGTCCCAGAACGTGCGCAGCATCGCGCGCAGGTCGCCGGAGTGACGTTCCTCTCCTCCGGTGGGCAGCACGCGCGCGTGGAATAGGCTCAGCACAACCAGCGTGATGCCCACGGTTGCGAATATCATCATCCATGCCCGAGCAACGGGCATACGGGTCTCCAGGTAGCCAGCGAGAATCAGCAAACCGCCCTGCGAAACAAACCGCGCGATGTTGAAGAAGCCTCCCTGCCAGCCCGCATACGCAGCCTGTTGCTTCCGGCTGAGACTCGCGATATAGAGGCCATCCGCTGCGATGTCGTGCGTCGAAGAGCAGAACGCAATCACTGCGAGCAGTGCGACGCTATAGCGAAAAAAGCCGGGAAGAGGCAGGCACAGGGCCAGCAGGCCCAGGCTGACTCCACCGAGGAACTCCATGAGGATGACGAAAAACTTCTTCGTCCGGTACATCTCAAGGAAAGGGCTCCACAGCGGTTTCAGTGACCAGGGCAATCCCAGCAGGCTGACGGTCGCAGTGATGGTGACATTCGACACGCCCATGCGCGAGAAGAAGATGAGCGCCATCATGTTGACGGCATAGAACGGCAGTCCCTCCGCAAAGTACAAGGTGGGAACCCACAGGCTCGGGCTGAAGCTCTTTCGTTCTCTGCTGCTCATTACTTCTGGCATCACGGCAATCGGCACAGTGACGGCCTGGCAAACCGCTGCGACCGCGCAAGGTCTGCACATCGGAGTCCCATGCGCTGCGCCAGCCACGGTCGTTCATAAACGGTCATATTCGAAAGTAAACTATCGCTGTGGCAATGACAAGAAGTTTGCGGGAGTAGCTGCACCTGTCGACGCACCCTGCTGACTTCAGGCCATTACACCCGTAGATAGCAGGCAGAACGCGTTTGGCCGGCTGTTCCAGAGTCGCTCTGCCTGACTATTTTCTGGAAGGCTCAAAGTCCCTGGACGCACTCTTGCTGTCAGAACGGAGTGCTACCGCACCAGACGCTCCAGGAGACGGTGAACGCTTCCGAGGCTCTCTGGCCATAACAGCAGCGTCGCCGTGACTCCGCCAATGACCAGTGCAACATTTCTGGTGATTGCCGCCAAAGGAGCCAATGGCTTGGCAGCGTAGGCTGGCTCGCGCAGCAGGCGATCGACCCTGGTTGCCAGGTCGGCGTTGCTGTCAACCAGCGACGACAGCAGATAGGACGGAGTGGAATGCACGCCAAGTTTCGCAAAACGAACGAGCGCGGAAGCCAGGGAGAGGGCGCGGTTCTGGTTACCATCCACGGCAGCATCGTCGGCCGCCCATTCGGTAAGCCTCGCCCAGCCGCGCTCCAACATCGAATAGCCCCGCACAAACGGCAATACGTCGGGCGACAGCAAGAACAGCAGCCTTTTCAAGTTGTCGCGTGAAACGCTGTGAGCCGTCTCATGCCGAAAAGCCGCCTCTCTCTGTTCCTCGCTCAGTGCATTCATCACATCCTGAGAAACCAGAAGGCGCGGACGGAGAACTCCCGCCACTGCCATCACCGCGGTCGCCTGGTTCACTACGAGCACTTCAGAGGCATCGTCGCCGGTGAGGGCTGCGCACGTGACCGCGCTGTATCTGCGAACGTACCGCCGCGTGCGTATCACCGAGACGAGTCCGCGCAGGAGCGACGCCACCCACACCGCCCCACCTGACGCAGCCGCCAAAAGGCAGGCAATGCCCACACGCTCGCCAGAAATGTCGGGTTCCAGCCAGACGTAGCTGGGCACGCAAAATCCCAGCACAAGAAACAGAGTGATACCTACCGGCGCCATTCGCAGCCCGAACAACAGGCGAGCTGAGAACCTCGGACTCATTGTCTCGGCAACTCTCACCGCGGTGGCGGAGATGCTGCGAACCACTAGCCAGCTCAATGTGTGCACCACGAAAAACGTAGCGAAGCACAGGCACAGCAGCCGCATGTAGTACGGAAGAGTCATTTGCCGTCTTTTCCGGACAATTGCTCGCGCTTCCGCTGGATCTTCTTCTCCAGTTCATCCAGCAGCATCGCATCATGGGTGCCCACAGCATCGACCAGGCACGACAGCAGCAGTTCGCGGGAAGCTTCCGGGCCCGCCAGGAAACCCGCCATCAATTCGTCGGCGCGGCGGCGGTCCCAATCCTCTCGCGTAACTTTGGGCGAGTACACGAATGCTCTGTCGTTCATCTCCCGTTCGAGCAGACCCTTTTTATACAGGCGGTCAAGAGTCGTCATCACCGTCGTATACGCCAGCTTTCGTTCCAGCCGCCCGACCACATCTCGCACGTTGCCGGCCCCGTAGGACCACATCGCTTCCATCACATCAATTTCCAGCGGCCCCAGATGCAGATGTTGAGCCGACACGACGTCCGCGTCTGCATCCGGTTTGAAGACAGAATCCATGGTTGATGCTCCCTATAAACGGCTCACACGGAGGAATCAGGCTGCATTCTATCGTTCCGGGTCTCCCAAAACCAGCCAAACTTCGGTTCCCGCTGGATGCATTCTCACTGCGCCATTAGAGCGTCGGCATCTTGTTCGATGGCGGAAACCTCAATCGCGTGCAGGCCAGCCTTTTCGAGCGCGCGATTGAATTCCGCCAACTCTCCGCTCTTGAGGGTCTTCCATTCGGCAATCCGATTGTTCGCAGCCGTGCCCGTCAGGTCATACACGTCGATAGCCTGCTGCGGCGTTGTGCGGTCGCCGCTCTCCACGACGCGCAGCACCGACTGCAACCCACTGCTGGCCGTTTCCAGTCCCATCGCTTCCGGTGACGACGGATTCCCTTTCTCTACCACGCCAATTGCCGCAACAAGCTTTTCTGCTTGGGCGAGTAGCTCTGGCTTCCCTTTCAATTTCTCTTTAATCTTGCTCAAACTGTTCGAAACGGCATGCATCTCGGCCAACGCCTGACGGCTGCCACGCACTTGGCCAAACATCTCCAGCGCTAAGCTGAGTTGTTGTTCCAGCTCTGCTGAAGTAGCTTTCGACCGCGGATCCATCTGTACTTGAAATGGCTGGGTGAATGTCGTCCCATCCACTGTTAGCTTCACCTGATACGTACCCGGAGTTACCCTCGGCCCACGCGGCGCACCGAATCCTTCGTCTTCCAATTCTTCACCGGTACCCGAACTGTTCCAGCGCAGGTCCCACACGAACCGGTGCATCCCCACGCTGCTCTCGAGCACCGGCGGTTTCGGAAGCCACCGCTCGGCAATGGGGATCGGCGGAATCTTTTCCGCTCTCTTTTCGCCGCTCGCAAACCGCCGCAGCAGCGCCCCCTTCTCATCGAAGATTTCCAGCGTCACTTTGCCCGCCTTGGCCGGAAGATAGTAGTCGATCACTGCTCCATCCGGGGGATTCTTCGCCATCGGCTCCTCCGGAGGAAACGGGCTCCCCAGGAATGAGTCGTTGTCGATGCGAAGGGCCACAGCCGGACGATACAGCAGTGTCGATGGGGCGTGCGCCTGCACTCCAATCTGCCGCAGCGGCGTGATGTTGTCGAGGATCCAGAACGCCCGCCCGTGGGTAGCGATCACCAGGTCATCCCCATGCATCGTCAGGTCCCGCACCGAGGTAACAGGCAGGTTCAACTGCAGTGGTTGCCAGTGATCTCCATCGTCGAACGAGACGTACACTCCGAGTTCCGTTCCCGCGAAAAGCAATCCCGGCGTCTGGGTGTCCTCGCGAATTGCATTCAAGAACGACGACGGTCCAATTCCAGCAGTGATCTTCTGCCACGTCTTTCCGTAATCCCGTGTGCGATACAGGTAAGGTGCCTGATCGTCCAGTCGATGCCGATCTACCGCGACATAGGCCACTGCCGGATCGAAGCGCGACGCCTCGATCATTGCGATCTTGCTCCAGTCGCCTAACCCTTTCGGTGTCACATCGCTCCATGTCGTGCCGCCATCGGTCGTCAGATGAAGCAGCCCGGTATCGCTACCCGCCCAGATGACTTCGGCTTTTTTCGGCGACGGAGCAATGGAGTAAACCACCCCAAAGCCGAGATCTCTGGCGTTCTGGACCGTTACCGAAGCGGCAGCTTTTCCCTCCGGCGAGTTCGCCGCGCGCGTGAGGTCAGGGCTGATCTTCTCCCAGTGCAGTCCCCCGTCTGTGGTCTTCATCACGAACTGCGTTCCCAGGAACAGCGTGCCCTTCTCGATTGGCGACATCACCAGCATCGGCGTCCACGGCGCGCGATATTTCCGGCTATTGATCTCCGTTCCCCAATTCGGCATCGGCCACGGCGAGATGTCCTGGCTCAACGAGGTTCGCTTGTCGTATCGCACCACGCCGCCATAGGCGCCAGTCACATACAAAATGTTCTGATCGTTGGGATCGACCACGATCCACCCACTCTCTCCGCCGCCGACCAGAAACCAGTCCGTTGCGGTGACGTGGCCGTGGTCGGTACGACTCATCACCGCCGCACTGCCGCTGTCCTGCTGCGCTCCATACACCGCATAGGGGAAACCGTCGTCCGTTGCCACGTGATAGAACTGCCCTATCGGCTGGTTGAACCAAGACGACCAGGTTTCGCCGCGGTCCACACTCACGCTAGTTCCCTGGTCGGTCGCCAGCACCATGTGCGATGAGTTCGCCGGATCGATCCACAACTGGTGGTAATCATCGCCGCCCGGCGCTCCGCGGACGATGCTGAGCGTCTTTCCGCCATCTCCTAAGCGGTATAGCGCCACGTTCGGCACGTACGCGACGTCGGGATCGTTCGGATCAATCGTCGGCTGGTTGAAGTACCATCCCCGGCTGGTCAGCCGCGGATCGCTGTTCGCCAGCGACCACGTGTTTCCGCCGTCGTCCGAGCGGTAAAGTCCCGATTTCTTCCCTGCATCGATCAGCGCATATACTCGCCGCCCATCAGCCGAAACCGTAACGCCGACCCGTCCCCAGTCTCCCTCCGGCAGTCCGTTACCTTTTAGCTGTGTCCAGTTCGCGCCGCCGTCCGTGGTGCGAAACAGCCCGCTGCGCGATCCCTGCAGTGGCGCATAGGTGCTCCACGGAGGCCGGTGCGCCTGCCACGTACCCGCAAACAGCGTGCCCGGATTTGTTGCCGCCATCGCCAAGTCGCTGACGCCAACTTCCAGCCCCAGGTCCAGCACATGCGCCCACGTCTTGCCGCCGTCGGTGGACTTGAAAACGCCTCGCTCTGGATTCGGCCCGTACGCATGGCCCAAAGCCCCCACGTACACCACGTCCGCGTTCTTCGGATCCACCACGATGCGGCTGATCTGTCGTGAATCCCGCAGCCCGACATTCGTCCACGTCTTGCCGCCATCGGTTGACTTGTATACGCCATCGCCTGACGACAGATCGCTGCGAATATCCGATTCGCCCGTGCCTGCGTAAATGACCTGCGGGTTCGACGGAGCCACAGCCAGGGCTCCGATCGACGCGATCGGCTGGCCATCGAACAGCGGGACCCACGTCACTCCGGCATTTTCAGTTTTCCATACGCCGCCATCGACTGCTCCGAAGAAGAACGTCGTGCCGTCGCCCGGTACACCTGACACCGCGACCGTACGCCCGCCGCGAAACGGCCCAATCGACCTCCACTGCAGAGCGCCAAACATTTCCGGCGGTACGCCCTGAGAATTCGCGGGAGTGCTGAGTGTATGCACGGAAACAAGAAAAGTCAGTACGAAAGAAGTGCGCCGCAGAATCGAGACTATCAAATCGAAGTTTCCTCACACCTGCAGATTGGGTTCAATTAGACTACACTTCCCCATGCTCGAGGTTCGACCTGCGGAGATACTCAAATGGTGGATCGGTGGAAGAGCCAGCCTTTAGAGCCTGCCCTGAGCACAGTCGAAGGGCTGGCGTCTAGACGCTCATTAAGAGTTTGGGCTTTACAGGGTGCTGAAAAACTCGTTTCCGAGCAGCCTTGTATCAGGGCACGACTTCAGTCGTGCCGATAAGCCCTTTATTTTTGATGTTCCGAGCGGACTTCAGTCCGCGAGGAATCTGCCTTTCGGATTTTTTCCGCAACCTGTTTAGCCCTGGAAGATGAGACGCCCACTTATTCGATCAGTACGAATCTCAATCTTGTGGATGCCCATGCGCACAAAACTGTTCGTTCTCTCCATCTTTTTGTTTGTCGTTCCCGTCGTCAGCTTCGCTCAAACCCATAACATCGACACCCAGGCGCTCACCGAGATGCGCTGGCGCAACGTTGGCCCCTTTCGTGGCGGACGCACCCGCGCCCTCAGTGGCGTTCCCAGCCAGCCCAATGTGTTCTATGTCGGCGCGGTAAACGGGGGAGTTTGGAAGTCCACCGATTACGGCCGCACCTGGCAGCCCATCTTCGACCAGCAGCCCACCGGCTCGATCGGCGCCATGGTCGTTGCGCCGTCCGACCCGCAGATCATTTACGTAGGCAGCGGCGAGGGACTTCACCGCCCCGATCTCTCCGTCGGCGACGGTATCTATAAGTCCACCGACGCTGGTGCCACCTGGACCCACCTCGGCCTGCGCGATGGCCAGCAGATTTCCCAGATGGCGGTTGACCCTCACGATGCCAACCGATTGTTCGTCGCCGTCGCCGGACATCCCTACGGCCCCAACCCCGAGCGTGGCATCTACCGCTCCACTGACGGCGCCAAGACCTTTGAGAAGGTGCTCTACAAAAACGAGAACATCGGCGCTGCTGGAGTCGTCATCGACCCGTCAGACCCCAACGTGGTCTATGCCACATTGTGGGAGGCGCGTGAAGGCCCGTGGGAGAACGGCGGCTGGAACGGCACCGGGGGTGGCGTCTTCAAGTCTACCGATGGCGGACAGACCTGGAACCAACTTACCGGAGGTCTTCCCGACGGCATCGTCCAGGCATACGTCAGCATCAGCGCCAGCGATCCCAGGCGCCTCTTCGCCTCGGTCGCGACCAAGGACGAGGTTGAGCTCTACGCCTCCTCCGACGCGGGAGCGACTTGGCATACCGTCACAACAGATTCACGTCCAAAAGGCCGCATCGGTGGGGGCGACCTGCCCGTCCCCATGCTTGACCCGAAAAATCCCGACACCGTTTACATGACTTCCACCGTCACCTGGAAGTCCACCGACGGCGGCAAGACCTGGACCGGCTTTCGCGGCGCACCGGGCGGCGACGATTACCAGAACATCTGGATTAACCCCAACAACCCCAGCATCATTCTCATCACCAGCGACCAGGGTGCGATCGTCAGCGTCAACGGCAGCCAATCCTGGAGCTCGTGGTACAACCAACCCACCGCGCAGATGTACCACGTCGCCGCCGACAACGCCTTCCCCTACCGCCTTTGCAGCGGACAGCAGGAAAGCGGCTCCGCCTGCATCTCCAGCCACGGCAACGATGGCCAAATCACCTTTCGCGACTGGCGTCCCGTCGGCCTTGAAGAGTACGGCTACGCGGCGCCCGACCCGCTCGATCCCGATATCGTTTACGGCGGCAAGCTGACGCGCTTCGACCGTCGCACCGCACAGGCGCAATACATCATGCCGCTGGCGCTCCGCACGCCCGACTTCCGTGTTGTCCGCACTGAGCCAGTAATGTTTTCGCCCGTCGATCCGCACCTTCTTTACTTCGCGGCCAACACCCTGTGGACAACCCGAGACGGCGGTCGCAGTTGGAAGCAAATCAGTCCCGACCTCGCGCGCAAAACCTGGGATATTCCCGCCACCGTAGGCATCTTCGCCACGGAGCCATCGGCCCAACCAACGCAACGCGGAGTCATCTACGCGCTTGCGCCTTCGCCCCTCGACATCAACCGCATCTGGGCAGGCACCGACGACGGACTCATCTGGCTCACCACCGACGGTGGCGCAAATTGGAATGACGTCACTCCGCCAACCCTGATCGCGTGGCAGAAAGTGTCGATGCTCGAAGCCAGCCACTCCGATCCCAACACCGCCTACGCCGCCATTAACACGCTACGACTTAACGACCTGCGTCCGCACATTCTGCGCACACGCGACGGTGGCAAAACTTGGACGGAGATCACTGTCGGCATCCCTTACAATGAAAACGTCAACGCCGTTCGCGAAGACCCCAAGCGGAAGGGCCTGCTCTTCGCCGGAACCGAGCGCACCCTCTACGTTTCCTTCGACGACGGCGACCACTGGCAATCATTGCGTCTTAATTTGCCGGCGACCTCCGTCCGCGATCTCACTATCAAGAACGACGATCTCGCCATCGGCACGCACGGCCGCGGCTTCTGGATTCTCGACGACATCACCCTGCTCCGCCAGCTCGACGATAAGGTCCTCGCCGGAGCGTCATACCTTTTTGAGCCGGAGCTCGCGTATCGCGTTCGCTGGAACACCAATACCGACACACCGCTGCCACCGGACGTTCCTGCAGGGCAGAACCCCCCTGACGGCGCCATTCTCAATTACTATCTCGGCGCTGCAACATCGGGTGATGTGACACTGGAAATCCTTGATAGCACAGGCAAGCTCGTGCGCCGCTTTTCCAGTGCCGATCCCCTGCCTAAGCCGGATCCCGAACTGGCGATCCCTTCCTACTGGTTGCGTCCTCCGCAGAAGATATCGAACCAGCAAGGCTTCCATCGCTTCGTGTGGGACCTTCGCTATCCCCCGGTTCCGGGCGTCAAGCCGGAATACCCGATCGCCGCTGTGTACCGGAACACGCCGCCCGTATCGACGTCGCCTTGGGTGATGCCCGGAAAATACCCTGTCGTACTAACTGCGAACGGCAAGACGCACAAGCAAGAGCTGACCATCGAGATGGATCCTCGGGTGAAGACATCCGTGGCAGACCTTCAGCAACAATTCGATTTGTCCCAGCAGATTTACCAGGACATGCTTCTCTTGCAGCCCATCTACGATCAGGTCGAACAGCTTCGCGCCCAACTGAAAGCTCAGCGGGCGAAGTCTCTTTCCCCCGCCGACACCGCCAAGCTCGATGCCTTCTCGCAGAAGCTCGACGCCTTCGCGGGCAACGGCGGACGACGCAGGCGCGGTAACCCTCAGGCCTCGACTCTCTCCAGCGTGCGCGGGAGCCTGTTCGAAATGTTCTCCGTACTGCAGGACGTGGATCTTGCGCCAACCCCGCAGGCGGCGCAAGCCGTACCTGTTCTGCACAATTCGACGCAAACGCTCCAGAACCAGTGGGAGGAGATCCAGAAGACCGACCTGCCACAACTGAAGTCGCAATTGGGAATTGCAGCGCTTCCAATGCTGGCGCAACCGTTCACATCATCGGTCGGCGTGACCACCAACCGCGACGAAGAATAGTGGTTCGGGGTGCCCCACCCTTATCGCCCTCTTTTGGCGATAGGGTGGGAGTACCACTCTACTCCCCCGCCACTCTCAGCAGCCACACCGCAATCGATTCCCACTCTCGTCCCACATCGCCGTACCCCGCTGCCCGATCTGCTCTGCGATACCAATACTTGGCGTTCGACAGGTCTCCTTGCTTACGATGCAGGTATGCATGCACCCAGGAACCCTCGGGACCTTCATCCCGTTGTGCAGACTCGTGAGCTTTGGTCCAATCGCCCTTGGCGTCCCACCACAATCCCTCGAGAGCAGGACTCAAGCCAACAGGCGGCGCGGCATTCTTGAGTGACTCGCGAAACTCGGCAATGTCCATACAACCTCGTCGCGCAATTCTTCCGCTACTACTTAATCCCACACTGGACTCCACCCACAAGGACAGGCCGCACTCCCACCCGTGTTCTGCATCACCTTGACCGCGGACATCGAATTCGCTGACATCATTCTTCCGCGATGATATGTTCTGGAAATGCTGCGCAAAATCTTTTCGCTCGTCCTGGTGTTCTGCCTGTTGCCTGCCCTTACATTCACGCAGCAGCCCGATAGCGACGCCGTTAAAGCGGTGCGAAACCTCGAGAAATACCGCGAGGGCCTGATTCCCCTTTGGATGAGCGACTTCGGGAACCTGGGCCGCTACCGCGAGGCCAACGCCAAGCTCGCGTCGCTGTCCTCCAATGAAGATCGCGTCGTCTTCATGGGTGACTCCATCACCGACATCTGGAAGCTCGACAAGTACTTCCCCGGGAAGCCCTACCTCAATCGCGGCATCGGCGGACAAACCACGCCCCAGATGCTGATCCGCTTCCGCCCCGACGTCATCGACCTGGAGCCCAAGGTCGTCGTCATCCTCGCCGGCACAAATGACATCGCGGGAAACACCGGGCCCATGTCGGTCGCCGAAATCGAAGCCAACCTCAAGACCATGACCGAGCTCGCGCGCATTCATGGCATCCATGTCGTGCTCTCGTCCGTGTTGCCCGTCAACGACTACACCGAGCGCTCCAAGCTCTTCTTCCCGCTCCGGCCGCCGGATCAGATCCTCGAACTCAACCGCTGGCTCAAGGACTACGCCACACGGAATGGCTGCATCTATCTCGACTACTTCAGCGCCATGGTGGATGAGAAAGGCTTGCTGAAGCGCGATCTCGCAGATGACGGCCTACACCCCAACGACCGGGGCTTCTCGATCATGGCCCCCTTGGCACAGAAGGCGATTGATCAGGCGCTCGCCTTGCAATAACCCACCTTAGAGCTTGTTCAGCCCGTCCAGCGCCGCGACTTTGAACGCCTCCGCCAGCGTTGGGTAATTGAAGACGGTGTCGCGGAAGTACTCAATCGTTCCCCCCATCGCCAACACAGCCTGTCCGATGTGGACTATTTCCGCTGCCCGGTCTCCGATGATGTGCACACCTAAAAGTTTTAACGTTGAAGGGTCGAAAATCAGCTTTAGAAATCCCTGGTCGTCTCCCAGCATCTGGCCTTTTGCCAACTCGGCGTAACGCGCGATGCCGACTTCGTACGGAATCTTCTCCCGCGTCAGTTGCTCTTCCGTAGCTCCCACCATCGAGATCTCGGGAATGGTGTACACGCCATACGGAATGAGATTTGGCGGAATCGTCGCCGCCACCCCAAAGATATGGCAACTCGCCAGCCGGCCCTGTTCCATCGATGTACTCGCCAGCGCAGGAAAGCCAATCACGTCTCCTGCTGCATACACGTACGGCACCGAGGTCTGGAATTGTTCGTCCACCACCAATTTGCCGCGATCACCCGGACGCAGCCCGATCGCCTCCAGGTTGAGCTGATCGCTGTTGGCGCGCCGTCCCACCGCGTACAGCAGCGCCTGTCCCTGAACCTTCTTGCCGCTCTCCAGCTTGGCAAACACCCGATCGCGATCTTCGTCGAACCCCACCGCCACAACTTTTTCGCCGAGCCGAAACACAGTTCCCAGTTGCCGAAGCTGGAAGCACAGGCTCTCCACGATTTCGTGGTCGGCAAAATCCAGCATTATCGGGCGCTGGTCCAGCAGCGTCACCTTCACTCCGAGTGCCGCGAACATCGAGGCATACTCCAGCCCGATAATGCCCGCACCCACCACGATCAGTTCGCGCGGCAACTCCTGCAGGTCGTGCACCTGATCGGAGTCGAAGATTCTCTTCCCGTCGATGGGAATCTGCTCGTCGTGTGCCGGCCGGGTTCCACACGCGATCACAAAGTATTCGCCGTGAACCACCGTCGATCCGAAATCGCTCGCCACCTCAACTGTGTGATCGCCGATGAAACGCGCGTTGCCTTCCAGCACCGTCACCCGGTTGCGCCGCAATTGCGACTTGATGACCTCGATCTCCCGCGCCATCACCGCGTCTGAGCGAAAGACCAGGTCCTGCATCGAGATCTGGTCTTTGACGGCATAACCGCGGCCGTAAAAGGTTCGCTGCCGCAGGCCGCTCAGGTACAGCACCGCTTCGCGAAACGTCTTGCTGGGAATCGTGCCGGTGTTGACGCACACTCCGCCGATGCAGCGCTTGCGCTCGATGACCGCGACCTTCTTGCGCATCTTGGCCGCGCAGATGGCCGCCTTCTGCCCGGCAGGACCGCTGCCGATGACCACCAGGTCGTACGAGTTGTTATTGCTGACCGTCATGGGCATTCAGGCGCACCTCCCCCAACAGACTACTAGCTCAAGCGTGATCTGACGGGAGAGAGCGGTTTCGGTG
>Ga0074046_10002086_pt1 | contig 17467 bp, 13 predicted proteins | sample BogForMeECP23OM3_FD_94441 | JGI IMG/M metagenome (GOLD analysis project Ga0074046, IMG submission 94441) | Bog forest soil microbial communities from Calvert Island, British Columbia, Canada - Bog Forest MetaG ECP23OM3 | ecosystem: Environmental > Terrestrial > Soil > Wetlands ... | reverse complement strand
TGACCACATAGATCTTGTTGGTTGCGGGGTTGGCAGCCAGATAGAAGGCGTCGTTCTCGACAGGAACCGTAGCGATCAGGGTCTGCGCGGCGGCGGGCAACACTGTCACTACAAAGCTGAATAAAAGAACCAACAAGTTGGTACGTCGCATGGTGTCCTCCGCTCCCGGTCAAAGTATCCCGGGATAGCGTTCCGGGCTTTCGATTGATGGAGTTGGTAAACTCAGGCTGTGTCATTCCGGCACTTTCGCTCTCGCGCGCTTGCCACTTTCAGGCGCCAGCTACCCCCACTCATGACGCATTGAGAAACAGCCCCAGAGTGGCTAGCAGAGCCAAGAGAGTGTGGCTTATACTTGAGCACCGTCGGTTCTATCCAGCAAGAGACATAACGGGGCGTTACGTGACATTGCGTGTTGTGCCACCGATCCGGGAGTTACAGCCGCCGAATCGACGGCTGGACTCCTGGAAGGAAATCGCCGCTTTCTTTGGCCGGGATGAGCGCACGGTCAAGCGATGGGAAAAGGAGAGGTCGCTTCCGGTCCATCGCTTGCCGGGCAGCTCGCGGGCGCGGGTGTTTGCCTTCACCGAGGAACTGTCCCAGTGGATGCATTCAGCTCGGTCTTCCGTACAGGGGACAGATCCTACGGCGGCGATTCTTGGAACGGCGCAGCGCGAGCTTTCAGGCGGTCCAACGCTGGTCGCCTCGCCGGCGCGCCCCCGGAGAAGCTGGATTGCGGCCACCGCCATTGCCGCTGTAGCTGTCGTCGCCGTCATTCTGGCGCTTCCCTATCGCCACTCAGGCTTGGCAGCGATCACCCAATACCGCACCACCGGTCCGGAGCAGGGCGTTTCAGGCACACGCCCGGGGAATCCCGAGGCGCGCGAACTTTATCTGGAGGGCCGATACTACTGGGATAAGCGGACGCCCGAGGACCTGAACAAGGCGGTCGACTTCTTCACCCAGGCCATTGTGCGGGACCCGAGCTACGCACCGGCGTATGTGGGGCTGGCCGACTGCTATAACCTGCTGCGTGAATTCGCCGCGATGACGCCGGAAGAGGCCTTCCCACGGGCTTTGGCGGCGGCCAGGAAGGCAGTCGAACTGGATGGTTCTTCCGCTGAGGCTCACAATTCGCTGGCATTCGTGACCTTCTATTGGAACTGGGACGCGGCGCGAGCGGAGCAGGAATTTCGCCGGGCGATCGAGTTGAATCCTGACTACGCAACCGCGCACCATTGGTACGCCACTTTCTTAATGGTGCTGGGGCGTTTTCCCGAGGCGCTGCAACAAATCGAACGCGCTCAGCAACTGGAGCCCGCGTCCACTCCCATCCTGGCGGATAAAGCCCTGATTCTGTTTCACCAGGGCGACGCCGGCCAGGCAACTGTTCTGTTGAAGCAAGTTGAGGCCGCCCAGCCGGCGTTCTTCTCGACCCATCGATATTTGGCGCATATCTACCTGACGAACCGCGACTATCTCGACTATCTGAGAGAGGCGAAGAAGGCGGCAGTGTTGGCGCACGACCAAACCGAACTCGCCGTTGTGCAAGCGGCGGAGAAAGGTTTTCATTCCGGTGGAGAGCGAGCCATGCTGGAAAGCACTCTGCGGATGCAGAAGCAATTCTTTGCGAATGGAGCAATCCTGGCCTTTACCGTTGCGGAAACCTATGCCCTGCTGGGAGATGAGGCGGAGGCGCTTCGGTACCTTCGGACCTCGTACGAGCGCCATGAAATGTCCTTCCTGTCGGTTCGCATTCATGAACCGTTTTTCGTTCTGCACGACGATCCGGCCTTTCGGAAGCTGGTAGTGCAGGCAGGGTTGCCACCGCTGACGTAGAGTCCCTGTGAGAGTCCGGCCGCAACTTTTTTCTTTCTCAGAAATGAGGGCCCTCGGCTCTCACCCATCCTTTGGCCAGAAGGTAGCGAAAGGATGGGGCACGGGCGTCCGGGTCAAGACAAGGTTATTGTGCAGGTAAGCTGGGTGTTGTCCGTCGCCTGTTGAAAATCGGCGCTCACTTGATAGGTACCGAGGGCGCACAAATACAGCAGTGCGCCGAGCGACGGCTTCGACCAGTCGGGATCGGTGTCCGATTTGACCCAGGTCTGGATGGTATTGAGTAGCTCCGTCCACTGTTGCGGCAGGGTTACTTCAGTGCTGGCGGTCGCCAGAGAGCGCAAATCATCACAAAGGTTCATGAAACCAGTGCTGGCGTACAGGAACGGGCGATATGCCACCCAATGATCGGCAAAGAGGTTTAGTCCTGCCGGATTGTAGTTTCCAACATTTCGGCGATCAGGCACGTGATTCGCATCCGGCGAGTCGCCGATCAGGTAGTTAGAGTACACATTCCAAAGCATCCAGTTGTCATAACTGAGCGCAGATGCAACTGGGGATACATCCGGCATCAAGTTTCTAACCGCAGACTGAAAGGCGTTCCAGTTGGCACGATCTTGCCCTTGCGGAAGAGCGGGAGGATGAGTCTTACCGCTGTTGTCCACTGTGTATGGCGAGCATGCCAGCTTCCCGTAGGCAGAGGGCTTAAAAATGCTTATCAGGGTCAGGCATGCACTGCGATTATTGGCCACAAAGTCCAGCATTTGTCGCTGTGCAGTCTGGGCTGTAGCGTTGGCTGCCATCCCACCAACTGAATTGGCGATCTTGTTGGCCTCGTCGGGATTGTTGCTCTCAGATAACTCGATGTATAGATCGACCTCCGCATTTTGGTAATTGTCCTTGGTGGCTTCCGAAGCGGTTGCCACAAAGTGAATCGTGGCGGTCTTAGTTGCGGTGTTAACCGAAAACTGAGCTTCCTGCCCAATATCCGCGAAGAAGCGAATGCTGTCATCCGGTCCCAATTGGGTACTCGAATTCTGAAAGAAGTCGGTGGTCTTTGCGAGGTGAAAGTTAAAGAATTGCAATTGAATGGTGGAGGAGCGCTTCAAGTAATCAGAAACACCAGAGCCAGGCTGAAGAGTGAAGCCGCCGATCTGCATAGCCTGGTCAAGGTCGCCGCCCATGAGTGCTGTCCAGCTCCGCTTAGCCAGGTCGGCGGGGCTCCCAGGCGATAGATCGACACTGAAAATAAACAGCACCGCCCTCCCGTGCTGCTGAGAGAGATCCACGGCGAGGCTGGCTTCTCCACTCTTGCTGGAAAGCCAGTCATTTGCCTTCGACACAAGGCTTGACTGCAGATCTGGCACATGCGATGAGATCTCACTTGCCAGCTTCTGGGGCATATTCTTGGTAACTTTCGCGATGGTGTTCGTAAATTTTGCGGGGTCAATCGTCGCAGTAACGGACGTCGCGGATATTCCCACAGTAACGCCCACGGATTCCTTGGTTTCATTGTCGGCAGAACGCAGCAAGTACAAGAGGGCCGTTTTTGCGTCGGTCTTCTGGACAATCACGCAAAAGTGGTCACTGTGGGTGTAGCTCACGGAAGCGTTGGCCCCGGTGTCGATGTCTAAGGATGGTGGCGTCAGCTTGTCCCAGGCAACACTTACGCTGTCCTGTGCTAATCCCAAGCTCTGAGCCGACAGTTGGTAGTCACCGAGTCCGTAGGTCACATCTAACTTGAATTTTAGTTTTCCGTCGAAGTTCACCTTGCCGATACTTCCCACGGGCATAGTCAGGGCACAATCCGGCTGAAACGGAAAGATCAACCCGCTAAATGCCGTTTTTAAGGCAGCTACCGTTTCGAGCGTCCCACTCACTGGATGACAGTAAGATAACGTCGCAGTCTGCGATTTCGAAGCCTTTCCTGTAATTCCAACACCGCTGAAGGTGCCGGTGGCGGAGACCTCGCCTTTGATATCGAAATCAAGGTCGATGTTGATGTAAACCACTCCGGGCGTCGGCCCTGCAATGACATCCATGGTATCCGTCGAATCGATGCTTTTCGTTAAGGAGAAGTCAGTACTAGCGTTGCTAATCGTTACAGTGCAACTAGCGTCTGTGCTGAGCGAAAATGCGATTCCAGAGGGCAGCGTCCAGCTTGGGTCGCCTTGAATTGTCAACTTCGAGGGAGAAGAGCCGGCTGCAGATTGGACAGGCTGGCCCCTGTACTTGACCATTTCTTTACCCATGCTGAAAATGGCGGCCCGCTGGCCGGTGAAGAAATCCTTCAAGCTGCTAAGCGTTCCAAGGTCTTGGGTAACGTCAATGGTGATCTCTGTGGGTGTCGGTGTAGTAGTAGTTGCCATTGTTCCCTCCTAAAGATGAAAGGCATATTGCCATCCAGCGGGCAGCGGAGCCCATTCGAACGGGCTTTTCGGGTTCTGGCGTGCTGCGTCCCTGAAAGGCGCTGGATGGAGCAGGCAGGCTGGAAGTGACTGCTTCCTCAACGCACCTTTACAGTACCTTCCAAATATCGATCTCAATTACCAGACGGAGAGACGCGAGTCTACGCTGGTCCTAGGCAGCGAGTCAATAGCCGTGAGGTGGTGTAAGCGACAGCTATTTCCCATCGCGTGCCGGCAGGGTCGAGGGAGTATTCGTCTAGCTGCTGGAGAAGTCGTGAAAGTCGAGCGGTAAAGGCTGGCCGTCTTCGTCGAGAGCGATGACAGGCTGACCGGTGGAGAGCTCCGGATCGCGCGTTTGCTTTTCTTCCTTGCGGAGAGATTTCTTCTGCGCTTTTTCGGCTTGCCGCTCTTGGCGGGCGCGTTCTTTGGCACGCTTATTAAAGGTTGTTCGTGAGCCGGCCATAGTATTCCCTCCTGTTGGCAAGAGAAACCCCGGGACTGATCCCGGGGCATCGAAATCCGGGTGGAGTTACACCACTTGGACGTTTTCGGCTTGTAATCCCTTGGGGCCGGTGATGACCTTAAACTCGACGGCCTGGCCTTCCTGCAGGCTGCGGAAGCCCTCGGACTGAATCGCCGAGTGATGGACAAACACGTCGTCTCCGTTCTCCCGGCTGATGAAACCAAAACCTTTAGCGTCGTTAAACCACTTTACTGTTCCTTTTTCCACGTTGTTATCCTTTGTTCTAAATGTGTTCTTGCAGAAGCGTGTCAGGAGACTTGGAGTGGCAAACGCGGACAGAACCGGCGGGTGAAACTCAAAATCGCAAGTCAAACTTTGCGAGATACTATTTAGATGGTAACACGCGGACGACGATTGTGAAGATAATTCGGCGGTGGGTGAAGACCTCTACCGGCGTTCGCGTACACTCTTCGCATGTTGAGCGAAAAACAATTTCGTGAGCGCGCCAAAGTTGAACTGCGGCAGATAGGAAAACAAGTCGCCGGTCTGGCGACCGACCGCGATCTCTATCGCAAGCTGGAGCACGACGTAATCGCGCAGAACTCGCGGTTGCAGGGCGCTCGCCATCCCTTCATCGACATGGTCCGCGGCGCTTATGCCGATGCGATGGCGGTGCGCGTGTTGCGCTTACTTGACGCCGGTAGCAGTGGCCTCTCGTTGCGGCGCCTGCTGGTGCAGATTGCGGACTATCCGCAACTGCTGCACGACAAGGTTGGAGATCGCGAGTTCGCCAACGATTGTGCGGCGCTGGACCACGCGGCTACCAAAATCAAAGCCGCGACGGACGTGCATTTTGGTCACCACGAGCGACGGCCTTCGGCGATGGCTCCCACGCATCGCGCGCTGGACGAAGCCATCGACGCGATGATCTCGAACCTCAAGACGTACTACTGGGTGGTGGCGGAGGCGCACCTCGATTTGGAGCCGAGCTACGCCGAGGACCCGTTGGCCGTCTTCCGCTTTGCGTGGATGAAGTAAAGCTAAGAGTAGCGGTCTTAACTCAACCTCATGCTATCGCCAACTAGGCGGTTGTCCGATACGGTTCCGCCTTAGTGATCAGTTTTCGCAGGGCCACCCGGTCCGGGTTGAGCAGCTCAGCTATGTGATTCGGATCAACGCTGGCAACGATGATCAGCGCAGCTTCGGTATCGACCTTGCTGAAGATGCCTAACCGCTTCATCTTCTGGGCCTGGTGCTGGTTGTCCTCGGTCGGACTCAAGTAATGCACCAATCCCGCCTTGTAGCGATGGAGCAGGAACAGATGGGCCAGGGTCATGAGCCGCTTCTTTTGCAACCCCTGATCGAAGGTATTCATGTCGCGGATCGAAAGCAGCTTATGGCCGTGCCGATCGTGGACGTCAGCAAAGATGACGTTGCCGACCTTGTCCTTCGAATCGTTCCAAATACTCAACTCGAGGAAGTCCGACCCGGCTGCGACGGGGCGCAAATGAGGCCGGAACCCCGGAGTTAGTTTGTTGAACTCGGCCCAAATCTGGAGCCACTCTTCCAAGACCTTCGGAGGCACCTCAGTCTGCACCAGATGCTGGTGCTGGGTCGATCCCTTCCCCATGGCCGTGGTTGTTGCAGTGCGTCCGGAGGATGCCATCAGCGCGGCATCCAAACGGGGACCGCCAACCAGGGTCTGCGGAGTACGGTAAGGAGATTCGAGCAGCCTCAGCTTGCGCTGCAAGCGGGCCAGTGACAACATCCCATCCTGCAGGAGTGCGGTGCCGAATTCTTCGGCGGCAAGGCCGTCGATCTGGTGTCCGCCGTAGGTGATGAAGTTAAATACGAATCCCGCCTTGCCCAATTCTTCGGGGAAGCGTTTCATCTGCTCGTCGCTCATTCCCGTGGTGTCCCAGTTGAACGACGGCGACAGATTATACGCCAGCATCTTGTCAGGAAACACGGCATGTATTGCGTCGGCGAACGCCTTGGCTTCGTGCAGATTGGCCGTGGCGGTTTCCATCCAGAGAATGTCGGCGAACGGCGCTACGGCCAAAGACTTGGCGATGGCGTAATCGAGACTTCCCTGGACTTGGTAATAACCCTCGGGAGTTTTTGCCAGTTCGCAGTCCCAAGTAACGTCGATGTCCATGGCCCTGACTTTTTGGCGTGCGGCGTACCATGGTTGACCTTTGGAGAAGGCCAGCCACTCCTCCGGGGTCATTTCAAATGACTCACCCTGACTGACTCCGAAGGCGATCGTGTCGGCAACGGCCTGCTGGTACGTTCTAAGGTCTGCATCTTCCTGCCATGCATCGAGGAAGCGCGGCACGACCTTGTCGAGCATGCTGTCTACGGTCCCATCACGGCTCTTCTTAAACGCTTCTGCGTTCTCCTCGATCAGGGGCACGAGTCCGGTCTTTTCCAGCCACGTGTTGGCCGCAGCGTATTCGGCCTCGGACATGGCAAACATCAGGTGGCCCCTTACCTCATCCACTCCGGCTTCATGGAACTTGCGCTGGATGGCGAGGAACACGGCCTTGTAACTGGGCACGTCCAGGTTGGTGACCCCCAGGATGAATGGTTGATCGCGTTCATCGGCGCAGCCGTCGAGGAGGCTCGCTGCCTCTGCGTCGGTGCGGGCCACGATGATGCCCGGCACCTGCATAATGTCGAGCTGGAACCGGGCAGCATTGAGGCGCAGGATCTGCTCGTTCTCCGACACCAGCACCTTGCCGCCCTGGTGTCCGCACTTCTTTACTCCTGGTTTCTGGTCTTCGATGTGGTAACCCGGGACGCCAACCTCCACGAACCTGCGGATAAGGTTGCGGACATGAGCGTCGCCGCCGTGACCAGTATCGGCATCCGCGATAATGAACGGGCTGTAATCGATTTCGGGGATGGCGGCGCGTTGTTCTGCCTTCATGCGCGAGCGCGCAAAGTGCTGGTTCCGGTCGGCCATCAGGAGAGCGCGGACGATCGACGCCGCCTCGTCGGGTACCTGGTTAAGTGGGTAGCTGGCCAGATCGGCGCCCGGGTCCTCGGTGATGCTTCCCTTGGCTGAGGTCGCCCAGCCGCCAAGGTAGATACCCTCAATGCCCAGTCGTTTGATGGTAACGGCTTGTCCCGGGGAGTACGGCCCGAAGGTCGTGATCGACTTGCCGACGGCAAATAGCTCTCGAAGGCGGCTGTAGAATCCCTCGGCGGCTTTGCGCGCAACCAGGTATTCGGCCGTGATGGTGCCTCTCTGTTCGACCACTTGACGAGGTGAGTACAGACGAACGATTTCCTTGAAGCGCGGGCTTGCAAACCACTCACTTACCTCTCGCACTTTTTCGTCAAACGAACTTATGGCTGGCTCTTGTAATACAGCTGAGGTTGTCATGGCTTGATTCCTCCGAAATCCCCGATCAGATGAATGGATTGTGAATAATGGTAGCGAAAACTGCCTATTCCTGCTTCCATTTTCTCTCTACGCGCGCGACACCACTATGAACCTAAACTCGCATGTGCGCGGTGAGCAAGGTCACCGAAATCTGTGATTCGAGGTTTCTGAATGGCATAGTCGAGCGCCGACTGAACCCGGTCGTTTCTTGATGAAATCGCTCTAGCCGTTCACCCTACCGCCACCCTTATGGCTCTTCTTGACCTCCACATTCAGCCGCTTGATCTTCTGGTTCAGCGTCGAAAGTGGAATGCGGAAGCGGTCGGCGGCTTCAGTCTGGTTCCCGTTGCACTTCTCCAGCATGTCGCCGATGATGCGACGCTCACACTCCTCGATGATCTCAAACAGTGAGGCCTCGGGAGGGTGGTCCATCAAAGCGAGTTTGCTGGTGCGACCGATCATGTTATCTGGAAGCAGTTCGGCGGTAAGGTTGGATTCAGTGGCCAGCACCACCGCGCGCTCGATCACGTTCTCCAGTTCGCGAACGTTGCCCGGCCAGTCGTAGTCCAGCAGCGGCCGCAGGGCTTCCGGAGTTACATCTAGCGGAGGCCGGCCGTTCTCCTCCGCAAACTTCCTGATGAAGTGCTCCACCAGGAGGGGTATGTCGTTCTTGCGCTGGCGCAACGGGGGCAGGTCAATGGTGATGACGTTCAGTCGGTAGAACAGGTCGTCGCGAAAGTTGCCTTCCTTCACATGCTGCCGGAGATCGACGTTGGTCGCCGCAATGATGCGCACGTCCACCTGGATCTCGTTCACTCCCCCCAGGTGCATGAACTTCCGGTCTTGCAGAACGCGCAGGATTTTGGCTTGCGTCTCCAGGTTCATGGTGCCGATTTCGTCGAGGAACAGTGTCCCGCGGTCGGCCACTTCAAACAAGCCCTTCTTGCTGGCAATGGCACTGGTAAACGCGCCCTTGACGTGACCAAACAGCGTAGACTCCAGCAGGTCCGCAGGCGTGGAGCCTGTGTTTACAGGCACAAAGGCCCGGTCCTTGCGCGGCGAGTTCATGTGGATGGCTTTGGCGATCAACTCCTTGCCGGTGCCGCTCTCGCCCTGTAGCAACACGGTCGAACGACTAGGAGCAACCTGTGCTACCAAGTCGAAGATTCGCAGCATGGGCTCGCTCTTGCCGATAATGTGCTCGAAGTTGTAGCGCTGTTTCAGGGCGCGCTTCAGTTGGACAACTTCCTCTTCCGCCCGCCGTCGGCCAACCGCTGTGCGCACGTCAGCCAGCAACTTTTCGTTGTCCCAGGGCTTCTGGATGAAGTTGGTGGCCCCGCCCTTCATGGCGTTTACGGCGTTCTCCACCGTGCCATAGGCGGTGATCATGATGACCGGCAGTTCGGAATCCAATTCGCGGATGTCGCGCAGGACCTCTATGCCATTGCGCTCCGGCAAGGCGAAGTCCAGCAGCACCAGATCGAAAGGGTGCTCCGCCAGCCGTGCCAGGCCTTCGTTGCCGTCGTTCGCCGTATCCACCGCGTAGCCTTCCAAGTCGAGCAATGTCTGCAACGACTCGCGGATTGCAGCCTCGTCATCGATGATGAGGATGGAGCCCAGCGAGGAAAATTCTTCGCGGCCCGGAACAGTCCGGCTGACGGCCGTCTCAGGCATTGACCACCTTCTTCAGCAAGGGGAACTCCATAATGAAAGTGGTACCCACGCCGGGCTTGCTGTCGACGCGGATTTTCCCGGCATGCTCCTGAATGATGCCATAGGTCACCGAAAGACCCAGCCCGGTGCCGCTGCTGTGGCCGGTCTTGGTTTGGGGCTTGTTTTTGGTGGTAAAAAATGGATCGTAAATGCGATGAATGTGTTCTTGCGCAATGCCCGTGCCGGTGTCGGAAACCAGCACTTGCACATTGTGGCCGTTGTTCGTGCTGATCATCAGCGTGCCGCCCGACGGCATGGCGTCCTTCGCGTTGAGGAACAGGTTCAGAAATACCTGCTGAAGCTTGCCGGTATTGCCATAAATCGGCGGCAAGTTCGTCTGCAACTCCTGTTGCACTTTGATGCGCGCCGTCTTGAACTGGTGATCGAGGAGCGTCAGCGTGTCCTGAATCACGCGGTTCAAGTCCACATTGGCGAATTCGGAACTGGACGTGCGTGAAAAGTTCAGCAGACTGTTGACGATCTCCGACGCGCGGAAGGTTTGGCGTGTGATCTTGTCCAACAGGGCCGACTGCTTCTCATCGCCATGCACCTGCTTAGCCAGCATTTGCGCATAACTGGAAATAACGGCGAGCGGCGTGTTGACCTCGTGAGCTACTCCCGCAGCCAGCAATCCAACCGACGACAGTTTCTCCGCCTGCGAAAGCTGAGACTCCAGTTCGATGCGCTCGGTGATGTCGTCGACAATGATTAAGCGGCCGATGACGCTGAAGTCCTTCGAGACCAGCGGCGCGATGGCGATATTGGTCACTCGCGTGTCACCGGCGGTCGTGCCCAGGCGGAACTTATACAGGTTGTGGATGCCCGGCGTCTGGCGCACACGGTAATACTCCTCCAGAAATGCCGGAGGCAACACAGCCGGCAGCGAGCGGCCCAGCGCCTCGCGCCGCGGCAGCGCGAACATCACTTCCATCTGCGAGTTCCACGACTCGATGCGGTCTTCCAGATCGACCGCCAGCACGCCCACGCTGATGGACTCGACAATGTTCTCGTTGAACTCCTTCAACCGCTCATACTGCCCGGCCTTCTGCTCCAGTGACTTGTACAGGCGGGCGTTCTGCACTGCGATGCCGATATAGCCAGCCAGTGTCTCCAGCAGTTGCACGTCTTCGCTGGAAAGGAAGTCGCCTTCATGCGTCTTGCCGAGGCCGAGCACGGCGATCATGCGGTTCATCACCGTGCAGGGAATGTAGTAGTTCAGGTCGAGCCGGCGGATCGCCTCGCGGGCGGACGGCACCTCACGCACCGCGTGATGCGGATTGTCGAAGAACAGATGACCGGCCTGCCACTCCGGACGTTCGATGTGCAGGAAGTCGAGGTTGAGCCCGCCGGTGTTTGCAATACCGTATGATTTCGCCAGCGAGAACTGCTGCGGATCGTCTGGATTCGCCAAGAAGATCGCCAGCCGGCCTACCAGCAAGGTACGCGACAGACGATCGACAATCGAGGTCAGCATCTTGTCGACATCGGTCTCCGAGTTCAGGTCGCGGCCAAACTCGATCAGCGTCTTGCGGTAGTCGTAGCGCTTGCGATAGAAGACCTTGTCAAGATAATCCTGCACCCAGTTCTTGAACGGATTGAACAGCAGCGCGGTCACCGCGATGGCAAGGATCAGCCCGATGGGCCCGGCACTCGGGAAATTCTGGTGGAACAATTCCGAAGCTACGCCCACCGCTGCGAAGTAAGCCGCCGTGATGGCACCCGCCGCGATGGTATACGCCATGCCCCGCTTGAAGATGAGGTCCACATCCATCAAGCGATAGCGGAAAATGGCATAGCCGAAGGTCAGCGGCAGGAACACCAGCGACAGCACCGAAATCTTCATCGCCAGCGTTGGGATGCTTCCCGACAGGTAGGGTATGACGTAGAACGCCGTAAACGGCGCGATCGCGAGAATCGTTCCCCGCGTCACCCACTTCATCTGCTGGCGGAGGATAAACGACTCGGCATGCCGATAGCTGTGCCACAGAACGCATGCCGCGAGCACGAAGTATCCGGCCAGATACGACATCGATACGCGGTCGAGGGTCCAGCGAAGCTGCTCGCTAGGCTGGAAGAGCGCCAGTGCGCAGATTTGCGCTGCCAGTAGAAGCATGCCTGGCAGGTAGATCGCCGGAATCAACCACGGTCGCCGCCTCACCAGCCGGTTGCGTTCCGGGAATGTCAGCGAGAAGTGCAGAAACAACGCCGGCTGAAGGAGCCAGGCCACAACGTTCGTCCAATAGATGACCCAGTCGAAGTCATTCAGCTTGCCGGTGTAATGGAACGAGTAGAAGATGAACGAGACCAGGCAGAAGATGTAGAAGTGCGCGCTCTTCGGTGCGGTCCAGCGCCGCAGCAGAACGTAAATTCCGATGCCCAGGTACACCAAAGCAATGAGCCGCAAGCCGCCGTACAGGGTGCGGTCCGACGGAGCCAGAATCAGCGGGGCTTCAAGTGGCACTCCGTGGCGCACCAGCGAATAGTTCGCCTTCGACCACACACCGACGCGGTAAAGTTGGCGTTCCAGGCTGCCGACGTCAACCACATTGTGCCCATCCACGGCGACCAGTCGGTCGCCCTGCTTGATGCCCGCCTTCTGGCCTGGGCCGTCGATGTCCACCCGCTCGGCCCGCAGATGACCCGCCTCTTCTACCCACCAAATGCCGTCGTAGGGGGCAACAAATTCTCGTTCCTTCTGGAAATTGATCCACGCAAAGACGATGGCCGCAACGCTGAGGAGCGCCAGGAAGACGGCGAAAAAACGCGTTTGTAAATCTCTAGCCATCGGAGCAGGTGGCCGATGAAGCTGGCGCACGGGTGCGCCTGCACTCACGTGCCACTTATCAGTTTGCAACTCATGTGCCATGCCGACAGCCGCCTGAGACTAACTAACCCATTATTTATGAATAGTTTCCAAGATTATAAAACGGTGACGGTCGAGGATGTATTATTTTCGGGATTTTCTTGTGAAATTCAGAATAAACGGTTGTTACCAAGGTGCATGTTACTCTTGTGCTTGGTAACACATTCTCAACTCAAGAACTTCCCATTACTCATAAATTCCTGAATTGGAAGGCACCAGTTCCAGAGGTTTCCACAGGTTGCTAGCGCCAGTCAGATAGGCTCCCGGGTTCCGTGCGACTGCCACCACTCGGGAGGGCGACCTAAGTGAAGAGGATCGGCAATTACGCAAAAGAGCCGAGTCAAGAGCGGAAGTCGCCGCAATCAACGCGGGACGGGCAGACTGCATCTCACAAGCCATGCGCACGAACACTATTCTCTTGGCCGTGATTTTCATCGCCCTGAGTAGCGGGTGCAACTCGAAGCCAGCAAGCCCCAACCAAGTGCGGGAGCAAACCGCTGAAGCCACGAGGGAGCTCAAGGAGAATGCCCAGGCGGTTGCGCAGGGCGTACGCGAAGGCCTGACGCGGCCCAGTTCGGACACGCGACTTGATCTCAACTCCGCAACGAAGGGCCAACTGACGAGCCTGCCGGGAATCACCGACGACGCAGCGGATCGAGTTATCGCTGCGCGCCCTTACTCCAATGTTCACCAACTGCTGGACAAACACATCATCTCCCGGGACGAATACGACAAGGTCGCCAACAGCATCACGGTAAAACAGCAGTCATAGGTTCCTCGATGTGAAGGCGCGAGTTCCAAACGCAATTTTCAATGTGGCATCGTTCCCAAGGTCATCCGCCTAGGGGATGAGATGATGGACTCTTGCTCGACCGTCGACACTTGAAACTCGAACCTCCGGACTTGCTCCGGTCACACGCATGAACTCCGGAACGTTCACCGTCGCTGCCCTCAGCTTAGGCGCTGCTGCAGTTTGGGGCGGAGGCGACTTCGCCGGCGGCATCGCCACCAAGCGCGCCAACGTATTTCGCGTCGTCGCCGGAGCGCACGCCTGCGGCCTGCTTCTCATGCTGCTATTGGCATGGCTCACCGGTGAGCCCTTCCCCCCGCGCTCGTCCCTCGAGTGGGGATTGGTTGCAGGTGTCGCTGGCGCCTTCGGCATCGCCGCGCTGTACAAGGCGCTCGCCATTGGGCGGATGGGCATCGTCGCGCCGGTCGCGTCAGTCATCACAGCAATCCTGCCCGTGCTGATCGGTATCCGCACCGAAGGTATGCCTGATCACTTTCAGTTGGCGGGATTCGGGCTGGCGCTGGTGAGCATCTGGCTGGTAGCACGGCCCGAGGACGAAATCGATTCGCATCGCGGCTTCGGACTTGCCGTTCTGGCGGGCGTGATGTTTGGGTTATTTCTGGTGGCGGGCAAGCAGGCAGGGCACCACGGAGTCTTCTGGCCACTGGTGGCAGCACGCACCGCTTCCACGCTACTCATGCTGGTCATCGTGGCATTCTCGCCGCGCGACACACGCCCGCTGCGCGCAGCGCTCGTCCCGATCTTGTTTTCCGGACTGCTCGATTCGGTTGCCAACGCGATGTTCATTGCCGCCACGCGTCACGGACGTCTCGACGTTGCAGCGGTGCTTTCGTCGCTGTATCCCGCCAGCACCGTCATTCTGGCGCGCGTGTTCCTAAAGGAGCGTCTCTCCGCCTCGCAGAACGCAGGTATCGTTGGCGCGCTCGCGTCGGTCGCGATTATTTCCTCGCGTTAGAAGGGGATGTCTTCGTCCGTGATCTCGGCGCCTGCCGGTGCATGTGAAGGCTCAGCCTCAGGCGTGCGTTGGTCGAAGCTGGACTTCCCTGCTCCCGAGCGTCCGCCGCCTTCGCCGCCGGCATCGCGTCCGCCCAGCAGCACAAGGTCGTTGATGATGATCTCGGTCTTGTACTTCTTCTGGCCGGTTTCCTTGTCGTCCCAGGAATCGCTGTGCAGGCGGCCTTCGACGTAAACCTTGCCGCCCTTCTTGAGGTATTCGGCAGCGATTTCAGCGGTACGCTGAAACGCGACCAGGTTGTGCCACTCGGTGCGGTCCTGCCAATTGCCGTCCTTGTCTTTGACACGATCCGTCGTGGCCAGCGAAAAGCGCGCCACCGCCATTCCGCTTTGCGTGTACTTGACTTCGGGATCCTTGCCCAGATTACCGATCAAAATGACTTTGTTGACGCTCTTAGCCATAAATGCCTCTTTTCTACCTGCCACGACCTGGGATGAAAGCTCACTATAGCAGAAGCTTTCCAGCCTCAGCCAACCCGCTTAAAGTTTGTACAGCATGAGGTAGATGATCACGCCGGTCACCGATACGTACATCCAGATAGCAAACGTATAAGGGGCGATGGCCTTGTGACGGGTGATGCGGCCTTTCAGAGCTCGCCCCAGCGTTACCAATATGAACGGTACCACCACCACGGCGAGAATCGTGTGCGAAATGAGGATGGTGAAGTAAATCGGCCGCGAGATTCCCTCCCCGCGAAAATGCGTGACGCCGGCCCGCAGCACCAGGTGGTAATAGAGGTACGAGGTCAGGAACAGACACGAGGTGACGAAGGCGGAGATCATCATCCGCTTGTGAGCTTGTATGCGGTGGGTCTTGATGAAGTACAGTCCCGCCCCGATCAAAATCGCGCTGGTGCCGTTGAGAACAGCGTTCAGCGCCGGAAAGAACAGAGGATTCATTCGCATCAGGCTGCGGGCTTGGTAGTGCGGCGGTTGGCCACCAGGAATGACAGGGCGAACATTACCAGCGTGAATAGTGCCAGCACCGCAAAATTGGCGCTGAGCGAAAAGCCGGTGGAAGCCGATCCCGGAAAAAGCAGCGAGCGCAGAGCCTCGGTCCCGTACGTCAGCGGGTTGATAAGCATGACCGCGCGAAGCCACATGGACGCTCCTGAAAGCGGGAACAGCGACCCTGACAACAACCACAACGGAATAAGGAAGAGGTTGATGATGGCGTGAAAGGCCTGTGTCGAATCCATGGGCCAGGCGATGATAAAGCCGAGGGCAGTCAGCGAAAACGCCATCAGGAAAACCACCAGTACCGTCAGTCCAAAGCTGGCGAACGTGAAATGAACGCCAAGCGCCGGCGCGAACACCAGGAAGATGAGACCTTGCAACGTCGCCAGCGTCGCGCCGCCAAGCACCTTGCCAAGCACGATGACCGAACGACTCACAGGCGCGACCAGCACCGACAGCAGAAATCCCTCTTTGCGGTCTTCAATCACGGACATCATGGTGAAGATGGCGGTGAAGAGTACGATCATGGTCAAAGCGCCGGGAAAGAAGTAATCGAGATAGTGCTGCCCGCCGGCGCCGCTGGAACGGAAAGAACTTCCGAAGCCCGAGCCAATCACGATCCAGAAAAGAAGCGGCGAGGCGATAACGCCAACCACGCGCGCGCGCTGCCGGTAGAAGCGCACAATCTCACGCCACCATAAGGAGAACGAAGGCAGGAATATCCCGGCGTTGGCCGGAGTGACAGCAGCGGAAAGAGCCTGGATATGAGTAGCCATAAGTCAGTTGTCAGTCACCAGTAGTCAGTTGCCAGTCCACGGAATCCATTCCGGCTATAAGGGGCCTTCGACTTCGGCGTCGCAAAACCGGCAACGCCTCCGCTCAGGATGACACCCCGAGAAAGAGAACAAGCTCTGTGCCTCAGTGTCTCTGTGGTCGATCATTCCTATTCGGCGTTCTCTTCCGTCCAGAAGCGGTGCCCTGTCCGGCGAATGAATACATCCTCCAGGCTCGGCTTATGCACGGAAACGCCCTGAATCTCACCGGGAAACGCCTCGACCACATCTGTAACAAAGTGGTGTCCGTTCTCGATTTCAAGCCGCACACGACCGTCCATCACCGTCGGCCTCAATCCGAAGCGCTGTTCGATGCGCTGTGCCAGCGAGTCAGGCTCGCCCGATTCCAGCAGGATGACGTCGCCGCCGATTTCACTCTTGAGTTCCGCCGGCGTGCCCAGAGCAACGACGCTGCCATTCGCATAAATTGCAAGACGGTCGCATCGCTCGGCTTCTTCCATCAAGTGAGTGGTGATGAGCACAGTCACGCGCTCTTCCTCGCGCAGCATCTGGAGGTATTGCCAAAGATCGCGGCGTGCGCCGGGATCGAGTCCCGTGGTCGGCTCGTCGAGTAACAGGACAGAGGGATGATGCAGCAGTCCCTTGGCCAACTCGAGCCGCCGCTGCATGCCTCCGGAGAATGTCTCTGCTTTTTCTTTGGCGCGATCGCCGAGACCAACACGGCTGAGCATCTCGCCGACGCGCTTCTTGAGCGCAGCGCCGCGCAGGCCGTAGATGTGGCCAACCAGCGTCAGGTTCTCTTCCGCGGACAGCTTGACGTCGATACTCTGTGCCTGAAAAACCACGCCGATGTTGCGGCGCACGAGCGCCGGTTCGAGCGCGATGTCGTGGCCCATGATGAGCGCCCGCCCGCCCGAAGGAAGCATCAAGGTAGAAAGAATGCGGAACGTGGTGGTCTTGCCACTGCCGTTGGGGCCGAGCAGCCCGAAGATCTCGGCTGGCTGCACGACCAGGGAAACTCCCGCGAGCGCGACGCGATCTCCATACTGATGTCGCAGATCCTGTAATTGAATGGCGGGCCCTGGCACCACCGCGGCGGGCCTGTACTCTGCGGAGCTGTTTGCCGTGTCAGGAACTGCTGTTTGGGAAGCCACGCACCAGTTTACTACGCCGCACGATTGAGCATCATCAGCGCAAACAGCAACGGAAGGTAAATCACC